>Ga0194132_10000695_pt1 | contig 68927 bp, 61 predicted proteins | sample TA2KigOf80mmetaG_FD_148612 | JGI IMG/M metagenome (GOLD analysis project Ga0194132, IMG submission 148612) | Freshwater microbial communities from Lake Tanganyika, Tanzania - TA2015054 Kigoma Offshore 80m | ecosystem: Environmental > Aquatic > Freshwater > Lake | place: Tanzania: Lake...
GCTATCTTGCAGAACGCGATGCCGAGGCCGTCATTCCCTCAACCACCTCGCGCCACAGACCGATACCCTACGACCAGCTCGCCTACAGAGACCGAAACAGGATCGAGCGCATGTGGTGTCGTCTCAAAGACTGGCGGCGCATCGCAACCAGATACGACAAACTCGCCGCAAACTATCTCAGCGCAGCCTTCCTCGCCGCCGCCCTCATCTACTGGAGCAAATGAGTCCAGACCCTAGGCCGCAAGACCGCTCAGCCACAGCGCGACGGCGCCGGCGCCGCCCACGCAGCCAATGAACGCGGCGATGCCGCGCATCAGATCGACGATATCTTCCATCGCGCCGTTCCCGCTGGAACCACCCTTCCGCGCTGAGACGCACAGGCCCGGGAAGCATGCCCGAATGCGCGATTCACGGTGGTGAGCAAAGCGTGAGCGCCGACGCCTCACCGGCCCGGCGACCGGTGCGGCCGGTGCGGCCGGTCGATCGCCTATTCGGCGGCGTTCAGATGGGCGGCGCGACGCTTGAACAGCTCGTCTTCGGCATAGCCCATGGTGTCGGGCCGTCCGCCGCCGAGCATGACCTGGAACCAGACCGGCTCCAGGCTCCTGTTGTCATAGCCATGGATCACGCCGGGCGGACAGGCGATGCACTCCCACGGGCCGAGCCGCGTCCACAGGCGGCGGCCGGTCTCGTCCTCGACGAACACATCGAGAAGTCCCTTCAGGACGAAGAAGACCTCCTCCACCTCATGGGTGTGGGCGGCGTTTCCCTGCCCGGGCTCGACATACATGATGCTGAGCGTGAAACCGCGCGGCGGGATGGCCTTGCTGTCGGTGTGCTTGCCCGATCCGCCGGCGCCGATGAAGCGGTGCTGGGCGCGCTTGAAGCCCTCGATCTTGGCGTCCTCGAACGCGGCCCAGTCCGGCACCCGGTCGCGGAATCGCGCCGTATAGGTCTCGAGCACCTCCTCGAGGGTCGCGTTCTCGAGTTCCTTCGGTCGCGGGTGGCGGGCAACGCTCATGGCTTCCTCTCCTCGGCATCCGGTCGACGCGCTGACGCTGGCACGATTGCGCCCGGGCATCAAGGGGACGGACGGTCGCGGCACCGCCCGCTCGGCTCCTGCACGGCTCAGGCGAGCGTCTTGCTCGCGATCTCGTAGGTGTCCTGCGACAGGCCGGGGAGCGCGAGAATGCGCTCGAGCTCGCCCCGCATCAACGCCTGGCGGCCGGGATCGAACCGCCGCCAGCGGCCGAACGCGCCGACCAGGCGCGCCCCGATCCGCGGGTTCTTGGGGTCGAGTGTGGCGACCACCTCGCCGACCAGGCGGTAGCCCGAGCCGTCGGCGGCATTGAAGCGAAGCGGGTTGCCGTTGGCGAACGCACCGACCAGCGCCCGCACCTTGTTCGGGTTGTCATAGGAGAAGGCGCCGTGGCCGAGGAGCGCGCGAACGACCGCGACCGTGTCGGGGCGCGCCGATGTCGCCTGGAGCGAGAGCCACTTGTCGACGACGAGCGCATCGTCCTTGAAGCGGCGATAGAAATCGTCGAAGGCCTCTTCGCGCGCCGGGGCGTCGAGATCGGCGAGGATGGCGAGTGCGGCGGCGCGGTCGGTCATGTTGTCGGCGGACCGGTATTGCGCGGCGACCAGCGCGATCGTCTCGTCGGTGCGGAGACAGGCGAGATAGGAAAGCGCTTCGTTCTTGAGCGCGCGGCGCGCCGCCTCGCCGGCCTCGGGCGAGTAGGGCCGGTTGGATTGGTTCGCCCGATAGGCCGCCCGGAGCGCCGGTTCGAGCGCCGTCGCGATCGTCCGGCGGAGATGCTCGCGTGTCGCGTGCACGGCCTCGACATCGATCGTCCGCATCTGCTCGATCAGGAAGTCCTCGCTCGGCAGCCGGATCGCCTCGGCGACGAAGGCCGGATCCCGGCCGGTCTCGTCGAGGATGCGCCCGATCGCCGCGACGAAGGCGCTCTCGGCGACCGTCCCGCCGCCCGACGCGCGCTCGAGTAGGAGGCGCGTCGCGAATTGCTGCCCGGCCTCCCAGCGGTTGAACAGATCCTCATCGCGCGCCATCAGGAATGCGAGCTCGTCCACCGAATAGTCGGCGCGGAGCGCGACGGGTGCGCTGAAGCCGCGGTTGAGCGACGGCACCGGCGGCGATGGGACGTCGAGGAACCGCCAGGTCTCTTCGGGCTCGACGAGCGCCAGAACGCGCATGGTGCCGGCCGCCTCGGTCTCACCCGCGAGGCGAAGCGGCACGGCCGCGCCGTCGGCCCCGATGAGGCCGACCGCGATCGGCAGATGGAGCGGTTCCTTCGCGGGCTGGCCCGGCGTCGGGCGCGTCGTCTGGGCGAGCGTCAGATCGAGCGCGTGCGAGGCCGGGTCCCAACGCCAGCGCGCGGCGATCTCGGGCGTGCCCGCCTGAACGTACCAGCGCTTGAAGCGTCCGAGATCGACGCCGTTCGCATCGGCCATCGCGGCGACGAAGTCGTCGCAGGTCACGGCCTCGCCGTCATGGCGGGCGAAATAGAGGTCCATGCCGCGTCGGAACCCCGCCGGGCCGAGAATCCGATGCATCATGCGGATCACCTCGGCGCCCTTCTCGTAGACGGTCGCGGTGTAGAAGTTGTTGATCTCGATGTAGCTGTCGGGGCGGACAGGATGGGCGAGCGGCCCGGCGTCCTCGGCGAACTGGCGGGCGCGGAGCGCGCGCACCTCCTCGATCCGCTTGACCGAGGACGAGCGCATGTCGGCCACGAAGAGCTGGTCGCGAAAGACGGTGAGCCCCTCCTTCAACGAGAGCTGGAACCAGTCGCGACAGGTCACGCGGTTGCCGGTCCAGTTGTGGAAATACTCGTGCGCGACGACGGCCTCGATCCGCGCGAAGTCGAGATCGGTCGCGGTCTCGGGATCGGCCAGGATGTAGCGGGCGTTGAAGACGTTGAGGCTCTTGTTCTCCATCGCGCCCATGTTGAAGTGCGACACGGCGACGATGTTGAACAGGTCGAGATCGTATTCGAGGCCGAACGCCTCCTCGTCCCAGCGCATCGAGCGCTTGAGCGAATCCATCGCATAGTCGCAGCGCCGCTCGTTGCCGTGCTCGACATAGATGCGGAGCGTCACCGTCCGCCCCGACCGCGTGACGAAACGATCCTCGACCAGCGCGAGATCGCCTGCGACGAGTGCGAAGAGATAAGCGGGCTTCGGGAACGGGTCGTCCCACACCGCCTCGTGGCGGCCGTCGCCGAGATCGGCCGTCGAAACGAGATTGCCGTTAGAGAGCAGCACCGGAAGGCTCGCCCGGTCGCCGCGCACGGCGACCCGATAGGTGCTCATGACATCGGGACGGTCGAGGAAATAGGTGATGCGGCGGAAGCCCTCGGCCTCGCACTGGGTGGTGAAGATGCCGTTCGAGAGATAGAGCCCTTCGAGGCGGGTGTTGCCGCGCGGATCGATGGTCGCGTCGATCTCGAGCGTGAAGCGCGCCGGAGGCCGGTGGATCGTGAGCCCGGTGTCGTCGACCGCATACTCGGTCGCATCGAGCGGCCGGCCGTCGATCCGGAGCGCGCGGAGCGCGAGATCGGCGCCGTCGAGCCGGAGCTCCGGGCCGGTCTCGCCCGCGGCGCGGATCGCGAGCGTCGCCGCGACGCGCGTCGCGCCGGGGTCGAGATCGACCTCGAGCGCCACATGGTCGATGCGGTAGTCGGGCGGACGATAGTCCGCGAGCCGCGTCGCCCTTGGTCCCTCGGTGGCGTCCATCCGTCTCCTCCCGTGCTGACCGTCTCTTGCATCGCGACGTCGTTGCGATCATATCCGCTGGCCACAGTATAAAGCAGCCGATGTCCGATCCGCGCATCGCCGTCCCGAAGGCGGCCTCCGAGCTTCCGATCGCCGAGGTGCTGGACGAGATCCGGGCCGCGCTCGCGACGCGACCGTCATGCGTCCTCTCCGCTCCGCCCGGCGCCGGCAAGACGACGGTCGTGCCGCTCGCGCTCGCCGAGGCGCCCTGGCTCGGCGGCGCGAAGATCGTGATGCTCGAGTCGCGCCGTGTCGCCGCGCGCGCCGCCGCGCGCCGCATGGCGTATCTCATCGGCGAAGGCGTCGGGGGCCGGATCGGCTACCGCACCCGCACCGACACCCGCGTTGGTCGCGACACCCGGATCGAGGTCGTCACCGAGGGCATACTCACCCGGATGCTGCAGCGCGATCCGGCGCTCGACGGTGTCGGCGCCCTCGTCTTCGACGAGTTTCACGAGCGCTCGATCCATGCCGATCTCGGCCTCGCGCTCGCGCTCGATGCGCAGGCGGCGCTCCGTCCCGAGCTCCGCATCCTCGTCATGTCGGCGACGCTCGCGGCCGAGCCGCTCGCCCGCCTCCTCGGTGATGCGCCGATCGTGCGGAGCGCCGGCCGCGCCTTTCCCGTCGCGACGCGGCATGCCGAGCGGCGGCCAGCGGGTCCGATCGAGCCGGCGGTCGCGGCTGCGGTCGTCCGCGCGATCGAGACCGAGCCCGGCAGCGTGCTCGTCTTCCTGCCCGGCGAGCGCGAGATCCGCCGCGTCGCCTCGAGCCTCGCCGATACGGTCCCGTCGGCGATACGGATCGAGCCGCTCTACGGCAACCTCGACCCGGCCGACCAGGACCGCGCCATCGCGCCGTCGCCCCCGGGCGTGCGCAAGATCGTCCTCGCGACCGCGATCGCCGAGACGAGCCTCACGATCGAGGGCGTTCGGATCGTCGTCGATAGCGGGCTTCGTCGCGCGCTCCGCTTCGATCCCTCGACCGGTCTCGAGCGGCTGGCGACGGTGCGCATCTCGGCAGCGGCGTCCGAGCAACGGCGCGGGCGCGCCGGTCGGACGGAGCCCGGTCTCTGCGTGCGTCTGTGGCCCGAGGCCGAGCAGGCGGCGCTCCGCCCCTATGAGCCGCCCGAGATCGCGACCGCCGATCTCGCGCCGCTCGCGCTCGAGTTAGCGGCCTGGGGCGTGAAAGACCCCGCGGCACTCCGCTGGCTCGACCCGCCACCAGCCGGTCCCTATGCGAGCGCGCGCGAGCTTCTCGGCCGCCTCGGCGCGCTCGATGCGGACGGCGGCCTCACCGACCAGGGCCGACAGATGGCGCGGCTCGGCATGCACCCGCGGCTCGCCGCAATGGCGCTCCGCTGCCGGACCGATGGGCAGGGCGCGCTCGGCGTGGCGATCGCCGCCCTCCTCGGCGAGCGCGACATCCTCCGCGCCGGCCCGGCGCGCGACAGCGACCTCCGGCACCGGCTCGAGATCCTCGCCGGCCGCGACGACGCCGCGCCCGCCGGCGTCGATCATGGCCTCGTGCGCCAGATCCGGATCGCCGCCCGCCACAACGCCCGTCTCCTCGCGCTCGAGGCCGGCGCCGATACGCTCGCTTCCGGCGATATCGCCGCCGCCGGTCGGGCGCTCGCCTATGCCTATCCCGACCGGATCGCGCTCCGCCGCCCCGGCACGACCGGACAATTCCTCCTCAGCAATGGCCGCGGCGCGACGCTGGCGCCGATCGACCCGCTCGCCGCCGCGGACGCGCTCGTCGCTGCCGATATCGACGGAGCCGGCGCCGATGCCCGAATCCATCTCGCCGCGCCACTCGCCGTCGAGGACATCGCCGAATTGCGCGCGGACGAGATCGTGAACGAGGAGATCGTCGCCTGGGACGGCCGCACCCGATCGGTCGCGGCACGGCGGCGGCGGCGCTTCGGCGCGCTCGTGCTGCGCGACGAGCCGATCGTCGGCCTCGATCCGGCGCGACGGGCGCAAGCGATGCGCGACGGGGTGCGCGCCCTCGGCCTCGGCGTCTTGCCGTGGACGCGGGAGGCGACGCAGCTCCGCGCGCGTATCGCCTTCGCCGGCCATCATGGCGCCGCGCCGGGCGATTGGCCGGACGTCTCGGACGAGGCCCTCCTCGCCGATCTCGACGCCTGGCTCACCGGGGCGCTCGGCGGGTGCTCCAAGGCCGACGATCTCGCGCGGCTCGACCTCGTCCGCCTCCTCCGCGACCGGCTCGACCACGCCCAGCGCGCGAGCCTCGACCGGTTTGCGCCGACCCATCTCGTGGTCGCGAGCGGCACGCGCCTGCCCCTCGACTACGAGCCCGGCGCCGTCCCCGTCCTCGCCGTCCGCCTGCAGCAGATGTTCGGCACCACTCGCCACCCGGCCGTCGGCGACGGCCGCGTGCCGGTCGTCCTCCAGCTCCTGTCGCCGGCCGGCCGGCCGGTCCAGATCACGCGCGATATCGCCGGTTTCTGGCAGGACAGCTATCGCGCCGTCCGGCGCGAGATGTTCGGTCGCTACCCCAAGCACCCGTGGCCCGAGGACCCGCTCGCGGCACCGCCGACCAATCGCGCGAAGCCCCGGCGATGAACCGAGAATACCTTGATCGTGCCGCGTCCCGGCCGCAATCGGGTCCGAGGAAATAGGGGTCGATCGGAGCCCGACCCATCGCTAGAGTTGCGGCCGGGTGGCGGATACGACCGAAACAAAGAAACGAGTGGCGGACAAGTCGGTGTACAGCGGTATTCGACGTGACCACGGGCCGGCCGCGCGCCGCGGGCCGGCCGGCTCATCCGGCGCCCGCGCGCAAGGCTCCGTTAACGGGGCTCGGACAGGATGGTGGCTTCGGGTCGACCGTGCGGTTGGCCGGAACGCCGGTTCGGGGCGTCCTTCCCGATCCGGCCACGGCGTAGTTGCGTAGGTGCGTATCATGTCGACGCGTCGCTCGGGCCTCATCGAGTAGGCCGCCCCTGATCCGAAGACGTTCGCCGAGCGTCTGGTCGGCCACCTCCGCTTCCTGACCGGCAAGGACCCGGGCCACGCCGAGCCGCGCGACTGGTTCATCGCGACCGCCGGCCTCGCCCGCGAGGGCATGGTCAAGCACTGGTCGCCGAGCGGGCGCGAGCGCGACTGCTGGATGGGCAAGCGCGTCTACTACCTCTCGATGGAATTCCTGCCGGGCCGGCTCCTCTCCGATACGCTCCGCAATATCGGCCTCTACGACAACGTCCGCGACGCGCTCGCGATCTACCAGGTCGACCTCGAGGCGCTCGGCGAGTTCGAGCACGATCCCGCGCTCGGCAATGGCGGCCTGGGCCGGCTCGCGGCCTGCCTCCTCGATGCGATGGCGACCGTCGGCTATTGCGGCGGCGGCTACGGCATCCGCTTCGAGTACGGCATGTTCACCCAGAAGCTCGAGAACGGGTGGCAGGTCGAGTATCCCGAGCTGTGGCTCCGCCACGGCAATCCGTGGGAGTTCCCGCGCCCCGAGGTCGCCTTCCCGATCCGCTTCAACGGCCGTGTCGTCGATTCGCGCGACAACTACGACCGTCCGATCCGGCGCTGGATCGACACCGAGGAGGTGACGGCCATCGCCTATGACGTGCCCGTCGTCGGCTACACGGGCGAGACCGTCAACACGCTCCGCCTGTGGTCCGCGCGCGCCCGCGAGGAGTTCGATATCGTCCGTTTCAACGAGGGCGACTTCAACCGCGCGGTCGAGAGCCGGACGGCGTGGGAGAACCTCTCGCGCGTGCTCTACCCCAGCGACGCGACGCCGGCCGGGCGCGAGCTCCGATTCAAGCAGGAGTACTTCTTCGCGACCGCCTCGATCCACGACATCCTGGCGCACTATCTCCACAACCACGAGACGATCGAGACGCTCCCCGACCACGTCGCCATCCAGATCAACGACACCCATCCCGCGATCGCGCCGGTCGAGATGATCCGCGTGCTGGTCGACGATCACCGTGTCGACTTCGACCGCGCGCTCGAGATCACCCGGCGCACCTTCGGCTACACCAACCACACCCTGATGCCCGAGGCGCTCGAGGTCTGGCCGGTCGCCTATTTCGAGCGCTTCCTGCCGCGCCATCTCGAGATCATCTACGAGATGAACGAGCGGCTGATCCGGGAGGCCTCGCGGACGAATCCCGGCGACTTCGCTTTCCTCGAGCGCGTCTCGATCATTGGCGAGAACGGCGAGCGCCATGTCCGCATGGCGCATGTCGCGTTCGCCACGTCGCACCGCGTCAACGGCGTGTCGCGCGTCCACACCCGGCTCATGCAGGAGACGGTGTTCCGCGATCTCAACCGGCTCCATCCCGATCGGATCGTCAACATCACCAACGGCGTCACGCCCCGGCGCTGGATCGCCGGGTCCAATCCCGGCCTCGCCAAGATCATCACCGACCGCATCGGCGACCGCTGGCTGATGCGGCTCGACGATCTCGAGGCGATCGCGCCGCTCGCCGACGATCCGCCCTTCCGCGCCGCCTTCCGCGCCGTCAAGCACGCCAACAAGGAAGCGCTCGCCCGCCACATCGCCGAACGCTGCGGCATCTCGATCGATCCGCACTCGCTGTTCGACGTCCACATCAAGCGGCTGCACGAGTACAAGCGCCAGCTCCTCAACGTGCTCCACGTCGTCACGCGCTACTACCGGATCGAGGCGAACCCGCAGAGCGTCCACCAGCCGCGCACGGTGATCTTTTCCGGCAAGTCGGCGCCCGGCTACGCGATGGCGAAGCTCACCATCAAGCTGATCAACGAGGTCGCCCACGTCGTCCACACCGATCCGATGGCGCGCCACCTCCTCAAGGTCGTGTTCCTGCCCAACTACAACGTGAGCCTCGCCCAGCGGGTCATCCCGGCGGCCGATCTGTCGCAGCAGATTTCGACCGCCGGCACCGAGGCCTCGGGCACCGGCAACATGAAGCTCGCCCTCAACGGCGCTCTGACCGTCTGCACGCTCGACGGCGCCAATATCGAGATCGCCGAGGCCGTCGGACGCGAGAACATGTTCATCTTCGGGCTCTCGGTCGAGGAGATCGTGGCGCTCCGGTCCGCCGGCTACGACCCCAACACCTTCATCCACGAGAACCACGAGCTCGGCGTCGTGATCGACATGATCGCGTCCGGGCTGTTCTCACCGCGCGAGCGCGACCTGTTCCGCCCGCTCGTCGACTCGCTCCGCCACGGCGACCGCTACATGTTGTGCGCGGACTATCGCGGCTATGTCGACTCGCAGGACCGGATAGACGCGGTCCATCGCGACCGGGACGAATGGACGCGGCACGCGATCCTCAACGTCGCGCGCATGGGCCGGATGTCGTCCGACCGCGCCATCGTCGAGTATGGGCGCGAAGTCTGGGGCCTCGGCGGCGATCCCGGCGCGCTCGCCGAGAGCGAGGCGCGCGCGATCGAGCAGCGTCGCCGCCAGGCGCAGACTGCCGGCATCCTGCATCTGGCCTCAACGACGGCGCACTGACCGACGCGGCTATTCGGCCCGGGTCGCCCCGATCTCGGCCGCAACCCTCCGGACAGATTCGTCGCTCTCCAGCGTCTCGACGGCGGGCTCGAATTTCCGCCGCCAGTTCGGATGCTGATCGGTCGTTCCCGGCACATTGATCTGCGCGGTCTCGCCGAGAATGTCGCCGAGATGAACGCTCATCAGCATCGACGGCGTGCGGGCGAGGAACAGGTGGACCGCGCGCATGACGGACGGCGTCAACGCGTCGTCCTCGGGCTCGTGCGGGCCGATCAGCGCCTCGCGCCGCAGGGCTTCGATCAGCCCGCTCCGGTCGCGCCAGCGCTGGTCCAGGATCCGCGCCGCCGTCTCCGCATCGGGAAAGAGCCCGAGCGTCGCCCGCAACACGATGTCCTCGCCCCGCCACCACGCGGCGAGCGTCGCGAGATCGTGGGTCGAGACCGTGACCGTCGCTTGTCGTGGATAGTGCGTCGGCTTCCGGTAGACCGACGGCGCCTCCTGCTCGAAGAAGAGGAGCCGATAGGAAAGGATACCGGCGCGTGCGAGACGCTCGCGAAACCCGCGCGGGACGGTGCCGAGATCCTCGCCGACGACCATGGTCCGCGCCCGACGGCTCTCCAAGGCGACGATGCCGGCGAGCTCGTCGAACCGATAGCGGACGTAACAGCCTTCGTCGGCGCGCGCGCCTCTCGGGATCCAGTAGAGCCGGAGAAGGCTCATCACGTGGTCGACGCGGAGCGCGCCGGCATGGCGCATGTTGGCGCGCACCGTCTCGATGAAGGGCGCGTAGGCGGCGTCGCGAAGCGCCTGCGGCCCGTAGGGCGGCAAGCCCCAGTCCTGACCGAGGCGGTTCCAGTCGTCGGGCGGCGCCCCGAGGCTCGCCCCGGTCGCGATCAATGCACGGTTTGCCCACGTTTCTGCGCCGCCACCGTCGGCACCCAGTGCGAGATCGCGATAGAGGCCGGGCACCATGCCCGATGCGGCGGCGCACTTGGCCGCGCGCGCGAGCTGGCGGTCGGCCTGCCATTGCAGCCAGGCGTAGAACTCGACGCTCTCCGGCGCCTCCGTCGCGACCGCTCGCGCCGCGGCGGCAGCCGGGTCATGAAACGGTTCCGGCCAGGCCGGCCAGCCGCCGCGGTCGGCGAACCGCTCGGCGAGCACCTCGTAACGGCAATAGGTCTCGAGCGATGCACCACCCGAGCGTCGGAACGCCTCGAATGCGGGCCGCGCCGCCCCGTCGCCCGAGGCGCGGAACGCACGGTGGAGCGCCTCGAACAGCGGCCGCTTCAATTTCGAGACCGCCGGGTAGTCGACGAGGTCGGCCGCGCGGGCGCGTGCGAGCGTCGCGCGGAACGCGGGATCGGCGCGGATCGCATCGATCTCGGCCGCGCCCGCGAAGCCGTCGATCGCCGCGGGGTCGATGGCGGCGGTGTCGAGGAAGGCCCGATGCGAGGGCGCATAGGGCGAGGCGTGCGCCGGGTTGGCGGGAAAGCGCTGGTGCAGCGGGTTGAGGCCGACGACCGCGGCACCGAGCCGTGCGCTCGCCTCGGCGAAGGCCGCGAGATCGGAGAAATCGCCGACACCGAAGTTCCGCGCCGACCGGAGCCCATAGAGCTGGATCGAAAAGCCCCAGCGCCGCGCGCCCTCCACCAGACCCGGCGGCAGGAACGCGACCGCCGGCACGACGATGAGACGGGTCGTCGTGCCCGGATGATCGCCGAGACCGTCGAGCGCGACGTCGTGGTAGCCGAGCGGCGGCGCGACGGGGAGGACGAAGCGCCGGGTCTCGTGGCGGATACCATCGATGCGCCGCGCGGCGATGACCGGAAGGCTATCGACCCGGACCGAGCCCGATCGCGTCTCGCCCGTCTCGGCCCGGAGCGTCCACGACAGGACGACGCCGCTCCGCGTGGCCGCCAGCGTCAGCGGCACCGAGACGGCGCCCGCCACATCCTCGACCGCCATGACGACCGGCGGCAATACGCGATGCCAGCGGCGCGCGATAAGGCGTCGCCGGCTCGCCTCGACCGCCGCGGGCGTGTCGATCGGAAGGCCGAGGGCCGCCATGACGGCCGCGACGACCTCGGGCACGGCGTGGCGACGCCCGCCCCAGGCATCGCGATAGGCAGCGCGCACGCCGGCGCGGCGGATGAGCGGCGCTGTCGGGAACCCGGTCATGGCACGCGCATCGCCTGGACCGGCCGCTGCGCGAGAACCACCATGCTCGACGCGGTCACAGTCATCGATCCGCGCACCGCTACGGGCACCCCGTCGACGACGCCGGTCGCGGTGTCGAGGACCGTGACCCAGTCGTGATCCGCGCCGGGCGCCGGCAGCGTCCAGACGATCGCCGTCTCCGCGGCGTTCATGAGGAAGAGATAGGTCTCGTCGATGCGGCCCGGCGCCGTTTCGTCCGCATAGGCGCCCTCTCCCGAAAGCACGAACCCGAGCGCGCGCGTCTCCGCCGCGTGCCAATCGGCGACCTTCATCGTCCGCCCCGACGGATGCAGCCAGCGGACGTCATGGTCGGCCGGATCGGCCGTTTCCCCCCCGCGCAGGAAGCGTGAGCGACGAAAGCTCGGATGACGGCGACGCAGCTCGATCAAGGCGTGGACGAAGCGGGCGAGATCGGCGAAGCCCGGCGACGGCTCGGTCCAATCGATCCAGCCGGTCGCGTTGTCCTGGCAATAGGCGTTGTTGTTGCCGCCTTGGCTCCGGCCGCGCTCGTCGCCGGCGAGGAGCATCGGCGTTCCCTGCGCGAGGAGAAGCGTGGCGAGCATGTTGCGCATGTCGCGGAGACGCGCGGCGCGGATCACCGGATCGGGGCTTTCGCCTTCGACGCCGTGGTTGCGGCTGTGATTGGCGTCGGTGCCGTCGCGGTTGTCCTCGCCGTTCGCCTCGTTGTGCTTGGTCGCGTGGCTCACGAGATCGCGCAACGTAAACCCGTCATGTGCGGTGACGAAGTTGACGCTCGACCACGGCCGCCGTCCGGCGCGGCGGAAGAGGTCGCTCGATCCTGCGATGCGCGAGGCGAGCGGCCCGACGAGCCCCGGCTCGCCCATCCAGAAGCGACGCACCGTATCGCGGAACTGGTCGTTCCACTCCGACCAGCCGGGCGGGAAGCCGCCGAGCCGGTAGCCGCCGAGGCCCAAATCCCACTGCTCCGCGATCATCTTGACCCGACCGAGGACAGGATCCTGGGCGAGCGCCTGGAAGAAGGCCGCGCGGGGATCGAACGCGCCGCGTTCATCGCGCGCGAGCGCCGGCGCGAGATCGAAGCGGAAGCCGTCGACGCCGATGGTTGCGGCCCAGTAGCGGAGCGAATCGAGGACGAGCTGCATGACACGCGGATGCGACACGTCGAGCGTATTGCCGCATCCCGTGACGTCGACATGGCGCGACCGGTCGGCGGGGTCGAGGCGGTAATAGACCGCGTTGTCGAGACCGCGGAACGAAAGGGTCGGCCCGTGCTCGTTGCCCTCACCGGTGTGGTTGAACACGACATCGAGGATGACCTCGATCCCGGCGGCGTGCAGGAGCGCGACGAGGGCGCGGAACTCCTCGCTATCGCCGCTCGCGAGAAAACGTGGCGCGATCGCCTGGAACGCGATCGGGTTGTAGCCCCAGTAGTTGCGGAGCCCGCGGCCGACGAGATGGTGCTCGTCGATGAAGGCCTGCACCGGCATCAGCTCGATCGCGTTGATCCCGAGCGCGACGAGATAGTCGATCACGGCCGGCGTCGCGAGCCCCGCCGCGGTGCCGCGCAGTCGCGGCGTCACCGCCGGGTGAAGCCGCGTGAACCCGGCGAGATGCATCTCATAGATCACGCTCTCCGACCACGGAACACGCGGACGCGCCTGTCCGCTGTCATCCGAGGCCGCGACGATGCGGCACTTGGGCACGACCGGCGCGCTGTCGCGCCGGTCGAAGGACTTCGTGCCGTCGGGATGCCCGACCACGAACCCGTAAAGGGCGTCGTCCCAGACGAAGGAGCCGACGAGCGCCCTGGCGTAGGGATCGATGAGGAGCTTGTGATGGTTGAACCGATGGCCGGCGGCGGGATCGCAGGGTCCGTGGGCGCGGAGCCCGTAGAGCATGCCGGGGCGGAGGTCCGGGAAATAGCCGTGCCAGACCTGGTCGGTGTATTCGGCGAGGACGGTGCGCGACCGTTCGACCATGCCGGTCTCGTCGAAGGTGCAGAGCTCGACGCGCAGGGCGTTCTCGGAGAAGACCGCGACGTTGACGCCGCGGCCGTCCCACGTCGCGCCGAGCGGCGCGGGCTCGCCGGCGAGAACCCGGAGCGCCGTCATCCCGGCCGCCCAATGTCGCCTGAGCCCGGCGACAGGAAGACGACCGCGGCGAGCGGCGGCAAGGTGAGCCGGACCGACCAGGCGTGGCCGTGGCAAGCCACCGCCTCGGCCGCGACGCCGCCCGCGTTCCCGACCCCGCTGCCGCCATAGATCACGGCATCGCTGTTGAGACGCTCGCGGTAGAAGCCCACCTCTGGCACGCCGATACGATAGTCGCGCCGGACGACCGGGGTGAAATTGCACGCGACGACGACGAAGGCGCGATGATCGTCGCCGCGCCGGATATAGGCGACGACCGAGCTCTCGGCGTCGGTGCAGTCGATCCAGGCGAAGCCGTGCGGCTCGTGATCGGCCTGATGGAGCGCCGGCAATCCGCGGTAGATCGCATTGAGATCGCGCACGAGATCGCGCACGCCCCTGTGCATCGGATCGTCGAGGAGCTGCCAGTCGAGACCGATGTCGTGGTTCCATTCGCGCACCTGCGCGAACTCACCGCCCATGAACAGGAGCTTCTTGCCGGGCTGCGTGTAGAGGAACGTGTAGTATAGACGGAGGTTCGCGAATTTCTGCCAGCGGTCGCCCGGCATCTTCGACCATAGCGAGCCCTTGCCGTGCGCCACCTCGTCGTGCGAGAGCGGCAGAACGAAATTCTCGTTGAACGCGTAGAGGAGCCCGAAGGTCAGCTTGTCGTGATGCCAGCGGCGGTGGATCGGGTCCTCGCGCATATAGGCGAGCGTGTCGTACATCCAACCCATGTTCCACTTGAAGCCGAAGCCGAGACCGCCGGCATGCACCGGGCGCGACACCATCGGCCACGCGGTCGATTCCTCGGCGATCGTCACGAGCCCCTCGTTGCGGCCGTAGACAAGCGTGTTGAGCCGGCGCAGAAAGGCGATCGCCTCGAGGTTCTCGTTGCCGCCGTAGCGGTTCGCGATCCACGATCCCGGCTCGCGCGAATAGTCGAGATAGAGCATGGACGCGACGGCATCGACGCGGAGACCGTCGATGTGGAAGACGTCGGCCCAGTAGAGCGCGTTGGCGACAAGTTAGTTGGCGACCTCGTTGCGGCCGAAATTGTAGATCAGCGTGTTCCAGTCCATGTGGCGGCCCTGGCGCGGGTCGGCATGCTCGTAGAGATGCGTGCCGTCGAACCAGCCGAGCCCGTGCGGATCGCTCGGGAAATGGCCCGGCTCCCAGTCGACGATGATGCCGATCCCGGCATCGTGGAACCGATCGACCAGTGCGCGGAAATCGTCGGGCGAGCCGAACCGGCTCGTCGGGGCGAACAGCCCGATCGGCTGATAGCCCCACGAGCCGTCGAACGGATGCTCGGCGACGTAGGGCACGAGCTCGTCGGCGAGCTCGCCGTACCAGAGAGGGCGTCCGCCTTCGTCGAGCCGTCGCCGCCAAGAACCGAGATGGACCTCGTAGATCGCCATCGGCGACCGCCGCGGATCGTTGCCCGCGCGATGCGCCCGCCACGCCGCATCGCGCCAGATGTAGCGGGGCGGGTCGGTCACGATGGCCGCGTTGCCGGGCGGACGCTCGAAGAAGAGCCCGCACGGGTCGGCCTTGAGCGGCAGGAGTGCCCCGTCGCGGCCCTTGATCTCGAATTTGTAGAGCGTGCCGGCGCCGGCCCCGGGGAGCAATATCTCCCACACGCCGTTCCGGTTCCGCATCGGGTTGACGCGACCGTCCCAGCGATTGAAGTCGCCGACAACGCTGACCCGTCGCGCGTTCGGCGCCCAGACCGCGACCGCCGTGCCCACGACGCCGGCGACCTCGACCACGCGCGCGCCGAGCGTCTCGTAGAGGCGGAGATGGTTGCCCTCGGCGATCAGATGGACGTCGAGCTCGCCGAGCACCGGCGGGAAGCGGTAGGGGGCGTCGCGCTCGACGGCGCCGTTGCCGTAGTCGATGTGGAGCCGATAGGGGATCGGCCACACACGCGCATCGATCGGGCCGGCGAAGAACCCCGTCTCGTGGCTGAGGCGAAGATCGCCGAGGCTCACGCCGGTCTCGTCGATCACCGCGACCGAGCGGGCGTCGGGCTCGAACACCCGCACCGCGACGGTGCCGTCGGGAGCGCGATGCGGACCGAGGATGGCGAACGGGTCACCGTGTTCGCCGGCGACCAGGGCCGCGATAGAATCGGCTGACGGGAGCGATGCGGACACCGCGGCTACCGGCTAGCGCAGATAGGCTTCGGTCGCGTAGCGGCGCATCATGCGCTGGCTGTTGAAGTAGGCGGGGATCTTGCTGATCGACTCTTTCATCATGAAGACCCATCCCGCCCGATCGGCGTGGAACTTGGGAAGAACCACGGCATCGAGCTTGTCATAGAGCGAGACCGCGTGTTCGGCGGGGGAATCGCCCGCCGCGCCGACCGCCCAGCCGGTGCGGCCCTCGATCCACGCCTCCATCCACCAGCCATCGAGGACACTGAGATTGAGGACGCCATTCAACGCCGCCTTCATGCCGCTCGTGCCCGAGGCCTCGAGCGGCGGCATCGGCGTATTGAGCCAGACGTCCGCGCCTGCGACCAGAAGCTTCGCCATCGCCATGTCGTAGCCGGGGAGGAAGACGATCGGGATGGTGCCCTGGAGCGCGCGAATCGTCGCGTGGATCTCCTCGATCAAGCGTTTGCCCTGCTCGTCGCGCGGATGCGCCTTGCCGGCGAGAACGACCTGGAACGGGTGGCGGCGACGGATCGCCTTGAGCCGGGCGAGATCGCTGAACAGGAGATCGGGGCGCTTGTAGCCGGTCATCCGGCGCGCCAATCCGATGATGGGCTGATCGAGCGCGAAGCCGAGGCCGGTCGCGGTCCGGACATGGTCGATCAGCCGCCGCTTGGCCTCGACATGCGCCGACCATATGGCAGCATCATCGAGGAGATCGGCCCGCATCAACGACTCAGGTTCGTGCACCCAGTTCGGGAAGTGGCGATCGAACAGCGCGGCGAAGCTCGGCGCCGCCCAGGTCCCGACGTGGATGCCGTTGGTGATGGCGCGGATGCGGTAGCCCGGATAGAGCCGGTGCGCCGTGCGCGCGTGCTGCTCGGCGACACCATTGACGTAACCCGAGAGCGATAGAGCGAGCTGAGTCATGTTACACCGCTCGGCTCCGGCCAGAAGCCGCAGCTGATCGATCTCGATCAGGCCGCCGAGCACACGCGCGACGAGCTCGTACGGGAACTGGTCGTGCGCGGAAACGACCGGCGTGTGCGTCGTGAAGATGCACCGCGCCTTCACGTGCGCGACATCATAGGCGCAGCCGTTTGCCGCGAGATCGGTCGAGGGCAGCCGCTCGCGGCGCAAGAGCTCCACCGCGAGCAACGCGGCATGCCCTTCGTTCAGATGGTAGGTCCCGACCTCGAAACCGAGCGCGCGAAACAGCCGGACGCCGCCGATCCCGAGAACCGCCTCTTGCTTCAGACGGTAGCCCTCGTCACGGCCATAGAGGCAGTGCGTGATCGTTCGGTCCTCGGCAGCATTGTCCTCTACGTCGGTGTCGAGGAGGAGCACCGGCACCGCCTCGCCGCTGCCGTCCTTGAGAAGATGGAGCCAGGCCCGCACCCATACCGGACGGCCGTCGAGATCGACGGTGATCTTGGCCCCGAGCGGCGCCGCCCACGCGGCCGGATCCCAGGGATCGTGGCCGTGGACCTGAAGTCCGGCAGCGTCGATCTCCTGACGCAGATAGCCGAACCGGCTGACCAGCGTGACGAACACCACCGGAAGACCGAGATCGAGACACGAGCGCGCGGTATCGCCGGCGAGCACGCTGAGACCGCCGCTATAGGTGTGGATCTCGGGATGCAACGCGATCTCCATCGTGAAATAGGCGATGCGCGTGCGCGCGACGATCGCGTCGAAGGGCGTCACGGTACCGTCTCTACGGAGGTGGGGCGGTCATTCTTGATCCCGATCAACTGTCGCGCCGGCGCTTGGCTCGATCGCGCGAGCCTAAAGTCACACGGCGGTCATCGCGCCTGATGTACGTTAAGGACTCGTAAAGCAAACCTGTTGCAGAAAGACGAAACAGCGCCGGTCCGCGCACACCGCGCGGCCGCCATTCGGGGATCGGCCCGTGCGCACACTCTTCGTCTCGTCGGAGATCTATCCGCTCGCCAAGACCGGCGGTCTCGCCGACGTCAGCGCCGCGCTCCCCGCCGCCCTCGCCGGGCAATGCACCGACATGCGGCTGTTGCTGCCGAGCTATGTCCCGGCGCTCGACCAGGCCCGGTTGACTGGGCGCGATGTCGATCTCGGCGAGATTCTGGGGTTCGGACCCGTGCGTCTCCTCGGCGCGCGCACGCCCGACAGCGACCTGCCGCTCTGGCTCGTCGACTGCCCGGCACTCTTCCGGCGCGACGGCACGCCCTATCAGCAGGCGAACGGGGCCGACTGGCCGGACAATCATCTCCGCTTCGCGTTGTTCGCCCATGCCGCGGCGCGGCTCGCGCTCGATCGCGCCGGCCAGGACTGGCGGCCGGACGTGCTCCATCTCAACGACTGGCAGACCGGGCTCGTGCCCGCCATCCTCGCGGCCCAGGCGCGACCGCGCCCGCGCACGCTCCTCACCATCCACAATGTCGCGTTCCAGGGGGATTTCCCCGGAGGCGTCTTCCCCCGGCTCGGTCTCGCGCCCTGGCTCTACAGCCCCGACGGGATCGAGTTCTACGGTCAGGTCTCCTTCCTCAAGGCCGGCATCCGGTTCGCCGACAAGTTGACGACGGTCAGCCCGACCTATGCGCGCGAGATCCTGACTCCCAAGCGCGGCTGCGGCCTCGACGGCGTCCTCGGAACGCGCGCGCGCGATCTCGTCGGCATCCTCAACGGCGTCGACTACAGTGTCTGGTCGCCGACGCACGGGCTGAACCTCGCCGCGCGCTTCGGTCCGCAGGATCTCGTCGGCAAAGAGGCGTGCAAGGCGTCCCTCCAGCGCGAGCTCGGCCTCGAGACGTCCGAACGGGCTCCACTCCTCGTCTTCGTCAACCGGCTCACCGAGCAGAAGATGGCCGATGTCCTGCCCGACGCGGTCGCCTCGATCTGCCGCCGTGGTGGCCAGCTTGCCGTTCTCGGTCGCGGCGATCCCGGCATCGAGGCGCGGGTGCGCGCGATGGGTCGCGAACAGCCCGGACGGGTCGCGGTCCGCATCGGCTATGACGAGCCCTCCGCGCGCCGGATGAAGGCCGGTGGCGACTTCTCGCTCGTGCCGTCGCGGTTCGAGCCCTGCGGCCTGACCCAGCTCTACGCCATGCGCTATGGCGCGGTGCCGATCGTGAGCCGCGTCGGCGGGCTCTCCGATACGGTCGTCGACACCGACGACACCACCGTCTCGACCGACACGGCGACCGGTGTCGTGTTCGACGCGGTCGATCTCTCCGGCCTTCTCGGCGCGATCGACCGAGCCTTCGCCCTGTTCGAGAGCGACGAGACCCTGCGACAGGTCCGCCGCCGCGGCATGACGGTCGATTTCGGCTGGAGCCGCTCGGCGGTGCGCTATCGCGAACTCTATGAACTCCTCGCCGGCACGTCGGATCGAGCCCCCGAAGGACGCGCACCGTCGATCGCCGACGCCGCCGCCTGATACGAACGGATCCCTTGCGATTCTCACCCGCGCGGCCGCACGATCGCGCGGCCCCTGCCCGTCAACAACGAGCCTCTCTAGACCACCATGGACGTCAAGGAAGAGGAGATCCTCGGCGAGCATGTATCGTCGCACTGGTACTATGTGAGCAAGGGCCGAGCGCTCCGTGCCTTCGTCGCCGGGATCGCGCCGCGCTCGATCCTCGACATCGGCGCCGGCTCGGGCATCTTCTCCAAGCTCCTGATCGAGCACGGCGCCGCCGAGGCGACACTCGTTGACACCGCGTATGAGAACGACCGCGACGTCGACCATCGCGGCAAGCCGATCCGATTCCGGCGCCACATCGAGGCGACCGAGGCGGATCTCGCGCTGATGATGGACGTGATCGAGCACGTCGACGACGACGTCGGGCTGATCCGGAGCTATGCCCGTCTGATGCGGCCGGGATCGCACGTGCTGATCACCGTGCCCGCGTTCCAGGCGCTCTTTTCCGCCCACGATCTCTTTCTCGAGCACCGCCGGCGCTACGGCCGCCACCAGCTCGAAAACGTGGTCCGCGCCGCCGGCCTCGAGCCGGTACGAACCCGGTTCTTCTTCGGGCTGATCCTGCCGCTCGCGGCGTTGCAGCGTCTCGTCGAGCGGGTCGCGATGGCGCGCGGGGCGATGGTGCCGAAGAGCAGCCTCAAGCGCCACGGCGCGGTCGTCAACCGCGCGCTGATCGCCGCGCACGCGGCCGAGCTCCGGTTCCTCGGCCTCAACCGCTGGCTCAGGCTCACGATCTTCTGCCTCGCCAGGGTGCCGGCGGGCGGCCTGCGTTGAAACCGGTCGCCCGCCTGTGTAGATAGGCCCGGCGACGGTCCCGCGGCGGGACCAGATCGATGCGGGAGACGGCGATGGCCAAACTACCCCTCACCTTCGCGTGCGGCCCCTATGACCGCATGGAGGCGCTCAAGACCGGCGCCGTCCTGCCCGAGGGCATCGACCTCAACTTTCTCGAGATCCAGGCGCCGCGCGAGATCTTCGACCGCATGTGCGGCCGGCAGGAGTTCGATCTGTCCGAGCTCTCGGCCTCCGAGTTCATCACCCAGACCGGTCGCGGCACATGCCCGTTCGTGGCGTTGCCGGTGTTTCCCTCGAAGGTGTTCCGCCACGGCTTCATGTTCGCCAACCGCAAGGCCGGCATCCGGACGCCCAAGGATCTCGAGGGCAAGCGCGTCGGGATCCCGCTCTACACCCAGACGGCCATGATCTGGGTCCGCGGTCACCTCCAGCACGAATACGGCGTCGATCTCCGGAAGATCCGCTGGGTGCAGGGCGCGGTCGAGAAGGCGGGCACGCACGGGACGCCGCACGCCCTCCCCCTCCTCAAGCCGGTCGAGATCGAGGTCAACCGGAGCGACAAGTCGCTCGGCGATCTCCTCGCCGAGGGTGCGATCGACGCGATCGTCGGCTCGCGCGCGCCCGACAATCTCGGCAAGCACCCCGATGTCGTCCGCATCTTCCCCGACTACCGCGCGGTCGAGCGCGACTACTACAAGCGGACACGCATCCACCCGATCATGCACCTCGTCGCGATCCGGAAGGACGTCTACGCGCGCAACCCGTGGATCGGGAACAGCCTCTACAAGGCATTCGAGGCGGCGAGGCGCCGCGCGCTCGAGGAAATGCGCTTCTCCGGCGCGCAGAAGCTCATGCTGCCCTGGCTCTATCCCGATCTCGACGAGATCGACGAGCTGTTCGGCGGCGATCCGTGGCCCTATGGCGTTGAGGCCAACCGGCCGACGCTCGAGGCCATGGTGCGCTACATGGTGGAGCAGGACTTCATCGCCAAGCCGATGGCGATCGAGAGCCTGTTCGTCCCCGTCGACGTTCACTGACGCGCATCACCCAGCGTCCGACGATAGAACGCCGCCGCATCGCGCATGAAGTCGATGCGCGAGGCGGTGTGGGTATAGAACATGTGGCCGCCGTGATAGTTGGTGAGGGCGACGTTCCGGCGCAGCTCGGGCGCGAGCGCCATCTGGCTCACGACATAGCTCGACGCGAAATACGGCGTGATGATGTCGAACCAGCCATGCACGACCCAGCGCCCGAGACGCGGGTTGCGCGAGAGCGCGAGCTTGAGCGCATCCGCGCTGCCGGCGAAGCCCTGCTGCCGGTCTCCCCGCCCCGAGCGCCAGTTCCAGGCATTGCCGACCTCGCCATTGAGGATGAGATAGGGTATGTCGGTCTTGACGCCGAGCTCGCCCTTGGCATGCGCGTTGAAGCCGGCGGCCGAGGCCGACCGGCTGCCCGCGCTCGAGGCGCTGATCGAGCGTCAGCGCTCCTCGTAGTTGGTGACGAAGGACTCCGGCGCCGGCCCGTCGACCGACCACATATAGAGGCTGTCCTCCGGGGCCCACGCGCGCGGCTCCCACGGCTGGTCGGCGGCGATCCAGTCGATGTCGCAGAACATCTCGACCAGGCTGTTCCACGGGTCTCGGATGTAGTGGTAGAAATTCGACCCGATCACGTGGCGGCCGAGGCCCCAGCCATGGCCATAGCCCTTGTCGAGCATGGCGGCCGCCCCCATCGCGATCTCGTCGACCGAGCCGACCTCGAAGGATGCGTGATGGAAGCCGGGGCGATCCGACTTCAGGAGCGCGAGCACGTGGTGGTCGCTGTCGCCCACACAGCGCATGAAGGCGATGATGCCGCCCTCGACGGTGTCCGAGATACGCATGCCGAGGACGTTGGTGTAGAACGCGGTCTGCTTCTCGACATTCGGCGTGAACAGGATCATGTGGCCGAGCCGGCGCGGCCGCACGCGGACGCCGCGCGGCGGACAGCCGCGCGCATTCACCCGCGGTCGGTGACCCGGCGTATTGAGGTCCCACCGTTCGGTCCGGACCGGCGTCGCCTCGGCGATCCGGATGTTCACCAGATGGCCGTCGAGATCGCGGAGCCAGAGACCATCCGGCGCGCCGACGAAGGGCGGATCGACGAGCTTGACGCCGGACGCCTCGATCCGGCGCTGCATCGCCCCGATCTCGTCGGCGCGGGTGCCGAACGAGACGTGGTGGAAGCGCTTCTTCTTGCCCTCGACCAGGACGATCTGGTCCTGGTCGCGCCCGGCGCAGCGCAGGATCGCGCGGTTTCCCTCGGCACGACCCTCGAGGCCGAAATCGGTATAGAACGCGAGGCCGAGGCCCGGGTCGGGCACGGCAAGGCCGTAGTGCTGGAACGAGCGGATCATGGGCACTCCCCTCTCGCGGCGCCATCGTTCACACTACCACTATAGGGCGAGGTTGGCCCGTCGTCACAGGGTTCGGGGCATGGCCCGTGCCCACGACGCAGCCACTCTGCCGATCGGCGATGCACCGGCGCTTCGGCGCCGGGATTCCGATTGACCGTGCGGAGGCGCGCAACCATGCTCGCCCCCGGTGCTGGTCATCGAGACGTCGCACCTGTGGGGGAGACCGTGTCATGACCATCCGAAAACTCGGACGCGCGCTCGCCGTTGTCGGGATCGGTATCGCGGCGGCGATGGGATCAGCGGCGGCGCAGACACCGAAATACACCTGGAAGCTGACCACCTTCGTGCCCGAAGGAACCAGCACCTACCGCGACTACATCCAGGTCTTCATCGACAACGTCCACGCGGTCACCGAGGGCGAGGTCCGCATCCAGGGCTTCGGGGTCGGCGTCATCGCGGGCTTCGCCGACAGCTGGAAGGCGGTCCAGCAGGGCACCGCCGACATCGCCTACACCTATCCCGGCTTCGCGCTCAACATCGACCCGGCCAATACGCTCCTCGCCGGCTTTCCCGGCGGCATGACGTCGGACGCCTTGATGCACTGGGCCTACCAGGCCGACGGCTACAAGCTGTGGCAGGAGTTCCGCCGCCAGACCATGGGGCTCAAGTCGATCCTGACCGGCACGATCCCGACGGAGGTGTTTCTCCACTCCCACAAGAAGGTCGAGACGGCCGAGGATCTGAAGGGCATGAAGATCCGGACCGCCGGCGCCTGGGCCGACATCCTGAAGGCGTTCGGCGCGACACCGACGATTATCGCGCCGTCCGACATCTTCTCGGCCCTCGAGCGCAAGGTGATCGACGGAACGGAGTTCATCACGCCGGCCTCGAATATCTCGCAGGGCTATCACCGCATCGCCCGCTACATCATCGTGCCCGGTGCGCACGCGCCGTCCGGATTCCACGAGGTCGCTTGGAAGGCCGACGTCTGGGACGCGCTGCCCAAGAAGCTCCAGGATCAGATCGAGATCGCCGGCAAGCTGTCCGGCTTCGACAGCTTCCTCCGCGTCGGCATGAACGACATCGCGGCGATCAAGGAAATGAAGAAGGGCCGCAACGAGTGGGTTTCGCTCAAACCCGAGCTCCTCACGCAGATCCGCGAAGAAGGCCGGAAGTGGGCGGCCGCCAAGTCCAAGGAGCAGGCCGACAAGGGCAATGCGTGGATGGAGCGGATCAGCAAGTCCTATTTCGCCTTCATGGACGAATGGGAGGCGAACGCCGAGTACCGCATGAAGTAACGGCGAGAGCGATAGAGCGCGCGCGAGCGCGAGAGAAACAGAGGTTTAGAGAGCCGGAGCGGTCGCCGCTCCGGTGTGAACGGCAAACACAGGGAGAAACCTGATGACGCTGAGGACCGTACTCCGCACCGCGACCCTAGCCGCCGGCGCCTGCGCGCTGCTGGCGAGTGCCGCGGCCGCCCAGCAGACGCCGAAGCACAACTGGAAGCTCACCACCTACGTTCCGGAAGGCACCTCGACCTACCGCGACTACATTCAGGTCTTCATCGACCACGCCCACGCGATAACCGACGGCGAGGTGCGCATCCAGGGCTTCGGCGTCGGCGTCATCGCAGGCTTCGCCGACACCTGGAAGGCGGTCCAGCAAGGCACCGCCGATACCGCCTACGCCTATCCGGGCTTCGGCCTCAACATCGATCCGGTCAACGCGATATTCGGTGGTTTCCCGGGCGGAATGACCGCGGATGCGATGATGCACTGGGTCTATCACGGCGACGGCCTCAAGATCTGGAACGAGTTCCGCCGCGCAACGACGGGGCTTCACTCCGTCGTCACCGGCACGATCTCAACCGAGATATTCCTCCACTCGCACAAGAAGGTGGAGACGATCGACGACCTCAAGGGCATGAAGATCCGGACCGCCGGCGCGTGGGCCGACATCTTGAAGGCGTTCGGTGCGACGCCGACCATCATCGCGCCGGCCGACATCTTCTCCGCGCTCGAACGCAAGATCGTCGACGGGACGGAGTTCATCACGCCCGCCTCCAACGTCTCGCAGGGCTTTCATCGCATCGCCCGCTACATCATCCTCCCCGGCATCCACGCCCCGGCCGGCCTGAACGAGGTGGTGTGGAAGGCCGAAGTGTGGGACGCGCTGCCCAAGAGCCTGCAGCAGCGCCTGACCATGGCCGGCCAGCTCGCCGGTTTCGAGACCTATCTCCGCACGGGCATGGGCGACATCGCCGCGATCGAGGAGATGAAGAAGGGCCGCAACGAGTGGGTCACGCTGAAGCCCGAGTTCCTCAAGGCGGTCCGCGACGAAGGCCGCAAGTGGGCTTTCGCCAAGGCCAAGGAGCAGTCCGACAAGGGCAATCCCTGGATGCAGCGGATCGCCGATTCCTATTTCGCATTCCTCGACCGTTGGGAGGCGAACACCGAGTATCGGTTGAAGTGAGCGCGCCGTCGAGCGGGCGCCGAAACGAAGAGCACGGAGGACGGTAATGGGCAAGGTGAAAGCGGGAATCGCGGTCGCATTCGCCGCCGCAATGGCTGCGGCGATGCCGGCGGTCGCACAGACGGCGAAGTATAATTGGCGGCTGACGACGTTCGTTCCGGACGGATCGTCGACCTACCGCGACTATATCCAGACCTATATCGACACCACGCATGCGCTGACCGACGGCGAGGTGCGCATCCAGGGCTTCGGCGTCGGCGTCATCGCGGGCTTCGCGGATACGTGGAAGGCGGTGCAACAGGGCACCGCCGACCTTGCCTTCGCCTATCCCGGCTTCGCGCTCAACGTCGATCCGGCGAACACGTTGATCGCTGGGTTCCCGGGCGGGATGAGCGGCGATGCCCTCCTCCACTGGATCTTCCAGGGCGACGGCTACCGACTGTGGCGCGAGTTCCGCCGCGCGACGACCGGGCTGCATCCGGTCATCACCGGCTTCGGCCCGACCGAGATCTTTCTCCATTCGCACAAGAAGGTGGAGACGGCCGAGGATCTGAAGGGGATGAAGATTCGGACCGCCGGCGCCTGGGCCGACGTGCTCAAGGTGTTCGGCGCGACGCCGACCATCATCGCGCCGGCCGATATCTTCTCAGCCCTCGAGAGAAAGATCGTCGATGCCACCGAGTTCGTGACCCCGGCCTCCAACATCTCGCAGGGCTATCACCGGGTCGCCCGTTACATCATCCTGCCGGGCGCCCACTCGCCCGCGCACGTCAACGAGATCGTGTTCAAGACCGAGACGTGGGACGCGCTGCCGAAATCGCTGCAGCAGAAGCTCGAGCTCGCCGGCCGGATGGCGGGATTCGAGTCCTATCTCAAGGTCGGCATGGCCGACATCAACGCCATGAAGGAGATGAAGAAGGGCCGCAACGAGTGGGTCAACCTCAAGCCCGAGTTCCTGAAGCAGATGCGCGACGAGAGCCGCAAGTGGGCCTACGCCAAGGCCAAGGAGCAGTCCGACAAGGGTAATCCCTGGATGCAGCGCATCACCGATTCCTACTTCGCATTCCTCGACGAGTGGGATGCGAACACCGACTACCGGTTGAAGTGAGGACGTCGCGCCGGCCCCCGTGACGGGGCCGGCCCGCTTCCCGGTCTCGCATGCAGATGACCCGTCTTCTCGCCGCCGTCGACAGGTTCACGCGATTCCTCGCTGGCGTCGCGATGATCCTGTTCGTCGTTCTGATCTCGGCCATGGTGTTCGAGGTCGTCGCGCGCCGCGTCTTCAACAGCCCGACGATCTGGGCGTTCGACATCTCCTACATGACCAACGGCTCGGTCGTGTTTCTCGGCGCCGCCTACACGCTGCTCCGCAACGAGCACATCCGTATCGATTTCCTGGCGAGCCGATTCCCGCTTCGCGTCCAGGACATGATCAACGCCGCGTTCTACATCTTCGCCTTCCTGCCGGCGCTCGGGGTGATCACCTGGACGGCGCTCGGCGAGGCATGGCGGACGTTCATCACGGACGAGCTCGAGCGGGTCAGCACCTGGGCGCCGGTGAGCTGGCCGTTCTACACCGGTATCGCGATCGGCCTCGTCGGCTGGTGGCTGCAATCGATCGCGGCGACGATCCGCCATGTCCTGGCCGTGGCCGGTCGCGGGCCCTCGCCGCTTCGCCCCGGCGAGGCCGGATCGCACTGATGGCGGAGCTCCCGATCGCGGCGTGGATGTTTCCCGCCCTCTTTCTCCTAGTCTTTCTCGGCATCCCGGTCTCATTCAGCCTGATCGTCACCGCGCTCGGCTTCGGCTTCGCCTTTCTCGGCACCAAGGTCACCGGCCAGTTCCACAACGGGCTGATCGGGGTCGCGTCGAACTTCGTCCTCGCGGCGATCCCGCTCTTCGTCTTCATGGGCTCGGTGCTCGAACGGTCGGGGATCGCGAAGCTTCTCTTCGACGCGATCCGGCTGTTCCTGGGGCGATTGCCGGGCGGCCTCGCGCTGACGACGACCGTCATGTGCGCGATCTTTGCCGCGAGCGCGGGCGTCGTCGGCGCGGTCGAGATCCTGGTCGGGCTGATGGCGATCCCGGCGATGACGAAGGCGAACTACAAGCGCGATCTCGCGGCCGGCACGATATGCGCCGGCGGATCGCTCGGCACCATGATCCCGCCGTCGATCGTCGTCGTGATCTACGCCTCACTCGCCGACATCTCGATCGGCGACATGTATGCCGGCATGATCATTCCAGCCGCGGTCATGGTGTGTCTCTTCCTCCTATACATCCTGATCCGCTGCACGATCGACCCCGCGAGCGGACCCGGCATACCCTCGACCGAGGTCGACATGACCTTCGGTCAGAAGGTCGTACTCGTCATCAAGGCCTTCATTCCGGCGATCGCGCTGATGATGGCCGTTCTCGGGTCGATATTCGCCGGCGTCGCCTCGCCCTCCGAGGCGGCCGCGCTCGGTGCGCTCGGGGCGGTGATCCTCAGCATCTGCTACCGGCAATTCTCGATCCGGATGATCATCGACGCGATGCGCCAGACCATCCTCATCTCGTCGATGGTGCTGATGATCGTCGTCGGCGGCGTGATGTTCACGGGCGTGTTCATCCTGACCGGGGGCGGCCAGCTCGTGCGCGAGCTCGTCACGCAGAACCAGCTCTCGCCCTACATGGTGATCTTCCTGTTCCTCGCCGTGATCTTCGTGCTCGGCTTCATCCTCGACTGGATCTCGATCGTCCTGATCACGATCCCGATCTTCGGCCCGATCGTAAAGACGCTCGGGATCGACCCGGTCTGGTTCGGGGTCCTGGTCTGCATCACCATCCAGACGTCCTACCTCACGCCCCCGATGGCGCCCTCGATCTTCTATCTCAGGGCGATCGCGCCCCCGAGCATGACCTATATGGACATGTATAAAGGCGTGATCCCGTTCATCCTGCTCCAGATCGCAACCCTCGCCTTTGTCGTCTTGTGGCCGAAGAGCGCGACATATCTTCCCGACATCCTGTTCGGGTTCTGATCCGGAGCGCCGGGGGCTGGTCAAAGCCCTCGGCCATCCCTAAACTCGCGCCCCAGTTGCGTCCGACCGGAGCGGAGGAGTCATGAAAGTCTATCTGTTCCACCTCATGCCGTATGCGTATCTCGACCTCGACTACGACAAGCAATACAAGTCGTGCTGGGTGATTTACCCCAACACGAACTTCGATCCGGTCAAAGGATACGAGCTCTATAACCGCTACCTCGACGAGCTCGAATATGGCGAGCAGCTTGGCTTCGACGGCCTCTGCGTCAACGAGCACCATCAGAACGCCTACGGCCTCATGCCGTCGCCGATCGTGCCCGCCGCGGCGCTCGCGCGGCGAACGACGAAGGCCAAGATCGCCATCCTCGGCTCGGCCTTCGGGCTCCGCGATCATCCGCTGACGCTCGCCGAGGAGCACGCGATGATCGACTGCATCACCGGCGGCCGACTGATCTCGGGCATGGTCCGCGGTCTCGGCTGCGAATACTATTCGATGGGTGCGAACCCGGCCCTCTCGCATGCCCGGTTCCAGGAGGCGCACGATCTCGTCGTCCAGGCCTGGACCCGTCCCGGCCCGTTCGCGTTCGAGGGCAAGCACTATCACTTCGAGTACGTCAATTTGTGGCCGCGCCCCTATCAGCGCCCGCACCCGACGATCTGGATTCCGTCGCAGGGCTCGACCGAGACCATCGAGTGGTCCTCGCATCCCGCGCGCAAATACACCTACCTCCAGACCTATTCGCCGTTCCGCAACGTCAAGCGCTTCCACGATGCCTACCGGCAGCAGGCGCACGACTACGGCTACACCGCGACGGCCGAGCAGCTCGGCTGGGCGGCCCCGATCTATGTCGGCGAGACCGACGAAGAGGCGCGGCGCGAGGCGGCGCCGCACATGGAGGCCTTCTTCAACAAGTTCCTCCGCTACCCGGCCGAGATGCTGCTGCCGCCCGGCTTCCTGTCGCTCAACTCGATCAAGCGGGTGATGAAGACGAAATCGAGCCTCAAGAACACCCACACCATCGACACGCTGATGGCCGAGCGCGTGGTGATCGTCGGCAGCCGCGAGACCGTGCGCAAGCAGATCCTCGAGGCCCATGCCGAGGTCGGCCTCGGCTATTTCCTCGGCATGTTCCAGACCGCGACCATGCCGCACGACATCACGATGCGGAGCATGGAGCGCTTCGCCCGCGACGTGATGCCGGCGCTCCAGGCGTCGACCGGCGAGGGCCGCTGGGAGCCGAGCAAGGGCGTCGTCGCCGCCGAGTAGGCCGGATTAACCCTCAAAGAGACCCTGGAACCGCCCTGCCCCTGTCGCGGGCCGGGCGGTTTCTGTTATGGTCCCGCCTTTGACGACGGCGACAGAGTGAACCGGAGCGAGCGGTGACCCGGCGCGGCCACAAAGACAAGACCCCGCAAGCCCGACCGGACAAACCGGCGGTGCGCGCGGCTGCGGGCGGGGTGTCGTCGACCCTGATGGGGATCGCTGGCCAGACGAAGATCGTCGCACCGGACTTCGACAAGCTCAGCGCCGAGGTTCGCCACGACGAGAGCGAGCAGCACGCACGCCAGGCGTTCGGCTGGGCGCGACAGCGCGAGGAGATCGACCGCATCATCGCCGATTGCCGCGCCAAGCTGATGATCCGCCCCAACGAGGTCGGTGTCCTGTTCAACCTCGGCGAGGCGCTGCGCCAGATCGACGACCATGACGGCGCGATCGATGCGTTCCGGCGCGCCCACGCGATCAACCCGAAGCTCGGCAGCGACTTCTATCTCGCCGCCCTCGGCGTCGGCGAGCCGCCCGATCGCATGTCGCCGAAGCTCGTGACTGCGCTATTCGATTCCTACGCCGGGGCGTTCGACAATCACCTGACGCGGACGCTCAAATATCACGGTCCGACCAAGATCGCGGGGATCCTGCGCGAGGTGCTGGGCCCCGATCATCGCCCGCTCGATGTGATGGATGCGGGCTGCGGCACGGGCCTCGTCGGCGTCGAGCTCCGCGCGCTCGCGCGCCGGCTCGACGGCGTCGATCTGTCGTCGAAGATGATCGAAAAGGCGCGTGAGAAGGCCATCTACGATCGGCTCATCGTCGACGAGCTGTGCAACAGCCTCCGCGACAACCCCCGCCGATACGACCTCGTCGTCGCGGCCGACGTCCTCAACTATTTCGGTGAGCTCGGCGAGCCCTTCGCCGCCGCGCACGCCGCGCTCCGGAACGACGGGCACTTCGCAGTCTCGCTCGAACGGGGCGAAGGCGGCCGCCCGTCGCTCGGCTCGATCACGCGCTTCCGCCATCCCGCCCCCTATGTCGAGCGCATCGCCGCCGAGGTTGGATTCGCGGTGGTCCGCCGCGACGAGTTCGCGATGCGGTTCGAGAAGGGCAAGCCGGTCGAGAGCTGGGTCTACGTGTTCAAGATCGGATGACCGCGAAGGCAGGTTGCGCGCCCCCGTGGATGGGGGGCATTCTCGGATGCTCTAGCTGGCAAGGGAGGAACGGATGGCGATCGCGGTGGTACCACTGTCGGATGCGTGCGGCGCCGAGATCCGCGACGTCGATCTTCGCGAGCCTCTCGACCCGGCCGCCGTCGCGACGATCCGGAAGGCCTGGCTCGATCACCTGGTGATCCTGTTCCGCGATCAGAAGCTCGCCGACGAGGACCAGATCCGCTTCGCCGGCTATTTCGGCAAGGTCGGCGACTATCTCCGCCCGAAGAACCTGCGCAATCCCGACCATGACACCTATCACCGGTCGGTGATGCTGATCACCAACATCCGCGACGACCAGGGCCGGCCGATCGGCGCGCTCCCCGACGGCGAGATGATGTTCCACACCGACACCGTCTACGACGCGAACCCGCACGCCGCGACCTCGCTCTACGCGATCGAGATTCCGACCAAGGGCGGCCACACGCTGTTCTCGAACCAGTACATGGTCTACGACGCCCTGCCGGCCCGCATCCGCGACCGCCTCGCCGGCCGGCGCGCGATGAACGTGTTCGAGTTCGGGACGACGATGAAGACCAAGGAGAAGTTCGACCGCTCGGTCGCCCCCCATTACCCGCACCCGGTCTTCCGCCGCCATCCCGACACCGGGCGTCTCGCGGTCTATGTCAACGAGCTCACCACCGAGGAGGTCGTCGACTTCCCCGAGACGGAGGGCAGCACCCTCCTCCGCGAGATCTACGAGCTCCAGCGCGAGCCGCGCTTCGTCTACGAGCACAAGTGGCGGATCGGCGATCTCCTGATGTGGGACAATCGCTGCACCATGCACGCACGCACCGACTTCCCGCGTGCCGACCGACGGCTTCTCCGCCGTGTGACCATCGAGGGCGATCGCCCGGTCTGACACGAGGGAACACGACCATGGCCCAGACCGTTCTCGTCACCGGCGCCGCGAGCGGCATCGGCAAGGCGTGCGCCCGCATGCTCCTCGACCAGGGCAACGAGGTCGTCGCGCTCGACCTCAAGCGCGAGGCCCTCGCCGCGGCGCTCCCGCCCGACAATCAGGGCCGGCTCAAGCTCGTCGCGGGCGATGTGTCGCAACCGGCGGACTGCACCGCCGCGGTCGCCGCTGCGGTGAAGCGCTTCGGCAAGCTCGATGCGCTGATCCACTGGGCGGCGGCGCATTCGTCGAAGTTCTGGACCGAGCTCGGCGCCGACGAGATGAATCGCATCCTCGCGGTCAACGTCACCGGTTCTTTCCTGATGGCGCAGGCGGCCGGCCGCCACATGCAGACGCGCAAGAAGGGCGCGATCGTCCTCACCGCATCGGGCTCGGTGCTGCTCGGCGCGACGGGCGGACCGTCGGGCCAGGGGGGGCCGGCCTATGTCTCCTCGAAGGCGGCGATCACGGGGCTCGTCCGCTCGCTCGCGCGTGCGATGGGACCCGATGGAATCCGCGTCAACGCGGTCGCGCCGGGCGTCACCGACACGCCGATGATCAACTCCTACTCGGCCGAGACCAAGGCCGCGCAAGGCGCGCGCTTCCCGCTCGGACGCATCGCGCGGCCGGAGGAGATGGCGGCGGTCGGCTGCTACTTGATCTCGGATGCCGCGAGCTTCGTCACCGGCGAGGTGCTCGTCGCCAATGGCGGCTCCAATTTCGGCTAGGCGTCAGCGTCATGACGGCGCGCTTCGGATATCTCCTGCCCACCCGTGAACGGGTGATGGAGGGGCGGCCGGCGGCGGCACCGCTCCTCGATCTCGCCGTGCGCGCCGAGGCGATCGGGTTCGACTCGGTCTGGATCGGCGATTCGCTGATCGACCGGCCGCGCCACGAGCCGCTCACCATGCTGGCCGCGGCCGCCGCGCGCACCCGGCGCGTCACGCTCGGCACCGCGGTGCTCCTGCCGATGCTGCGCAACCCGGTCCTCCTCGCCCACCAGGCCGCGACGGTCGACCAGATCAGCGGGGGGCGCCTCGTCCTCGGGATCGGCATCTCCAACGACACACCCGGCATCCGCGCCGAGTTCGAGGCCGCGGGCGTGCCGTTCGAGAAACGCGTCGGCCGCGTCATCGAAGGGATGGCGCTGTGCAAGGCGCTGTGGACCGGAAACAAGGTCGACTGGAACGGCCGCTGGCGCCTCGAAGGCGCGACGATCGGGCCGGTCCCGCATCGCGCCGGCGGCCCGCCGATCTGGATGGGCGGGTCCTCGCCCGGCAGCGTTCAGCGCGCCGGCAAGTACTATGACGGCTGGTTTCCGATCTCGACCCCGCCGGCGAAGTTCGGCGAGATGTGGGCCGAGGTGATGACGGTGGCGCGCGCCGCGGGGCGCGAGCCCGGTGCGATCGTCGGCGCGATCTATCTCACGATTTGTATTGACGAGGATCGCGCGCGCGCCGAGGAGCGCATCGGCGCGTTCCTCGAGAGCTACTATCCCGGCCGCGGCGCGCTGATGAAGCGGCTGCAGGCCTGGTATGCCGGCCCCAAGGCCGGCGCGATCGCGTGGCTGTCGGCCTATGTCGCGGCCGGCGTCGGGCACTTCATCCTGCGGTTTCCCGGCGACCACGAACGCCACATGGACGCGATCGCCGAGATCCGCACCGCTGTTACCGGCTGAGCGCGTCTACTCGACGATGCGCACGAGGTCGCGGAGCTCCGCCTCGTTCGGCGCGCGGGTGATGAATTTCGCCTCGATCGCATCGGCGGCGTTCTTGTCGGTGCCGATGACCCGCCGCTCGACGAGCCGCTCGCGCGGATAGAACTGCGGCACCTCGCGCGCGACCTCGATCGCGGTCTCGGTATAGGCGGCATAGGCCGCCGCCGCAGCGTCCCTCTCCTCGTACATCCACGCGAGCGCCTTCTCGTAGGCGCGGTTGAAGCGGCGGATCACGTCGGGGCTTTTCTCGACGAGGTCCTTGTGCGCGACGTTGACGCGGATGGTCTGCTGCTGAAGCTCCGGCACATCTGTCGCGCGGAACACGATCCGCGCCTCGCCCGAGCGCACGAGGTCGAGATTGAACGGCGGGATCGAGTAGCTCACGTCGATCTGATTGGTCATGAGCTGGGTGCGGCTCGCCGAGATCGCGCCGGTCGAGACGAGCTCGGGCTTGATGTCGAATTTCCGCGCCATGGTGAGGACGATGAGATGCGTCGTCGAGCCGGGGCGCGAATAAGACACCTTCTTGCCGTTGAAGTCCTTCACCGACTGGATCGGGCTCGCCGCGCGCACGATCCAGAAAGATTCCGGCGCGCCCAGGATCTGCGAGCGGTATATGACGATCGGCGCGCCCTTCGAATGGGCACCGAGCACGCCGAGGATGCCGGTGCCGATGATGATGTCGGTCGAGCGGCTGACGAGGGTCTGAATCGTCTCCGTGCCGCCACCGGTGAAGAGATAGCTGACATCGAGGTTCTCGGCCTTGAACAGGCCGCGCTCGGCCGCGAAATAGGCGACCGCCGTGTCCCAGAGGCCCTTTTGCGAGATCGCGATCTTGATCTTGTCCTGCGCCGCGGCGGCGCCGGCGAGCACGAACGCGGCGATAGCGGCCGCCACGCCCCAGAGCATGTCCGTCTTCTTTCGCATGGTCCCTCTCCTTGCTGCTTTGGTTGTCAGGTTCGCGGCTTGTGACCACGCCCCTCCTGGCCCGGAGGCACGGCCCAGCCGGCCGGATGCCCCGCCTTGGCCGCCGCGTCGGCAGGCGGCAGGCTCGGATCCCAATCCCGGCCCAGAAAACGCCGCATCGTGACGCCGTCGGAGGCCGCCGACATCAGCCACAGGATCGGCGCCCGCATCACCGATGGATCGAGGAACGGAAAATCGGGCGCACGGCGGCCGAACCCCGCGGGCTCGGGGATAATCGCGGTGTCGGCGGCACCGCCCGGCACCAGCACATTGACGATGACGCCGGTGCCGTCGAGATCGCGCGCCCAGATCATCGTCCCGGTCTCGAGTCCGGCCTTGGTCATCCCGTAAGGCGAATAACCCTTGCGCTGCATGGTGCCGTAGCTCGTCGTAACATTGACGATGCGGCCCCAGCCTTGCGCGACGAGATGCGGCGCCGCGGCCCGCGCCATGTAATAAGGCGCGTTGAGGTTGACGTCGATGACCGCGCGCCAGGATTCGACCGACACCTCGTAGAAGGGCGGCCGGAGGAAATACTGCTTCGGATCGTTGAAGCGGGCATCGATGCCGGCATTGTTGACGAGGCCGTGGGGCGCGCCGAAATGGCCGCGCATCCGCTCGACCGCGGCCGCGCAGGCATCCGGGTCGCAGAGATCGAGCGCGACCGGGAGTGCCGTGCCGCCCGTCGCGGCGATCTCGTGCGCCACCGTCTCGACCTCCGGTTTCTCGAGCGCGAGGAGGCCGACCCGCGCGCCGGCCGCCGCGAGCGCGCCCGCCATCGCCCGGCCGAGCCCACGCCCACCGCCGGTCACGATCACCACCTTGTCATCGAGCGTTGGCGCCATCGTGTCCTCTCTCCTTCAACGCCCGATGATGGTCGGAAGCCAGGTCGCGAGACCCGGGAAAGCCATCACCAGCATCACCGTCACGATCTGGAGTCCGATGAACGGCGCCGCCGCCCAGCAGATCTCGCGCATGGTCGTATCGGTTGGCGCGACGCCCTTCATCACGAACAAGAGAAGCCCGAACGGCGGCGTCGTGAATCCGATCTCGAGCGCGATCAGCATCATCAGCCCGAACCAGATCGGATCGATCCCCGCCGTGCTGACGAGCGGCATGAAGAACGGGATCGTGATCATCATCATGCTGAGCTGATCCATGAACGTCCCGAGGATCAGGAGGATCGTGAGCATGCCGACGACGAGCCAGATCGGCGCGATATCGACGCCCTCGACGATCGCGAGGAGACCGTCGGTCGCGCCGGAGAAGGCGAGGATCTGTGAATAGGTGATCGAGGCGCAGATGATGAAGAGGATCATCACCGACACCTTGGCCGTCTCGGTGAGCGCGATCGAGAGCGCCGTCCACGTCAGCGTGCGGTAGGCGGCGGCGGCGACGATGGTCGCGAGCGCGCCGAGCGCCGCCGATTCCGTCGGCGAGGCATAGCCGCCGAGAATGCTGCCGACCACGACCACGAAGATGCCGAGGAGCGGCACCACCTCGACCAGGATCGGCCGCAGGCGCTGCAACAGCGTGAACTTGCCGGCGTCGTAGCCCGGCGCGAGCGTCGGGTCGAGTGCGCAGCGCACAACGACATAGACGAAAAAGAGCCCAGCCATGACGAGGCCCGGGATGATGCCCGAGATCAGGAGATCGGCGACCGAGATCATCGCGAGACTAGCGAGGATGACCGCGAGCGCCGACGGCGGGATCAGCATCGCGATGCCGCCCGTGCCGAGGATCGGGCCCATCGCGATCTTCTTCTCGTAGCCGCGCTTGCGCATCTCGGGCAGAAGCGTCGAGCCCAGCATTGCGGTGTTGGCGATCGTCGAGCCCGAAAGCGCGGAAAAGATCGTCCCGCTCACGATCGCGACGAGCGACAGCCGGCCCGGAACGCGCGCGATCAGCTTGTCGACGGCATCGATCGCACGGTGCGCGAGGCCGGTGTGGTAGAGCACCTCGCCCATCAGGAGAAAGAGCGGGATCGGCGTCAGCGCGAACGACGAGACCGCGTCGACCGCGTTGCGCACGACCTGCGCGAGGCCCGGCTCGCCGCCGAGAAAGTAGAGCGCGCCCAGGATGTTGACGGCGAAGAAGGCGAACGCGACCGGAAGCCCCAGCATCAGGAGGACCAGAAGCCCGCCCACCATCAGCGACAGCGCCCAGTACCACGCCATCGCTAGACGCCGCGGTGGTCAAGATCGGGGCCCGTCTCGGCGCGCCGCTCGCGCCCGGCCGAGGCGAGCCGGCGCGCGAACTCGATCACGAGAAGGAGCGCGGTCCAGGCGACGAAGGCGAAAATCCACCATTCGGGGAAGATGAACTCCTTGATCACCCGCGCCCCTTGCGCCCGCGAGGCGAGTGCGACGGCGGCCGCGTAGTAGAGGATCACGAGCGAAACCGCGAGCCCGATCGCATCCCCGATCGCCTCGCATCGTGCGCGCGCCCGGGGCGGAAGTCCGGTCAGCACGATATCGACGCGGACATGGCCGCCGAGCCGCAAGACCCACGGCGCGCCGAGGAAGGCGAGGACGAACATCGCGTACTCGCTCGCCTCGAGGATCCACGGGATCGAGCCCCAGCGCAGATTGCGGAGCACGATGTCGATCGACACACCGACCGTGATGAAGGCGACGGCCAGCCATGCGCCCATGGCGAGGAGGCGATGGACGGCGTCGTACAACCGGGCGGCGAGCGTCATGTGGTCGGCGCGGGCGTAGGCGTGGGCGCAGCCGTTTCTGTCACTTCGTGATCAGGGCCTTGAGTTTCGGCGCGTTCTCGGGGTCTAGCTCCATCGCCTCGGCCCAGCCGGATTCGTATGCGATGCGGACGTAGTCCTCGGCCATCTTGCCGGTGAGCACGATAGGCTGGATGCCGGCGTCGTCCTGCTCCTTGCGGTAGGCCTTGTCGAGATCGGCGGCCTTGACCAGCATCTCGTCTTCGAAATCGCGCATGGTCTTGGTCAGGAGGTCGCGCTGCGTCTGGGTCAGCGACTGCCATTTCGCGACGTTCATGATGATGCCGCCCTGGACGTTGTAGAACGGCGGATCGACGCGATACTTGATGTGCTTCTCCCACCCCAGGCTCTTGATGTCCCAGGTCGGCCAGCCGAGCCCGTCGATCGTGCCGCGCTCGAGGCCGACATAGACCTCGCCCGGCTGCATCTGGACCACGGTGGCGCCGAGCGCCCTGAAGAACGCGCGATAGACCGGCGTGATGCGGATGCGGAGGCCGTTGAGATCGATGTTGTCGATCTTCTTGTCGCGCAGATAGAGGTGGAACGGCACGTTCGAGCCCCAGTGGCCGATATAGACGAGCCCGGCCTTGTCCATGTGGAGCTTGTTGATGAAGTCCATCGCGCCGTTCTCGCGCATCTCCTTCGGCGACTTCTGGATCATCTTGAGCGCATCGCCGACCGGCAGAAGGTTCTGGTAGAAGGTCGACGGCAGGTTGGCCATATCGACGACGCCGGTCTTGACCGCGTTCGCCATCGTGAACGGCGACATCGACCCCGAGGCCTTGATCTCGATCGACATCGAGCCCTTTGCGGCGGCGTTGAGCTTCTCGACGAATTCGACGAAGGGCTTGCCGAAGGCATTGTTGTTGGGGACGAAGCTGACCGCGCCGAGCTTCACCTCCTGCGCCGCGGCGGCGGGCGCGAACGCGGCGAGACAGGCGGCGGTCGTTGCGGCGAGGATGGCGGTCGAGCGGTGGATCATGGCGACGTCTCCCTGATGGCGGACCGGTCGTTCTTCTTGTCCCGAGGCATCATCATAGCAAAACCGAGCAACGGGTGAACAGAGCGAGGGAATGGTCATGAGGCTCAACGAAATCGGCGTCGTCGAGGCGGCGCGCCGCATTGCCGCCGGCTCGCTCTCCTCGGAGGCGCTCGTCACCGCCTGCCTCGATCGCATCGCGCGCCGCGAGGCCGCGGTCGGCGCGTGGGAGTACCTAGATCCCGCCGCGGCGCTCGCCGCCGCGCGCGCATGCGACCGCGCGGCGCCGCGAGGGCCCCTCCACGGGGTGCCGATCGGCATCAAGGACATCATCGACACCGCCGACATGCCGACCGCCTACGGCTCGCCGATCTACGCCGGTCACCGCCCGGCCGCGGACGCGGCCGCGGTCGCGCTTCTCCGTGAGGCGGGCGCGGTGATCATCGGCAAGACCGTGACCACCGAGTTCGCGGCGCTGACACCGGGCAGGACCGCGAACCCGCATCACACCGGCCACTCGCCCGGCGGCTCGTCCTCGGGCTCGGCCGCGGCCGTCGGCGATGGGATGGTACCGGCCGCGCTCGCGACGCAGACCATCGGCTCGACCATCCGCCCGTCGACGTTCTGCGGCGCGGTCGGCTTCAAGCCGACCTACGCCACGTTCGCCCTCCAGGGCGTCAAGGGCCAGGCGCCCTCGCTCGACACGCTCGGCATCATTACGCGCTCGGTCGAGGACGCCGAGGTCCTGAGCGCCGCCCTCCTCGGCATCGCGCAGGCTTTCCACGACCCGCTGCCGCCATCACCGCCGCGCCTTGCCTTCTGCGGCTCGCCGCACTGGCCGAAGGCAGAGGCCTCGACGCGCCGTGTGATGACCGAGGCGCGGGCGATGCTCGCCGACGCCGGCATGCCGACCGAGGAGATCGTGCTCTCGGACGGGTTCGCGCGCGTGCTCGAGGCGCAATGGACGATGATGATGTTCGAGTTCGCGCGCGTTCTGACGTTCGAGCGGACGATGCGGCGCGCGGGCCTGAGCGACCGACTCCGCGCGCTCCTCGACGACGGGATGAAGGTGCCGGTCGCCGAGTATCGGGCCGCACTCGCACTCGCCGAGGCGTGCCGGCGCGAGATCGCGCCCGTGTTCAATCGTGTCGATGCGATCCTGACCCCCGCCGCGGCCGGCGAGGCGCCCGAGGGTATCAACGCGATCAGCGATCTCCTGTTCCAGCGGCTGTGGACGGTCCTCCATCTGCCGGCCATCACGCTGCCGGGCTACCGCGGCGCAAAAGGCCTGCCGGTCGGCATCCAGCTCGTCGGCCGCCACGGCGGCGACCGCGCGCTCCTCGCGGTCGCGCGACGCATCGAGGCGCTGATGCCGCGGCTTCCTGTTCCAGGTTCCTGACCGCACCGGCGATCGTGTAGGATCGTGTCCGCTCTAGCGAGCCGCATCGACAGGAGGGACGCCATGCCCGTGACCGCCATCGTCCGGTTTCCGTTCCCGAAGGGCCGCGACCGCGCCGAGGTCGCCAAGATGTTCGAGGCCTCCGCACCGCGCTATCGCGCCGCGCCGGGGCTGATCCGGAAATACTACCTACTCGCCGAGGACGGCGCCTCGGCGGGCGGCGCCTATCTCTGGGAATCGAAGGCGAAGGCCGCGGCGTTCTATGACGCCGCCTGGCGCGCCTCGATCCGCGAGCGCTTCGGCGCCGATCCCGAGATCAGCTATTTCGACAGCCCCGTCATCGTCGACAACGCGCTCGGCACCGTCAGCGCGGCGGCCGAGTAGCACGACAGAGGAGCAACCGATGCCCTGCACCGCGATCGTCCGTTTCGCCGTCTCCCGCGCCGGCGTCGACCGCGCCGAGATCGTCAAGCACCTCCAGGGCTCGGTACCGAAATTCCGCGGCATGCCGGGGCTGATCCGGAAGTACTACCTCCTCTCCGACGACGGCAAGACCTCGGGCGGCGCCTATCTATGGGAGACGCGCGCGGCGGCCGAGGCCTACTACACCCCGGCGTGGAGGGCCTCGATGAAGGCGCGCTTCGGCGCCGAGCCGACGGTCGAGTATTTCGAGAGCCCGGTGATCGTCGACAACGCGATCGGCGCGGTCAGCATCGCCGCCGAATAGCGCGGGCGACGGCCCCTATTTCCGCACGGCGACGAAATTGCCGTCGTCGTCGCGCGTGAGGAGATCGGCCGCGCGGAGCTCGCCCCAGGCGTAGAGGAACGTGCGCCACGGCACCGCGCGGTGGGCGTCGACGATCTCGTCGAACTGCTGCGGGCGGGCGGTAATCTCGGCGAGGAGCGTCGTCGCGAGCGGGCTCATAGATAGTCCTCCAGCTTCACGCGGTCCTTGCCGTAGGTCTTGATGCGCCGGTAGAGCTTCTTCGGCACGCCTTCGGGGATCGTCGCATCGATCCCCATCTTGGCCGTCGTCGGCAGCCCGCCTTTGCCGAGCTCCCACGACTTGATCGACGGGTCGATGTGCTTGCCGCGCGCGCCCGACAGGATGATCACGTCGCGGTCGGCCTGGACGCGGAACGTCATCGCCCACTCGAGATCGTCGGGATTGTGGATGTCGATGTCGTCGTCGGTGACGATGACGTGCTTGACCTCGGCGACCGAAAGAAGCGCCAGCACCGCGTTCTTGCCCTCGCCGGGGCGCTTCTTGATCGAGGCGACGAGCGACCAGTAGCCGCAGCCGCCGACCGGCGCGCGGATCGCGACCGGCTCGACGCTCGCGATGCGGAGCGCCTGGAGCCCGGCCGCCTCCGTCACCGGGGCCGCCAGCCAATCGTTCTCCCACGGCATCTGCAGGAGATAGAAGATCGGGTTCTTCCGGTGCGTGATGCACTTGAGGCGGAAGATCGGGTTCCACTTCACATCGCCCGAGATCTGGCTGAACTCGCCGAACGGCCCCTCGTCCGCCGTCCAGCCGATCGGCAGGAGCTCGCCCTCGAGCACGAGCTCGGCATCGGCCGGCACCTCGAGATCGACGGTCTTGCATTTCACCAGCGCGACCGGCGCGCCGTGCAACCCGCCCGCGATCGAATATTCCGACTGGTTGATCGGCGCCTTGTAGGACGCCGCCAGCATGTCCTTCGGGTGCACGCCGATGCAGACCGCGATCTCGAGCGGTTTCCCCTTGTCGAGCGCGCGCTGGTAGTAGAACCGCATGTCCGACGGCGAGACGAGATCGATGCCGGTTTCCTTCGGCGTGCGGTACATCATGCGATACGAGCCGACATTGACGCCGTAGTCGGGGTCCTTCGAGACCACGAACGTGCCGCCGATATAGGGCCCGCCGTCGAAGAGGTGCATCAGCGGATAAGGCAGCCGGGTGAGATCGGCCGCCTCGCCCGTGTGCACAACCTCCTGGCACGGCCCGCTCGCCACCATCACGGGCTCGATCGGTCGCATCAGGCCGCGCTCGCAGGCCGCGCCGACGTCGTTCTCGGTCGAGCCCATCGCGATGGCGAGGCGCTTTCGCGACGACACGAGCGCACCCGCGAGGGTCCAGTCGGGATATTCCTTGATGGTCTCGAAGAACGCCGCCTTGGGCGTCTGCGCCATCAGGCCCGAGATGTCGCGGACGTCGACGGGCTTCCTGATGCGCAACAGCTCGCCGGCCTCCTCGAGCGCGCCCAGAAAGTCGCGAAAGCTCTGTTTTCCGGTGTTGTTCATGGCTCGTCCGCTGGCCGCCGATCCGGCGCGAGACTTGCACGGCGCCCCCGGGCCGGCAAGCCGGTTGTCGCGCCACGGGCGGGCGCGCTAGGATCGGCCTGCGATGTGCCACGGGAGATGCCCATGACCGAGCGTCCGCCCCCCATCACCGGCCCGCAGGTCTGGACGGGTGCCGAGTTCGACCGCATCGACTGGGCGTTCCGGCTCGACGATCGCGATCGCGACGAGATCGATCGCGCGCTCGCCGCGGTCAAGCGTTCAGGCATCGCGCTCCGCGACATCCGGCGCGAGCATTTCGTGCTGCCGACGCTCGGCCCGCGCCTCAAGGCGCAATCGGATGCGGTCGAGGTCGGGCGCGGGTTCGCGCTTCTCAAGGGCATCCCGATCGAGCGCTACGACGAGGACGACAACGGCATCGTCGCCTGGGGCCTCTGCGCGCATTTCGGCAGCGGTCTGCCGCAGAGCCGCCAAGGCGACTACATCAACCCGATCATCGACCTCACCGACATCACCTCGACCACGCACAAGAGGCTGCAGCACATCGTCGCGCGCGGCGAGCTCCGCGTCAGCCATCACGGCGGCCGGCGCTACTGGCACACGGACACCGCCGACATCGTCGCGCTTCTGTGCCTGCGCATCGCGAAGTCGGGCGGCACCAGCCGGCTCGCCTCCTCGATGATGGTCCACAACATTCTCGGCGCCGAGTTCCCCGACGAGCTCGCCGCGCTCTATGACGGCTTCTACTACCACATCCTTCCCGACGACACCGGCGGCGCGGCGTCGCTGTCGCAGGCCAAGGTCCCGGTGTTCAAGGAATATAACGGCGCGCCCGGCTGCTATTTCATCCCCGAGCCCGTCGAGCGCGCGATCACGCGCGAGGGCATCCGCTATTCGCCCGCCGCCGAGGCCGCGCGCTTCCGCATCGAGGAGATCGCCGATCGTCCCGGCATGGCGCTCCGCATGACGCTCGAGCCGGGCGATCTCCAGATCATCAACAACCGGGTCCTCCTTCACGCGCGCGAGGACTACGAGGACTGGCCGGAGATCGAGCGGCGCCGGCTTCTCCTCCGCCTCTGGCTCCGCGTGCCGGGGCGTACGACCGCGCCCGAGATGCGCGTCCACTCGCAGTTCGAGCCGACCGCGTCCTACTGAGCGGGCTCGGCGACGATCCCGTTCCGGAGCGTCCCGATCCCGTCGATCTCGACCTCGAGCACATCGCCCGGCTGGAGCCAGATGGGCGGCTTCCGCATGAAGCCCGACCCCGACGGATTGCCGGTGACCAGGATGTCGCCCGGCTCGAGCCGGGTGAAGCTCGAGACATAGGCGATCAGCGCCGGGATCGGGAACACGAGATCGGCGGTCGTGGCGTTCTGCATCTCGACGCCGTTGACGCGGCTCCGGAGGCCGAGCCGGCCCGGATCGCCGATCTCCTCGGCGGTGACGATCCACGGCCCGCAGCTCCCTGAGGCGAAGAAGTTCTTGCCGGCGAGGTTCTGCGCCGCACGCGTCTGCCAGTCGCGGATCGATCCCTCGTTGAAGCAGGTATAGCCCGCGACATGGGCGAGCGCGGACCCCGCCGCGATGTGGCGGCCGGCCTTGCCGATGACGACCGCGAGCTCGCCTTCCCAGTCGAGCTTCTCCGAGGCGCGCGGACGCTCGATCGCCTGGCCGTGCCCGACCAGGCTGTTGGCGAAGCGGGCGAAGAGGTTGGGGAATTTCGGCATCTCCTGGCCCATCTCGGCGATATGGGCCGCGTAGTTCATGCCGATCGCGATGATCTTCTGCGCATCGGGGATCGGGATGTCGAAGGCGATGTCGGCGAGCGCGAGATCGGCGGGCTCGCTCGCCATGCGCGCGATCCTGTCGAGCGCGCCGCCGGCAAGCGCCGCGCGCAGCGTCGGAAAGCGGGCGCCGAGCCGGAGCCCGCAATCGACCACGCGATCACCCAGGACGACACCGAAGCTGGATCGTCCGCGGTGCCGGAAACTCGCGAGCTTCATGGCCTCTCCTCCCGCTCATAGACGACGCGGCCGCCGACGATCGTCGCCTCGGCGACGATATCGCGGATCGCGTCTTCGGGGCAGGTCAGGGGATCAGCCGACAAGACCGCGAGATCGGCGAGCTTCCCCGCCTCGATCGTCCCCTTCACCGCCTCCTCGCCCGTGAGATAGGCGCCGTTCGCCGTCGCGAGCCGGAGCGCATCCGCGCGCCCCATGCGCTGCTCGGGCGCGATCACCTCGCCCGTGACGAGGCTCTTCCGCGCGATCGTCTGCCACACCGGCCACCACATCGTGGTCGGCACGTTGTCGGTCGCGAGTGCCACCGTGACGCCGCGGTCGGCGAGGCCGCGGATCGGCACGATCTCGTTGGCGCGCGCCGCGCCGAGCTGGCGGAGGGTCATGTGCCCCGCCTTGTATACATAGTTGTTGGTGTGGGTGGTGATGATGAGGCCGAGGCGCGCGATGGTGTCGCACTGCGCCTCCGTCAGCGTGTTGATGTGGCCGATTACCCAGCGCCGCCCGGCGAGCGCGACCTCCTTGTCGACCGCGGCATAGATGTCGAGAAGATCGGCCGAGAGCGACACGACGCGGAGGTCGTGGCGCGCGGCGGCGATAAGAAAGTCCTTCATCTTCGCGCGCGGGACTCCGGCGTCGTAGAAGAACCCGGACCAGCCGGTATAGGGCGCGGCGGCGACGCGGAGGCGCTGCTCGTCGATGATGTCGGCTTGAGTGTGGAGGACCGAGATGCGGAGCCAGTCGTCGCCGAGGCCGCCGCGGCCGAGCCAGGCGAGCCAGCTCGGCAGGAACCCCGCCGGGTCTGGCTCGCCCGACGCCATCCAGGCGCAGCTATAGGCGAGCGTCGCCCGCACCGTCGCCGCGCCGGCATTGCGCACCGCCTGGTACGCGGCGATCAGCTCCTGCGCCGCGCCGTGGCCCTCGAACACGCTCGTCGTCCCGGTCGCGTTGTAGATGCGCATTGATTCCGCGAGCGCCTTCACGCGGTGCTCGTGGCGGAAGCCCGGCATCATCGAGAACAACGCGAGCTCGATCACCGGAACATAGGTGTTCTCGATGAAAATGCCGGTGGGCTCGCCGTTCGCATCCTTCTCGATCGCGACCGTGTCGCACGGGTTGGCGGTCGCGCGGCCGACGCCCGCGAGCGCGAGCGCCTTCGAATTGGCAACCGACACGATCGGCAGGATGTGGCGCCAATAGCCCCAGATCGGGCGGATATAGACCGGGTTCTGCGGTGACACGCGGTCGAGCTCCCAGCGCGTCGGCATCCGCTTCTCGCGGAGATTGTTGGGGACGTCCCAGTAGAACGGCGGCTCGCCGATCGGCATCGTGACGAGCCATTCGCCGGGCGCCTTGTCCTTGAGGAGCGCCTCGACCCGCATCAGCACGTCATCGATCGAGGTGCAGCCCGAGAGCGAGGGATAGACCGACTTGAGGCCCTCGCGGTCCATGTGCGCATGCGCATCGACGAGACCGGGTACCACCGCCCGGCCGCCGAGTGCGATCGTCCGCGTCGCCGGCCCGGCGAGCGAGCGGAGATCATCGGCGCGGCCGACGGCGAGGATGCGATCGCCCCGGACGGCGAGCGAGTCCGCGATGCGCCCGGCGCCGTCGAGCGTGATGATCTTGCCGCCGGTGAGGAGAAGATCGGCCGTCATCGCCGTCTCAGGCGACCGGGTCGACGGCGATGACGTGCACCATGTTGCCCGCTTTCCCAATTCCCATCTGCGTGTGTCCCGGCGTCGCCCGGTCGCCGAGCGCCCGAATCCCGAGCAACGAGAGCCCGACTACCGAGAGATAACCCAGCACGCTCACCGTCACAATCGCCACATCGATCGGCGCGCCGTCGAGAGAGACCCGCGCGATCGTCTTGATGACCACGATCGTGGCCGTCGTGATGGCGAGAAGGACGAGGGTCCGCGTCTTGCGTCGGGCGTGCCGAACGGCTCGTCCATCTGGCGCGCCGCGGGCCCGTTGGCGAGAGCGCGCCGCGCCGCGCGCCTTGCCTCGGCCGGCGTCTTGAAACAGACTCCCGGGCCGGGTCCAGCGTGCCGGAAGACACCTCGTCGCAGGGAGACAGGGAACGATGACCGAGCCGAAGTTCAAGCGGGGCGAGCGGGTGAAGGACAAGATCGTGCTGGTCACCGGCGCCGGCTCGATCGGGCCCGGCTGGGGCAACGGCAAGGCGGCCGCCGTCCTCTATGGCCGCGAGGGGGGCCGGGTCTTCTGCGTCGATCGCGCCCTCGCCGCGGCCGAGGAAACCATGGCCATCATCGAGCGCGAGGGCGGCATCGCCGCAGCGCACGCCGCCGACGTCATGAAGTCAGCCGACGTCAAGGCGATGGTCGATGCCTGCATCGCCCGCTTCGGCCGCGTCGACATCCTGCACAACAATGTCGGCGGGTCCGGGCCGGGCAACACGCTCGCCGATACCGAGGAAGACGACTGGGATGCCGTGATGGCCCGCAACGTCAAGTCCGCCTATATGTGCTGCCGTGCCGTGCTGCCGCACATGGAGAAGCAGGGCGGCGGCGCGATCGTCAACGTCTCCTCCATCGTCGGCATCCGCCACGCGGGCTTCCACACCATGGCCTACTCGGCCTCGAAGGGTGCGCTCAACCAGTTCACCCAGAACATCGCCGTCCAGCTCGCGCCGAAGAACATCCGCGCCAATTGCGTGGCGCCGGGGCTGATCGACACGCCGTTCATCCATCGCGAGATCAACGGCGTGCCGGGCTACAAGCGGCGCGGCTTTTCCTCGGTCGATGAGTACCGCCACTCGCGCGATCACGCGATCCCGGCCGGCCGATCGGGCACCGGCTGGGACATCGCCTTCGCATCGCTCTTCCTCGCCTCCGACGAGGCGTCCTACGTCACAGGCCAGCTCCTGACCGTCGATGGCGGCCTCACGAGCTCGGTCGGCAAGATCGACTGATGGCCCTTCTCGCGATCCATAACGCGCTCCTCGTCCTCGCCGGGGGCGAACGCCACGGCGGTGTCGTCGTCGGCGACGACGGACGGATCGAGGCGGTCCTCGACGGCGCGCGCACCGCCTCGGCGGCAACCGTCGTCGATGCGCACGGGCGGCTTCTGTTCCCGGGTTTCGTCGACGCCCATGTCCACATGCGCGAGCCCGGCTACACCCAGAAGGAGGACTTCACCTCGGGCACGCTCGCCGCGGCCGCCGGCGGCGTGACGACCGTCCTCTGCATGCCGAACACGCGCCCCTCCATCACGGACTTCCCCGGGCTCGAGAACGCACGGCGGGCGGCGGAGGCGCGCGCCGCGGTCGATTTCGGCTTCCAGGCCGGGATCACGCGCGGCAACCTCACCGACCTCGCGGGGCTTTGGAGCGCAGGTGTCACCTCGTTCGAGGCGTTCATGGCCGATGTGCCGGACGACGACCGGCTCGACACGGCCGAGCACCTGCGCGCCGCGCTCGCCGAGGTCGCGCGCTGCGATGCGATCGTCGGCGTCTATTGCGGCGCGCAGTCGGTCATCGCCGCCGAGCGCACGCGCCTCCAGCGAATCGGGCGGAACGATGTCCACGCCTTCGCCGAGGCACGGCCGGCCCTCAACGAGGTCGCCGGGCTCGCCCTCCTGCTCGAGATCGCCGCCGCGACCGGCGCGCGGATCGTCGTCCGCCAGGTGTCGAGCGGCCGCGGCGCCGCGCTCATCCGGCGCGCCAAGGCCGATGCGCTCTGCCGCCTGATCGCGGCCGAGGTGACGCCGCATCACCTCCTCCTCGATCGGAGCGCACTCGACCGGCACGGCACCGCGGCGCAGATGCTGCCGCCGCTCCGCACGCCGGCCGACAATGCCGCCCTCCTCGCCGGCCTCGGCGACGGGACGCTCGATTTCGTCGCGAGCGACCACGCACCACATGCGCCGGCCGAGAAGGACCGTGCCGATGCGTGGTCGGCGGCGAGCGGCACGCCCGGCCTCGACACCCTAGTCCCCGCCGTCCTCCATTGCGCCCGCACCGCGCGGCTCACCTGGCCTCTTGTGGCCGAGATCCTCGCGCACCGACCGGCGGCGCTGTTCGGCCTCGACAAGCGCAAGGGACGCATCGCGGTCGGGCTCGACGGCGACCTCGTGCTGGTCGATCCCGATGCGACACGAACGGTCGAGCGGGCGATGATCCGCTCGCGCGCCGGCCGCTCGGCCTTCGAGGGGACGACGCTGGTCGGCTGGCCCGTCCTCACCGTGCTCCGCGGCCACGTCGTCGCGGAGAGCGGCCGGCCGGTCCTCGGCCATCTGCGCGGGCGGCTCGTCATCCGCAACGCCGCCTGAACAGCGAGGGCGCCATGGCGCAGCAACCCGGCAAGATGACCTATATCCCGCCCGCACACGGCGCGGCGAGCGTGCTCGGCGAGAACGGCCGGATCGGGGTGATCGTGCCGGCCAACAACTCGGTGCTGGAGCCCGAGCTGTGGGCGCGGCTGCCGCCGGGCGTCGCGCTCTACGCGACCCGCATCCTCGCCCGCGGCAACCTCACGCGCGAGGCGGTGGTCGCGATGGAGAAGTCCGTCGACCGCGCGGTCGACGAGCTGGTCGCGACGATGGTCGATGTCATCGCCTATGCCGACATGGTGACGACCTTCGTCATGGAGGACGGCTGGAACGAGAAGAAGACCGAGGCGATCGCGCGCCACGCCGGCGTGCCGTGCGTGTCGGCCTGGACGGCGCTCCGCGACGCGCTCGCCGCGCTCGAGGTCAAGAGGTTCGCGCTCCTCACGCCCTATCCGAGGCCGATCCACGCGCTGTGCCGCCCGTTCTTCGAGCACAAGGGCTTCACGCTGAGCGGCGAGGCGACCCTCGACATCCTCGCCATGACCGACGTGCCCAAAGTATCGGTCGAACGGGTGCGCGAGGCGGTCGAGGCGATCGACCGCCGCGAGGCGCAGGCGATCGTCGCGCTGGCGACCGATCTCCCGACATTCGCCGCGATCGCGATGCTGGAACGCCGCTTCGCGATCCCCGTCCTCACGTCGAACCAGACGCTTCTGTGGCGGGCGCTCCGCGCCGTCGGCTACAAGGGCGGCGTCGTTGGGCTCGGCGGCCTCTTCTCCGTGTAAGGACCACGCCCATGGACCCGCGCCCCGCCGCCCTCCGGGCCCTGTCGATGCCGCGCTCCGCCATCCGCGAGATCATGGTGCTCGCGGCTAGCCGGCCCGACGTCGTCCATCTCGAGGTCGGCGAGCCCGATTTCGGCACGCCCGACCATATCGTCGCGCGCGCGGTCGCAGCGCTCCGCGAGGGCTGGACGCGCTATACGCCGAACCCCGGCATCCTCCCCTTGCGCGAGCGCATCGCGGCGCGGTTCGCCGCAAGGCTCGGACGCGCGATCGCCGTCGATCGGGTGGTGGCGACGACGGGCGCCGTCGGCGCGCTCTACACCGCGGTCAATCTCGTCGCCGATGTCGGCGATGAGGTGCTGATCCCCGATCCGGGCTGGCCCAACTATCACAGCATGGTGCATCTCGCCGGCGCGGTGCCGGTGCACTATGCGCAGCCCGCCGCGATCGGCTACCTCCCCGACCCCGACCGGATCGCCCATCAGATCACGCCCCGCACCAAGGCGATCCTCTACAACACGCCGGGCAATCCGACCGGCGTCGTCTTTCCGCGCGAGATCGTCGCCGCGCTCGCCGGCCTCGCCGAGAAGCACGGGCTCTATCTCATCGCCGACGAGGTCTACGAGGACATCGTGTTCGAGGGCGCGCATGTCTCGGCGGCCTCGTTCGGGCTCGACGATCGGGTGTTCGTCGTCTCCGGCGCCTCGAAGAGCTATGCGATGACGGGCTGGCGGGTCGGCTTTCTTCTCTGCCCGCCCGCCCTCGGCCCCCTCGCCGCGATCCTGCAGGAGCCGGTCACCTCGCACACGGCCGCGGTGTCGCAGGTCGCCGCCGAAGCCGCGCTCGCCGGACCGCAGGACTGCGTCGCCGCCGCGCGCGAGACCTTCCGCCGCCGGCGCGACATCGTGCTCGACATTCTCGGCAATACCGGGCTTCTCGCCGCCCCGCCGTCGGGCGCCTTCTATTCGCTGGTCGGCATCGGCGATCGCCCGGCCGATTCGATGGCGTTCGCCAAGGCGCTCCTGATCGAGAAGGGCGTCGCGACCGTGCCCGGCTCGACCTTCGGCCCGTCGGCGGCGCGGACGGTCAGGATCGCGTTCACGACCGATGACCGCTCGCTGCGGACCGGGCTCGAACGGCTCCGCGATCAGGTCCTCGGCTAGGGGAGAATGCGCGCGACCGCGTCAGCGAGGACGCGGCAGCCGAGCACGATGTCGTCGTCCGCGGTGTTCTCGGCGATATCGTGGCTGCGCCCGCCGATCGAGGGAATGAACAGCATCGCGGCCGGCATGTGACGCGCGAGCACGATCGCATCGTGACCGGCGCCGGAGGGCATTACGAGAGGCTCGGCGCCGTGTGCGCCCGCGGCCGCCGCGAGATGCGCCCGGAGACCGGCATCCATCGCCGTCGGCGCGATCGCGGCCGTCCGCGTCGCCGCGACCGTGACCGGCCAGCCGCCCATCTCGGCGACGAGCGTGTGGACGGCGCCCTCCATCGCATTGAGCACGGCGGGCTCGGTGTCGCGGCACTCGACGAGGAGCTCGGCGGATGCCGGCACGACATTCGCCGCGCCGGGTGCGAACGTCGCCGCGCCGAGATTCCACACCGTATCGCTCCGCGCGATCGCCCGGAAGGCACGGAGCAGCGCATGACCGAAACCGATCAGCGCCGCGCCGGCGTCCTTCCGCATCGCCATCGGGGTCGTCCCGGCGTGGTCGGCCTGGCCGGCGAAGCTGATCTTGTAGCGGCGGATGCCGACGATGCCGGTGACGACACCGATACGCCGGCCCTCGGCCTCGAGCCGCGGCCCCTGCTCGATATGCGCCTCGAGATAAGCGCGGTAACGGCCCGGCTCGTTGCGTGCCGGCCGCGCGCCCGCGAGCCCGCTCGCCGCGATCGCCTCGCCGAGGACGCGTCCGTCGGGTGAGCGCGCACCGGCCGCGCTCGCCGGATCGATCTCGCCGCAGAAGGCGAGGCTGCCGAGGAGGGGATGGAAGGCCCCCTCCTCCTCCTGGAACGAGATCACATCGACCGCCTTGCCCGCCGCGGTCGCCGCCCGCGCGATCGCGAGCCCGTACATCACACCGAGCGCACCGTCGAGCCAGCCGCCTTTGGGCACCGAATCCGTGTGCGAGCCGACAAGGACGGACGGCCCACCGGCGCGCGAGCGCCCGAACACGTTGCCGACATTGTCGATCCAGCTGTCATGCCCGATCGCCGCGAGCTCGCCCGCGACCCAGCGTCGCGCCGCGAGATCGTCGGCGCTGAACGCCGGGCGGTTCACGCCGGAGCCCACCTTGCCGAACGTCGCGAGGCGGCGGAGATCGGCGAGAAGGCGCTCTCCGTCGATCGCGAGCATACGGCGGCGTTCCGCGCTCAGCCGGGATACTCGGCGATGCCGCCGTGCTCGCGCGACCACACGATCGGATCGGCGAGAAACTTCTTCACCTCGTCGATGGTCGCCTGGTCGAAATAGCTCCCGGCCTCGGCCGCCTCGACGACGTCCCACCAGGTCGCGAGATAGTGGAGCGTGATGCCGATGTCCTGCATGATCTTCGCGGTGTGCGGGAATATGCCGTAGTGGAACAGCACGAAGGCATGCTCGACGGAAGCGCCGGCGTTGCGGAGCGCCTTGCAGAAATTGACCTTGCTGCGGCCGTCGGTGGTCAGGTCCTCGACCAGGATGCCGCGCCAGTTCTCCTTGAGCGCCCCTTCGATCTGCGCGAGGCGGCCGAACCCCTTGGGTTGCTTGCGCACATAGAGCATCGGGAGCTGCATGCGGTCGGCGATCCAGGCGGCGAACGGGATGCCGGCCGTCTCGCCGCCCGCGACCGCGTCGAGCTGCTCGAAGCCGACCTCGCGCAGGATGGTCGTCGTCGAGAAATCGATCAGCGCCTGGCGCGCGCGCGGATAGGAGATCAGCTTGCGGCAGTCGATGTAGACCGGGCTCGCCCAGCCCGAGGTGAAGATGAACGGCCGCTCGGCGTTGAAATAGGCGGCCTTCACTTCCAACAGGATTCTCGAGGCGACGTTGGCTATTTGCTTCTTATCGAGCAGTTCGGCGCCTAAGTTCATCGAGATTTCCCGAGCGGTGCCGCCGGTGGCGCGTTTCCGCGCGGGCGGGGTCGGGGGATTGATTACCGCCATTCGGAAAGGGCGGCAAACGGATTCTTCCGGCCGGTTCAGCCCGCTACGAGACGCCAGCGCAGGGTCTCGCCGGCGCGGAACGGGATCACCGCCTCACCCTCCTCGATCGCGACCGCGGCGGGAATGCGCGTGCCCGAGTTGACGAGCGAGATCCGCTGCTCGTTCGGCGGCATGCGATAGAACGCGGGCCCATTGAGCGAGGCGAAGGCCTCGAGCGCGTCGAGCGCATTGTCCTCGTCGAAGACCTCGGCATAGAGCTCGAGCGCGCCCGGCGCATTGAAGATGCCGGCGCAGCCGCATGCGTTCTCCTTGTCGCGCAGGCGATGCGGCGCCGAGTCGGTCCCGAGGAAGAAGCGTGGATTGCCGGAAGTCGCCGCGCGCCGGAGCGCGAGCCGGTGCCGCTCGCGCTTGGCGATCGGCAGGCAGTACATGTGCGGGCGGATACCGCCCTGGAAGATGGCGTTGCGGTTGATCATCAAATGGTGCGCGGTGATCGTCGCGCCCACCTGATGCGGAGTGTTTATCACGAACTCGACACCTTCTGCGGTCGTCACATGCTCGAACACGACGCGGAGCGTCGGCATGCGGTCGAGAAGCGGCGCGAGGATGCGGTCGAGGAACACCGCCTCGCGGTCGAACACGTCGACGTCCGGATCGACCACCTCGCCATGAACGAGGAGCGGCATGCCGATCTCGGCCATCGTCGTGAGCACGCGGTCGATCTTGCGAATGTCGGTGACGCCGGCATGGGAGTTCGTCGTCGCGCCGGCCGGGTAGAGCTTCATCGCGATCCAGGCGCCCGACTTGAAACCACGCGCGACCTCCTCGGCTTCGATCGTATCGGTGAGATAGCCGGTCATCAGCGGCGTGAAATCGGCGCCGCGCGGCATCGCGGCGAGAATGCGATCGCGATAGGCCCGCGCCGCCCCCGCCGTCGTCACCGGTGGCACCAGATTCGGCATGATGATCGCGCGGGCGAAGCGCTCGACCGTATAGGGAAGCACGTTCGACAGCATCGTTCCGTCGCGGAGATGGAGATGCCAGTCGTCCGGCCGGCGGATCGTCACCACCGCGGTCATCGGTCACGCCGCCGGATCGAGCAGCGCCGCCTGGAGGAGGTCGACGCCGCGCATGAAATCCTCGATCGCCATCGCCTCGCGCGGATTGTGCGAGCCGTGCGCGTTCCGAATGAAGATCATCGCCGACGGCACGCCGGCGCCGAGGAAGATCGCGGCGTCGTGGCCGGGCCCGGACGGCATGCGGCAGGTCGGGATCTCAAGCCGCTTGGCGAGCGCGTCGAGGTGCTCGATCCAGCGCTCGCCGATCCTCTCCGGCACCGCGAATACCCGCCGGTCGAACTCGAAGCGCACGCCGCGGGTCTTGGCGACCACGTCGCACTCGGTCTGCACCAGGCGATGGAAGGTCTCGAGCGTGTCGAGGCTGAGGCTCCGGAACTCGAGGCTGAACTCGACCTCGCCCGGGATACGCGACATCGCGTGCCGGCTCGGATCGGTCGTGAAGATGCCGCTCGTGATGACGAGGTCGATGCCGCGCTCCATGAGAACGCGCCAGTGCTCGTCGAGCCGCATCAGGACGTCGGCTACCGCAAGCACGGAATCGTGGCGGAGCCAGCGCGGGATCGCGCCCGAGTGTCCGGCCTCGCCGTGGCAGACGATCTTCAGATGGCGGACATAGCCACGGATGCCGGTGACGATGCCGACCGGCAGCGCGCGATCGACGAGGACGGGGCCCTGCTCGATGTGGACCTCGACGAACGCCGCGAAGTCCTCCGCCCGCGCCAAGGGCTCGCCCGAGGCGATCGCGACGATGTCGGCGCCGGCGGCTTCCATATAGGTCGCGAGCGGCTTGCCCGTATCGCGATGGCGGCGCTCGAGGTCGAGGGGATCGAGCCGGCCGAACAGCGCGCTCGAGCCGAGATAGGCCTTGCCGAACCAGGCGCTCTCCTCGCCGCGGATGCCGTAGAGGCGGATCGTCCGCCGCGGCGTGATCCCGGCCGCCTTGATCCGCGACAGCGCGACGAAGCCGGCGACGACACCGGCCGCGCCGTCGAAATTGCCGCCCTGCGGCACGGAATCGAGATGCGATCCGGTCGCGACGACAGGCCGTCCGGGCTCGCTGCCGGGCAGCTCGATCACGAGGTTGGCGGCGCGATCGCGCGCGACGGCGAAGCCGGCCTTGCGCGCCTCGGCGGCGATGAACTCGTGCGCCGCGCCCTCGCCGGCATCGTAGGAGGCGCGCGTGATGCCGACGCCGTCGAAGGACAGTCGACGGAGGCTGTCGAACAAAGCGCGCGCGAGCGCCGCGCCGTCGCCGGCACGCGCGAGCGAGCCCGCGGAATCCTGTGCGGCCGTCGTCGGACGATCGTCCGGCATGATGCGCCTCACGCCTCGCGGGCGCGACGGGCCGGCGCTGCGCTCGGCAGCGCGCGACCGATCAGATCGGTGACGCGGGCGATCTTGCGCTCGGTGCACCAGGCCGCGAGCCCGTCGACGATCCGCACCATCGCCTTCGGATAGAGGAACGTCGCCGTGCCGACCTGGACCGCGCTCGCGCCGGCGGCGAGGTACTCGACGACATCGGTCGCGTTCATGATCCCGCCCGAGCCGATGATCGGGATGCGGACGGCCTGTGCGCACTGCCAGACCATGCGGAGGATGACCGGCTTCACGGCCGGTCCGGAGAGGCCGCCGGTGCCGGTGCCGAGCTTCGGCGCGAGCGTCTCGAGATCGATCGCCATGGCGAGGATGGTGTTGGCGACCACGACCGCGTCGGCGCCGGCGGCCTCGGCGGCGCGCGCGCTCGCGGTCGCCGATCCGGTATTGGGCGTGAGCTTCGCCCACAGCGGCCAGTCGGTGCGGACCCGCATGCGGCTCACGACGTCGTAGGTCGCATCGGCCTCCATCGCGACGGCGTGTCCGCCCTCCTCGATATTGGGGCAGGAGATGTTGATCTCGATCGCAGCGACGCCTGGAACCGAGACGCGCTCGGCCATCATCGCGAAGTCCTCGGGCGAATCCGCCGAGACGCTGACGACGAGTGGCGCCGCATAGCGGGCATAGAACGGCACCGTCTTGGCGAGGAAGTGATCGATGCCCTTGCTCGGAAGCCCGATCGAATTGAGCATGCCGGACGGCGTCTCGGCGACGCGCGGTGTCGGGTTGCCGTCGCGGAAGCCGGGCGTGACGCTTTTCGTGACGTAGGCGCCGAGCCGGTTGAGGTCGACGACCCGCGCGAGCTCCTCCGAGAACGTGCCGGAACCCGGCATGATCGGGTTGCGGAGCGCGAGCGATCCGATGCGAACGCCGAGATCTACCATGACAACGCCTCGTGTAGTCCGAAGACAGGCCCGTCGCGGCAGACACGGAGATTGGCGACGGTGCCGTTGCGCTCGATCTGGCGCACGCAGCAGAAGCACATGCCGAGCCCGCACGCCATCTGCTGCTCGATCGCGACCTGGCCGCCGATCCCGTGCGCGCGCCCGAGCGTCTGGAGGAGCTTGAGGAGCCGGTTGGAACCGCAGGTGAAGAAGGCATCGGCGCGACCGGCCCGGATCAAGTCGAGCAGAAGCCGCTCCACCTGCGGCACGGCGCTCGTTCCCTCCTCGTCGGTGACGGTGAGGACCTCGGCACCGGCATCGGCGAACACCGACTGCGACATCAGATCGAGCTTGCTGCGCGCGCTCAAGACCGCGGTGATGGCGACGCCCGAGGCCTGTGCCAACTGGGCGAGCGGCGCGAGGGTGGCGAGGCCGACGCCGCGGGCGAGGACCACGATGCGCCGCCACGCCGGATCGAGCGAGAAGCCGAGACCGAGCGGACCGAGCATGTCGAGCGTGTCGCCCGGCGCGAGAAGAGCGAGCGCGCGGGTGCCGGCGCCGGTCACATGGTACAGAAACTCGACCGTCCCCCCATTAGGATGCATCTGGTAGACGCTCATCGGGCGGCGCAGGAAGACCGCCTCGTCGGGTAGCGGCGGACAGAGGAGGTTGAAGAACTGGCCGGGCCGGATCTTGCGCGCCGCCTCGGGCGCCGACACGACGAGATGCTTGTAGCGGGCGTTGACGGCGGCGTTGACGAGGACCGTGCCGAGATATTCATCGCCCGGAACCGGCAGCGGCGTCGGGGCCTCGACGGCGGCGAGCGTATCGGCCCTCATCGGTCACTGCGCGGTGCGCGCGGGCCGGCGCATCCGCGCGCCCGCCGGTTGCGCCCCGTCCGTTCGGAATTCATCCGTGTCCCCATGCCTAGCCCGAGGCCGCCTTCCCGTTCACCGCCGTCTTGTTGCGGTCCTTGTTTTAAGTCCAATCGTTAAATGATTGAAAAATTTTAATACTAAACTCATCCTCAGGCCCGTCAATAGGGTGTGCCGGCGCCACGATCGCTGTGTGGCGGCCGGCGGCGGCGCCGCCACGGCCCGCCGGAATGGTAGCCGATCGCCCCGCGGGCGGGCCCGCGGGGCGGGGCCATGACCGCTTGATTTATCCGCGCGATCCGGCAGCATCGCGCGATACCGGGACGGAGACGTGTTCGATGACCTTGAACGAACTGTATGAAGGGCTGAAGCAGCGCGACCGTGGCATGGCCGCGTTCGACCGCTTCATGCAGGATTGCCGGAGCGGGATCGAGAGCGACCGCGCCCACGCGGCCGCCTATCATCTCCTCCTCAGCATCACCGCCCGGTTCTGCGACCGATACGACCGCGAGCCTCTTCCTCTCACGACCGCCCAGGAAGCCAAGGACGCCCTCCTCCGCCTCACCGACCAGGCCCGCGCCGCCGAGACCCGGAGCGCGGACGAGCAGATCCGAGTCCTCAACGCGATCGCGACGACCGAACTCGGCTGAGGTCGTCAGGCGGCCTTGGGGCTCACCCGCCCTTCATAGAGATCACGCCCGAGCTTGAGCGCGCGGATCTTGCGGTCCGCGACATAGCGGCGGTGGTTCCACAGCCCGCAATCGGGGTGGATGTAGCGGATCCGCTCGGGACCGAGGATCCCGGCCATCCGCTCGATGTCGCGCGCGATCTCGTCGGGGGATTCGGCGACCGTCGTCTTCACGTCGCACACGCCGACGCCGAACCCGATATCGGGACGGAGGTCGCGGAACACGACCAGGGTCTCCGGCGCGTGCATCTTGCACTCCATGATGATGTGGTCGACGTGGAGCGCGTTGAGATAGTCCATCAGCCGGGCCCAGGTGCCGCGCTGCGAGCGCTGCCCGCCATAGTTGCCGAAACAGAGGTGGACCGCGGCGGTCGTCTTGACCGCGTCGAGCACGCGGTTGATCGCGCTCGCCGCCCACTCCCACTCGTCCGGGTGGCCGGGAAGGTTCGCCTCGTCGAGCTGGATCACCGGCGCGTCGAGCCGGGCGACCTGCGCGGCGAGGAGATCGGCGATCGCATGGCAGAGCTGAGGCAGGTCCTTGTAGTGGTAGTCGACCAGGCTCTTGGCGATCATGTGCGGTCCGGTGACCGTGAATTTCAGCGGCACCGTCGAGAGCTCCATCGCCCGCTGGCATGGCCGCTGCAGGTTGAGCGTCCCGTTGCCGACTGGTCCGATCACCGCGCCGGCCGGGTTGCGGCGCCAGCGCAGCATGTCGGAATCGGCCTCGAACTTGACGAAATCGTCGAACAGGAGGTCGGATCGGATGCCCGACATCGGCCGCGTGAAATACTCGATCATGCCGTTGGCGTCGGGATGGCTGAGATCGTAGCGATAGACCTCGCCGTCGCACACGAGGTCGATGCCGCATTGCTCCTGCGTGTGGAGGATCACCCGCGTCGCATCGACGATCATCTGTTCCGAGGGCTGATGGCCGAACCATTCCGGGACCGGGTAGGACCCGACGACGGTCGTCTTGATGCACGGCGCGGCCATGGCGACATCCTCCATTGTCTCCCCCGGGCGGTCGACACCGCCTAGGGGCTCGTCTCGCGAAACGGAACTTCGCGCGGCCGCGGTGTCGCTTTAAAGGCCTGGCCGCGGCGCGCGCGTATTCGGACCACGGCGAAGACCATGCGGAGCCCGTCGCGCCACACCCGCACCTGGTCGAGCGGATCGATGCGCCAGATCACCGGCACCGCGGCGACCCGGTAGTCGCGCAGCCAGGCGAGGCGCAGGATCTCGACATCGAAGGCATAGCCGTCCTCGCGCGCCCGCCCGAAGAGATCGGCCGCGGCGGCGGCGGTGAACAGCTTGAACCCGCATTGCGTGTCCTCGAGCCCCGGCACCGCGAGCGCCCGGACGAAACCGCGGAACATGCGGCTCAGGCTGCAGCGCATCCAGTCGAGCCGTGTCCAGAGCGCCGCGTCCTGGCGGACGCCAACCGCGATGTCGGCGCCGGCCGCAATCTCCTGACGGAGCCGCGGCCACTGCCGGATGCCGACACCCCCGTCGGCATCGGCGAGAAGCCGGAGTGCGCCGCGCGAGGCGCGCATGCCGACCCGGGTCGCCGCACCCTTGCCGCGGTTGCGGTCGAGGCGGAGAAGCCGCACGTTGGGATGGAACCGCGCCCGCGCCAGCACGACCTCAGCCGTCTCGTCGCGGCTCCCGTCGTCGACCACCACGACCTCGAAGCTGAGGCCCTCCTCGCCGAGTGCCAACAGCGTGTCGTCGAGGAACGCCGGCAGCCGCGTCGCCTCGTCATGGGCCGGGACGACGACGCTGAGCCCGAGATCGCCGGTCTCCTCGCTCGAAGAGCTTGTTTCTGTCGACGCAACCATGATGTTGTTCGTCGCGGGCCGTCGATTGTTCGCGTCGCGATGTACAGCGCTGTGCGGATGCAGAGCGGTCTGGAGTGTGACAGAATTCGGGTCGATTCGGTACGGATTGCTGATGACGGCGTCGCGAGCCGGCAATAGCGGGGCAAGGAGAGCGAGCATGGCGACGGAGATCAAGGAACGGAGCGAGACCCGCGAACACTATGATGTCGGCGGCATTCGTCTCGAGCGGCCCTTCCGCATCCGGCGGATGGGCCATTTCGGCTTCAACTGCCGGAATGTCGAGGGCAACCTCCATTTCTATGGCGAGCTCCTCGGCCTCTACCGCTCCGACCCGATCGACTTCGGCGCCCGCGTCGCCGACAAGTCGCTCCTCGCGGGCAAGGGCTCGACCATCGGCTGGTTCATGCGCCACGGCACCGATCACCACAGCTTCGTGGTGTTTCCAGGCCGCGTGCTCGACGTGCTCGCCGGCAGGCCCGACCATCAATCCGAGGTCACGATCAACCAGATCACCTGGCAGGTCGGCAGCCTCCGCGAGGTGACCGAGGCGACGCGCTGGCTCGGCCAGCGACATGTCAAGATTCGCCGCGTCGGGCGAGACACGCCGGGCTCCAACTGGCACTGCTACCCGATCGATCCTGACGAGCATGTCAACGAGCTCTATTACGGGATCGAGCAGGTCGGCTGGAACGGGCACAGCAAGCCGCGCGCCATGTACGCACGCGGCTTCCAGGAAACGCCGAGCCTGCCGCAGATCTCGGAGTTCCGCGAGGTCGAGGACGCGATGGCGCAGGGCATCGACATCGGATCGGGCTATCGCTCCCGCCCCGTGGGCGAGGCGCGCTATGACGTCGGCGGCATCCTCTTGCCGCGTCCGTTCAAGATCGTCCGGGTCGGGCCCGTGCATCTCTTCGTCAAGGACGTCGAGACCTCGGTCCGCTATTACCGCGACGTGCTCGGCCTTCAGGTCAGCGAGGAGATCACCTGGCAGGGCCACACTTGCGTGTTCCTCCGCTGCAACACCGAGCACCATTCGGTCGGGCTCTACCCGATCGCGCTCCGCGCCGTGCTCGGGCTCAGCGCCCACACGACGTGTCTTTCTTTCGGGATGCAGCTCGCCGAGTACCGCCAGCTGCGCGATGCGGTCTCCTGGCTCGGCGAGCGCGGTGTCACCATCAAGCACCTGCCGCCCGAATTGTTCCCGGGGATCGAGCACTCCGCCTTCGCGATCGACGTCGACGGCCATGCGATCCAGCTCTACCACGCGATGGAGCAGATCGGCTGGGACGGCCGGCCGCGTCCGGCGGCGCTCCGGCGCAAGATCGACAACGGGAACTGGCCAGAGTTTCTCGACCCGCTCTCCGACAGCTACATGGGCGAGGCCTATCTCGGCCCGTGGGGCTGAGCCGCGCGCGGGCGCAACGAAAAAGGGCGGGCCCGACGGACCCGCCCTTTCGCGTTGTGGGACCGACCGCGATCAGCTCGCCGAGCGCATCGCGCCCTGGGCCGCGGCGCCCGCCGACATGCCCTTGTTGGTGAACATCTTCTTCTGATCGGCGTCGAAGCGATGGGTCTCGATCGTGTTGAGATCGGTGCCCGTCACGCGGACGAAGCGCGCGCCCTTCGGGAAGTTGATCTGGTGGATGACGCCGGGCTCGAACGTGCCGGCCATCGCGGGATCGAGGCGGAAGCGCCGCGCGATCTTGATGTCGGCAAAGCCGTCCTGCGTGCCGTCGTCCTTGCGCTCCCACACGGTCATGTCGGTGTGGAAGCGCGCCTGGCCGTAGACCGCCCAGGAATGGCCGTGGTCATGCGGCGGCGATTGCCGGCCTTCCTCGTAGACGTGGGACAGCACGATGAAATCGAGCTCCTTGTCGCGGTAGAGCTCGTGCACGCCATAGTCGAGGGCGTCGCAGTGCGTCTTCACGAAGTCCTCGTTCTTGAGAAGCTTCTCGAGGTTCTGGCGGACCTTCTCGCGCCCGCCGGGCCCCTTGTCGGACGCGATCGCCGCATGGCAATCGCTCAGGAACTGGTCGAGGGTGTAGGCCATGGCTCGCTCCTCTCGTTCAATGCGTCGTTGCATAGATCATAGCGGGACCGAGCCCCGACGCCCAAGCGCAACTTGTCGGGCCGCCGAGCGCCACGATAAGGTGAACCCGCGCCGTCATCGGGAGGTCCACCGTGAAGATCGACGTGTTCAACCATATCCTGCCGCCGCGCTATTTCGCGCGGCTGAAGGAGATCGTCCCGGACAAGGCGATGCTCCGACGCTGGGAGGGCATCCCGACGCTCTGGGATATCGACCGCCATCGCCGCCTGGTCGAGGCCTATGACGACTATCAGCTCGTCCTGTCGCTCTCCAATCCGCCGATCGAGGTGCTGGGCACACCCGCCGACACGCCGGCGCTGGCGCGGCTCGCCAATGACGGCATGGCCGAGCTCGTCCGCAGATATCCCGACCGCTATATCGCCTTCACCGCCTCGATGCCGATGAACAATCCCGACGCCGCGGCCAAAGAGGCCGAGCGCGCGATCCGCGATCTCGATGCGCGCGGCATCCAGGTCTTCACCAACGTGCTCGGCAAGCCGCTCACCGCGCCCGAGTTCCAGCCGCTGTTCGAGATCTGCTGGAAGGCCGACCTGCCGGTCTGGATCCATCCGATCCGCGGCCCCAATTTCCCCGACTATCTCGGCGAGAAGGAATCGCGCGACGAGATCTGGTTCACCTTCGGCTGGCCGTACGAGACGAGCGCCACGATGACGCGGCTCGTCTTCGCTGGTCTCTTCGATCGCTACCCGGGCATCAAGATCATCACCCACCACATGGGCGGCATGATCCCGTTCTTCCGCGGCAAGATCGCCGTCTCGTTCGAGCAGATATTCGCCGGCGGCGGTGCCGATCCGCGCCGCGCACCGGCCGGTCTCAAACAGCCGGCCGAGCATTACTATCACCTCTTCTACGGCGACACCGCGCTGTCCGGCTCGCTGGCAGCGACGGCGTGCGGGCTCGATTTCTTCGGCGCCGCCAACGCGCTGTTCGCAACCGATGCGCCGTTCGACGTCGAGGGCGGGCACTTCATGATCCGCGAGACGATCAAGGTCGTCGAACAACTCCCCATCGGGAGCCAGGACCGCACCAAGATCCTCGCCGACAACACGCGCCGCCTGCTGCGGCTCGGTTGAGGGCCGGCCGCGACGCGGCGCACCGCGATGGCCGAGGGCGCCCGCATCGCCGCGGCGCGCGTCTCGCCCAAGAGCTGACACGGGAGGATCGCATGACCGTACTCATCACCGGCGCCGGGCTCCTCGCGACCCATGCCGGCAAGGCACTCGCGGACGGCGGCGAGCGCATCGTCTACTACGACGTCGCGCCGAGCGAGGCCTATGTCCGACAGGTCATGGACGACCGCCCCTACACGATCGTCCGCGGCGATGTGCTCGACATGCCCCATCTCATGCACACGATCGCGCGCGAGAAGGTGACGGGCCTCGTCCATAGCGCGGCGTTCCTGCCCGAGACCGCCCGCGAGCGGCCGTTCATGGCGACGCGCGTCACGGTCGAGGGAACGGTCAACACGCTCGAGGCGCACCGGCTCGCCGGTCTCGGGCGCTATGTCCTCTGCTCGACGATCGGCATCTACGATGCGAGCGTCGATACCGGGCGCGCGATGGAGGAGGACCAGCCGATCGGTCCCGACTCGTTCTATGGCTGCCTCAAGCTCTCCTCCGAGGTGATCGCGCTCCACTACCAGAAGGCCTACGGCGTCGACGTGATGGCGCCGCGTTTCTGCCCGGTCTACGGCCTCGGCCAGTGGTATTCCTCGGGCGGTGCGATCTTCATGGCGCGATGCATCGAGGGACCGGCGCTCGGCCGTGCGGTCGTGATCGACAAGCCGTTCTCGAACGTGAACCAGTATCTCTATGTGCTCGACGCCGCGCAGGCGATCGAGCGCTGCTACCGGGTCCGCGATCCGGCCGAGCGTGCGATCAATATCGGCTCGGGCGCCCTCCATTCGGCGCCGGACGTGATCGAGACGGTGAAGAAGGTGATCCCCGGCGCGCGGATCGACATCGACCCCGCTGCGTGGGCGAGCTCGAAGGACCGCGTCTTCGTCCGCCAGCCCTTCAGCCTCGCCCGCGCCCGCGCCGTCCTCGGCTTCACGCCCGCGTTCACGCTCGAGGCCGCGATCGCCGATTACGCGGCCAAGGTCCGCCGCCGCGCGCAGCAGCCCGTCTGAGCCCGTCCCCGCTCACGCGCCGGGGTGCGTCTCGCGCCACAGAGCGCGGAGACGATTGCGGTCGATCTTGCCGCGGTCGTTCTTCGGGATCGCCTCGATCACGAAGATCTCGCGCGGCCGCTTGAACTCGGGGAGGCTCGCCGCGCAGTGTGCGCGCACCGTCTCAGCCACGAGCGCGCGGCCGGGCTTGGCCACGACATAGGCCGCGAGCTCCTCGCCGTAGATGCGGTCCGGGACGCCGATCGCGGCGGCCTCGAACACGTCCTCGCAGCGCATCAGCACGTTGTCGATCTCGAGCGGCGCGATGTTGACGCCGCCGCGGATCACGAGGTCCTTGGCGCGCCCGGTGACGACGAGACAGCCGTCCTCGTCGATCCGGCCGAGATCGCCGGTCCGGAGCCGTTTGCCGCGCACCCGCTCGACCGTGCCGTCCTCGAGGAGGTAGCCATAGGCGTTCTGCGGGCCGCCAATCTCGATCTCGCCCTCCGCGCCGGGCGCGACGTCCTTGCCGTCCTCGTCGACGATGCGGAGATTCTGCGCGAGCCCGGGCCGGCCGACAGTCCCGATCTTCCGCGCGAGCCAGTGATTGCCGCCGACCGTGCCGCCCTCGCTCATGCCGTAATGCTGGATCAGCTTGATGCCGTATGTCGTCTCGAACTTGCGGTGCTGATCGCCGAGGAGGGGCGAGGTCGAGCAGCTCATGAACCGGAGGCTCGCGAGCGCGTCGCTCCGGAGACCGACCGGGCGGTCGAGCAGCATGTTGACGACCGTCGGGACGCCGACCACGACCGTCGGACGATACGCGCCGATCCAGTCGAAGAACCGGCTCTGCGAATAGCGCCGTGCGAGCAGGAGCGTCTGGCCCGAGACGAGCGTCGGATGCAGCACGACCTGGTGCGAGGACGACCACGAGAGCGAGCGGTATTCGAGCACGCGATCGGTGGCGGCGAGGCCCCAGAGATAGACGGTCTGCTGGCCGATCAGGTCGAGATTGCCGAATGAGTGCATCACGCCCTTGGGCTTTGCCGTGGTGCCCGATGTGAAGCAGATCACGCACACGTCGTCCGGCCCGTTGACGGCCGGAAGCGGCGTGTCGGGAAGGCCCGCGATCATCCCGAAGAGGCCCGCGCCGCCGGTCTCGCTCCAGTCGCCGAACGCGATCCACTCGCCCGGCGCGCCGACCCCGAGTGCTGCGTCATCGAGCGCCTCGTGCCAGAGAACGAGCTTCGGTGCGAGCCGCTCGGTCATCTCGCGCACATGCGTGGCGTTGATCTCGACATTGATGGTGCAGAACGTCGCGCCATAGGCCTGGATGGCGTAATAGAGGATCAGGTTCTCGAGCGAGTTGTCGGTGAGCACCAGGACGCGGTCGTTGGCGCGGATCCCGCGCGCGGCGAGCAAGTGGCCGAGCCGGTTCGCGGTCCGCGCCAGCGCGCCCCAGGTGATCGAGCTCCCCTGGTCGATCGACACGAAGGCAATCCGATCCGGCATCGCGCCCGCGTGCGCCCGGAGCCGGTCGGCAACACTCCGGTATTCGGTCACGGGCAGGGGGGGATAGGCCTCTTCCATGGTCATCTCCCTGATTCCGCGACAAGACTACCGGGCGTCGCCCGGCGTGCAAGCCCCTCTCGCCGCGATTGTATCGATGTCGGCCGGTCGGGTAAGCTCGGCCCGGTCACGATCGCGCGCGGGCTACGCGTTCACACAGGAGACGATCCATGGATCTGCCGACCGGGAGCGAACAATATTTCAAGATGAGCGTGAGCGAGTTCGACACGACCAAGCTTCTCGCCAAGGCCGCCCAGCAGCGTGACGAGCGCGGTCTCGACAAGCTCCTCGTCGTCGACGCCGACGCGCACCACTACGAGACCGAGTCGATGGGCGAGATCATCGACTACATCGAGGACCCGGTGCTGCGCCAGCTCGCGCGCTCGAGCCGCCAGGTCGGCCAGCGCGCCGGCATGTTCGCCGCCGGCGGCGTCGGCTACCAGGACATCGGCGGCCGTGTCACGCGCTATCCGCTGCGCAATCTCGAGAAGACACCCGCCGACGGCCGCCACCGCGACATCCATCTGTCGCATCGCTGGATGGACGCGATGGGCGTCGACTACGCCTGCATCTTCCCGACCCCGATGCTCGCGCTCGGCACGCACCCGCAGCCCGAGGTCGAGCACCACTACGCGCGCGCGTATAACGGCTGGCTGTGCGACAAGATGCTGACCGACCCGCGCATCAAGTCGATGCTCTATCTGCCGTTCAACGACCACCGCGCCGCGTATCAGATGGTCAAGGACTTCGGCCACCGCAAGGGCGTGATCGGCTTCATGGTCACCTCGGTGCGCCACACGCCGGTGCACCACAACGACTACATGAAGACCTACGCGCTGATCGAGGAGATGGGCCACCCGCTCGCCTTCCACGGCGGGTTCAACTGGGACGACCCGATCTTCCGCGTCTCCAACCGCTTCATCGCGGTCCACGCGCTCGGTTTCACTTGGTACAACGTCGTCCACTGCACCAACTGGGTGGTCAACGGCCTGCCCGAGCGGTTCCCGAAGCTCAAGGTGATCTGGATCGAATCCGGCCTCGCCTGGATCCCGTGGCTGATGCAGCGGCTCGACACCGAGTACCGCATGCGCTCCTCCGAGTGCCCCTCGCTCAAGATGCTGCCGTCGGAGTACATGCGCCGCATGTACTACACGAGCCAGCCCATGGAGCGCCCCGATCATTCCGGCGAGCAGTATTTGCTCGAGGGCACGTTCAAGACCATCAACGCCGAGACCCAGCTTCTGTGGTGCTCGGACTACCCGCACTGGGACATGGATCTGCCGAGCGTGATCTACGACCTGCCGTTCCTCACCGAGAAGGCCAAGCGCAACATCCTCGGCGAGAACGCGCGCAAGGTGTTCAATCTCGACGTCGCCGACCGGTTCCCGAACTACAAGCCACCGGTCTGATCGGCGCATGACGCGACCCGTGGCGGGGCGGCTTCGGCCGCCCCGTTCGTTGTCGCGGGCTCGAATCTTGCGCAAAGCACGCCGAGCGTGGACGATGGCGTCGTCGCAACGATCCGGGTGCTCCGATGCTCAACGCCCTCCTCCGCGTCGCGGCCGTCCTCTGCGCTGTCGCCGCCTCGGATGCCGGCGCCGCCGAGCGCCGCTACTTCATCGCGATCGAGGAGATCGACTGGGACTACGCGCCCGCGGGTCGCGACCAGATGATGGGGATGGGCTTCCACGGCGATCAGCGCGTCTTCGTCACGCGGAGCGCGAACCGGACCGGACGGGTCTACCGCAAGGTGCTCTATCGGGAATACACGGATGCGAGCTTCACGACGCGGCAGGAACGGCCCGCCGCGTGGAGCCATCTAGGCCTCCTCCGACCGGTGATCCGCGCCGAGGTCGGCGACACCGTGACGGTCGTCCTCCGCAACAAGGCGAGCCGGCCCTACAGCTTGCACCCGCACGGGGTGCGTACCGGAAGGACTCCGAGGGCTCGCCCTATGCCGACGGGACGTCGGGGGCCGACAAGGCCGACTACGGCGTGCCGCCGGGTGGCACCCACACCTATCGCTGGGGCATGCCGAACGCGCCGGACCCGGCCCCAATGACCCGAGCGCGATCGCCTGGCTCTACCACTCCCACGTCGACGAGACCGCCGACGTCAACGCCGGCCTCGTCGGCGTCATCCTGGTCACGGCCAGGGGCAAGGCACGCGCCGACGGCAGCCCGGTCGACGTCGATCGCGAATTCGTCACGCTCTACGCGATCATGGACGAGAACAAGAGCCCCTATCTCGCGGCCAACGTGCGGCGCTTCACCAAGCTCAAGACGCCGCCAAGGAAGAACGAGGAATTCGAGGAGAGCAACCTCAAGCACGCGATCAACGGGCGGCTGTTCGCCAATCTCGACGGGCTCGCCATGAGGCGCTGCGAGCGGGTGCGCTGGTATGTGGTCGCGCTCGGCAGCGAGAAGGACCCCCACACGCCGCGCTGGCACGGCAACACCGGCTTGATGGACGGCAAGCGGGTCGATGTGGTCGATCTCCTGCCCGCGTCGAGCCGGATCGTCGACATGCGACCCGACGCAGGCGGAATCTGGATGTTCCACTGCCACATCCACGACCACATGGATGCGGGTATGTCCGTCCTCTATACCGTTGAGGGCGGCGAGGTCGGCGACTGTCCGTGACCGCACCACCGCGCACCCGCGTCGTGATCCTCGGCGCCGCAGGGCGCGACTTCCACAATTTCAACACGGTCTACCGCGACGATCCGGCGACCGAGGTGGTCGCCTTTACCGCGACCCAGATCCCGGGAATTGCCGGTCGGCGTTATCCGACTGCGCTCGCCGGCCCGCTCTATCCCGATGGAATTCCGATCGCGGACGAGGCCGACCTCGAAGCGATCTGCCGTCGTCACGCGATCGATCGCGTGGTCTTCGCCTACAGCGACGTGACCCACGCGCATGTCATGCATCTCGCCGCGCGCGCGCTTTCGGCCGGCGCCGACTATGCGCTCCTCGGCCCGGCGCGGACCATGCTCGCCGCGCGCGTCCCGGTGGTCGCGGTGTCGGCCGTGAGGACCGGCTGCGGCAAATCGCAGATCGCGCGCTTCGTGTCGCGCCGGCTGAGCGCGGCGGGCATGCGTGTCGCCGCGCTCCGCCACCCGATGCCCTATGGCGATCTCGCCCGCCAACGCGTCCAGCGTTTCGCGTCCGCCGTCGATCTCGACGCCGCCCGATGCACGCTCGAGGAGCGAGAGGAGTACGAGCCCCACATCGCGGCCGGCGGCGTCGTCTTCGCGGGCGTCGACTACGCCGCCATCCTCGCCGCCGCCGAAGCCGAGGCCGAGGTCATCGTGTGGGACGGCGGCAACAACGACTTCCCGTTCCTGAAGCCCGATCTTCATCTCGTTGTCGTCGATGCGCTGCGGCCCGATCAGCTCGCGACCCATCATCCCGGCGAGACCGTGCTCCGCATGGCCGATTGTGTGATCGTCAACAAGGCCGACGCCGCCCCGCCCGAGGCGGTCGCCGCAGCGATCACGGGCGCCCGCGCCGCGAACCCGCGGGCCGCGATCGTCCGCGCCGCCGGCCTCGGACGCCCAGCGCGCGCGGATGGAAATGCGGGGGATGCCGCAGACGACCCCGCCGGCGGCCCCGCCGGCGGCGGCGATGGCCGCGCCGATGCCGGCCGGCGCCGGGCCCGCGGCCGCCGCGCCGCCGCCCGCCGCGGCCGAGGAGGCGGCCGACAGCCACGTCCTGTTCCGCCTGCCGCAGCCGGTGAGCGCGCGGAGCGGGCAGTCGCTGATGGTCCCGATCATCGAACGCACGATTCCGGCCGAGCGCGTCGCGCTCTACCAGCCGTAGGTGCACGCCCTCCATCCGCTGTCGGCGGTGCGGCTGCGCAACGATGGTGACATCGCGCTCCTCGCCGGGCTGATCACGCTCTACGAGGCGGGCGGGGCGACCGACACCGCCCATGTCGGCGATGCGCGGATCGCGACCCTCCCGGTCGGCGAGGAACGGCTCGTCAGCTTCGCGCTCGACCAGCGCACCCGGATCGACCGCGAGAGCCGCCAAAGCGAGCAGATCGCCAAGGGCAAGATCGCGGGCGGGCTCCTCGAGCTCACCATCCTCGACCGCCAGACCACCGTCTATCGCGTCCGGACGGCGATGCGCGAGCCGCGGACGGTCGTCGTCGAGCAGCGCCGCGTCGCCGGCTGGACCATCGCCGAGCCGGATGCCAAGGAGGTCCAGCTCTCGCCGACCCATCTCCGCATCGTCCGGACGGTGCCGCCTTCGGGCGAGACCGCGTTCAACGTCACGCTCGAGCGCCCGCGCAGCCAGGAGATCGCGCTCCTGTCGCAGAACGCCGACCAGCTCCTCGCGCTCTCGCGCCGCGGCGCCTCGATGCGCGGGTCGTCGAGGCGATCCGGCGCGGCGCCGAGCTCCGCCGCGCCGTCGACGAGCGCGAAGCTACGCTCGCCGAGGTCGAGACCCTACGCAAGGAGATCGTCGACGAACAGGCGCAGATCCGCGACAACCTCGCCCGCGTGCCGGCGAACAGCGATTTGCACCGGCGCTACCTCGCCCGGCTCGACGAGCAGGAGAACGAGCTCGACATCATCCGCGCCGCCACCCAGGCCGAGCGCGGCCGCATCGACGCCGCCGCCAAGGCGCTCCGCGATTATGTCGTCGGCGCGGGCTAGCAGGCTGCTGAAGAAGTCGATCGGAACGTCGCTTTTGGGTTGGCGACGGGGTCGGCGGGATAGATGGTTTTTGCCGGCTCGCCGTCTGATCGGCGGCGGCATTGCGGCGCCGTCATGCCACTG
>Ga0194132_10000696_pt1 | contig 68907 bp, 30 predicted proteins | sample TA2KigOf80mmetaG_FD_148612 | JGI IMG/M metagenome (GOLD analysis project Ga0194132, IMG submission 148612) | Freshwater microbial communities from Lake Tanganyika, Tanzania - TA2015054 Kigoma Offshore 80m | ecosystem: Environmental > Aquatic > Freshwater > Lake | place: Tanzania: Lake...
TGAAGAGTAAGGTTGTCGGAGGTCTACGGCGCATCCAGAAGGATGAGGAGAAAGTCCGCTCGTTCTTCGCGAAAGAGTCAACTCGCTACGCTGCTTGACGTCTACATACTTTCGAACGCGTTAATAAGATAAGATCTGATCAGGACTGACTGCTTTTTTATGTCAGCCACCGCGCGAAACTCTAGGCGCCGCGAAGCTTGCGAATTAGGTCCGTTTTCAACCAAGACTTTTTTGGCGTCTTTAAGCAAAGTTCCCTTAAAAAACATCAGTGCGAGACAGGACTTGAACGGCTGGATGATGGCTACATTGTGCCCTTCATGACTGTAGCAAGGCAGACGCCATTTGATGTTCTCATCAAGTTTCACAGAGCGCACAACGGCGCGAAGCATCACCATTTCGTCACGCCATTTGGTGGCGCCATTGAAAAACTTATCAACCGATGATTGCAAGGTTATAGACCTCCACGCTGCGTCACTTTTAAACGATTAGAGATTCATCCTAACACAAAATCTTCTCCCATCCTTTGCACAGATTTAATGATCTTCTGTTATCATGTCAGCAAAGATCAGACGACAGGATGCGAGATAACTTTATGAACCGACGCCAATTCGTGCGGACCAGCAGTGTCGCGACTGCAGCTGCCATGTTTTCCGGTAGAGCGATTGCAACGGCATTCCGGTTGCCGCGCATGGCGAAACCAAACCAAAGCAATACACTAAAGAGAATCGCCTTCGGATCCTGCAACCGCACCCATAAGGATCAGACATTCTGGCGGACCATAACAAAAACCGCTCCGGACCTATGGATTAGCCTAGGTGATAATATCTATGCCGATGACCTCAATATTCAGGCGAGGCGCCTCAAGTACGAAAACCTGCGCCTTAACGAAAACTACGCATCGTTTGCCGCAGCTACACCCATCATCGGCACGTGGGATGATCACGACTACGCTTCTAATAATCAAGGTGGTGAGTTTATCGACAAAGTTGCAAGCAAAGACTTGTTTCTTGACTTTTTTGATCTCGCTACACCAGATTTTCTTGATCGCAGTGGCGTCTATCAGAGTTACGTCTTTGGTACCCCAGGTCAGCGGACCAAAGTGATCCTGCTCGACTGTCGCTTCAATATGGACCGTTCACGGACAGCGCCCCAAATTCTCGGTCAAGATCAGTGGCAATGGCTTGAGAGCGAGTTAAAAACAGGCGACTTTGAGCTCCTGTTACTGGGCAGTAGCATAAGCCTTACAGCCAACTCAGTTGGGTTTGGCATCGAAGGCTGGTCGAGTTTTACTGAAGAGAGGCTGCGCCTCTACGGTGCTCTTAACGCGCTTAGCTGCCCCATTATCGTTATCAGTGGCGATCGCCACCAGTCAGACATCTCACGGATCGAGCTTGAAGGTGGATCCCACGTTTATGAATTCATGTCGAGTGGCCTTACCCACTCTTTACCGATTCCGATTCCGAATAACGCCCGCATCAGTCAACTGATCGGTGATCGGAATTTTGGCCTTATTGAAATCGACTGGAACGCAACGGGACCATCCGTACTTTTTCAAACGAGAGCGCCACATTCAGGACTGATCCTGGACGAACTACGCCTGCCGCAGCGCCGATAAAACCAATAATTCTGGTTTATTAAGATGCTGATTGGTTTTCTTGCTGCGCGCCTTGGGGCATATGAGCTATACAACCCCCAACCAACTTGGGCTGCCATTCGTTCTCAATCGCTTATCCGACGAAACAAACAATAGGTATCGATAGACTCCCATGCTTAAGACTCACAGCATCTACCTCCCCATAGTACTTCTCATCGCGTCACTAAAGTTTGGCTGCACGCACATTCAAGGGACCAGTCAAGAACCGGCCGGCGATCTGAGTCAAGGACCCGCTTGGAAAGACGAGACTGATGCCATTCTCGCAGCGATCGCGACTAGCTCTAGCGCAGATCAGGAGCTGGTATCACGAGTGCCAGCTCTTGCGGCGATGGCCAAGAAAGACGCGACTACGCCACAAATCTTCGGATTCTGGGGCACAAGTATCAATTTTGACGAGGCCGCTAAGGCGGAAATCGTCAATGCCTCGGTCCTCACTGCTGTGGGTCGGCTAGCTGGTGTGCCGATGGCTGGCCGCCATGTGCATGCAGGTCTAGCTCATACCTACGGGTACCTACTAAGTAACTTGGTGACTCCCTATGGCTACAAGCGTGAGCGCTGGACTTTGCCCACTATCGATCAAGGTTTTGGCTGGAATCGAGGGCCGATTGCGCCAGTACCGCCGCAAGGCACGTTGCTGACCAACGTGACACTTTTAGCTGGGAAAATCGCCTTCCGCGATGACGCTAAGCGCTTACACAAATTGACCGGTACGTTGACGAGTGCGGCACCAGAGATTGTTGCATTAGATACGTCAAAACTCGTGATTCGACGCTTAACGGAAACCGTTACAATACCAGAAGATCAGAAGGCAGGTCTCAGGACACGAACAATTAAGCTCTACACTGACTTAGTGAAGCTACCACAAGTCCCAAGTACAGCCACTGCGCTGACGCATATTCTTGTTTACTCCATAGCCGACACGGCGGTCGAGGGCCGTCGTCTCATAACGCTCTTTCCGATGACGGATGCAGCTGCTAACGGCGTTTTCACACCTGCTAACCTCGGCGCTGACAAGCCCGTAGTAACCCGTTACAACGCCTATGTGCCTGGACTTACTGGTCATGCGACAAATGGTAGGCGCATTGCGACTCCCTAAACTTCAACGACTACCAGGATTGTCTCACTATGGTTCGCACGCGGCGACATTTTTTTAAGCACAGCGGTAAACTCGGTGGCATGTTCGCCGTTGGCAGTAAAGGACGCGCCGCAGTAGCATCGAGGACTTTTAGAACAGAGACTAACTTCGAAGTCCGCGACTATGCCGAGAGACTAGCGACGACTTTTGCCCATGGCGTGGCATCCGGGGATCCCCTGCCACAGAGCGTGATTATATGGACTCGGATCTCTGGAATTAAAGCCGCCCAGGTTTCCGTTGAGTGGCAAGTGTCACACGACCTAGGGTTCAGCCAAATTGTAGCGTCGGGACTCACGGAAACGTCAGCCGACCGTGATTACACGGTTAAGGTCGATGCTGCCTTACCACGACCTGGGACCACTTATTTCTACCGATTTAAAGCTAACGGCACATGGTCCATGGTAGGTCGAACGAGAACAGCTCCGCTGGTCACCGATCAGGTGCGTTTAGCCGTCGTGAGTTGCTCGAGTATTTGGTCTGGTTATTTCAACGCCTACAATGTCATCGCCGGTAGAAATGATATCGATGCCGTCATTCACCTCGGTGACTATACCTACAATGTGCCGGATCCTGATGAGCTACGCAATATGCCGCAAGATCCGCTCAATGCGGTGAACCCCGATAGTCTCGAGGCCGTGCGGCAGAGATATCGATATTTTCGTAGCGATCCTTTCCTCCAGGGGGCTCATCAGCAGCATCCCTGGGTGATTGTTTGGGATAATCATGACATTGAGAATAACGCATCGCGTGCTGACAATATTCGAGCCTTTCACGAATGGACGCCGATCCGATCTCCTGATCCGCAGGATCCCAACCTCATATACCGCAGTCTAAAATTTGGCGATTTAGCTGATTTAGTGATGCTGGATACGCGGCACATTGGACGAGGCAGGATGAGTGCAGCTACCGGGCAAATTTCGCTGCTTGGTGACAATCAGTTTGATTGGCTCACTAATAAATTATCAGAGTCAAAAGCCACGTGGCGCATCATCGGCAATCAAGTTTTGATGGCACCATGGAAGATCGCCACGAAAGTGCTCTGTCCGATTAACTGGGACGGCTACGAAGCTGACCGGGCCCGCGTTCTGCAGCATCTTAAAGACTCAGGGATCCAAAATACGCTCGTCGTTACGGGCGATCTTCACTTATCCATTGCCGCTGATCTGGCCATTGACGGTGAACCTGTGGCTGTAGAATTTCTCCCAACCAGCGTGACGCGCGGCAATTTGGATGAGCAAGTTAAAGGTGCATTCGAGAATGTAGCTGCCATGGGCTTTGAGGCGGCGACCCGTCTTTTCAACCCCCATATCAAATATTTTGAAAGTCGCTCCCACGGATTTGGTATTGTCGATCTGAGAGATAGCGGCGCCACCCTTGAATTTTGGTACGTCCCCCACGAAGAGCTCAGCACCGAATGCCGCCTCGGTCACAGCATGTTTGTAGCAAGTGGGGCCCAACGCATTACCGGATCAGTGAACACCGCAACCACTGGCCCACAGATGAGTGAGCAGGCTCCGTCTCCCACACGCCTTTATGATTTTAGTACGGAAGTAGGGGGCACCGGAGGCCACTACTTTGATGACGCCGAGCAACTGCCAATAGATGCGCGCATCAAACAAGTGACGCTGCGATCAGGTCTGAGAATAGACGGGATGAGCGTTCAATATCACGATGGTCTTTTGCTTCACCGTGGGGGGCAAGGCGGGTCGGATCAAACAATGGCCCTAGAGCCAGGGGAATATATACGGCGCGTGTTAGTTGGTGTCGGCAAACACGGCAAGACCATTTCCATTCACCACCTGCGCCTAGAGACCTCCCACGGGCAAACGCTGAGCGGCGGTATCCCCACGCCTCATACCATCGAATTCATTGCCCCGTCCGGATATCATATCGCTGGATTCCGCGGGCGCGCCGGCATTGAACTTGATAAACTCGGCCCCATTTTTGCTCCGGACCTGCCGCACTAGTGCCGCTAAAGAGAAAAAAGCATTAGTCAAAAACATAAATAGCACGGATAGTTGTTGTAAAAATTATCAACTAGCTAAAGTTTACTATTGGTCGCGCCGATACGAAATCATGTCCTGCCCGTATAGAGGTTTTGTCGCAACGAGCGACCTTATCCCAAAATTTAGAGAGGGCAGATTCATGAGCAAGTCTAGAAAGCAACTAGCGGCTAATGATCAGAAAACACACCAAGAACTCCTCATTATGGAGAGACGCGGGTTCTTGCGCAGCGCCCTCCTCGGAGGACTAGGATACGGTGCCTACAGCTTTTTAAAACATAAGGGCGTCAATCACGTTGCGTCCTTTGTACAAGATGCGATGCTCCGGACCGGTGCTAGCCCCCTACACGCAATCGACGTGATCAATGATGCCCTGCGTGGCGGTCCCTCGCTACTGTCACTGAGTCGGGCGATGGCAGCCGGTGCTCAGCAAAAACCCGCCGTATTCCATGTGTTCTACCGCATGTCGCACGATATTCGCCATGAACTCAATCTGCTCGATTATGGTCCGCAGTACAACATGTTTGGCACTGGTAGCCTCAACGCAAAAACTAACCCTGACAACATTGCCCAGACCTTAGCCATGAAAGCGCCGGGTTCACTGAACCTCCTCAATAAATGGGCTTACGATATTTTGACCACTGGAAAAGTCGACGGCCCGAACGGCACACGAGTACCACTAGGCGGAAGCGCGGCTGATTCACCTGCGCTCGACGCGTCCAAGATCACTAATATGTCCATCATCGCCGGTGTGGGCATGCCCGGTAGCCAAAAAGTTCATGGCAACGCACTAACGCCGGGATACGGCAACCTGGAATATCTGGTGCAGCAGGCCTTCGCCAACTACAGCCCAGTTGGCTCGGTGATCTTCGGCACCAGTGCTTTCGACGGGACCGGGGCCGTGCAGGTTCCTGGGAAAAAAGTGAAGCAGTTTATCAGTGCTATCGATTCACCTGGTGGCTACATGCCGCGCGACAAAGTCGATAACAAAGTTACACTATTTGATGACCTTACAGGTTCGGCCGCGGTCAAGCAGATACGCACGCAGATGCTGGATGCCCACGCAGCTCTCAAACAAAAACTGCAAGCGATCCAGCAATACGGAGCCATGGCAGACATGACTTTCGGCAATTTCGGCACCAGAAATCTTGAGGGATTTGCGGGGATGAGAGTCTTTGCGGAATTGTTTGAAGCCGGTATGGCCAACCTCGGTAGCGTGGGCCTGCTCTCCCACGATCACCATGAGGCGGACATCCTCAGGCAGCCAGATGGAGACACCGGCAACATGTTGTCGGAGACGGCGCAGGCACTTGCCGGAACCTACTACATTGCACAAGCCGCTTTTGCCGCCAAGCGAGACGCCATCGTCCACCTGAGCACGTGTAGCAACCGTAGCCAGAACTGGGTTGATGACAACCAACATGTCTCGACGCTCACCATCATTATCAAGGGCTCTGGTAGCAGCAGCCCTTTCGCCGCCGTGCCACCGCAAACTTTACTCATCGGGGACAATGCCAAGTCCGTCTATGCCGAAGGTCCTAAGGAGTCCCCTGTCTTCACGAGCGCTACGGCCAAGCAGCTCGGCGTGGGAGCCGCGGGCCTCGTTGGTAGTTTGGAAGCAGGTATAGTCGAGGCAGTGGGTAAGGCCACGGGCGCACAACCTGCGATTCAACTGATTACTCCTACCGCGAAGATTATTTGAGGGCAAAATTTCGTAGCAAAATTTCTTTATAACTTATCGATATAGCTAATTTAATAATAATTATTTAGTTATCTCTAAAGTTTCGTTCAGCAGGTTCCGAAACCAGATACTGAGTTCACGAGAGAGTTAACGATTTCCGTCGCAGGGTTGGGGAGGGTTATGAAGCTCAGTCTTACAAAAAGTCTTGCCACGTTGGCCGGTGTGACGGGGCTTTCGGTGCTTCTTGCGGCCTGCGGCACTCCGGTGACCCCGCAGCCTGCTGTCGCCTCCCGAGTGAAGAACGGCAGCGGCCTCACGAGTGGCGGCAACTGCAAGCCCACAACAAAACTGACGGCAGCAGACACACTGAACTTAGCCGATGCGACAGTAGGTGGCTACGCTGATACCATTAAACCCATCCTCGATAAGCACTGCGTCTTCTGCCACCGCGCCCAGGGCACCCCGCCAGACTTGAGCAGCTACGCAGCGGCATCCACCGTGACGACGCGAGACCTGTCGCTCAAGACGATTCTTGACGAGAGTATGCCCACCGGCCCCAAAAAATTGACCGCCGATGAAAAGGCTAAGTTTAAGGCCTGGGTAGACGCTGGCGCTCCAGAGACGGCAAAACCCGCCGCAGCAGCTCCTTCAACACCGGGCACTGGTTCCGGAACGACCGGGTGCAGTGCCGATGGCACCCCCAATGGTGGGACGCCAAAACCTACACAGACAACTCCGAAACCAGGACCGACACCTGCTCCTGGTACACCGGCACCAAAACCAACGCCGACACCGCAACCCCCAACGCAGCTCGCTGTGACTTACGATAATAAGATCGCCGGATACCTGAACGCCTACTGCACCAATTGCCATGGCGGAAGCCGTCCCAAGCTTGAGACCTTTGCGCAAGCCAAGGCAAGCGCAGCGGCAAGTCTGGCCAGTATGAAGAGCGGCCGGATGCCGATCGGTCAAAGAGCGTCCGCTGCCGATATCGCTGCCTTTGAGTCCTGGGTCAATGCAGGAGCACCGGAGAAGTAATAAGGCAGCGGAAATAACGATCCCAAGCCAACGCGGCCCCCCTTGGAAGCCGCGTTTTTGTTTGAGTTTCGCCCACTAAGCTTTACCATGAAGGGAGGAGCTGCTGTCGTGATTCATCTGCTGGCTCGATGATAGGAGTGATCGCCATGCAAAGACGGGATTTTTTGACAACATCGCTGGCGGCTGGTGCGGCCCTAGCGACACTCAATTTGACCACCAAAGCGGCAGCTGCCGGTACTAAGGACGGCGCCACCAAGCCCGCCCCAACACCAGCAGCGCCGGCGGCGCCTGCAACGACCCCAGCGCCGGTGGCCGATGTTTTCGTTCAGCCACCGCTACCCTACAGCCTGGCTGCCCTAGCTCCCTTCCTCAAGGAGGAGCAGATGAGCTTTCACTACAATAAACATCATGCTGGTTACTTTAAGAAGTTAAACGGTCTGGTCGCTGGCAAACCAGAGGCCAAAATGAGCCTGGAAGACCTCATCACTAAAGCTCAGGGGCCGATTTATAACAACGCTGCCCAAGCGTGGAACCACACCTTCTTTTGGAGCTGTATTTCACCAGACGGTGGTGGTAGCCCTAAAGGCCCTATTGGTGATGCTATCGACCGCGATTTTGGTGGGATCGACCAGTTCAAAAAACTCTTTGGCGAAACTGCCGTCAATCTATTCGGCTCGGGTTGGGCATGGCTGGCTGCGGGCAAAGACAAGAAGCTGCAGGTCCTCGGCCTCCCGAATGCGGACAATCCCCTGCGGCAAGGTCTGACACCGATACTCACTCTAGATGTTTGGGAACACGCCTACTACATCGACTACCGCAACGACCGGGCCAAGTTTGTCGAGGAGTTCTGGTCTAAGGTGAACTGGGAATTCGCTGCGCACAACTTAGCTTCGTTGGCAAAAGCCTAGGCCCGCGTTATATCTCTACACATGACAACGACCGCGGTTGAATGGCTAGGGGCCATAACACGCGGTTTGTGCTTTCTTTTGGTCGCCCTTGGACCACCCTACTGTCATGGAGTTGCGACATTGACAACCAACGAGCCCAGACCAGTGCAACTTGATCCCACCTGGAAGAACGTCCTCGGCGACGAGTTCACAGCTCCCTACATGCGTGAGCTGCGTAGCTTTCTTGAGCAAGAATACAGCAACGGTAAGGTGATCTTTCCCGCTGGGCGGGAATACTTCCAAGCTCTCAACCTGACACCGCTGCCCGAGGTCAAAGTGGTCATCCTCGGCCAAGACCCCTATCACGGTCCGGGCCAGGCACACGGTCTATGTTTTTCGGTGAGACCGGGCGTTCCGCCCCCGCCATCACTCGTCAATATCTTCAAGGAGCTGAAAGCTGACCTCGGCATTGCTCCTCCTGCGCCGCTCCATGGATCACTCGAGTCGTGGGCAAAACAGGGAGTTTTGCTTCTAAACTGCGTCTTAACGGTGGAGCAGGGTCTGGCGGGATCCCATGCTGGACGTGGGTGGGAGCGATTTACAGACCGTATTATTTCTATTTTAAACGAGGGTGCCACCAATCTCGTATTCGTCCTCTGGGGAGCCTATGCCCAGAAAAAGGGCCAGTACATCGATCGCAGGCGGCACCTGGTCATCAGTAGCGTGCATCCGTCACCACTGGCGGCTCACCGCGGCTTTTTGGGCAGCAAACCATTTTCGCAGATAAACGAATATTTAATTATCTGCGGCAAAACTCCAATCGATTGGCAGCTCCCGTCTCTGGCCTGACCCAAGGAGACCCAAGGAGCAAGGCACGCCGCAGCCCCCGTCCAGCCGCTCGAAAGGCCCCGGGGGTGTCCCCCCGGGGTAACCGCTGCCGTCCCGCCCGCTAGTATTCAATTTAGCAATGTTTAGATGTTAGATAATGAATACCGCAAAAGGCCGCTGATGCATACAAAAAAATTACATCTCGGCAACTTACGACCTTCCCTCCGTAGGAGACGACCGGATCGTGGCGCCAATACGGCATCGCGACTTGATAAAATATTCATTTAATTCAGGCGGTTATCCCGGCATGCCGCGGCGGCGGCTGTAGTCCTTGCCCGACCGGCGCGGATCCCTGATCCCAGAGCACATGAGTTCGTTCATCTTATCGACCAACTGACCGTGAAACACACGGGCCCGGCGGTCACGTTCAGCTTCGTTACGTGTCCACTTGGGCGGCATCATTGGCTCGCTCAGGTAATGGGTCAGCTGAACCGGCTTAGGAATCGGGGATAGTCCGCGCCCAGCGGCAAGAAACACGGGGAGCTTGTATTTTTCGTAAAAAAATGACGTTATGTTTAGTGGCAGTACGTCATATAGCTCATCCGCTTTGGGGCACGCGGCTAGTATGACCGGCGTCTTAGTCTTCATCGCCACATGGACGAAGCCGAGGCGGTGCTCCCACTTAATCTGGTAACGCTGCGTCGAAGGCCTGAGAGCCTCAAACATGCCACCGGGAGCCACGGCAACGATTTCCTTTTGCTTGAGTAGCTGCTCGGCAATATCGCGTCGCCCCTGGATGGCACCGAGGTAATTTTCCATGAAGTTGCCGAGCAGTGGCACCTTGAAAAATAGCCGATCCAAAATCGTCCGCGCCGCCACACCGCGCTCCATGTAAAGGGCGGCAAGCATTAAGCTGATGTCATAGGTGGCTAGACTATGATTGAAGACCAGCGTGGCTCCTGTGCCTTCAGGCACATGCTCGAGCCCCTTAACCTCATGATTGTGGTAGCGGCGCGCAGCTTGAAAGACAGGAATTAAAGTCTTCAGCCAAGTTTCATGCTGAAACATCGGGTTCACTAAGGACTCCACCGGCATTTTATGAATGGGATCTGATAAGGCGTGGTCAGGACGACCTAAGGCTTACTATTTTAGGATAAGGGACGACGGCATTTCCTTCAACTCCAAGGCTCGCGCTTAAATTAGCGCGCCGTCAACCAGCGCAATTCGCTGAATTTACCCGACAAATAAAATTAATGGCCAACTGCAACTTCGTGCTTCAAAGACCTCGATAGCTTTGCTATACAATGGGCTCGCAATTCTGGCGGCATGGCGGAATTGGCAGACGTGCTGGACTCAAAATCCAGTGTCCGCAAGGACGTCCCGGTTCGACCCCGGGTGCCGCTACCACTCTCTCTTAGCATCCCTTTACATCGATGTGCTCTTAATCAGCTGGATATAGAAGCGTACCGCTTCGCCATAAGCCGTGACCGCAATACGCTCATTCGTGCCATGAAAGCGCCCCTGATCCTCCGGGCGCCAGCGAATCGGCAAGAAGCGGTATACGTTGTCGGTCAAGTGCTTGTAGGCCACGGAATCGGTCGCTCCCACAGTTGCATAAGGAGCTACCAGTGCATCGGGAAATACCATGCGTATGCTATCTGCCAGGCGTTTGAAGCTCGGCGCCTCCGGATCCGACTCCGGTGCGGGCTCCCTGGTCACCTCTAAGTTTGGCGTGACTTTGACGGCGGGATCATCAATGACCGCGACCAGACGATCAACAGCACGAGCCACACTGTCACCTGCGATAAGCCGTAGATTGACCGTGGCCGTGGCCCGCCCTGGTAGTACGTTATCTTTGATGCCTGCATGAAACATGGTTGCAGCCCGCGTCGTATGCAGCGAAGCACGCCCCGAATTTGTGCTGGCCATGGTCCTCGACACAAGCGGACTAAACGCCCATAAGTTAGCGATTGCCAACTGACTACCAAAGCTCATACCTGGCGCTAGTGCCTTGAGCGAGGCCTCGAGCGTACGGGTGATTTGATAGGGCTCTGGGTGCTCCTCAATCCGATGTATAGCGCGCGCCAACCGCCCGATGTTGGTTGTTACGCCTGGCATGGAACTGTGACCACCTGCGCCTTCAGCACTCAGCTCGACGCTGACATAGCCCTTTTCCGTGACACCAACCATGGCTGCTGGCGGTTTGACTCCGCCAACAATCTGCTCGGTGACCATCCCCCCCTCATCCAAGAGATAATCAAGCTTCACGCCTTTAGCCTGAAGCGCACGGCCCATCGCAGCAGCACCAGATCCCCCAACCTCCTCGTCATGACCAAATGCAAGGATAACGCCACGTCTGGGCTTAAAACCCTTACTGAGTAGGTGATCCACAGCTTCTAAAATGCCGAACATCGAGGCCTTATCGTCGATGGCGCCACGCCCCCAGACAAAGCCCTGTTCGATAGCACCGCTGAATGGAGGATAAGACCACGCATCCTCTGTACCAGGAGACACGGGCACCACATCTTGATGGGCCGTGAGCATGATCGGACTCAGGCTAGGGTCAGAGCTAGCCCAAGTCAGGAGGAGGCTCCCCCCAGGAAAACTCTCGACCTTGAGCGACGCGAACACTGCGGGAAAGGAGCTGCGCAGCACTTCATGTAACTGCGCTATGGCGGCTTCGTCCGCTGGCGCGGCCGGACGGTGAGAAATGGTGGCTACTCTGATCCCTCTGGCCAAGCGTGTGGCCATGTTTGCAAGGACCGCAGGATCAGGATCAAACGCCTGCTCCGAGGAAGCGATGGTGGCGGCGGTGGCTGGCGATACCGCAACACTGTTGTCTGCCGCGCTGAGACGCACAAGCATTACTATCAGCACTAACACGAGCAGCACCACGCCGGCACTCAATGCACGCAACATCTTTACTACCTCATGGGATGATCGTCCTACATGAGATAGTCGGCCCTCCAGTCAATTAAAGTCAATCCAATAAGGACTGGTACCTCAGACCGGAAACTGACCAATGCCACCTGGCACAACCCTGAAAGCGCGATCAAATAGGTGGCGTATCGCCTCCTTGAATACATGGGGTTCATGTGTGGTCGCTAGCTGCAAGATCTCATCACGGTCGAAGTAGACCCCGCCACACGAAGAGCAAAGATCACCTTTGAGACCGAAAAGCTCTTCCTCTCGCAAGTCATGGCCGCATTTCGGGCACTTCATCCAATGGTCCTGCATAAGCTGAGTATCCGCCCGCTCCTGACGCAGACGGTCAAGCTCGCGCCTATTCTGCTCAATCAACTCGCGATTGAGTTGGTAAAAGTACTCAGCCTCGCGGTCATACCCAGTGCGTTGGATATCTTGTGTCAGTGTGTAGCTGCGGTCGTCCATGGCATACCTCACAAGTCTAGTGTCAGGCTCCTTTAGTCTAGGGAGCCTGACGTCTTTACCCATGCAATCCTGATGCCACCCTATGCTTCTGCGCCTTTTCCCACAGACGGCGCAGATGACGGATGGGTCCATCACCGGCAAATAAGAGTTCACCAGCACCGGTATCAGTGCTAGCACCCGCCGGATGACTGTTCACTATCCGCGAGTCCTGCTTAAACACGATGCGATTCGATTGGTTCATCAAACGCGTCAGCGCCGACCCTAGAAGGGGCCATGTAACTAAAGCTTGATAGGTACGAAGGTAAATCCGCGTGCGATTCTCATCAATGGGACAAAAAGCCAACATGATACGAAATCGTTTGGTAATCGTATTCATCCAAATATTGGGCATTTTGAAACAAATGGAACTGTCGGCAAACTTTTCGTTCTGCTGCACCGAAAATTTGACGCTACTATCATCGGACTCGACGGTGGCCTTGCGCGTTGGATCAAAGCCGCGACCGATGGTTGTCCGGTGTACAAAGGCCAAATGGACGAAGTCGAGTTGGTTTTCGATCGCTCTAGTGATGTGGCAGTCCACATGTTCAACGATGGTTGCGTAGTCGAAGCTATCGTCGAGCTCATCGAACCACGGCACTTGATCTACCTGCGGGGCCTCATCTCCGATCCATAGCCACACAAAACCGTATCGCTCAACAGTCCAAAACGTCTGTAAACAAAGCGCTGAGGCAGGCTTGCCCGTCTCTGGGACATGACGGCAGGCACCCCCTGCATCAAATTGCATGCCGTGAAAGGGACACGCAATGGTTCCAGATTTAGTGATTGATCCAAGACTCAACTTAACCGAACGATGAGGACAAAGATCTCTCTGAACGACGAGATTACCGGCATTTTCTCGCCAAAAAACCAAATCTACACCGAAGCGACGCATACCAACGGGCCCTGTTCGTCCTACTTCGCGTGACTCCGCTACGGCATACCATCCCTGGGGGTATTGGTGCATATTCTCGCCTCATCAAAGCAAAACTTATTTTTTTTGTCACTTCAAGTTTCAAGACAACGCGCGATGTACTAAGTTGGTCTAGATTTTGATCAGATCACTGTCTCCAAATCCTTGTCTACTTTTTTGACAGCACTGTTTCGACTGGTTGAGCTGCAAGTTTGAACAATATTTTTTGGTGCGGCAAATACTTCCCAGGGAATCAATTGCCTAGAAATAAAGATTAGCTTTTTTGCCATGACTCCGCCGCCAGAAAAGGCATCGGCTCAAGATGCCCCGCGAACGAATCCGCCTGCCGATTCAGGGGATTAAAAGTTTTTTTGCGATTGCTCCCAGAGCCCGCCGTTGGTGGGCAAAAATTTCCTAACTAAATCCACATTTTGTGAAACTTTTTCGGATACATGTGTTCGCCCTCAAGCTCGCTTGCCTTTGTGCCGACGTAGCGCCATGGACTGATGCGTCGCCCCCCGATTTTGGCACTTTTCAAGGACTCAGGTACATGACGCTTAGATTCGGCAAAGTTAGTAGATCTGCGCTCCGAGGAGCGTTAGGGCTGCGCTTTGCTTTGCGTCGTTTACCCCAAAATTGGTTCGATACGATGGCGCGGCTCTTCACCGTGCGTGCGCTTACAGCAATGGTTCTGGTACCGCTGATAGCTTTCAACACACCTTATGCATACGCACAAAGCACCTTCGACTTCGTGCTGAGCGGAAGGCTGACGGAAGTAAACGGTAAACCAGTGGTTGGTCCGGTTGCGCTCGAAATCAGCTTCTTCCACGATGCGCAGGGCGCTGCTCCCGTGCTAAGCGTCACCGACGGCTTTGAAAACGTCACGCTGCAGGAAGGCATATTTCAAGTAAGGGTCACACTTAACACGAGTGACTATACCAAAGTCTTCCCAGAGGTCGGTCAACAAGTATGGTTCCAGGTCACAGATTTGACCCACGCAAGTACCCCGTACCCCATGCAGCAGGTGGTGACCGTTCCTTATGCTGCACGCGTACCGGTCGATGGGAAAACAGTCAATTTCAATAGCGATGGAAAATTAACCGTCCTGCCAGAAACAACTCCGAGCGCCAATCAGTTCTTAACCAAAGACACTAATGGCCGCTTTGTGTGGCGCACACCAAGTCCGAATGCGAGCGCTATTCAGGGTACAAACATCAGCAATACCGTTCCAGTTGCCGGTCAGGTCCTGAGCTACGATGGCGTCATGTGGACACCGGCTACGACAACGGTGACCGCAGACGCACCAATCGTTGTAACGATGAATGGCACCACGCCCAAACTGTCTTTACCAGCTGCCACGAGTGTCAGCGACGGTTACATAAGCACAGCCGACTGGCTGATTTTCAATTCGAAGCAACAACCGATCACCGCTGATACGAACCTGAATCTGGGAAGCATCGCGACGAACAAACAAGCTGCGGTTGTTCTCAAGCCTTACAGCGACGGCGCCGGACAAACAAGCGAGCTGCGTTTCAATGCACTTGCGGGTGGCAACTACATCGGTTTCAAAGCACCAGACGAAGTTCCAGCCAATATGGTTTGGACCTTACCATCAGAAGATGGAGCCACTGGACAAATCTTGCAAACCGACGGATCGGGCAAACTGGCTTGGGGATCGTTCCCGCAGGTGCCAGTCACCTCGGTGGCTGGCAAAGTCGGTGCCGTAAGCCTGACGACCAGTGATGTCAGCGAAGGCGGCAATCTTTACTACACCGATGCACGGGCGCAGTCAGCCGCTCGCCGCGGCATGGCAGCCTCCGCACCCATATCTTACGACTCAACTACAGGCAGAATTTCCATCGGGCAGTCATCGTCGGTGTCGTCAGGTTACCTCTCTGTCATGGACTGGATCACATTCAACAACAAAATCGGTAACATTACGGCAGGCAACGGCATCGTCGTCAGCACCATCGGTAGCGGAGTGACAGTGAGCTTGCCTAACATTGGGACACCTGGCGGCTACACTAAGGTAGCAACCGATGCCCAAGGCCGCGTGACTTCAGGAACCACGTTAGTACCAGGCGATATCCCAGCGCTCTCAGCCGACATCATTAATCGCGGGACTTTATCGCGCGCCGTCGGTGGTACCGGTGTCGTATCGACGGCAACATTCCCGACTGAGGGCGTGATCGTTACACGCGACGCGGCAGAAACACTGCGCAACAAGAACCTCGAGTCACCGATGCTTAATGGCGGTACTCTTGCCGGAGCCTCTCTCGTGACTGGTTCGACCGTGATCAGCACGACCGGGACTCTCACCTCAAGCCAAGCAACGATTAATGGTAATGTCAGAGTGCAAGGTGCAGGGGGCACGGCTAGTAAGTTGATACTTACCGATAAAGACTCGGTAAACTCATTATCGTTTAAAGCTCCCGATACTTTAGCAGGAACAGTGAACTGGACCCTACCGGGCACAGATGGGCTAGCTGAACAGTTGCTCAGGACGGACGGCAGCGGCAACCTGAGTTGGGTCTCCGGCGCCAGTCCAACGGGTGCCGCTGGTGGCGACCTTACTGGAATCTATCCGAATCCGCAGTTAACGACTACAGGGGTCCAACCTGGTGTCTACCCCAAAGTCACGGTCGACGCCAAAGGCCGCGTCACTCTGGGTCAGACTCTCGATGTTGCCGATGTCCCACCACTCCCTGCAAGTAAAATTTCTGAGGGTATCCTTGGCATCGAGCGTGGTGGTACTGGTGTGAACACGCTGACTACGAACGGCGTCCTTTACGGTAACGGAACCAGCGGCATTCAGGCTACAACGCCAGGTTCCTCGTTCCAAAGCTTGGTGATCCCCGATGGTGGAGGCGCTCCCGTATTCGGAGCCGTCGATCTCTCGCAACTCGCGGCAACAACGGGCATCCTACCTCGCAGCCGCGGCGGTATTGGTATCACAACGACTGCCACTTTCCCAACCGACGGTGTGGTCGTCACTCGTGACGCCACTGAGACTCTAAATAACAAAACCATAGTTAACCCTGCAATTAGTACGATCGCCAATGGCGGCACGCTGACCCTGCCAAGCACGACTGATACGATCGTAGCCAGAAATACTGCCGACACGCTAACGAACAAATCACTGATCGCTCCGGTCATCACCTCTGGCTCAATCGGTGGTACCTCTCGCATTACAGGTGCTACGACGATCGACATTACCGGCACTGTCGCCTCTGGTGCCACCACTATTGATGGCGACCTGAAAGTGAAAGGTAACGGCAACACAGCAAATAGGATTATCCTGAGCGATAAAGGCACCAACTTCTCGGTACAGCTCAAGGCTCCCGATGCTCTGTCTGGCAACGTCACCTATACATTCCCTGGTACAGACGGAATCGATGGTCAAGTACTAGCGACTGACGGGGCTGGCGCTCTCTTATGGACCAACGGGATCAAACCAATTGGTAACGCCGGTGGGGATTTAGCTGGTCAGTACCCAAACCCGACGCTGGCTGCTAGCGGAGTGTTTCCCGGAGTCTATCAAAAGGTAACCGTTGACTACAAAGGCCGCGTCGTCAGCGGCGCGACGCTGAGTCCGAGTGACATTCCACCGCTGGCCGCAAGTGCCATCACCTCGGGAGTGCTGGGTGTGGTCAACGGCGGTACCGGTGCTTCAAGTTTCATTAACAATGGTGTCGTGGTTGGTAAAGTCGCCGGCGGGCTAGTCTCGACGCAACCTGGATCCCAATACCAAACCTTAGTTGTCCCGGCAGGCGGTGGTATGCCTGCCTTTGGCGCGTTAGACCTCTCTCAAGCGGCTGCCGTGACAGGTGTTCTACCTACCACTCTCGGCGGTATCGGCGTTAGTTCGACGGCCACATTCCCTGCATCGGGAACGGTGGTCACAGAGGCTGGTAGCGCCACCTTAACTAACAAAACGTTGATTACACCGACGATCAGCTCGATCAGCAACGACGGACTCATGACGCTGCCATCGGGGACAGACACCTTGGTTGCTCGCAACACCCAAGATACCCTAACCAATAAGACTCTGATCGCACCAGCGATCAGCACCATCACGAATACCGGCACACTAACTCTGCCGACCACAACCGATACGGTCGTGGGTCGCGCCACGACGGACACCTTGACGAATAAAACCCTGTCTCTGCCCATGATTAGTGGCGGGACGGTAACTGGTGGCGCTCTCATCACCGGGGGCACGACCATCGACACCAACGGGACGGCTGCAGTTGGGACCACCACAGTGAGTGGCAATGTCACAATCCGCGGCAACACGACTGCAGCAAATGCCTTGATTTTGAACGATCGGATTAATGGCAACTCCATAGCTATCAAATCGCCCAACGATCTATCTGGATCGTTTACACTCACGCTGCCAACCACGGCTGGTGCAAGCGGCGAGCTACTGCGAACCGACGGCAATGGTGGCCTGAGCTGGGTGGCTGGTGCTTCGCCTACTGGCAGCGCCGGAGGGGACCTCGCTGGGGTTTATCCGAACCCGTCACTCAGCGCTACTGGAATTCAGCCAGGTACTTACTTCAAAATCCGTGTCGATGAAAAAGGCCGGGTCTTCGAAGGTACATCATTATCAGCAGCAGATATCCCAAGCTTACCCGCATCAGCGATTGGTAGCGGTGTCTTGGGTGTCAGTCGCGGCGGTACTGGATCGCCAAATTTCGCAACCAACGGCGTTATCCTAGGTAACGGTACCGGTAACTTGATCTCTACAGGTGCAGGCCAGTCAGGACAGGTCTTGCGCGTCCCAACCGGAGGAAGCATCCCAAGCTTTGGTGCCCTAGATCTCGGCGACTCAAGTGCTGTCACGGGCCTTTTGCCTGGCAGCCTGGGCGGTACAGGCGTCAACTCGACTGCAACCTACCCGGCCGACGGCGTCATCGTCACTGAGTCAGGCGCCGCCACGCTTACCAATAAAATCCTGACGCAACCTGAAATTAGCACTATCGCAAACGGCGGCGCTGTCATCACAATTCCCACCACAAATGACACTTTAGTTGGCCGCAGCACCGCTGACACTCTTACCAACAAAACGCTATCCATGCCGGTGATGAGTGAGATCGTCAACGGGGGCACCCTAACCCTACCCACAACCACCGACACTCTGGTAGCGAGAGACACCGAAGAGACTCTGCGTAACAAGACCCTCTCGAGCCCGATGGTTTCCAACGGTACGATAACAGGTAGCTCAATGATACTCGGTGCCTCAAGCATCGACACGGTCGGTACCATCCGCGCTGGCGCAACGACCGTTGTGGGTAACTTGAGGGTTCAAGGGAATACTAATACAGCGAACTCTCTGAGTCTAAACGACAAGGACGCTGTCTACGCAGTCAATATTAAGGCTCCCGACACTTTATATAGTAGTCTCACCCTCACCCTGCCAAGTACCACTGGAACTAGCGGACAACTACTCGCTACCGATGGGTCTGGTCTACTCTCTTGGGTATCTGGGGCGGTACCATCGGGACCTGCTAGCGGTGATTTGTTTGGTTACTATCCGAATCCACTACTGACACCGACCGGCGTCACTGCAGGGACCTACAACAAAGTCACTGTCGACAGCAAAGGTCGGGTACTCTTTGGAACGACACTGATGGTGGCGGACATCCCGCGTCTGCCAGCCTCGATCATCGGCAGTGGTTCCCTAGCGGTGACCAATGGCGGTACTGGAGCGGGCAGCTTCACAACCAACGGCGTCATTATCGGTAACAGCACTGGCAATTTACTGTCAACGGCAGCAGGCACTGAATACCAAACTCTTGTTGTACCCCAGGGTGGTGGTGTCCCGACTTTCGGTGCGCTGAACCTATCGCAGGGTGCTGCGGTGACAGGAACACTCCCCACTCAATTCGGTGGTACCGGCGTTAATTCGAACGCCACCTTCCCAACCTCTGGAACGATCGTCACGCGCAGTGCTACCGAAACCTTAACCAATAAGACGTTAGTGACCCCAGTGATCGGTGCGATCTCCAATACCGGGATGTTGATCTTGCCAACGACCAGCGACACGCTCGTTGGTCGCGCCACAGTCGATAATTTGACTAATAAAACGCTCACCAGTCCCGTTGTGACTGGGGCTACCATCAACGGCGCATCACTCATCACCGGATCTACGGCCATTAGCACGACAGGCACAGTAGCCGTGGGAGCAACCTCGGTAGCTGGCGATCTTAGCGTGCGCGGTAATAACAGTACAGCCAACAGACTGCTGCTCAACGACAAGGGTACAACAAACTTCGTTGCCCTCAAGGCGCCCGATACGCTTTACAACTCAGTCGAAATCACCTTGCCGAGTAGCGCTGGCACGGCAGGTCAGATGCTGACGACGGACGGCAGCGGTCAGCTCCAGTGGATCTCCGGCTCGACACCAGCTGGTCCCGCAGGTGGCGACTTCACCGGTTCGTTCCCGAACCCAACACTTGCACCCACAGGGGTGGCACCTGGCACCTATTTTAAAGTCTCTGTCGATGAGAAAGGGCGCGTCATGGGCGGCGCGGACCTCCTCATCGCCGATATCCCAAGCTTACCCGCATCCAAAATTGGCTCGGGTATCATCCCAGTGACGCGCGGCGGTACCGGCACCACTGGATTCGTGACAAAGGGTGTGGTCGTTGGCGGTAGCGATGGCAACCTCGCTTCGACCACTGCTGGCACAGCGAATCAAATTCTGCGCGTACCATCAGACGGTAGCGCGCCAAGTTTTGGTCCGCTCGACATCACGCAATCGGCCTCGATCACTGGCATCCTTCCCACAAGGTCTGGTGGTACTGGCAGGGATTCTGTCGCCGTATTCCCACCATCCGGCGTCATCGTAACTGAGGACGCTGTAACCACGTTAACGAATAAAACGCTGCAAGAACCGGTGATCAGCACCATCCGCAACGGTGGCCTCGTCACGCTACCGACCGACACAGATCAGTTGGTGGGTCGAAACACGACCGACATCTTGACCAATAAAACCATGCAATCAGGCATCGTTGCCAGCAGTACGATCAATGGCAGTTCGCTCATCGGCGGGGCTACGGTCATTGACACCAGCGGCACCATCAGGGCCAGCCAGACCACTGTTGCCGGCAACCTGATCATCGAGGGCAACAACTCGACGGCTAACGCGCTCGTTCTCAATGACCGTGGCGTCACCAACTCAGTGTCACTTAAAGCACCAAATAACCTGAACAGCTCGATCACGCTCACTTTACCGGAAAGCGTTGGTGGATCCGGTCAAATCCTAACATCCGATGGTACAGGAGTCTTGGGCTGGAGAACTGGGGCGAGCCCGTCCGGCATCGCTGGCGGCGATTTAGCAGGATCTTTCCCCAATCCAGAACTTTCGACTACTGGTGTGTATCCAGGTCAGTACACCAAACTATCAGTCGACCTGAAAGGTCGAGTCACTAGCGGTACGACGCTAAGAGACACCGACATCCCTCCCCTGTCGGCGACTGTCATTGCGCGCGATACTTTGGGTGTTGCCAACGGTGGTACGGGCGCGAGCAGCTTCACGACCAACGGTGTTATCCTTGGTAACCTACAAGGCAATCTATTCTCAACAGCTGCAGGGTCTCCCTTCCAAACCCTCATCGTATCCGCGAATGGGGGAGCGCCCATGTTTGGCGCACTCAACTTGTCGCAGTCGGCAGCAGTAACCGGAATTTTACCGTCGGCGATGGGTGGTACTGGAATCAATTCCCAGGCCACTTTCCCGCAGACAGGCGTCGTTGTTACGGAGGCCGGCCCATCAACGCTCTCAAACAAAACACTATCGTCGCCGATCATTACAGCGGGTACGATCGGTGGAGCCTCACTCATTAACGGATCCACTGCGATCCGAACATCGGGAAGCGTGCAAGCAGCGAGTGCGACTTTAAACGGCGACGTCACGATTCGCGGTAGCGGCGTCTTTGCTAATAAGTTGGTGCTTAACGACGCTGGTTCGATTAACGCGGTTAATTTGAAGGCACCTGACAATTTAGTAGCACCTGTGACCTTGATCTTACCTGGCACCACAGGTGCAGCCGGACAACTCTTGACTACAAGCGGAAGCGGCGAGCTCACATGGGCCACCGGAGCGATGCCGACTGGCATTGCGGGCGGCGACCTCACGGGCACCTTCCCAACACCCACGCTAACAACCACCGGTGTTAGCGCTGGAACCTACATGAAGGTCACTGTCGATGTAAAAGGACGGGTTACGGCCGGCACCAATTTAATCGCTAGCGACATTCCGAATCTTGCCACGTCTCAGATCACGAGTGGTGTCTTCGCCGTTGGTCGTGGTGGTACCGGGGCTACCAGTTTTACCAATAACGGCGTGATCATTGGTAACGATGCCGGCAATCTTTTGTCTACGGGCGCTGGATCAGCATATCAAAGCCTGGTGGTACCAGCGGTTGGTGGCACACCCACGTTTGGTGCGATCAATCTGTCGCAGAGCGCCGCAGTGACCGGAATACTCCCAACGGCCCGCGGTGGTATCGGGGTTTCATCTTCAGCCACGTTCCCACTGATTGGTACTGTCGTAACCCAAGATGCGACCGAAACGCTGAGTAATAAGACACTAGCAAGTCCGGTGATCAGCGCTGGTACCATCAACGGATCGTCCCTGATCGGTGGAGCAACATCGATCATCACGACTGGGTCGATTAGCACCGCCACTGTCGCAACGAGTGGCAACATAAACATTCGCGGTAGCGGCACTGTCTCTAATCGCCTGGTCCTTCATGACAAAGGCGCGACTTATGGCGTATCTCTCCGAGCACCCGACACCATGGGATCTTCAGTAGGATTCGTTCTACCAGGAGCAGATGGAAACTCCGGCAACATCTTAAGCACTAACGGTGCGGGTGTATTGAGCTGGGTATCTTCGGCACCACCCTCAGGCGCGGCTGGTGGCGATCTCTCTGGAAACTACCCTAACCCCACCTTGTTACCCACGGGTGTTGCTGGTGGTGTCTATACAAAGGTCACAGTCGATGCGAAGGGTCGTGTCTTCGAAGCAACAACCCTGGCAGCTGAAGATATTCCGCGGATCCCAGCCTCGAAAATTAACGATGGGCAGCTTCCTGTCATGTACGGCGGTACTGGCGCATCAGCCTTTTACACCAACGGTGTGATCATCGGTAACGCCTATGGTCCCTTGCATTCGACAACAGCGGGGTCGCGATACCAAAGTCTGACCGTACCAGCAGACGGCGGGACTCCTCGCTTTAGTGCTGTAGATTTATCTCAGATCGAAGCCACCACTGGCACCTTGCCAGCTAATCGCGGTGGTACCGGAATTAATTCGTCCGCAGTATTCCCTGCCAGCGGTGTCATTGTCACAACCGATGCACCCCAAACATTGACCGAGAAAACCTTAACGGCGCCACTGCTAACTGATGGCACGATAGACGGATCGTCGCTGATTACTGGCGCTACGGAAATCAGTACCACCGGCGGTGTGATCGCCAGAGATGTGACTTCGCGCGGTAACGTCGTTATTCAGGGGAATAACGTATCGTCGAGTCGCTTGGTCCTCAATGACCGAGGCACGGTGAACTCCTACAGTATCAAAGCGCCAGATATCATGAATAGCTCCATGGTCCTGACCTTACCAACGGTTAATGGTACCGCGGGCCAACTGCTTACCACTAATGGCAGCGGCACGCTGAGCTGGGTCACGGGGGCCGCCCCTACAGGTGTAGCGGGTGGCGATTTAGCTGGGGTGTATCCAAATCCTGAACTCACCACCACAGGGATCGCTCCCGGCACTTATTTCAGAGTCACAGTGGATGCCAAAGGTCGTGTGTACTCAGGTGGTACTCTCGAAGCTAACGATATCCCGCCACTCCCGATGTCAGTCATTTCTTACGGTATGCTCAACGTCGCCAACGGTGGTACAGGGGCTAGCAGCTTTACTGCCAACGGGGTCATTCTCGGCAATAACAACGGTAATCTCTTCTCCACCGCTGCCGGTGCCGCCTATCAGAGCTTGGTGATTCCAGGAGCTGGGGGTGCACCGCGATTTGGCTCCATCGACATCAGTCAGCCTTCTGCTGTCACTGGTATCTTGCCGACCAGTCGCGGTGGTACGGGAATGGTGTCGAATGCTACATTCCCCCAAAATGGGGTCATCATCACCGAGAGCAGTCAGTCGACTATTACAAACAAAACCCTTTTAAGTCCTATCCTCACAACAGCAACGATCAATGGTGTCTCCCGCATTGGCGGTGCTACGGTCATTGACACCCTGGGTACCATCAACGCTGGCGCAACTACAGTCGCCGGCGACTTAACGGTTCAAGGTAACGGCACCCAAGCCAACAACCTCGTACTCAATGATAAGGGTGCAATTAATGCGGTTTCACTTAAATCTCCCGACACACTGTCTAGCTCTTATAGCATGACGCTCCCAAGTGCTCTCGGTAACTCGGGACAGTTGATGTCGATTGATAGTCAAGGCAACTTAACGTGGGTCACCGGTGCGGCTCCGAATGGTGCAGCCGGTGGTGATCTCCTTGGTCAGTATCCGAACCCTATTTTGAGTAATACTGGAGTCACTCCTGGCACCTACAGCAAACTAAGAGTCGATGCGAAGGGCCGCGTCGTCAGTGGCGGTACCATCACCGTAGCTGACATCCCAACCCTCAGCGCAAGCCAGATCACATCAGGCGTCTTTGGCGTGGCAAACGGTGGTACCGGTGCTTCTAGCTTCACTGTAAACGGTGTTGTACTCGGTAATGCCGATGGCAATCTCTTGTCCACCGCTGCCGGCCTACCCTTCCAAACACTGGTCGTCCCAAGTGGCGGCGGTACACCGTCCTTTGGCTCCATCAATCTCAGTCAGCAAGCGGCAGTTACCGGTATCTTGCCAACAAGCCGTGGTGGTACTGGCATAGCGACGTCTGCCGTATTCCCCGATTCCGGCACGATTCTCACTGCAACTGGGTCCGCCACACTAACTAACAAAGCCTTAACAAGTCCGCTCATCAGTAGCGCAACTATTAACGGTGCTTCTGTGATCTCCGGCAGCACAGTCATAAACACATCTGACAACATCACCGGTTCCACAATCACAGCTAACGGCAACATGATCATTAGTGGCAACGGGACTACGGCCAATAAATTAGTGTTGCGAGACAAGGGTGCTGTCAACGCGATATCCCTCAAGGCACCAGATACGCTGGCGCAGTCACCCGTATGGACTCTCCCAGGAGCCGACGGTAGCACTGGTCAAATTTTAACCACTGATGGTCAAGGTCAACTTGTTTGGGCCACTGGCGCAGCGCCAAGCGGTGCAGCCGGCGGTGACCTGTCTGGGAACTACCCAACCCCAGCACTTACTGCCACAGGTATCGATGCGGGCACATACCAAAAGATTGCTGTCGATGCGAAAGGTCGCGCTTACTTCGGCACGACACTCGCTGTGAGCGATATCCCTGGTTTACCGGCTTCGATCATCAACGCGGGCACAATTTCTGTTGCACGCGGTGGTACCGGTGGCGTTACGTTTACTCCCAACGGCGTCATGCTTGGTAACGGGGGCGGCGCTCTCCAGGTAACGCAGCAGGGTATACCGTTTCAAAGTTTGGTCGTCCCGGCTGATGGGAGCGCTCCAGCCTTCAATGCGATTAACCTGTCTCAAGCAGCGGCGATAACGGGCATACTCCCCACTCGCTCTGGTGGTACCGGTATCAATTCTACGGCTACTTTCCCGACATCTGGGGTCATTGCAACACGCGATGCTTTAGAAACTCTCACCAATAAAACCATCGATAGTCCGCTGATTGGGTCTGCAACAATTAACGGTGCTTCTCTTATCACGGGTACAACGCGGATCAACATCACCAATGCGATTGATGCTACTGGTGCTAATATTCGCGGAGCTGTGCGGGTGCAAGGTAACGGTACCTCACCTAATAAACTCATCTTAAACGATGCCGGCACGGTGAACTTTGTCGCTCTTAAAGCACCAGATTTCGTGATCGGCGAAGTAAACCTAACGCTCCCAGGATCCGTAGGCACAAACGGCCAGGTGTTGACCAGTGATGGCACTGGTCAGTTGACTTGGGGCAGCGGCGCCGCGCCTACCGGTGCTGCAACTGGTGACCTGACGGGTTCTTATCCGAGTCCTCAACTCACCCCTACCGGCGTGAATGCAGGTCAATACACCAAGCTAACAGTAGACAACAAAGGCCGCGTCACCAACGGCACGTCTTTAGTACCAGGAGACATTCCCCAGTTGTCGGCATCGATCATTGGCTCAGGTATCCTTGGCGTAGCTAACGGCGGTACGGGATCGGCCAGCTTTGCCAACAATGGTGTCATTTTAGGAAACTTGACCGGTAATTTGTTCTCGACAGCGCCAGGTAGTTCACAACAAGTGTTACGCGTACCAAGCGACGGCGGCATCCCTTCCTTTGGGCCACTGAACATAGGTCATAGCTCTGCCGTAACCGGTATACTACCGAGAAGCGCCGGTGGTACCGGCACAGCAAGCAATGCTATCTTCCCCGGCGAAGGCACGATCGTCACACGTGACGCAACAGAAACGCTCGCTAACAAAACGCTGTCGAGTCCGGTCATTAATAGCGGTAGCCTCCTAGGAACGTCGCTCATCGGCGGCGATACCATAATCAACACGACTGGAGCGATCACTGCGGGATCCGCAACGCTCGGTGGCGACGTGACCATTCGTGGTAACAACACCACGGCTAATCGCTTAGTGCTGAATGACGCTGGCAGTGTAAACTTTGTTGCCATCAAGGCACCAAATAGCCTTGCGGCAGATATAGTTTTAACACTACCAAGCCAGACAGGTACCAATGGGCAACTACTCGGAACCACCGGTGGTGGCACGCTGACATGGTTGAACGGCTCTGCTCCGAGTGGTAGCGCTGGTGGTGATCTCTCAGGCTCATACCCCAACCCGGTATTGGCAACCACAGGTGTCAGCGCCGGTGCTTACACTAAAGTCACCGTCGATACCAAAGGCCGTGTTCAATTGGGCACCTCCCTCGTCGCAGCCGACGTGCCACCACTTTCTGCCGCTAAAATCACGAGCGGTGTTCTGGATGTGGCTCGTGGCGGTACGGGTGCCGGATTCTTCGCTACTGATGGAGTCATCGTCGGTAACGCGGATGGTAATCTTCTGTCGACTGCGGCCGGAGCTCCGTTCCAAACTCTAGTCGTACCGAGCGGCGGCGGCACACCGACCTTTGGTCCGCTCAACCTAGCTCAATCAGCGGCGGTCACTGGCGTATTGCCTACCACTTCTGGTGGTACGGGCATGGCGTCGAACGCTGTGTTCCCAATGTCTGGCACCATTATCACTGATAGCTTGCCTGCGACTATGAGCAGCAAAACTTTGATCAGCCCCATCATCACCTCGGGAACGATGGACGGGAACTCCTATATCGGTGGTTCTACGGTCATTGATACGATTGGCACTGCAAGTGTTGGCACGACTCGTGTTGCTGGTGACTTGACGATCCTCGGCAACAATACGACGGCGAGCCGACTTGTCTTGACTGACAAGACACAAATGAAGTCCCTCAGTTTCAAGGCACCCGATACCGTTAGTAACAGTTTGACATGGACTCTGCCTGGCACCGACGGCGGGGCAGGTCAACTCCTGCGCACCAATGGCAGTGGCATCCTGAGTTGGGTAGACGGAGCCTCACCAAGAGGTACTGCGGGCGGCGACCTTTCAGGTGACTATCCAAACCCAGTGCTCATCGACAGCGGTGTCATCGCGGGTACCTATCCTAAGTTTGCGGTCGATAGCAAAGGCCGCGCAGTCAGTGGACTGACGCTAGACGTTGTTGATGTGCCGCCACTGCCCGCAAGTAAAATTAGTAGCGGCGAAATCTCTGTCGTGAGAGGCGGTACTGGTGTCGCCACTCTGACTCCCAACGGAGTCATGATCGGTAACGGCACAGGGACTGTGCTGACTACGGCTGCAGGCCAGGCATACCAGAGCTTGACGGTCCCCGTGGGCAACGGAGCACCGGTATTCGGTGCCGTTGATCTCAGTCAGGCCGCGGCCGTCACTGGTATCTTGCCGCGAACCCTCGGTGGTACTGGTACCTCATCAACAGCCACGTTCCCGACCACTGGTGTCATTGTAACCAGGACGGAAATCGAGACATTAACCAACAAAACTCTCACTGCACCATATATTGCTGGCGGCATCCTAAACAGCGGAACGATTAACGGTGCGAGCGTCATTAATACGACGGGCACCCTACGCAGTGCTGCTGCCACGTTTGACGGAAACGTCAGCATCGTAGGCGATGGCACTAACGCTAAAAAACTCGTCATGTTCGACAGTGGGTCGACTTATTCCTTGGCATTTAAGACGCCGGATACGATATACAGCTCGGTAGTTTGGACCCTACCCGCGACAGACGGTGGCAACGGTCAGCTACTCAAAACTGATGGTTCCGGTAACCTCAACTGGGTCTCTGGTGCCGCACCGACCGGGAACGCAAGCGGTGACTTAACGGGCTCCTATCCAGCTCCAGAGCTAGCAACCTCCGGGGTAGTCCCAGGCACCTACGCAAAATTCGTCGTTGACGCCAAAGGTCGTGCAACGCGTGGCACCACTCTGGTCGCCGCTGATATCCCTGGGCTTGATGCGGCGGTCATTAAAACAGGCCAAATTCCTGTCCTCAATGGCGGTACTGGCGTATCCACATTTACGTCCAACGGTGTCATCCTAGGAAACAATTCCGGCAACCTCTTCTCAACGGCCGCAGGTCTATCAAACCAAACGCTAGTAATTCCGGACGGCGGCACAGTGCCTAGGTTTGGAGCGCTCAATATCGGATCGTTAGCCGCTACGTCGGGCGTACTTCCTACGGCGCGTGGCGGTATTGGCGTCAGCTCGACCGCATTGTTCCCAACCAGCGGTACGGTTGTCACACGCGAGGCGACTGAGACCTTAACCGGCAAGACTCTAGAAAGTTCGGTATTCACAACAGGCTTGATCAATGGCACCTCAACCATTGGGGGCGACTCCGTCATCAATACGACCGGCACAATCACGGCTGGTGACACTCTGATCAATGGATCAATCACTGTGCGGGGAGATGGCACGAATGCTAAACCGATCATGTTCAACGATAGCGGTAGCAGTAATTATCTCGCGATCAAGGCCCCCAATGTGCTATCGGGCATAGTGACATTGACGCTGCCTGATTCAGATGGCAACGCCGGTCAATTGCTACAAACCGATGGCTTTGGTGTGATGAGCTGGGTGTCGGGCGCATCCCCAACTGGGCTTGCGACAGGTGACCTTTCAGGGAGCTATCCAAACCCGACGCTCACAGAAACTGGCGTCATCCCTGGCACGTATCCGCGTGTCGCGGTTGACATCAAAGGCCGGATCATCGCCGGTAGCTCTTTAGCTGCATCTGACATCCCAAATATTTCCGGTGGGATCATCACAACCGGCACCGTCGGTGTCGGCGTCGGCGGTACCGGCGCGACTAGCTTCACCCAGAACGGCGTCGTCATCGGCAACGCTGGTGCTGCTCTACTCTCTACTGCGGCCGGTCTTGAATACCAAAGCTTGCTCGTTCCACCGAACGGTGAAAACAACGGCCGACCATTATTTGGTGCCGTCAACCTAAGTCAACCAAATGCGATCACAGGAATACTCCCTACGAGACTTGGTGGTAGTGGCGTCGATTCGACTGCCACCTTCCCGACCTCAGGTGTCTTGGTGACCGAGACCGCAGTTGAAACACTAACCAACAAAACATTGACGTCCCCAATCATCAACGGTGGCTCTCTAGACAACGTGGTCATTACCGGGGCCGGCTCGGTCAACATAACTGGCACTCTGACATCAGGTGCGATCACCTCCAGGAGTGACGTCAGCATCCAAGGGAACGGTACAACATCTAACCGTTTAGTCATGTACGATAAGGGCACGCAATCCATCGCCCTGCGCGCCCCGAATTCGTTGAGCTCGTCTATCGAATGGACACTTCCTGATCAGGATGGTGCCGCTAACACTGTGCTTGCGACAAACGGTACAGGTGTATTGAGTTGGGTAGGAAGTCTACCACCATCCGGTGCTGCGGGTATCGCCGGTGTATCGGGTGGAGATCTCACGGGCACGTACCCTTATCCGATTCTAAAATCTATCGCCACCGCAGGTGTCTATACAAAGGTCACCATTGATACGAAAGGGCGCGTCACCACCGGTGCCCTGGTAACGGCGAGTGACATACCTAACTTGCCTGCAACCAAAATTAGCAGTGGGACGATCGGCGTTTCCGTTGGTGGTACCGGTGCCACGAGCTTCACGAATAACGGTGTCATTCTTGGTGCGGGTGCAGGTAGCCTAGTTGCTACAGCCGAAGGTCAGCCCTATCAAATACTGACCGTTCCCGGTAGCGGCACAACGCCTGCCTTTGGTGCTTTGGACTTGGGTCAGTTTGCAGCTACAACCGGACTATTGCCACAAAGCCGCGGTGGTACTGGTGTCAACGGAAACGCAACGTTCCCGACAAGTGGTATCGTCGTTACCGACGTCAACGTGATGACGATTCGTGATAAGACGCTGATAAGCTCCGTATTCAACAATGGTACCATCAATGGCGACACGCTTATCACCGGTGGCACATCGATTAACACCACAGGGACAATCGAGAGTGGCAACACCTCGGTCAATGGTAGTGTCACTATTAAAGCCATCAACAACTTACCAAACGCACTTGTGTTTAACGACGGTGGATCCGGTTACGTGGCTTTCCGCGCTCCAGTTAGCGTTACCACTCCGGTAACCCTGACTTTACCAAACGGTGACGGCTCTCCCAATCAGCTCCTTCAGACGAATGGCAACGGCATCCTGACCTGGGTGTCAGGCGCTGCTCCTACTGGCATAGCGGGTGGAGATCTGGTCGGCAGCTACCCGAACCCAGAGCTACGCAACACGACTGTATTTGCCGGCACTTATCAGAAGGTGGCAGTCGATGCTAAGGGTCGCGTCATATTCGGCACGTCACTAACGCCATCGGACATTCCAAGCATCGATGCCAGTACCCAAATCGGAGCCGGTGTCCTTCCGGTAGTCCGCGGTGGTACGGGTGCTTCTAGCTTCGCCAACAACGGTGTCATTATCGGCAATACCGGAGGCAATCTCTTCTCAACCGCTGCTGGCCTAGCCTTCCAAAGCTTGACAGTGGGCGGTGACGGCATGACGCCGTCCTTCGGCGCGATCAACCTAACGCAATTAGCTGCAACAACCGGTGTGTTGCCGCAGAGTCGCGGCGGTACAGGCGTAAACGGCAACGCGACGTTCCCGACTGAGGGCGTCGTTACTACGGATGTCATCGCCCAGACTTTGAGTAACAAGACACTTAATAGTCCCGTTATCACCACGGGTACGATTAACGGTGCGACGCTTATCACAGGGACGTCATCAATCGATACCACGGGAACTATCCGGGCTGGCAATACGACAGTTGCCGGCGACCTAAAAATCCAAGGTGACTCCACCAACGCAAGGAAAATCCTGTTCAACGATAGTGGTAGTACCAATGCCATAGGGTTTAAAGCACCCGATACTTTAGCTACGTCGACAGTGTTTACTTTGCCTAGCGGTGACGGTGCTCAGGGTGCCGTGCTCGGAACGGACGGGGCAAGGCAACTCCAATGGTTGACCGCAGTGCCTCCGAACGGAGTGGCTGCAGGTGATTTATCAGGGAGCTATCCTGCACCCGTACTGGCAGCCAGCGGTGTGATTGCTGGCAGCTACGCCAAAGTAAGCGTCGACCTCAAAGGCCGCGTCATCGCTGGACTGGCACTGGAAGTGAGCGACGTGCCTGGTCTCCCAGCATCTAAGATCGCAGACGGCGAGCTTCTGGTCGCCAGAGGCGGTACCGGTCGCGGCAGTTTCCCGGCTAAAGGCGTACTGCTTGGCAACGGCGGTGGTACCTTGGATGCAACCGCGGCCGGCTCCGCTTACCAAAGTCTGACTGTCCCCGCAAATGGAGGCGCACCGTACTTTAGCGCCATTGACCTCTCCGAATTACCTGCCACGACTGGCGCACTTCTGACGATCCGTGGTGGTACAGGCGTGTCAGGTAACGCCGTCTACCCAAGCACAGGTACAGTAGTGACCGAGACGGGTTCCGGTACGATCAGCAACAAACGATTGATGGCTCCGATCATCACGGGTGGCACCATAGATGGTTACGGACTGATTGGTGGCAACACGACCATCGCCACGGCGGGCAACGTCTCTGGCGCCAATGCCGTGTTCTCCGGTGATGTGACCGTTCGTGGTGACAACAGTAAAGCCAACAAACTTGTCTTTGAAGACAGGGGCACTACCAATTTCTTAGCCTTCAAAGCTCCGGATACCCTCACAAAAACGCAAACATGGACTTTACCAGATGGTGATGGCCTTGGTGGCCAACTCCTAAGCACGAATGGCACCGGTGCTCTTAGCTGGGTGAGCGGTGCTTCACCCACCGGCGTTGCAGGGGGTGATCTTGCCGGTTCGTATCCGAATCCTGAACTGGGCCCAAGCGGTGCGCTTGCAGGCACCTACACTAAAGTGTTCGTCGATACTAAAGGTCGCGTCCGCACCGGTATGGCACTTGTCGCCAGTGACGTACCAAATCTGCCTGCCTCGGTCATCACCTCCGGTAGCTTAGCTGTCACGGTTGGCGGTACAGGTGCCACCACCTTTACCAACAACGGCGTCATTATTGGTAACGGTGGTAACAATCTACTTTCGACAGGTGCTGGCCAGGAAAATCAAGTCTTGCGTCTAGCTGCTGGTGCGACGGTGCCAAGCTTTGGGGCCATCGACCTCTCTAAAGCGGCTGCGGTTACAGGAGTTCTTGGGACCACAGTTGGTGGTACAGGTAAAAACTCAACTGCTGTATTCCCGGATACCGGCACGGTGGTGACGCGCGAAGCCACGGAAAGCATGGCTAATAAGACCATTAGCAACTCGACATTAACGACCAGCCTGATAAACGGCAGTTCGACCATCGGTGGATCCACAGTCATCAATACGCTCGGTGGTATGACTGTGGCATCGGCTACCATCAATGGTGACATCACAGTCCGCGGTAATAATACTTCGGCAAACAAAATATACTTTGGTGACAGCACTTCAACCAATACTGTTGGCTTGAAAGCCCCAGATACTTTCGCCAGTTCGTTCATACTGACACTACCAAATAACGACGGACTAGCCGGTGAGGTTCTGACTACGGACGGCTCTGGTGTGATGAGCTGGGTATCTGGCGCATCACCGCTCGGCGCAGTGCCAAGCGGTGGCGACCTTACCGGCTCGTACCCGAGTCCGCAGCTCACTAACACCGGCGTCATAGCTGGCCAGTACACGAAAGTGACGGTAAATGCCAAGGGCCGGGTAACCAGTGCCACCTCTTTGGTTGCGACCGACATCCCAAGCTTACCTGCATCGGTAATCGGTAACGGAACGCTGCCTGTCACAGTGGGCGGTACCGGCTCCAGTATGTTCACCGAGCGAGGCGTCATTCTCGGTAACAGCACGGGCAATCTCTATTCGACCGCCGCTGGCAACCAGTACCAAGTGCTGATGGTGCCGTCTAACAACGGTTCCCCGACATTCGGTGCCCTAAATCTTTCGAGCCCAGCAGCCGTCACGGGCATCTTGCCTACAGGTCGCGGTGGTATCGGCGTCGATTCTACGGCCACCTTCCCGACATCGGGGACGGTCGTAACTGCTGAAGCTAGCCAAACCCTGGTTAACAAAACACTGGCCAGCCCAACGATCAATGCAGGCACGATTGGTGGCTCGTCACGAATCGCAGATGCAACCGTGATTGACACGACGGGAACACTAGCTGCTGGACCTAGCACCATCACGGGCGACATCACCATCCGCACGACTAGTGCCACGGCCAATCGGCTGGTATTCACTGACTCTGGGTCGACCAAAACGCTAGGATTCAAGGCACCGGACGTGATCTACAATACTCCGGTCACATGGGTATTGCCAGACGGTGACGGTTCCAATGGACAGCTGCTACGCACGAGTGGCAGTGGTGTACTAAGCTGGGTATCCGGTGCTGCACCCACTGGTGCCGCCGGTGGTGATTTGAGTGGCAGTTACCCGGCTCCTGTGCTGACGAACACTACAGTCGTCGCAGGCACGTATCAAAAAGTCGCAGTTGACCAAAAAGGCCGTGTTTACTACGGATCCAGTTTAGCAGTAACAGACATCCCCAGCTTACCAACTAGTATCATTGGGTCTGGCATATTTAACGTCGAAAACGGCGGCACCGGATCTGGTAGCTTTAACTCCAGAGGTGTCATCCTAGGAAACGGAACTGGCAGCCTATACTCAACGGTAGCTGGTACAGCATTCCAGGTCCTGAGTGTACCTAGCAACGGAGGCAACCCAACCTTTGGACCCCTCAATTTATCACAAAACGCCGCAGTCGCAGGCACTCTGTCGGCTGCCTACGGTGGTACGGGTGTCAGTGGTAACGCGGTATACCCCCAAGCGGGCACCGTCGTTACCAGGGATGAGATTGAAACTTTAACTAATAAAACGTTACTTAGCCCAATCGTCACTGCCGGTACGATCAACGGATCCTCAGTAATCGGTGGCGCAACGATCATCAGCACCACTGGGACGATCAGTGGCGGGGCGACAACTATCGCCGGCAACCTCACGATTCAAGGCCAAGGTGCTCTTGGTGATGCCAACCGGTTACGGCTCAACGACAAAGGCACGACGAATTACGTAGGTGTGAAAGCTCCACAAACTCTTACTTCGTCCTTTGATTTAACCCTACCCAACAGCGCAGGCAGCGCCGGGCAAATCCTTGCAAACTCAGGAAGTGGCATCCTAACCTGGATCACTGGCACCACGCCCACCGGTGCGGCTGGTGGCGACTTAACGGGATCCTATCCTAACCCAATTCTGCAGACCGTACTGGCAAATCCGGGCGTATACCAAAAAGTGACCGTGGATGAAAAAGGTCGGGTCACTGCAGCTACCAGTTTGAGTCCCAGCGATATCCCAAGTTTACCGGCAAATATCATTGGCACCGGCGCCGTCGCCGTGAACGTCGGTGGTACGGGCAGGACGACCTTCACAACCAAGGGTGTCGTTCTCGGTAACGGCGATGGCGCACTCAACGTGACAGGTGCTGGACTGGCATATCAGACTCTCGTGATACCTAGCGACGGTGGTCCACCAGAGTTTGGCGCTCTTGACCTATCAAAACCAACAGCGGTCAATAATATCCTTGGGAAATCCAATGGCGGTACCGGCATTACGTCTAACGCCACGTTCCCGAGTGCTGGTGTCATCGTCACCCGTGACGAGATCGAAACCCTAACCAATAAAACCCTGACATCTCCACTCATCAACAGTGGCACGATGGACGGCGGTTTAATTACCGGTGCAACGACGATTGCCGTCGATGGCACCCTTGCTGCCCAGGACACCACGATATCAGGTAATATCAGCATCCTCGGGGATACGAGCAACGCGCGGAAACTCATGTTCTATGACAAGGGGGTAACAAACTATGCCTCGCTGCGCGCACCAGACACACTCAGTACGTCGATCAATTGGATTCTGCCTAACACGGTAGGCACTAGCGGTCAGCTGCTAGCCAACACAGGCAGTGGGCAGTTAGGTTGGGTCAATGGAGCTAATCCGGTCGGTAACGCTTCCGGTGACCTTACCGGCACGTTCCCGAACCCTTCGTTGGCAGTCTCAGGCGTGGTCGCTGGAACCTATACCAAGTTGAGAGTTGACGCGAAAGGTCGCGCCCTATGGGGCACTACTCTTAGCGTCTCCGATATTCCGCCGCTACCTACAGCTGCGATTACCTCGGGAGTGTTCGGGGTGGTTAACGGCGGTACGGGTGCGTCTAACTTTACAAGCAACGGGGTCGTCATCGGCAACGGCGGATCGAACCTCTTCTCGACGGCTGCGGGAAGCGCCTTCCAGAGTCTAGTGGTTCCAGCTGGTGGTGGAATTCCGTCGTTCGGTGCGGTCAATCTTTCCCAAGCTGCAGCTGTGGTCGGCACGCTACCAACAAGTCGCGGTGGTACCGGTGTAGTTTCCACGGCCGTGTTCCCACAATCAGGTACCGTCATTACAGACATCGGTCAGCAAACTCTGACGACCAAGACGATCAACTCTTCGGTGTTCAACACAGGCACTATCAATGGGACCTCTATTATCACGGGCAATACCATCATCGACACCCAAGGGACAGCGACCATGGGTACCACGACCGTGAACGGCAACGTTTCGCTCCGTGGTGATGGTAACGGCAATGCACGCCGCCTGATCTTCTTCGATGGTGGCAGCTTGAACTCCGTGTCGTTCCGCGCACCAGCGACTCTTGCCGGATCGGTAACATGGACCTTGCCTGGAACCGATGGCATCAGTGGACAGCTACTAAGCACCAATGGTTCTGGAACTTTGAGTTGGGCGTCAGGTGCGATCCCAACAGGGGCCGCTGGTGGCGATCTCACAGGCAGCTATCCTAATCCTACTCTGGGACCAAGCGGCGTAAGCGCTGGCACCTACGTGAAAGTTCGCGTTGATACCAAAGGCCGTGTGATTGGCTACATGGCATTGAATGCCAATGACATCCCAAGCCTACCGGCTGACAAAATCGGATCAGGAGTATTTGGAGTCGCAACAGGCGGCACCGGCGCGAGTAACTTTACAACTGACGGTGTCATCATCGGCAACGGGATCAATAACCTACTGTCTACTGCAGCAGGTCAACCGTACCAAAGCCTCATTGTGCCATCCGGCAGCACAACACCGCGGTTCGGCGCGATAGCACTCGATCAGGCCGCTGCCGTGAGCGGCGTACTCCCTACTGCCAACGGTGGTACGGGCGTCGAATCGACGGCAGTCTTCCCGTCGGACGGTACTGTGATCACGGCCGAGGCAGTACAGACATTAGCGGCTAAAACCTTGACGACCCCAATGATCAACGGGGGCACGCTATCATCTGGTGTGATCAACGGATCCACCGTGATCAGCACTACCGGAACACTTGATGCCGGTGCCACTAATATTACCGGTGACATCAACATCATGACGACGACCAGTACTGCTAACAGACTGGTCTTCCGCGATGCTGGTAGCAACTCGATAGCCCTTAAAGCACCGAATACTCTCAGCACCTCGGTCGAATTCAAACTACCAGACGGTGATGGCCAACCAGACCAACTACTGAAAACAGACGGCAGCGGTCAGTGGTCCTGGGTTTCTGGTGCAGCACCAACTGGTATTGCTGGCGGTGATTTAACTGGAAGCTATCCAAATCCAGTATTAAGAAACAGCACGGTCACCGCTGGCACCTATCCGAAACTGATGGTTGATGCGCGCGGTATCGTCATCGGTGGCACTAACCTCAGCGCTTCGGACATCCCCTCCATCGACGCATCAAAGATCGTCTCTGGTTCTCTTGACGTGTCGGTGGGCGGTACTGGTGCGACAACCTTCAACAATAAAGGCGTCGTGATCGGCAACGGCTCAAGTGCACTTTCAAGCACTGGAGCTGGGCTACCCTATCAGGTCCTTGTTGCCCCTACAGATGGCACGCAGGCTCCTTACTTCGGCGCTGTTAATCTGTCGCAGGCAAATGCGGTGACAGGCATTTTGCCTAGTTCACTCGGTGGTACCGGCACACCGTCCACCGCAATCTATCCGACCTCAGGCACCATCGTAACGAGAACTGCTACTGAGACCCTAACGAGCAAAACGCTCAGCGGCTCCTTTGTCACCGACGGCACGATCAACGGAGCCTCATTGATCACTGGCACCACAGTCATCAGCACAACCGGCTCGATTGCCTCAGGAGCTCAGTCGGTCACTGGAAACATCACCTTGAAACCTACAGTCTCCGGTGCGAGCAGAATCATCTTTAACGATACTGGGACGACCCAAACACTCGCCTTTAAAGCTCCTGAAACGCTGACTAAGTCCGCTGTTTGGACCCTCCCAGACGGTGACGGTCAACCCAACCAGTTGCTGATGACCAACGGTTCAAGCGTTCTCAGCTGGGTCTCGGGCGCAGCACCAAGTGGCCCTGCTGGTGGCGACCTCTCAGGCAGTTATCCGAATCCCGTGCTACCACTTTCTGGTGCCACCCCTGGCACCTACGCCAAAGTCCGGGTTGATAACAAAGGCCGCGTCACTGCAGGAATGAGCTTGCTCGCCAGCGACATCCCGAGTTTATCGGCCAGCATCATTGGCTCGGGAGTCCTAGGAGTCACCAACGGTGGTACCGGTGCATCTAACTTCTCAAATAACGGCGTCATACTCGGCACTGGCGGCAACAATCTTCTATCAACAGCGGCTGGTAACGCCTACCAGGTGCTGACCGTGCCAAGCAACGGTGGCACACCATCGTTCAGCGCCCTCAACCTCGGTCAAGGCGCAGCAATTACTGGTGTACTAGCGACTACCTACGGTGGTACGGGCGTGTCTTCGAGTGCAACGTTCCCACAAAACGGCACCATCGTGACGCGCGATGCCGTTGAGGCCCTAACCAACAAAACGCTCACGGCACCGCTCATGACTGCCGCGACGATCAACGGCGCGTCGCTGATCGCTGGTTCGACATCAATCAGCAGCACCGGCACTTTGAGCATTGGTGAGACTGTCATCGATGGCAATATCACGCTGCAAGCGAATCCAACAACTGCAAACAAATTTATGTTTAACGATAAGACTGATAACTACTACATAGCTCTGAAGGCTCCAGACGTCCTGGCGGCTTCTGAGACTTTCGTCCTACCGGTAGCTGATGGCATTGCGAATCAAATTCTCACGACTAACGGCGCCGGCTCTCTGGGTTGGGCGAGCGGCACCACACCAATTGGCAACGCCGGCGGTGATCTTACCGGCACGTTCCCGAATCCAATACTGAAACCAAGTGGAGCTAATGCCGGTAATTATCCGAAAGTTACGGTTGACACTAAGGGTCGTGTAACTGCTGGCCTAACCCTCGATATCGCTGACGTACCGCCGCTCCCTGGGTCAAAAATTTCCAGTGGGACTGTTAACGTGATCAATGGTGGTACCGGAGCATCGAATTTCACCAGCAACGGTGTGGTCATCGGTAACGGTACTGGCAACCTACTCACCACCGCCGCCGGTGCCGCCAATCAAATCCTGAGAGTCCCATCGGGCGGCGGTCTACCTTCATTCGGTGCGCTGAACTTATCTGATGCTGCTGCAGTTTCTGGGATTTTGCCATCCAGCGTCGGTGGTACTGGGATAGCGTCGGATGCCGTCTACCCAACGACTGGCACCATTGTCGTCCGTAGCGCTGCTGAGACTCTAAGCAATAAAACCCTTAACAACACCGTGATGATGAGCGGCACGATTGACGGTGCGTCGCAAATCATCGGTTCAACACTTATCAACACGTCAGGTGTTGCAACTGTAGGCGGCGCCAACATCAACGGCGATCTCACGGTACGCGGTACTGGGGTCGGTGGTATCGCTAACAAAGTGGTGCTAAACAATGCTGCCAATACGTTCTCGCTATCTCTGAAGGCGCCAGATGGGCTGACGGCTAATAAAGTGTGGACTCTCCCCCCTGCTGACGGCACGAATGGTCAAGTGTTAAGCACTGACGGATCTGGAGTGCTAGGCTGGGTCAGCGGCACATCCCCAACCGGCGCCGCCAGTGGAGATCTAGCAGGCAGTTACCCTGCTCCGGTATTGAGCACTGTGGTCACTGAGGGCACCTATACCAAAATGTTTGTCGATACCAAAGGTCGGGTCCGCTACGGTACTAACCTGTTGGCGACGGACATTCCAAGCCTCCCAGCCTCAGCCATCGGCTCGGGTGAGATCTCTGTTAGCCGCGGCGGTACTGGCTCTAACAACTTTACCAACAACGCACTCTTAGTTGGTAACGGGACCAGTGCCCTGGGTACGGTGGCTCCGGGCAATGCTGGTCAGGTCTTGACCATGTTAACCAATAATGGCCTCCCCACGTTTGGAGCCCTCAATTTAGCGAGCGCCAATGCCGTCAGCGGTCTACTGCCGTCATCCAACGGTGGTACCGGCATCAGCTCAACAGCAACATACCCGTCCACCGGTGTCATCGTCACTGAGGCCGGAGCCGCTGCCTTGAGCAACAAAACACTCACGTCACCTCAGATAAACGGTGGCACGGTCAGCAATGCCTTAATCGCTGGATCAACGGAGATCAATACCACAGGAACCATTCGCAGTGGAGCTCAGACTGTAGATGGCGACATCACCGTCCTGGGCAATACCACGACGGCTAATAGACTCATCTTAAATGATAAAGGCACAAGTAGCTCAGCGAAGTTTATCGCTCTCAAAGCGCCAGACACAGTGACCACGTCGCAAACTTTCGTACTGCCAGTAACCGATGGTGGTATTAATCAGCTACTAACTACCAACGGTTCGGGATCGTTAGGTTGGACGTCAAGCGCACTGCCGTCGGGGGCAGCTGGCGGCGATCTAAGCGGTAACTATCCAAATCCAAGTCTCGCCGCGAGCGGTGTGACAGCCGGTAGCTATGCCAAAGTTGTAGTCGATACCAAAGGCCGGGTCATAAATGGTTTGGCGCTTAGCACAAGCGATATTCCTAACATCTCAGCGAACATCATCAACACTGGCACCTTGAGCGTGAGCTTTGGCGGTACCGGAGCTGGTTTCTTTACTAACAAAGGCGTCGTTCTTGGCGGCGGTAGCGGTGCTCTTTATACAACTACGGCCGGTAGTGCCTACCAAGTTCTGAGCGTACCTAGTGATGGCACAAGCCCTGTATTTGGTCCGATTAACATCAACCATGACAGCGCTGTAAGTGGGCTCCTAAAAACCACCAACGGTGGTACGGGAGTTAACTCCAACGCTACATTCCCTTCGACTGGTTTGGTGCTCACTGATTCCAACACGGCCACTCTGACTAACAAAACTCTGACGAGCCCGCTGATTTCGTCAGCTACTATTAACAGCGCCTCGCTTATCACGGGTCAGACCGTGATCAATACCCAAGGCGCTATCGCGACCTCCTCAACCATCACCGCCGCAAGCAATGTCACGATCCAAGGTAGCGGTGGACAAGCGAATCGCTTAATTCTGCAAAACCCACTGAACACGGCATCAGTATCACTCAAGGCTGCCGATGGTCTAGCTTCCTCGATTACGTTCAGTTTACCAACTAGCGTTGGCAGCCCCTACCAAGTACTCCAAACCGATGGGTCTGGTGCCCTGAGTTGGACGACAGGCGTGCAACCATCCGGTGCCGCTGGTGGAGCAGACCTTACAGGCAACTACCCAAGCCCTTATCTGACCGACACCGGCACGGCCACGGGTACCTTCACTAAGGTTTACGTTGATTCCAAAGGTCGTGTACGCTCAGCAACCACTCTGGTTGCCAGCGACATACCTCCGCTGTCCACAAGTATCTTAACCAGTGGCACATTGGGCGTGAGCAACGGAGGTACCGGTGCTACGAGCTTCACGCTCAAAGGCGTCCTCGTAGGGAGTGGCGCCTCGGCTATCTCGGCTACCGCTGCCGGTAATGACGACGAAGTGCTTGTCGCAACCCCAAGTGGCCCGACTTTCGGTAAAGTCAACTTAGGCTCAGCTAGTGCAGTGTCTGGCATCTTGGGCAGCACGTACGGTGGTACCGGCGTCTCATCAACAGCAACTTATCCAAGCACTGGCGTCATCGTCACGCGCGACGCTGCAGAGACACTGACGCAAAAAACGCTTACCAGCCCGATCATCAATGCAGCAACAATCGATCTTGCATCGCTGATCACCGGCTCAACGACGATCGATACCACAGGTACGATCACCGCAGGTAACACTAGTGTGAATGGCACGATCACCTTGCGTGGTAACACAACTAACTCCAAAGCCATCGTATTTAACGACAAGGACAACACAGGGTCCCTGCAGCTGCGTGCTCCAGATACTGTCACTAACTCCGCATCGTGGATCTTACCAAACGGTGACGGTCAACCTGGTCAGGTCTTAAAAACTGATGGTTCGGGTAACCTAGGCTGGGTCAGCTCACTAGCTCCAAGCGGACCAGCTGGTGCCGGTGGTGGTGACCTGACGGGATCTTATCCAAACCCAGTGTTGACCACTGTAGTGACAGCAGGCACCTACACCAAAGTGGTCGTTAATGAACGCGGTCGTGTCACTGGTAGCATGGCTTTAGCAGTCAGCGACATCCCGACGTTACCAACATCAAAAATTGGCTCTGGTTCCTTCAGCGTTACCAATGGTGGTACCGGCACATCGACCTTGACTCTAAACGGCGTCATGGTGGGTAACAGTGCTGATGCCGTTAAAACCACTGCGCAAGGCTCAGCCTACCAAGTGCTGACAGTATCACCATCAGGTGGTGGCATGCCAGAGTTTGGCGCCGTTAACTTGGCCCAAGCAAACGCTGTAACCGGTATCCTCTCGACAGCTAATGGTGGTATCGGTCGCACTTCGAACGCAACCTTTCCAGCTTCCGGTGTGGTCGTTACTGAAAATGGGGCCGGCACCCTGAGTAGCAAGACTCTCGATAGCCCAATCATCTCTGCAGCTACGATCAATGGTGCCTCGGTGATCAGTGGTAGCACCGTAATAAATACGACTGGCAGCGTTTACACAACATCCACAATCAAAGCTAAGTCTGACATCAGTATCGAAGGTGCTGGTACGCTGTCGAATAAACTCGTACTCCATGATGGTGACACATCCAACTATTACGGCATCAAAGCCCCTGACTCTTTGGCCTCGGATCTGACTTGGATCCTGCCTGCAACGCAAGGCGCCGCTTCCAGCGTGCTGACCACCAATGGATCGGGCTCACTCAGCTGGATTTCGGGTGTACCACCAACGGGTAATGCTGATGGCGATCTCACTGGAACATACCCGGCACCGACCTTAAAGACCGTAATGCTAGGGTCTGAGGGAACCTACACCAAAGTGTACGTTGATGCTAAGGGACGCGTAACATCTGCTTCCAACCTTGTTGAAGCAGATGTACCAAATCTTCAAACGACCAAAATCACGTCTGGCATATTCTCGGTAGCACGCGGTGGTACCGGTGCATCAAGCTTCACTGACAACGGTGTCATCTTAGGTAACGGCAGCAACACACCACTTAAAGTCACTGCCGCCGGTCAGGCCTTCGAAGTCTTGCGCGTGCCATCAGGAGGCGGCTCACCGTCGTTCGGTGCGATCAACCTAGCTAGCTCGTTTGCCGTCACCGGTATTCTGCCTGCAACGTTAGGTGGTACTGGTACCTCTTCGGATGCTGTTTACCCAACCACAGGCGTCATCGTAACAGAAGCCAGCGTCTCCACATTAACGAACAAAACACTGAACAGCCCGCAAATTAATACCGGTACCGTCGGTGGCGCATCGCTGGTTACCGGAAGCACTGTGATCAATACCACTGGCAATATCAGCGGTGGCATTTTCACAGCCGCGGGTGACATCCGCATTCGCGGTAATAACAACACAGCAAACAATCTGGTATTGAACGATAAGAATGCAACTTACGGCGTTAATTTGAAGGCGCCCGATACGATGGTGGCATCAGTCACTTACACGTTGCCTGGCTCCTACGGTTCCGCAGGGCAGTTGCTGCAAACTAACGCCTCTGGCCAACTCAGCTGGGTATCTGGTGCTGCACCTACTGGTAGTGCAACCGGCGATCTCGTGGGTAATTACCCTAACCCAAGTCTCGCTGCTGTCGGCACAGCCGGCACCTACGCCAAAGTCACTACCGATAGCAAAGGCCGCGTCATTGCAGGTACAACCTTATCGCCGAGCGACCTACCACCGATTTCGGGCTCTCAGATCGTCAATGGCGCGGTAAGTGTCCTCAACGGTGGTACCGGTGCCAACAGCTTCACGGCTAACGGCATTTTGGTCGGTGCAGGTGCCGGTCCCGTATCAGCAACGGCATCCGGACTGCAGTATCAGGTGCTGACAGTCGATGCGAGTAATGGTCCCACGTTTGGCGCTGTCAACCTGGCTTCGAGTCTTGCCGTAACGGGCTATCTACCAGCTAGTCATGGTGGTACTGGCATCTACTCGACTGCTACGTTCCCAGCTAGCGGTACAGTGGCAACCCTGGCTGCGGCACAAACTTTCACCAATAAAACTCTGACCAGCCCCTACATCTCAGCCGGTACCATCGACGGGGCTTCGGTCATCACTGGTAGCACCACAATCAGTACAACGGGATCGATCGATTCCACCTCAACCATCCACTCCACCGGCGACATCACCATCCGCGCCACTGGTGCGACCCAAAACAAACTCGTGTTGAATAGCCCGAGCGACGCCTCATATGTCGCCTTGAAGGCTCCAGATAGCCCAGTACAGTCCCTCATATTCACACTGCCTACGAGCTATGGCTCGAATGGTCAGTTCCTCACAACCAACGGCTCAGGTACCTTGAGCTGGACGGCGGGTGCTACTCCCTCGGGCGCTGCTACTGGCGATCTTACCGGCAACTATCCCAACCCAAGTTTGACGGCCACCGACGTCACTGCTGGCACTTACACTAAACTGTATGTAGACGCGAAAGGTCGTGCACAGTACGGTACATCGCTATCTGTTAGCGATATCCCAACGCTACCCACGAGTTCAATATCTGGCGTCTTTGGTATGACAAATGGTGGCCTCGGCGTCTCAAGTATCACCGCCAACGCCGTGCTACTAGGTAACGGCTCAGGCACCATCAAATCGGCGGCCGGTTCTGACGGCCAAGTGCTGGTGATCTCAAGTAATGTCCCAACCTTCGGCACCGTCAATCTGAGTAGCACGGCCGCCGTTGCAGGCACTCTCGCTAAATCGATGGGTGGTACGGGTATCAGCTCTACCGCTGTATTCCCCGGCAGCGGCACGATCGTGGTCCAGGATGCGATTGAAACCCTGAGCAACAAAACGCTAAACACCACCATTTTGAGCAGTGGCACCGTTCAAGGCTCTTCACTCATTGGTGAAGGTACCGTTATCAACACGAGTGGATCAATCACCACATCGTCATCAATCACCGCGACTGGTGCCGTCACGATCCGCGGCAACAACACTACTTCGAATAGCCTGATCCTCAACGATAAAGGCACTACTAACTACGTCAGCCTACGTGCTCCAGATACACTAGCTGGCAATATCAGTTACGTTCTGCCGGCAGTTGATGGTTCTCTTAACCAAATTTTGACTACAAATGGATCAGGCTCGCTCAGCTGGACTTCGAATGTCACGCCTACAAGTGCTGCTAGCGGTGACTTGACCGGCACCTATCCTAACCCAGTCCTGACTAATACCAGTGTGATTGCTGGGACCTATACCAAAGTATATGTTGACACTAAAGGTCGCGTCCAAACGGCTACCTCACTCTTAGCGAGCGATGTACCGTCTTTAGATACCTCCATCCTTTCGTCTGGGATCTTGAGTGTCGCTCGCGGCGGTACGGGTGCAAATAGCTTTATTAATAACGGTGTCGTCCTAGGCTCGGGCGGCGGCGTGGGACTAAGCTCAACCCAACCAGGTACGCTAAACCAAGTATTTAAAGTTGGCCAGACGGGCCCAGAATTCGGCCAGATCAATCTCGCCGCCCCCGAGGCCGTCAGCGGCATCCTCGACCGCACCAACGGTGGTACTGGCATCTCGAGTGGCGCTACCTTCCCATCGAGCGGCACCATCGTCGTGCGTGATGCGACAGAAACACTTACGAACAAAACGCTGGAACGTACGATCCTCTCCAGTGGCACGGTCAACGGCGCATCGCTCATCAGTGGAACCACCATCATCAATACTTCGGGGGCGATCACTACTGGCTCGACTCTCACCACGGCAGGTAACGTGACCATCGGCGCCACGGGAGCCACCAACAATAGCCTGATACTCAAAACCAGTAACGACAGTTGGGCAGCAAGTATCAAGGCTTCAAACTCAATGGCTGCCAACATGACGCTGACGCTGCCTGTTGACGACGGCACGAGTGGACAATTGCTCGCCACCGATGGCTCAGGTGTGCTGAGCTGGGTCACTGGAGCAGCACCAAGCGGTCCAGCCGCTAGTGCCGACCTCACCGGAACTTATCCTAACCCAGTGCTTACCAGCATTATGGGCACACCAGGCACTTACACCAAGGTTGCTGTTGATGCTAAAGGACGTGCTTACTTCGGATCCACGCTCGAAACCACTGATCTGCCACCGCTGGCGACGACGATGATTACATCCGGCACTCTTGGACTCACCAGAGGCGGTACGGGTGCGACCAGCTTCACAACTAATGGAGTCGTCCTAGGTGGTGCTTCGGGACTAAGCTCAACCAGTGCTGGTGCGATTAATCAAGTACTCGTCATACCCACCGGTGGCGGCGCTCCATCCTTCGGGGCGGTTAACCTTGCATCCACTGCAGCAGTAACCGGTATCTTGCCAGGAACGCAAGGTGGTACTGGCGTAAGTTCGACGGCCACCTATCCGGCGTCTGGCACGATCGTCACCAGAGCCGCGACCGAAACTCTAGAAAATAAAACTCTCACCGCACCTACGATTAACTCTGGCACCTTGGCCGGAACATCGCTCATCGGCGGCGCTGCAACGATCAACACCAGCGGCTCGATCACCACAAGTTCAACGCTGACTACGACGGGCAACATCACGCTGCAAGGCAACGGCACTACTGCCAGCAAACTAGTACTCAACAATGCTGCAAATAATGCGACGGTATCGTTGCAAGCGCCAGCAACGCCAAGTCCATCGAACTTAACCTTCGTACTACCTGCTGACTATGGCTCAAGTGGCTACGTGTTAACCTCTAACGGTAGCGGCACTCTGTCCTGGGCTGTGGGCGGTACGCCATCGGGTTCTGCCTCCGGTGGTGATCTGAGCGGCAATTACCCAGCCCCAGTGCTTGCTGCAACCAGCGTTACGGCCGGGACCTATACCAAACTCTATGTCGACGCCAAAGGTCGTGCTCAATACGGTACATCGCTAGTTGTCGCCGATATCCCAGCATTGCCTCCATCGGCTATCAGCGGCACGATCCCGGTCTCTGGTGGTGGTACTGGTGTGACCAGCTTCACCAACAACGGTGTCGTTATCGGTGCTGGGGCACAGCCACTATCAACGCTTTCAGGCACCAATAACCAGGTCATGTTTATCAGCGGCGGAGCTCCCACATTTGGAGCGATTGACCTCGCCGCCTCTGCGGCCGTAAGTGGTCTCCTTAGCCGCGCAAATGGTGGTACGGGCATCATTAGTACCGCCACATTCCCATCGAGCGGCACCATCGCCACTGTCGCAGGTGCTGAGACCTTTACTAACAAAACACTCACATCTCCGATTATCAACAGCGGCACCATAAACAACGGGCTAATCACTGGAACAGCCGCTATCAGCACTACCGGCACGATTAGTTCTGGTGCTGTCACCACCAATGCCGACATCACTATCACGGGCAACAATAAAATAGTACTTCGTGATAGCGGCGCTAATAGTGTCTCGCTTAAAGCTCCGGCGACAGCCACGGGTGCTGTAGTGTTCACTCTCCCTGGTGCTGACGGTTCGGCTAACCAACTACTCACCACAAACGGCTCAGGTACCCTGAGCTGGGTCAGCGGTGCGGCACCGACTGGTGCTGCAGGTGGCGACTTAACGGGCAACTTCCCGAGCCCAACTCTCACTGTCATGAGTGGCCTTACAGCAGCTACTTACACCAAACTAGCAGTCACCAACACGGGTCGTGTGAGCTGGGCATCAACGCTCACGTCAAGCGACCTGCCACCACACAATGCAAGCTTGATCACCTCAGGTGCTATCGCAGTAGCAAACGGTGGTACTGGACTCACCACGGCACCTTCGGCTGGTCATTTGCTCATTGGTACTAGCGGCGGTGGCTATGCACAAGCATTCCTAAGTTCAGGTACAAACGCTGGCGTCACCATTACGAACGCTACTGGCTCCATCACTCTAGATACAGCGCAAGACATCCGTACCAGTGCAAGCCCAAGCTTCTCTGCACTCGCAGTGACCAATGCCGTCACAGCTGCGAACGTGCTAGTAGGATCCGGTAACGGCACCGGTACTGTCACGGGCGGAGCGTTGAAGTCAGCAAGCTATAGCGGCACTAACGGTCGCGGCGCTAACCTCACGATCGAAGCCGGCAACGGTAACGGTACGGGCGGTTCAGGTGACATCTACTTCAAAACGGCCGCCACCTCCACCAACGGTGCTGTTAACAACTTGGTCGAAAGACTCACCATCACTAACAGCGGCAACATCGGTATCGGTACCACCCAACCGACGACGCGCGTGGAGTTACCACAAAGTGCAAACCTACCAGTACTGAAAACGGGTACGATGTACCTGCAAAGCCAGGCTAACGGTCGTAACTCACTAACGGACAACCTCTACTACGATGGCACCAACTACGTCTACGCTGCCAACTCTTACGGTTCGATGCTGGAATTCTGGAACGGTAATATCCACCTGCGTACTACTAGTGCCAGCAACTCATCAGGTGCCGGTGCAACAGCAACCACTGCTGTACCTCTCACTATCAATAGCAACGGTAAAGTCGGTGTCGGTATCGGCACGGCAACACCTACTTCGACACTCACCGTGGGTGGTAGCCTCACTGTCGGCGACAGCTACAAGGCCTACGCCGCAACGACTGACGGGATGATCGTGGCCGGGAACGTCGGGATCGGTTCTACGAATCCAGCTTACCCACTTGACGTCAATGGTGTGGTCCGCGCAACGAGCTTTATCGGTACAAGTAACTCTGACTGGTCGAACAAAAACATAAATAACTTGCTGGCTATCGGTATCGGCACCGCAACGCCTGCGACCGACCTGAGCTTCGGCGGGGCGACCTCACGCAGTATTCAAGTGGACCGCCGCACCACGAGCGGTGCCGGCGGCGCATTGACGATTAGTGCCGGTGGAGCAGGTGCAGGTTCGACGGATGCCGCTGGTGGTGATTTAATCCTGTCCTCGGGTATATCGACGGGTAATACCTCGTCCGCTATCCGCATCAAAACGGCATCGGGCAGTAATACAGGTACCGTTGACGCTGCTCCAGCCGAGCGCTTGACCATCCTAGGTAACGGTAACGTGGGTATCAACAGTGCGACGCCAGGTACTAAACTTGATATCGCCAATGATGCCTTAAGTATCGGTGCCAACACAACTACGGGTTATCAAGCGGCACAATTACGTGTGTCTGGCTACTCCGACGGGACTAAACGCACGGTTCTAGGCTTCGATACGACTAGCAACTACGGTATGCTTGCAGCAGTCAACAACGGTACGGCAACGACTCTCACGCTGAACCCAGCTGGTGGTAATGTCGGTATCGGTACCACCGCACCGACGTCGATATTCCAAGTTAATGACGGCACGGCTAAGACCGCAAACTACACGGGTGTTCAGTTCAACTTAACCAACACTTCGAGCTCGATGTCCGTCAATAAGGTGGGTGTAGATATCCAAAGCACTGGCAACTGGAACGCTTCAGGTGCTGTCAATACTGCTCTGAACGTCAATGCAACTGGTGGCCTGACTAACTACGCGGCTGTGTTCTCCGGCGGTAACGTCGGTATCGGAACGACGGCGCCGACAGCCACATTGCAAGTTACCAGTGGCACGAAGAGCTTTGCGGCTTCTTTGGCAGCAAACGCCACAGACTCTTTAATCCAATTGACCTCGGCCGCTACCACCAACTGGGCAAGGATTGGTACTAACGGCAGCAGCCTAGCTCTGTTGACACAGGGCACAGACTCGAGCAGCACAACCCCAGCTATGATCGTCACCAATACGGGTAGCGTTGGCATCGGCAGCGCCACCCCAGCCGGACTCTTGGACGTAAGCGGCAAGTTGACCGTTCTGACGGGTGGTAGTGTAGGTATCGGTACCACGACCCCAACTGCAACGCTTAGCATGGGTGGCACGGCAGCCAGAACCATTCAAGTCGACCGGAACACCACCGCTAACTCAGCTGGTAGCAGTTTGACTGTTCAAGCCGGTGCCGCAACATCGGCGGTGACAGATAAGAACGGCGGTACTCTATACATTGCCAGCGGTACGGCAACTGGCACAGGAACATCGACGATAGAATTCCAGACGGCAACTGCTGGCGGCTCCGCGACCACAGATAGAACTCCGACCACCAAAATGCTCATCGATGGTGCCGGTAACGTCGGTATCAGCACCACCGCGCCCGTCGGACTTTTGGATGTGAACAGAAAACTAACTGTCCTTAGTGCTGGTAACGTCGGTATCGGCACGACGGCTCCTACCGGTGCACTCAGCATCGGTGGTAGCTCGCAGTTCCAAGTCGATACGTCAGGTAACTTGGTAAAAATCAACAATATTGCCTACAGCTGGCCAGGGGCACAGGGAGCCGCAAGTCAAGTGCTCACCAACAACGGCAGTGGCGGACTCTCATGGACAACGCCCAACAACGGCTGGAGCACGGATGGTTCGAGTAAAGCTACGACTAGTTATAACGTCGGTATCGGTAGCGCTACGCCAGCCCAAGCGCTAGATGTCTACGGCAATGTCAAAGTCAATGGTGCCTCCAGCGCCACGATCTACATAGGCACTGCCGGTCAGGGTGCACCTGGTGCTGGTTCTGCCGGCGAAAGAATTCAACTCTCCGGAACTGCCGGCACCAATGCCGCAACCGACTATGGTATCGGTTACGAAACAAACTTCCTCTGGTTTAATACCAACGGCGGTACAAAGTGGTACAAGGGCGGCACGCAGCAAATGCTCCTAGATTCCTCCGGTAATCTCGGTATCGGTACCGGCGCGCCTGTGGCTGCCCTGCATGTAAACGTCGGCACCGAGGCTATCTTCGGCACCGGTAACAACTCTACTACCCCTGCTCCGTTCACGATCAGGGGCCCCGATGGTACAGGTGCATCTAACGTAACCGGTCCGAACCTAACTATCCGTCCAGGTAACGGTATGGGAGCTAACAACTCTGGTTCGCTGATTTTCCAAACGGCGAAGGCATCAGGCACAGCAAGCGTAGCGAATACAATGACGCAGCGCATGATGATTAATGCTGATGGTTACGTAGGAATCGGCACCACTACGAGTATCACCGCTCCACTGCAAGTTACGGCTATCTCGGCAAATACTGCTCCAGATACTAACGGTATCTACGTGAATAACCCGGACAACACCTCCACATCGCAGCACGCTATCATCGGCGCTAAAGTTGGTGGCGCCTCCGCCGGTGACCCATACATCTCCCTTGCCGTAAACGGTGGTAGCAGCTACGCCCTCGGTATCGACAACACCGACGGTGATAAGTTCAAGATCTCCCGTACGGTCAACGATGTAGGCAATAACACTGCTTTGACGATCGAGCCTACCAATGGCAACGTAGGGATCGGCTCAACCAGTCCGACAACGACTCTCGATGTCAATGGTACGGTTAGTGCTAAAGGCTTTAAAAATTCCTCTGGTTCTTACACTATCAACAACGGCTCAACCTCTCTAGCCCTCACCGACGCTTCAGGTGTGGTGCTGCTAACGAACGCTGCCTCCGGCAATAGCACCATCTCAACCGTCACTGGCTGCAACTCCGGTACTATAGGCCAAGGTCAAACCGTCACATTCGTTGCGGTCGGATGGACTACTGCCGGCACATTGGGTTTCGGTGATACTAATGTCGGCACAGCAACGGCAGATACCTTGGTCCTAAATGGAAGCGGTACCTTCAATCTGATCGCGAACAATTCATCTCATCTTGGATCATCAATCACCTTACTCTGCACTACCATCGGCAGTACGAAACGCTGGATCGAAGTCAGCCGCTCCGCTAACACCAACTAATCTCGGCTCGCTCCCAGCTCCCCTCCCCCTAGTTGCTCCCATTTCCCCCCGTCAGCTATACTCGGCTAATGCTACCTCGTTTACCAATAGCTCTTATCCTCAGCGCCGTCGTCCTGACCTTCGTCGGCTGCGTTTGGTTTGATTTTATTCCCTACGACGACAAGGCCAATATCTATCAAAATCCATCGCTGATGGATTTGAGCTTAACGAATCTCCAGCACATCTGGACCACAGCGCATGATCATTTATATATGCCGATCACATTTACGGTCTGGGCCCTTTTAGCCGCCATTAGCCGCAGTGTAAGTGGCACCCTAAACCCTAGCTTTTTCCATGCTGCAAATGTCGTGGTTCACGCCCTGAATGCTGGGCTCGTATACAAAATCATCTGTCACCTATTTGCGACGATGAGCTTAAGGCAACGCTACCTGGCGGCGATCGCTGCCCTCGTCTTTGCCCTGCACCCTCTCGTTGTCGAGCCAGTCGCCTGGGCCATGGGCATGAAGGACTTACTCGCTGCGACCTTTGCGCTTCTCACGATCCGCTATTATTTGCACTCTGTGACCCAAACCAAACGCCACGCCTATCTCATAGCGACCATCTTCTTCCTCTGTGCACTCCTTGCAAAAGCTGCCACGGCAACCTTACCTTTAGTGCTCTTCGTGCTTGAGACGTATTGGTACAAACTCCCTCGCGGAAGAGCCGCAGCACGGCTCGGCCCCTGGTTGCTCTTAGGACTCGCAGCTTTGATTGCCACTAAGCTACTCCAGCCTGACGGCGAACTCCCCTTCGCCGTATCGTGGCAGGATCGCCCGCTGATTGCGGCAGACGCCGTTGCTTTTTACCTGCAAAAGTCGATCTGGCCCACTGCCATGTCCATAGACTTTGGCCACCGCACGGACCGTGTCATGGCACAAGGCTGGACGGGAACGACCATTGTGACGCTTATTGTCGCCTGCTCAGGTCTCGGCATAGCGATTTGGCGTCGTCGTCCCCTGGCATGGATCATCGCCTTTATGTTTATGGCCCCCCTCCTTCCAGTGCTGGGATTCGTGCCCTTCGGCTTTCAGGCATTCTCGACGGTCGGCGCCAGGTATGCCTACCTCTCGCTACTTGCAGTCGCAGTCCTGGTCTACCACCTCTTAACTACACTCCCCGCGCGCATTGTGATCCCGCTCGGCCTGACACTCGTCACCGTGCTTGGCACCTTATCCTGGCAGGAGTCGCGCTACTGGCAAAATTACCACACGCTTTTTGCCCTCGCGGTGGCACTCGATCCGGACAATTGGACTATGCGCTACCGCTACGGTTGGGCCTTGTCACAGGATTTGCGTCTTGAGGAGGCCATAACTCAGTATCGCGCTTCACTCGCATCTAACGACGGGATCGCAGCGGTGCACCGCGATCTAGGTCGCGCCTTGGCTGGACTTAAGCGGTGGTCCGAAGCTGAAGAGAGTCTCCGCCAAGCTTTGCAGATGAGTCCAGAACTCCCCGATACGCGCCCCTCCCTGGCTGGAGTTCTGCACGAGCAAGCGCTCACGCTAGTCCGCGGCAGTAACGACAAAGAGCGCATCAAAGCCGCCCTGCCCATCTTTCACGAGGCCTATACGCTAAGTCCAAACGATCCGGCAATCGCAACTAATTACCGCCATGCGCAGCAACTGGCCCAACCCTAATGGTCGACAGTGGGGTGCTATTAATGCTAGGTTTCCCTGCATATTTAGGCAGGAGGTGTATCGATGCAACGACTTTTAGGTGGCGCCCTTAAATTCGGCAACCACGTATTCCGTGGTAAACGTCATTTATTCGAATCCCTGCAGAAAGGTCAAAAACCGACCGCCCTCTTTATCACTTGTGCTGACTCACGGATCTGTCCGACGCTGATCACACAGACAGACCCAGGTGAGCTTTTCGTGATCCGCAATGCTGGCAACATCGTCCCGCCTGCTGGATCGGCCGGTGGAGAGGCAGCTACCATCGAATATGCGATCAACGCCTTGGGTATTCGCGACATTATAGTCTGTGGTCATTCCCACTGCGGTGCCATGGCGGGTGCTCTCGATCACCCGGATGGCATTGAAGGCTTGCCATTCTTGAGTCAGTGGTTGCGTCATGTCGCAGCTGCTAGAGGCGTCGTGCTCGCAGAGTACGCGGGTGCCCCTCGTGAGCAGCAGCTCGAGATCCTGACGGAAGCCAACGTGCTCCTGCAGATCGAGCATCTAAGTACCCATCCTGTGGTGGCGCGCGCCTTAGCGCGTGACGAGCTTGATATTCACGGATGGATTTACCGCTTTGAGACGGGACATATCTCAAGTTTTGAGCTAGCTACCGGCAAGTTTCGGGAGATTAGTGAGCTGCTCAATGAACTGCCCGCCGATGCCGAATCGGTGCCTGGACTTGCTGCGGACTTTCGCAGTAGCCCGATGATTCGAGCCATTCGCGGCGACTGATGATCATTGGTAGTAATGACCCCGGGACCTTAAATCAGACCGTGGCACAGTGGCAATCGTTCTCACAGCTAGTAGCCTTGGGCTCAAGCTCAACTGTCACGTGAATATTGCCGTGTTTGGCGACGGTTTGGCGGATTTCTTTTTTCACGGTCTCAAGTACACTCAGCGGTAAATCCTGCTCCACCACCACATGCACCGTGAGCACGTGTCGCTCCCCATCTAGCGACCACAAGTGAAAATCATGCGTACTCTCGACCGCTTCGACTCCGGTGATGTCACGACGCAAGGCCTCTAGATCGATATCCCGCGGTACTGCTTGCAGAAAGAGGCGAACCGTTGCTCCTAGTGACCTGAGAACGTTGAACACTATAAACAAGCTAAAGATGATGCTCAGGATGGGGTCGATGATGGGTAGATCGGCCACCATCATCACCAGAGTTCCAATCAGCACGGTGAGCCACCCAAGCACATCTTCGATAAGGTGCCACGAGATGACGCGCTCGTTCATGGTGCCACCGCCACGGACCAGCCGCCAGGCAGCATAGCCATTAACGGCCACGCCTAACACGGCGAATCCCAGCATACCCGGCAGCTTTGGCATCGTTGGAGCCAGCAAGCGTGGAATAGCCTCGGATAGTACAAAAGCGGATCCTACGAGTAGGAACGCAGCGGTGAAAACGGCACTCAGCAGTGACAGCCGGCGGTACCCATAAGAATACGAGGCACTCGGCTGACGCTGGGCTAAACGCTCAAAAATGTAGGCAGACCCCAGAGCGATCGCGTCACCTAAATCGTGCACCGCATCCGACAGGATGGCGACACTGCCAGTCCAGATGCCACCCACAATCTCGACGAGCGCAAAGCCCAGATTTAAAAAGAGAGCGACCTTGAGGTTACCAACCGCTCGATGATTATGATGATGCCCGTGATGCCCGTGATGCCCGTGATGACCATGATGGCCGTGATGGCCATTGGTATCATGATGATGGTGATCGTGCGCTGACATCTGTCCCACCTCGTAGGGTTTGAACGTGTCTTGATCTTGCCATTTTTACCTAGGGAACAACAAGGCCTGGAAACGCCGCCCGGGCAATCTTCGTGTGTCCAGCGGGGGACAGGTGGAAGCAGTCCTCCGCAATGTCGGCGCCATCAAACCCAAGTTGCGCTGTTGCCGCAACATAGTGAAAACGCACTGCGACGTGTTCTGCCATCATTTTCTCATTGAGGCGCTCCACCGCCTTGGCCGTTGCCTCACGGTAATCACGCAGATGATTAGCCACGACGCTGATCTCCGCTTCGCGCTCCTTGCCCTCCAGTGGCCCCATCAAGGTCGCGCAGTACCCAACCGGATTGGGCGGCATGAGCATTGAGAAATACCAAGCTGCGCCGCGATTCTCAGCGAGCGCACCACTGCGTTTCTGCATCACTTGTTGCTGCTCAGGTGTCGGTAAAAAACGCTGATCACGCAGGGCACGGCAAGTGGTTTCACTGCCGAACGCGGTGATGTTTTTATTTAGGATACTATCGCTTGTCAGTAGTTGCAGCACTCCCAATTGTCCGAGTACGTAGACATCAGTGCCGCTGGCACCAACCTGACCGTTACGGACCATGTAGCGTAAGCCACGCTCCAAGATGGCGGCATAATCGTGAGCGCTAGTGATTTCATTGGTCGTCGCAGCACAGAGGTCGTTGCCGGTAAAGAACACGGCAATACGCGGTGGCAAGACACCGTCGGTCGCAGCAAGGACGCGGTCCACTTGCCGCGGTAACTGTGCCACCCTTGCCCCGTCATCACCTGCAATCAGGATACTCTCAGGAGCCACCTTGAGTGCTAGGCCTAGCTGGTAGCCCCAAGAGTATTGAGGCGTATCGAGAAAACTCCGCGCGACGATCTGCATAGCATTGCGCCATATCCAGTCGGGACCACCAAAAAATTCGCGCTGACCTGGCCACAGGCGCTGCGGCGCCGGCAGGGGGTCAGGTAGCCCAGCCGCGAGATCCGCCGGCAATACTGAGGCTGTCGCCGGTAGTGGTACCTTGCCGGTAAAGACGTCCCACAGGACCAGACCATCGTACCGAAGCGCCGGATGGGTCGCCGCTCCCGTGGCGAGGCTGTCACCGAGAATGACAAGTCCAGGAGTCGACGGCGTCTCTCGGGCCCAGGCTGTCGGGCCGAGACCGGTCGTACCGCAAACTAACGTGAGCAGGAATTCTACGAAAAATGCCATCAGCGCCGCCTATCCACTTAAGGGTGTAAAACACCGGGTGAACTCGGCGGCAACGGCACCAATTAGTTGAATGCCATGCGCACCATCGACGGTAAGCGCCGCCCAAAGGCAACCACTTCCTTCCAACCGGGTTTAGCAGCTTTGAATAGCACCGGCGTCGCCACCCGGGCTAGCGAAACCTGCGGATCGATGCCGCGCGCCAAGCCTTCGATCGTGACCAGGCTCTTTGCCATTAGCAAAAGCCCGTCCGGCACGGCAATCCCAAGTCTCGCGGCGCTGTTGAGGCAGGCCTCTAGTAGCTCTTGGATCGACGCTTTTTCGGCCGGATTTTCGCGGCCTTTCTTTATCATTCCCGAAACGGTCTTTAGCTCCTTACGCACATCTTCACGCTCAACCTCACGCCCGACATCGGTGCCCATAGCGACCAAGGCATCGATGAGCTGCTCTTGGTCGAGAGCAATTACGGCTTTAAGTATTGCAGCTATGTAGCGGCGATCGCTATCAAATAGCTCCCCGGCAAGGCCCCAGTCGAAAAGCCCGACATCACCGGTCTCCATCAAGATTAAGTTTCCAGCGTGCGGATCAGCGTGAAACAGACCTAATTCAAAAACTTGGACCAACAGCTCGGATAGGACGCTCTTGGCAAGTTTTTGTTTGAAAGTCGGCGGCAACTCAATCTTGCCCGCCACCACATCCGAAAGCGAAATTCCCATAAAGCGTTCAACAGTCAGTACATGCTGCGAGCAGTAGTCGGTGTTTACCTCGGGAATGAGTAGCACGCCCTGTTTCTTGCCTGCCAGTTTTTCCCGGAGTCTGATGATGGTGTCGCGCTCGCGGATGAGCGATGTTTCGCGCCTAAAATTACTGACCAGCTCACGCAGCTCACGCACGGTGCGTTTCGATACTTGCGTCAGTGCAAGTGGCTCTACCACCGCAATCAACTGATCGAGAGCAGCTGTCGTCTCCATCATGCGCTGCTTAGCCTGCGGCTTGAGCACCTTGACGACCCACTGACGGCCATCCGAAGAAGTCGCTGCGTGCACCTGCGCCATCGATGCCACCCCGAGCGGCACTGGCTCTACTTTGAGTCCCACACGCCACTGCGGAATTTCGGTATCGAGTATGTGCTGTACTTGAGACCACGGCAATGCTGGCCAGTCCTTATAAAGCCGCGTCAGATGGAAATCATCGGCGACGGCATGCGCCTTCGGTGACATCCGACTTAGGGCGATCTGTCCGGCCTTGCCGTAGATTGGACCCAGAGCATCAAAGAGACGCAGAGCATTATCTCCGAAAAGTTCGTAGAAGCGCTTGCCGCTAAAAATAGACTCAAAACTAGTATCGGTCACCAGTGACCGCGTAAGTTTAGTCGGCAAACCAAACACGCCGAACCGCCACCAGGCGCTAACGAGGCGCGTAAGTTCCCGTGGAATTGCCAATGCTCCAGCTTTTTCCGTACGCACAGCGGTTTTTGCCTTCATGGGGAAGCCTCGAGATCTTGTTGACGGTCGCTAATTGAGTCGAGATGGCCTATCATTAATCATCATACGAGGACTTTAATATGAAGACCAAGGCCGAGATCGTAAAGAATTGGTTACCGCGCTACACTGGCACGCCTATTGAACAATTTGGCGAATATATACTACTGACCAATTTCTCGAACTACCTCGAGAAGTTTGCTAAACGCTTCGACGTGCCAATACTGGGTAACGGTCGCGCCATGCAGACTGCCACCCATGAGCCCTCCGGGCTGACACTGATTAATTACGGCATGGGATCTGCCAATGCCGCGACAATCATGGACTTGCTTATGGCCATTAAACCCAAGGGGGTCCTCTTCCTAGGTAAATGTGGCGGTGTGAAAGAATCCACCGAGCTGGGTCATTTTATTCTACCGATGGCAGCGATTCGCGGCGAGGGTACCTCGAACGACTACCTCGCCCCTGAGGTGCCAGCGATGCCGTCATTCAAACTGCATAAATTTGTGTCCGAGAAAATCGTCGAGTCATCTATGGACTACCGGACCGGGGTGATCTACACCACCAACCGGCGAGTCTGGGAGCACGACGAGGGTTTCAAACAAAAGCTGCGCGATCTGCGCGTCATCGGCGTCGACATGGAGACGGCAACGATCTTTACCGTCGGTGTCGCCAACGAGATCCCGCGCGGCGCCCTGCTGCTCGTTTCAGACCGCCCGATGACCCCAGAGGGCGTCAAGACCGAGAGCAGCGACAAGATCGTGACCGAACGCTTTGTCGATCTGCACTTGGACATCGGTATCCGGGCGATGACCGAAATTGGGGTCAAGGGCGAGAAGATCAAACACTTCACTTACTGAGCGCTCACGCAAATACCCTTGATTGTCTCGCATGCTTGATTGATCATCTGGACTGATCGTGAGGACTTGGGGACTTTGCGCGGTGGCCCCTTCATAAGGAAGACAAGATGGCCGTAAATTTGTTGCCAGCAGCTGCTATGGGTTTCGCAGCTATTACGTCTGGAATCGCAATCTACCAATGGCGCCGCGCGGCCGGACTTTACTCCCTCCTGGTTGAAGGTGCCAATCGTTACGAGGAGTTGCGTCAACGCGGGACGTCTTTAGAGCAGCTAAGTAAGCAGCACGAGGATCAGTTCCGTAAGCAGAGTGAGGCCAACAAGAGAATCAACCAAAGTCTCGACGAGGCCCGCGCGCAGACGGCAACGCTCACCCAACGGCTTGAGCAAAAAACACATGAGATTCATGTGGTTACAGAAAAGCTGGAGCTCCAGAAAAAACATCTCGAGCGGCAACTCGCTAAGGCGGAAGAACAAACGACGATTGCCGAGCAGCAACGCCTGGATGCCGTCGCGCGCTTGACAGCGTCTGAGCGGCAATTAAGCGAGCTGCAACGTACTAGCCGCGAAGAGAAGTCGACGCTGCAGCAGGAGCTTAGCCTCCGCGACAAAGACTGGCAGGCGCGGCTATACGAAGCTGAGAAGGCAAAAGTGTCCGCCGAGAAGGCAGCCAAGTCTGGGGACCCCGTCGAGCTCAAGCGCTACAAGCGCAAAGTCGCTCAGTACGACCGGCTGTACGCCAGCATGAAGGGGCTCAGAGAGCTTAGTGAGGAGCGTAACCGCAACTGGGAAGTCGCCCTAAGCAAGTTGTCCCTTTGGATCCTGGAAGAGAAAGGCATCACGCCAATTCCGAAGGCGATCGGCCCGTTGGTGGGGACAGCCTTACAGTCCATAGGCGCCCAACTGATCACGGACATTGAAGGCGATGAGCGCGAGGGCGGCGCGTCGCATATCCATGAGATCCCAGATCCGCTTGAGGCTGAGGATCCAACAGATCATGTCGAAGGATAACGACACACCAGCGACTCCAGGCGATCCGTTGCGCGAGCTAGAATTTAGCGGTACCAAGACGACCGGTTATCCGGCTGACGCTTGGGATTTGATGAACGCTATGCTGACTGAGGCGCGCCGCGCGCGCATGCTGCGTGTCGCGCACGGTCGTACCCAACATATCCGTCTGGTGGTCCAGGATGTCCACGACCCGCACAACATCTCGGCTTGCCTTAGGTCAGCCGATGCCTTCGGTATTCAGCACTGCCACGTGGTAACACTTAAACAAAGTTTTCGTACCTCGACCGTGGCGCGTGGCGTCGGGTCTTGGTTAACCCTGCATCGCCACCATACCGTCGAAGACTGCGTGGCCAAACTGCGGGCCGACGGATTCAAACTGTATGCCGGAGTGCCCGCGCCGACAGCGGTGCCACTCCATGAACTACCCGTGGACGACAAGATTGCCGTTGTTTTTGGCAACGAACACGCAGGCATCGACTCGGCCTGGCTACCTCACATGGACCGACTTTTTACGATCCCCATGTTCGGAATGGTCGAAAGCCTCAATATATCTGTTGGTGCCGCCATCACCATGCAGCACTTGACCCATCGAGCCAGGGAATCCCTGGGCACGACCACTTTTGCACTTTCAACCGGCGAACGCCAAGGGCTCCTGAACAAATGGATCTGCGATCAGCTGCAGGCGTGGCCGCAAATACTACCACGTCTCAGGGCCGGCAAATCGAGCTCCTAGTGCGCCAATGCGGCCTTGGGATTCTCGGGTACTACCCCGCTACAGCGAGACGACGGGGTCGCTAACTCGCCCTTGGTGACGCGGTTCTGAGGATCGACCGTGAAGTGCACCGTGCATACGGTATGATCCACCACTACACGGTCGGCCATGGCTCGGTGGTCACTAGTCATAACAAACGGGACTTCACGATGCACTTCGTAGGTGTAAGTCTTCGATCCGTCAGGAGCGACCGCTGTGCACGTCGGCTCGCCCATTGCCTGAAGCAGGGGGGCGGCTGGCTCGTTATGCCAGGACTCAAGCCGTTCCTTGGATGACACCGTAGAGGCACAAGATACTGAAAGTACACATGAAAGTAGTGTAGTCAGTGTTGTCAGCGTGCGCATAATTCATGCCCTCCCAGTTTGGCCCATAAGGCTTATCGCCATTTTGGGTGGGGAGCTTTAGCCCCTCTTAAAGTGGTCCACTTAATTGTTGGTCCAACTTCATAACATCCCGCTTTCTTTGAATTTACTTAGGGGTAAGGCGGTGAATTTTACCCGATCCAGGCAAGCCTCTCACACGACGGGGGAATTCGTCTTGTACCAACAATTAAGTGGACCAATTGAAAAAAGACCTAAAGTTTTCTGCAAAAATGCCGATACGCGGGCTAGTCAAAATCAGGATCTAAGAATTTCTTAGAGGTAGGTATGATACTACGACTTTCAGGCTCGATGGCTATTTGTGTGCTGCTTGCAGCATGCGGGGACAAGAACTCTTTGAGCGATCTCGCGAGTAACGAGTTTGCTGCCGAGATTGACGAGCTAGGAAGTCTCTTGGACGGCATGCAGAAGGGTTCGGACTTCGGCGAGCGCCTGGCAAGTGTAGCAGCCAAGTCACCTAAGGACTTTATCGCTGGCCTGACTAAAGGGATGACGGACGAGGCCTTCACATTTAACGGTCTCCGATTCGATGGCATCAAGTCAAAAATGGTCGCCAAAGGCAAGGTGGTCTCCACGCTTCAGGCCAAAATTGCTAAGACATACAGATCACCGGCCGGGCTCTTTGCGGCGCATGGACTCGGCAAGAAAGTCGATCGTTCGGAGCTGGCTGCTTACTTCACCGTGGCCAAACTTGGCCTAACAGCCTTGACTAGCGGCAGATCCCCGACGCAAGAGCTCGACTCCTGGACCGTAGCCAGGGCACTGCATGTGGCAGCGGCCTTGGCGACGGTTGGCAACACCGATACGGCTGCTCTAGCACTCGCGGCGAAGCCTACTACCGTGAAGGACACAGGCATTTCCGGAAAATATAGCTCCTGCGATGCTGCAAGTAAACACGCCAAGGAAAAGTCATACATCTGCCACACAGACGCAGTGAGTGGATCCATTGGCTACATGTCGGCTGACCGCTCGAATTGGATTGATGCTGTTTCGGGCAAGGAGTTCAAATCCTGTGGTGATAACGCAAAAAACATTAAAAATGGCTGGGGTTGGATTCCGGATCCGAAGAACCCCAAGGGGGGCGAATCATGTCATGTCAACGTCAATGGCACCGACTCGTTCTACAAAGATGAAATAGCCGAAATCTGCAAGCAAGGCTCCGAGAGCGCGAAAACTAACGCCGACTTCTGCAGCAAGAAACATGACTCCCAGGAGGAATTCGAAGAGAAGTTGAAAAAAGGCGAGATAACCATCGAAAGCTCGACCCCCTCGGAGGAGGGAGCAAATAAAAACAAGAAGCCTACAGATCCGAAAAAAAAATAACGGCCAATCAAGATATCACTGAGATGAAAAGAGGACCCCGACCCGGGTCCTCTCCTTCTTTCCGTAGCGGCAACTCCTGTGCTAAGCTCAGCGACGAACCTAGCAACGAGTTTAATGCCCTATGAAAAGCCGCAAAATTCAGACTATTCACCGTTCGTGGTTAATCCTGCTCATTTGCGTCGGCGCCACTCTACCCGTAGCCGGATGCGTCAGCGTACCGACCAAAACTCCTTACGGTGTGCAAGAGGGTCATCTGAGCTACGTGCCGGCGCGGATCGCCACGCTAAACTGTCAAGCGTGGCCAGCGGGCGCGCGCTTTAAGAGTCTTCCGCTAAGTAATTTTGGCGAGCAGCAATTAGCGACTCTGTGTACGCAGTTTGACGCCTTTGTCCTCAAGAGCTTCAACGACCAGCCTTACATGAAAGGTTATTCGCCAAAATTTGTCTTGCAGCAGCTGAAGGACGCGAGTTTGACCGATTTACCTGCTGAATTAGCCCCAATTTGGGCGCATCGCCGCAGCGACTGCGGTGACTGCCAAACGGTGCCCGCGTTTTACAACGCCTCACTCGCAGGGCGTCTCGAGTGGCTCGCGTGGCTCAATAAAGTCAGCAAAAACGTGCGTCATGCGGATGCCGTGTTACTACCTTTTGTGACTTATGGCTACGAGCGCCTGTATGACGACCGCGGCCTAGCTGTCGCTGAGCGAGGGGCCGGCGTCACACTACTGCTCGTCGACACCAATAACGGTGAATTACTGTGGGCGGGTGGCCGCGAGGCCAGTGTGCCACATAAGGCATTGGCGGGAAGTGGTGACTCTAAACAGCTTTCGCTGCCTAGTTGGGACGATATCAGTGCCCGCCTATTTGCCGAACCGCTATGGAGTGCTTTTCCCGGGCGGCAGGTGTATTAATAAAATGTCGCTGCAAGGCTTCTGGTTGGCAGATGTAGGACCGACGGGAAGTTGAACATTGCTGGATAGCAGAGGAGCGCTGGCATGACGACATCAGCATCGGACAAATTAGCTGGGTTGAGGCAGGAATCACTTCTTGGTGGCGGTGAGGCGCGCATCGCCCACCAGCATAAGAGCGGCAAGCTGACCGCACGTGAGCGGCTGCAGCAGCTGCTTGATCCGGACTCTTTTACCGAGCTCGACGCCTTCGCACGGCACGACTGCCGTGACTTTGGGATGGAGGGAAAGCGCATACTTGGTGACGGTGTGATCACGGGCTTTGGTACCGTGAGCGGCCGTTTGGTGTATGTGTTCTCCCAGGATTTCACCGTATTTGGCGGTAGCTTGTCAAAAACCATGGCGCGCAAAATTTGCAAGGTCATGGATATGGCCGTTAAGGCTGGGGCACCGGTCATCGGCATCAACGACTCTGGCGGTGCGCGGATTCAAGAAGGTGTGGCCAGCCTGGGTGGCTATGCCGACATCTTTTACCGCAACGTGCAGGCGTCGGGTGTAGTGCCGCAGCTGTCGCTTATTATGGGACCTTGTGCCGGTGGTGCCGTGTATTCACCGGCGATGACCGACTTTGTTTTCATGGTAGATCATACGAGTCACATGTTTATCACGGGCCCCGACGTCATTAAGACGGTGACGGGCGAGGTGGTGACCTTCGACGAACTCGGTGGATCGGAGACTCACACGCAGCGTAGTGGTGTCGCCGACCGGCGCTTTGCCTCTGAACCTGACTTGATTAACGCTGTGAAGACCTGGCTGAGCTTCGTCCCGTCCAACAATCTGGATGAGGCGCCGCGTGCCGCTGATCCTGAGGCGGACTCGACCATGCGTGAACTCATCACGCAGGCGGAGCTTAGTATTGAGAGTTTGGTGCCGCTCAATCCCAATCTACCCTACGACATGACGGAAGTGATCAAGGCCGTAGTCGATCCGGGTAGCTTCTTTGATATCAAGCCTGAGTTTGCGCCGCACATAGTGACTGGTTTTGCGCGTCTCGGAGGCCGATCAGTGGGCATCGTCGCCAATAACCCTAACCACCTTGCCGGTGTGCTCGATATTGATGCCTCGGTAAAGGGTGCGCGTTTTGTGCGCTTTTGCGACGCCTTCAATATCCCTCTGGTGACTTTTGTCGATGTACCGGGATTTCTGCCGGGTAGTGACCAAGAGTCATCGGGCATTATCCGTCACGGTGCCAAGTTGCTATATGCATATGCCGAAGCCACTGTGCCTAAGCTCACAGTGATCACGCGTAAAGCCTACGGTGGCGCCTACGACGTGATGAGTTCCAAGCATATCGGTGCGGATCTCAACTTGGCGTGGCCTAATGCCGAGATTGCTGTAATGGGTGCTAAGGGCGCTTGCAACATCATTTTCAAGGGTGAAATCACTGCAGCCGCAGATCAAGAGGCGAAACGTCAAGAACTCACCGACCGCTACGCGGAAACGTTCGCCAACCCCTATGTTGCTGCGGAGCTCGGATATATCGATGCCGTGATCTATCCGAGTGAGACTAGGTCGCATCTGCTCCGAGGTCTGGCTGCTGTGAGCGGTAAGCGCTGCCAAAGACCTAAGCGCAAACACGGCAACATCCCACTTTGAGGTTCGCCATGGGCATTCCATCCACAAAGATCAAGCGAGTCCTGATCGCCAATCGCGGGGAAATTGCCGTCCGCATCATCAGAACCTTGCGCGAGCTCGGTATCGAGAGTGTGGCTGTTTACTCCGACGCTGACGCCAGCAGCCAGCATCGTTTTCTTGCCGATTTTGCCGTGCGTCTCCCCGGCATCACCTCGGCGGAGACTTACCTACAGATTCCTCGTTTAGTCGAAGCGATCCGTAGCAGTGGTGCCGACGCCGTCCATCCAGGCTATGGGTTTCTCTCTGAGAGTAGTGAATTTGCCCGTGCCATCGAGAAGGCTGGCGCCATTTTCATCGGTCCACCTCCTGAGGCGATGGACCGGATGGGTAATAAGATCCATGCGCGCAATCTGATGATCGAGCACGGAGTGCCGGTGGTACCAGGTGCAGCAGCACCGCTCAAGGATGCAGCCGAACTTAAAAAGCTGGCGCATGAAATCGGCTATCCTCTGATCCTTAAGGCCGCTGGTGGTGGTGGTGGACGCGGCATGCGTGTCGTGCGTCAAGACAGCGATCTGGAGCCCGCTTTGACTGCGTGCCAACGCGAAGCGCAAGCGTACTTTGGTAACCCCGAAGTATTCTGCGAGCGGTTTATAGAGAGACCGCGCCATATCGAATTTCAGGTGCTTTTTGACGCCCATGGCAACGGGGTGCATCTATTCGAGCGTGACTGTTCCGTACAGCGCCGCCACCAGAAGTTGTTTGAAGAGGCACCCAGTAGCTATCTCAGTCCTAAACAAAGGGATGACATTGGCGCCAAAGCTGTTGCGGCAGCCAAGGCTGCAGGTTACGTCAGTGCAGGTACGATCGAGTTTATTTGTGAATCACCAGATCGCGCCTATTTCATGGAAATGAACACGCGCATCCAGGTGGAGCATCCAGTGACCGAGATGATCACTGGGCTGGACTTGATAGCGTGGCAGATCCGTATCGCTCAGGGTGAGCGTTTGCCGTTCAAGCAAAGTGATTTACAACCCAACGGATGGGCAATGGAGGCCAGGATCAACGCCGAGGATCCTGCCTTGGATTTTGCACCATCGGCCGCGACCGTGCAGGCGATGACGCTACCTGGTGGTCCTTTTGTCCGGGTCGATACGCATCTTTATCCGGGCTACAAAATACCTGACACTTACGACTCAATGGTCGCTAAGGTCATCGTCTGGGCCAAGACGAGACCGGAAGCCATCGTGCGGATGGAGCGCGCACTTAGTGAGCTTAGGCTCGAGGGCGTGCAGACGACAGTGCCGTTTCAAGAGGCCTTACTCGCACTGCCAGCGTTTCGCGATGGCGATTTCACCACCAAGCTCATCGAGGAGCAGGCTGCCTACTGGAAGACTGCCCTGCGTCAGGCGGGAGGCGACAGTGATGAGCCCACGCTTGCAGCGGTGCTTGGCGTCGTAGCAGTGCGTCATCAGCCCGCCGCCCCTGTAGTCGATGGGGCGGCATCAAGTGTGAGACCAAGTCTTTGGCAAGAAATGGCGCGGCGCGAAGGCCTAGAATAGGTACACAATAGGTCCACAATAGGCGCGCATCGAGGAGACGAAGTTATGGATCTCAAAATCGACCTCAACGGTAACATGCACAAAGTCGCATTGCCCGAGCGCATCACCCCGGGTCAATCATTTCGCGTAAAAAGTGCAGGGCGCGAACTGACTGCGACCTTGGTGCCCTACGCTGGCGTTATCGTACTACGTGACGGCAACGATGCCGCGCTCGAGCGCAACGTGCATTTGCGCCGCACGGCTGTGACCACTTATGTCGGTGAGCCAGAGGCGCAGCTACGAGCTGAGATTCGTCTCGGTGGTCGCCTGCACTACGTGCATGCCGTCAGTCAGCCAGACATGCCTGGTAACGATCAGAACAACAACCGCACAGCGGCCAAAGATCAGGTGGTCAGGAGTCAGATCACCGGCAAGGTGCTCAAGGTGCTGGTCAAGAAGGGCGACCAAACAACCTCAGGTCAAGCACTGCTCGTCATCGAGGCGATGAAGATGGAAAACCGCGTCTTCACCAACATTGCCGGGACTGTTGCCAGCGTTGCGGTCAAAGAGGGCGACTCGGTGAATACGGGCAAAGAACTATTGAGGATTAAGCTTTGACCGCCACGCCCTCACTTGCACTTTTAGACCGCGTAGCCATCCAGATCGCAACGGCCTTTGGTATTGGTCGCGCGCCAAAGGCGCCGGGGACTTTTGGCTCGCTCCCTGGGTTGGCCGTGGGTGCAGGGATTAACTGGGTTGCTTCAAGATCCTTTGGTGCTGGGACTCTGGAGTTTCATGGGACATTAGCTATCTCGTTGGTTATGGTTAGTGCCCTGGCCTATTGGTCTATAGACCGTATGGAGACGGCATTAGCGGTGCATGATGATCAAAGCATCGTCATCGATGAAGTTGCTGGTCAGGCAATTGCAGCGGCTTGGATGCCTATAGACTGGGCGCCTTATTTCGTCGCATTCCTGCTCTTTAGACTGTTTGACATCACGAAGCCTGGCCCCATCGGTAAAATCGATCGCGATGCTCCTGGCGCCTGGGGCACCTTGGGTGATGATCTCCTGGCTGGTGTCGTCGCGGCGATTGTGGGATCTACCCTGGCTTACGCTTTGCCTGTGTAAATTCGCAAAACTTTAGTTATCATCGGGAAAAGTCCACTTCTGCCATTTGTAGCAACCAGGAGAGTCCCAATGATGCGACGGTCGTACCGTTTCGTAGCTGCGTTCGCCTTTGCCCTCGTGATCAACGCCAACAGCGCTCAAGCATGTACCGTGGTGGCGGTACCCCATTTTGCCGACCAACTAGTCGGTAAGAGTTACGACTGGGATTTTGAAGATGGGCTCATCATGGTGAATAAGCGCCACGTGGCGAAGACAGCTCTAATACTGGACCCCAAGAATACGGCAGCGGCGTGGACGTCGCGCTACGGCAGCATCACCTTTAATCAATACGGTCGTGAATTCCCTTTGGGTGGCATCAACGAGGCCGGTTTAGTTGTCGAGATCGCCTGGCTCGATGGGACGCAGTATCCCAAGGTCGACAATCGGCCCTCACTCAACGAACTGCAGTGGGTGCAGTATCAGCTCGATCAATTCGCCTCGGTCAAAGAGGTCGAAACCCACATCCATGATGTGAGAATTGCTCAGGCTCATGCGCCAGTGCATTACTTGGTTTGCGACACGACACGCGCCTGCCTCAGCGTCGAATTCCTCCGCGGCAAGGCCGTGACCCATAGTGGTAACGCGCTCGATATTCCTGTACTGAGCAACGATCCCTATGCGCTGCACCGCCAAAGCCTGCGCAAATATCAAGGATTCGGCGGGCGTAGGACAATTCCGACTGGGTCGGACTCTTTTGCTCGTTACGCCCGCGCCGCAGCGTTCGCCCAAGGTGCGCGCGACAGCAGCGAACGCGACAGCCAGTCCAAACTGTTCGCGCTACTACAAGACGTAAATCAAGGTGATTTCTCTAAGTGGCACATCGCCTACAACACAGCATCTGGTGTCATCTCCTGGCGCTCCTTATCACAGCCACAGATCAAGACGGTACGGCTGCGAGACTTTGATTTTTCCTGCGGTTCGCCGGTACAAATACATCAAGTCATCAGCGCTACCGGTGGCAGCGTGAGCTCGCAGTTTGACGACTACACGGCCGATGCCAATCGCCAACTCCTGAACATCACGCTCAAGCCTATAGCGGACTCATTACCACCAGGCACTCTTGATTTGGTCGCAGATTATCCGGACACACTTAAGTGCCTTGACTGAGTATAGTCTTAAAATCTTTGACTATCATCTACGTCCCTAACACGTGATGCCCGCCCATTTATGGAAAGACGCCGCATGCGAATCCTGCTTCGTCAGAATTCTGCGGCGTTCGCATATCTAAGTCCCTGAAGCCGCCGCCCGTTTTAGCTCATTGTATTTTTGTCTCAAGATAAATCCCGCTCTGCCGCTATCGATGTGAAATACGGAGGGGTGTTAGTTTTAATTTCTAAACACAGGGCGAAGGAGGATTGATGATGGGGGAGATCCTCGGGTTTTTAATTTTCTTCGCATATTGTTTATATTTTTTCTTGTTGTTAAACATCCCGTCGATGATGCGTAAATACCGCATCAGTCTCCTTGCTACTGAGGAACATCAGAGGTTGGTTCAAGCGATTGAGCGCGGTGAATTGAATTATTCTACTCGTCGGTTGAAAATCGATGCATTTGTTTATGCCGATGAACTACCTCGACCAATCCTCACGCTCTCTGACAAGAGCGCTCCGGTATGGTCAGAGTTTCGTGCTTCAGCGGGCGGGTAACCCCACCCTCCACACCTGAGGACGGTTCCCGCCCCGTGACAAAGCCTGTCAAAGC
>Ga0194132_10000698_pt1 | contig 68870 bp, 64 predicted proteins | sample TA2KigOf80mmetaG_FD_148612 | JGI IMG/M metagenome (GOLD analysis project Ga0194132, IMG submission 148612) | Freshwater microbial communities from Lake Tanganyika, Tanzania - TA2015054 Kigoma Offshore 80m | ecosystem: Environmental > Aquatic > Freshwater > Lake | place: Tanzania: Lake...
CCCCCCCCCCCCCCCCATTACCCTCCCTATCCCCCTATTGCTCCATCTGGTATAGTTATACCAACCCAGGCTCCAGCCCAGCTTCAAATCGTCCCTTGGGATTGGAGCCTAATATTCTTGGAAGGGGGGTGAACTAGATGGCCTATGTATCCCTGAACGATGGCGAATCGCCAGAGAGCCTTATAAGCAGGTTCCGGTCGGCAGTCCAGCGCTCCGGCATCCTGCGCGAACTCAAAAACCGCCGCTACCACAAGACCAAGAGCCAGAAGGCTCGCGAGGCCGCCCAGCGCGCCGCCCGCCGCGCCCGACGACGACGCGTCATGCGCTAGCCCGTCCCTTCCTTTATAGACTTCCATAAAAACGCCAGGCCATAATGGTCTGGCGTAATTGTTTGCCATGAAATAAGCTTTGGGCTCAAATGAACAGGGAGCGTACTTGTCATTCTGGTGAGCCTTTAGCCCTGAGTATGCCGAAGGGGAAGTCGGTACTCCGACGTAGTCGAAGAATCTGTCATGCTTGCATCTCAGCTGCCGTCTCCGCTAGTCGGCTCCGCATCAATGATTTTCTCTGTGCCCTTTTCTAAGGCCACATCCCCCCATGAACAACTTCTCCCAATTCCAGGTCCTCACCTTCGACTGCTACGGCACCCTCATCGACTGGAAGTCCGGCCTCCGCTCCGCCCTCATCCCCATCCTCCGGCGCCACGGCGTCGCCATCTCTCTCAAACGCCTCCTCCAACTCTACGGCCAGTTCGAGCGAGAACTTCAATCAGAACAGCCCTTCCGCGACTACCGCTCCATCCTCCAATCCATCGTCCTCCGCCTCGGCCACACCCTCGACTTCCACCCAACCGCCGACGACACCGCCTCTCTACCCGACTCCCTCGGCGGCTGGCCCCCCTTCCCAGATACCGTCCCTGCCCTCAAAGCCCTGAAGCAGCGATTTAAGCTCGCCATCATCTCCAACACCGACCGCGACCTCCTGGCCCTAACCCTCCAGAAGCTTGAAATCGACTTCGACTGGCTCATCACCTCCCAGGACGTAGGCCGCTACAAGCCCTCCCACGAGAACTTCCACTACGCCCTCAAGACCATCGGCCTCCCCAAAACGCAGGTCCTTCACGTCGCCCAGAGCATGTACCACGATATCGCCCCCGCCCGCCAACTCGGCATCGCCACCCTCTGGATCAATCGCGGCGACACCACCCTCACCCCCGACGTGGACGCGGAACCCGACTGGCTAGCCCCCAACCTCACCCAGGCCTCCCGCCTCCTACTGAGCAAAGCCCGGTGATGTCCATTCACAATCCTGGAGTCGCAACGCCGTGCTTGCTGCCATCACCTTCATCCAGGTGGCCACGCTAGGCGCAACTGTCTTCTAGTCCCTTTGCCCTTGATGGGAGAGGATTAAGAGCCTGTCCTGAGGGTATCCGAATGGGTGACGATAAAGGCAGAACGGCACCACGTAACTCGCTTGCAAACGAAAGACCATTGAACTAACATCCCCAATGTTGGAGGTAGACAATAGACCGATGCGTGATACATGGCCAGGGATGACTCGAACGGGAATTGTCAGCCGTACCACCCAGAGCCTGATCCTGACCTTTTTCTTGCTAGTCTCTGCGTGCGCCACTAAGCAGGACCGTTCGGAATCCCAACAGCCGTGTCCTGGCCTCCTCCCCCTACCCGGATTTTCGTCAACACCAACACCTTCTGCACTCCACTACCAGTGGGGTCTCTTATGTTCCGAGGAAGGGAGACACACCGAAGCCGAACTGCAATTCACGCTCTCGATAGCAAAGCATCGTCGCGAAAACGACATCTCCCTCCAAGCTGTGTACAGCGCTAGGGCTATCGCTTATCGCAAACTCGGACGGGATGAACTCTTTCTTGCGGACTGCCAAAAGGTATTCGATCTAAACCCCGGGTACGAAACGCCGACGAAATTGGTGTGGGGAGAGCGCGGGCGAGGCGATGGACAGTTCCGTAACCCTTGGGGTATCGCTTTGGGTGCCAGTGGTGACATCAACGTAGTAGATTCCGACAATGAACGGATTCAAAGATTTGATACCCATGGTAAATTCCTTTCAAAGATCGACCTGCCAGGGAGCCACCTAAAAGGAATTGCCACTGACATGTTGGGTTTCCTGTACGTGACCGATGGGGATTGGGTCCGAAAATTAGGGCCGGATGGTGGCAAAATATTTGCGTTGGGTGGGTACGGGACAGGCAATGGTCAACTTAGCCAGCCATTGGCGATAGCAGTTGATCCAAAGGGAATTATCTATGTGGCGGATACTGGGAATAACAGAATCCAAACGTTTAATGACCGAGGCAGGTTTCTGGATGAATGGGTGTTTCCGGAGTTCTACCCGCGGGCGATCCACATTGCAAACGAAAACGAGATTTGGGTGGGTGGTCAAAAGGGAGTGCTCCAGTTGGACAGTCGAGGAGTGGTAGCCCAAGAATTCACCAGCAGCGTGGGAGCATACACCAGCCCCGTGGCAGGCGTTTCCCTCACAGAGATTATTGATGGCATTGCCGTTACTATTGATGGTAGGGTGATCATTACTACTGACTTCGGGATCGTTTGGGTAAAGGGCTCTCCATCCAGTGACACCTTTCCTGAGCGAGCCATCACGCACGGCTACCGATTCGACGGCTGCCATTCTCCGCTGAGGGGGCCCCGCGGCATTATTGCGGATGCTTTCGGATCAATCTGTGTTGTGGACAGTTCAAACTCCATGATTGTGGTATTCGGCCCGCAGGGCATCACAGGGCTCGCCACACCAGCGCCGCCTTAGTCCCTGCTAATTAAGGAGACCGTCCTTCCGCTGGTCTTCTCCTTGCCCAGGGCGGCCACTTTAGATACCTGGCGGACAGGGGCTTTAGCTCCAAGGAGGGTGAGGCTTACTGGCAGTAGAGCTATGGTGTAAGGGTCCTAGCCCCGTCCCTTAGGCAGAGCAAGAGTCCCTGGCCCCAGGCCCAAAGGCGCTTACACTCCAGCCTTAGACAGATAGTTGAGGTGGTATACCGGGTGCTCAGAAGGCAGTTCGCCCTGGAAGACCATGGCTCCAAAGGTATGGAAGGCTTACTTACCCCCGTGGCTGCCAAATTATCAGCCTACCTTTTTGGCATCAGGATCAATCATCAATTCCAACGCCCCTTCCACTCCTTTGCTACAATCACTACTTGGTAATTTTGCATCACACATGGACAAAGGCGATGATGGACTATGGAACTACAACGCCCTCCAGTACCGCCTCCCCTTCCCCCTCACTACCCTCCCAAACCCCGGCGCCGGAAAATGCCCCGCCGCCACCTTAATCCCCTCCCTCTCCAGCCACTCCACCGTCTCCCTTCGAGTCTTCCTTCCTAGCTCCGGCTGAACGTCCGCGTGCGCCTCCCAGTCCGGTATCTCTAACTGCACACGCAAGTGCGCCACGTCCCCCAAAATAAACGCCCGCTCCCCCGCTGAGGTTATCATCAGGCTCTGATGCCCCGGCGTATGCCCCGGGGTCGGCACCGTCTCCACCTCCGCCGTCACCGCCTTCTTCCCCTCCACCAGCTCCAAATCCCCCACCTTCGCCAGCCCCTCCCCCAACTCCTTCGACTTGTCCACAAACAACCCTATCGCCTCCTCCGAAAACGCGTACGGCCTCGCCCCCGCCGGCTTCTTCGACGGGTTCCGAAGCAATTCCCAGTCAACCTTCGGCACTATATACCTGGCCTTCGGAAACGTCCGCCTCACCTTCCCGCCCGACGTCACCGCCATCCATCCGATGTGGTCGAAATGCAAATGCGTCGCCACTACAACGTCTATCGACTCCGGATCGACGCCCCGCTCCTTCATCACCCGCGGCAGCCTCCCCTCCACGTTCCCCATCGCCGCCACCGGCCCCGGCCCCACCCCCGCGTCCACCAGTATCCTCTGTCCCCCCGACACCACCAGGAACGCCGCCACGTTTATCCCGCCCTTAACCTTGCAGTTTTCATCGATATGCTCCCCATACGCCCCAAAATCCTTCACCGACCTGTTGCTAAAAAAATTACACGCGTCAATCTCCGCCACACAATCGGAAAAAGAAACAACCTCCACCTTCCCCACCGTCATCTTATCCATAGCCATTCAACGCCCCCCTCTCAGAAAATCTTCCTAACTCCCGAGCATTCTCCACAAAGTAACACTCGCTTGCAATGGAATGGAGCGTTCTTGTCTCCTCTGGTTCTCCCCCTTCGGCCTGGAAGGCGAAGGGGGAGAACCAGAGGGGGTTGTGGTGTATCTTTTTCTCTTCCCCTTCCAGCAGGAAGGGGATTAAGGGGATGGTATCCCACTTAAGAAGAAGGCTTGGCTTTTCAGCATCACCGAACGCAGTTGGTCCCCCCTTCCTTTGACATCACCCTCCCCCGTCCATTAACTTTATCCCAACTACCATCAGGGGTGACCGCCATGAAGGGTCGAGTCGTCGTCTGCCGCCAGTACCGCAAGCCCTTCGACATCGAAGAATACGAAGTCCCGCCCCTGGATCCCGGCGCCATCCTCCTCCGCACCGCCCAGTCCGGCGTCTGCGGCTCCGACCTTCACACCTGGCGCGGCGACCAGGAAAAAGCCCCCCTGCCCAAAGCCGGCAAGCTCATGGGCCACGAAGGCTTCGCCACCATCGACTCCCTCGGCAAAGGCGTCAAGACCGACTCCCTCGGCCAGCCCCTCCATGAAGGCGACCGCGTCGTCTACTCCGCCCTCTTCCCCTGCTACCACTGCCGCCACTGCCTCAAAGGCAACACCGCCTTCTGCCTGGACCGCCCCGTCCCCGTCGCCGGCGTCTACCCCTACTTCACCGCCACCTACGCCGACTATATGTACCTCCCGCCTCGACATCCCATCTTCAAAGCCCCCGACAGCCTCCCCGACGAGGTCCTCGCCCCTGTCAATTGCGCCACCGGCACTGTAATGCAAGGCCTACGCTCCGCCGGCGCACGAGAGGGCCATACCGTCGTCATCCAGGGCGCGGGCGGCCTCGGCCTCACCGCCACCGCCGTCGCCAAGGACCTGGGCGCCCACCAGGTCATCGTCCTCGACCGCCTGGAAAACCGCCTTCAGCTCGCCGAAGAGTTTGGCGCCGACCACACTATTAACGTCGAGGAGTTCAACACCCCCGAGGCCCGCGTCGGTCGAGTCAAGGAGCTGACTCATGGCCGCGGCGCCGACATCGTCATGGAGCTGGTAGGCCGCGCAGAGCTTATGGCGGAAGGTCTTCAGATGCTGGACAACACCGGCACGTTCCTGGAAATCGGCGACATCGTTCCCGGCCGCACCGTCGCCATAGACCCCTCCACCCTCCTCAAGGGCAAGCGCATCGTCGGCTCCCTCATGTACCCCGCCGAAATCCTTCCCCTCGCCCTCGACTTCCTGGAGCGCAACGTCAGCCGGCGCCCCTTCCACAAAATCGTATCCCACAAATTCAAGCTGGCCGACGTCAATAAAGCCTTCGAGCAGGCCGAATGGAACGCCCGCCAGACCGCCGTCACCCGCGCCGTCCTGGTGCCCTAAACCATGCCTGCCATCCTGAGCGAAGTCCACGCTCGTATGTAGTCAAAGGACTTTATCGCCGTGTCAATTGCCTCCTTCGCCATCACAAAAACACGCCTCACATGGGAGATCCCTTCTTCTTTCCTCTCCCTTGATGGGAGAGGATTTAAGGTGAGGGTGAAACCCTATGAACACGCACCGTCCGCCAGGCATAAACACACCTTCCATGGCCTCCTCCTCTGGTCCCTTCCCCCCTTAAGGGGGAAGGTTAGAGCCTGTCCTGAGTATGCCGAAGGAATGGGGGGTCGGGGTCTTGGCGGGGGGGGTTGTCCTCCTACTGCATACTGAAGGAGCCACTCCATGAAATTTGACCTCTTCTGCCTCCCCACCATCCCAGGCACCCTGGAAGACCGCGCCCGCCTCCGGCCCATCGGCCGCAACAACGACCGCTACCAGCAAATGCTCGACGAGCTCCGCAAAATCGTCGTCTTCGCCGACAAGGCCGGCTTCCACGCCTTCTCCACCACCGAGCACCACTTCCACTCCGAAGGCTACGAAGCCTCGGTAGCTCCCCTTCTCCTCTACGCCGACTTCGCCGCCCGCACCAAAAACATCAAGTTCGCTCCCTTGGGCCTCGTCCTCCCCTCCTGGGACCCCATCCGATGCGCCGAAGAGCTAGCCATCCTCGACCACCTCACCAAGGGCCGAGTCATCGCCGGCTTCGCGCGAGGCTACCAGGACCGATGGACCAACGTCCTCGGCCAGCAGTACCACGTCACCGCCGCCACCATGGACGGCTCCGCCATCGACGAGCGCAACCGCGAGGTCTTTGAAGAGGTCTTCGAGATCATCAAGCTGGCCTGGACCCAGGACACCCTCTCCTACAAAGGCAAATATTACTCGGTGCCTGTCCCCTACGAAGAAGGCATACGTCGCTGGCCTCCTACCCAGTGGACCGCCAGCTACGGCGCCCCCGGCGAGATGGACAGCGAAGGCGTCATCCGCAAAATCTCCGTCATCCCCAAGCCCTACCAGAACCCCCACCCTCCCTTCTGGCAGCCCTTCGCCGTCAGCGAGACCACCATCCGACGCTGCGCCCAGCGCGACATCGTCCCCTGGATCATGACCTCTCTGCCGCCCAACTTCACCCAACTGTGCCAGGTGTACCAGGAAGTAGCCGCCAAGGAAGGCCGAGAGCATCGGCTGGGCCAGAACGTCGGGGCCATCCGCGCCGTCTACTTCGGAAAGACTTACGAGGACGCCTTCAAACTTGGCCTCAAGGCCCACGGCATCGGCTTTCACCACTACTTCGGCGGCTTCGGCTTCGTCGAACCCTTCCGCAACCCCGGCGAGGAGTCCCCAAGACCCCTCACCTTCCCCACCGAGCGGCAGACCTTTCAGCGCATGGTCGACCACGACTTCGCCATCTGCGGCACCGTCGATCAGGTCAAACGCAAAATCGAATCCTTATCCAAATGCCACTCCAACGGCAGCCTGGAATGGTTCGGCTGGAGCTTCGGCCAGGGCTTCCTAACCTGGCCCGAAGCCCAAGACCAGCTCGCCCTCTTCGAAAAACACATCATGCCCGAATTCAAGGGCTGAAGCGTGCCGTTCTCTACCTACATCTTAATCTAGCTGCCACGCTTCGCATGGCTCTTCCCCCGTCTGGTACCCCTTCTTCTCCTATTGCAAAGGAGAAGAAGGGGCTAGGGGATGATGAGGTGATCCTATTTTTCTTTCCCTCTTCTCCCGTAGTCGGGAGAAGAGGGACAAAGGGTGATGAGGGTCCCCCGCTTAAAACCAAGGTTCGCCCCTAGACTGAACGAAATCACTCACCTAATCCAATACGCCTAATCGGACTCCCCAAAAGGAACCACTTCTCCTTAGTCGTCAAGATTTCGTAGTATCCTTAAAGGTATCAATCCATTTGTCCCTTCTGAAATGGCGAAAGCGTTAACCTTCCATTAACATTTAACCGTCAGCGGCTATCCGTCTTAGTTGACACCCCTTATCGTCAGGAATAGATTCTACTCTGTGGACTGCCCATAAGGATAACATCAAGGTAAAAGTCTTTGTCCCGCGTCTCTCACAACCTCCAAAAAACGCTTCCTCTCATACTTCGCTTTTACCTCCAACTCATTCCTGGCGCCCTTCCAAAACCTCCTTGTAAGGGCTACTATATCCAAGGGATCCCCTTCAACACCTCCCTGCCGCCTTGCGGATAGCCGCGCCCTGGAAAACCAAAAACAATCACACTCAGTCTATAAAACGGAAAATCTTGAAGGAGAACTTATAGTGGCAACTCTAAAAACGAAGGCCCCGGCCCAGAACGACTCCGTATTTGCCATGGCTGTCCAGCAGTTCAACGCCGCCGCCGACAAGCTCGGCTTAGACAAAGGCATGCGCGCCGTCCTCAGTTCATGTAAACGCGAGTTCACCGTCAACTTCCCCGTCAAAATGGACAACGGCAGCGTCAAAGTCTTCACCGGCCATCGCGTCCAGCACAACGTCACCCGCGGCCCCGCCAAAGGCGGCATTCGATACCACCAAGACGTCTCCCTTGACGAGGTCAAAGCCCTCGCCAGCTGGATGACCTGGAAATGCGCCGTCACCAACATCCCCTACGGCGGCGGCAAGGGCGGCATCACCGTCAACCCCAAAGACCTATCCAAATCTGAGCTCGAACGCCTCACCCGCCGCTTCGCCACCGAAATCTCCCCCCTCATCGGCATCGACTCCGACATCCCCGCCCCCGACGTTAACACCGACGGCCAGATCATGGCCTGGATCATGGACACCATCAGCATGCACAGCGGCTACACCCAGCCCGGCATCGTCACCGGCAAGCCCATTAGCATCGGCGGCACCTTGGGCCGCACTGAGGCTACCGGTCGCGGCGTCATGATCACGGCGCGAGAGGCCGCCAAGAAGCAGCGCCTCAGCCTTCAGGGCGCCAAAGTGGCCGTCCAGGGCTATGGCAACGTTGGATATTACGGCGCCACCCTGCTGCAGCGCCAAGGCTCCAAGATCATCGCAGCCAGCGACAGTGGCGGCGGCGTTCATAACGACAAAGGTATGGACGCCGAAGCCCTCCAGGCCCACAAGGTCAAGACCGGCTCCGTCTCTGGCTACAAAGGCGGCGACAGCATCACCAACGCCGAGCTCCTGGAGCTACCCTGCGACATCCTGGTCCCCGCCGCACTGGAGCGCCAGATAACCGGGAAAAACGCCTCCAAGGTCAAGGCCAAGGTCATCGTTGAAGGCGCCAACGGCCCCACCACGCCCGAGGCCGACGCCATCCTGGACAGCAAAGGCGTCGTCGTCGTCCCTGACATCCTCGCCAACGCCGGCGGCGTCGTCGTCTCCTACTTCGAATGGGTCCAGGACCTCCAGCGCTTTTTCTGGGACAAGGATGATGTAGACAAGAAGCTGGAAGCCGTTCTGACCAAGAGCTTTGACCAGGTCATGGCCCTCTCCGCCAAGCACAAGACCAACATGCGCACCGCCGCCCTCGTCCTCGCCGTCCAGCGCGTCGCTGAGGCCACCACCATCCGCGGCATCTACCCCTAAAACGCCCCTTTAACCCAACCGTTAAAAGGTACGGCCCCCGATGAATCGGGGGCCGTACCTTTTAACGCGATCTTAGGAACTACTGTCAGTTTACTGATTCACGCTATACTTGGTCGTCACAATCATAGCTGCCAGTGGGAACGAGTTCTGGAAGGCCATAACATGCTCGCCTTCTACGTCCGCCGTGATCTCCTGCGTATGCTCTATATCCTGGCCCGTCAGCAAAAGCTGGGAGCCCAGCGGGTCGTTTATGGCCATAATTATCCCGGCGTCGCCCCTGTTCTGCCCCTGCGTGTCCCCCGCGCCCACCACGGAAGAGCGTACCTTTACGCTAACCTTCAGCGTGTCTCCAATCTTTAGCGGCACTAATAGCTGGCCAAATTGAGAGGGCGGGATAAACGTAACTTCCTCTTTAGTGTAAGCCTCCGTTTTGCCCCCGCCGCCTGAGGCTGGCGTAGTGCCGGGGTTTACAGTGCCGCTCGCGGACCTGGTGGGCGTGTTGGTCGCCACGGAGCCGCCGTCGCCGCCGCAAGCCGCCACCAGCAAAAGCGCCAGAAGCGCCGCCGCCAGCGCCCCCAGGATATTTCTGCTCTTCAACATACTTGAGCCTCCGCTAAACATTTGGATAACTTTCGTGAGAGAACTCCGTCAGGGAAACAACACAGGCCCATTCTTGATACAGTGCGAGTATGAATATCATGGACGAAAACGCCCAAATTAGCAAGCCTGCCATCAACTAATTCACTTCCGGTCGCGGAGTTGGTGCCCGTTCTACTGATTTATAGAATACGTTACCGTCACGCTCTGGGCTTGCAGCGGGAAGGGATTTTGAAAGATTATCTCGTGCTCGCCATTTGCGTCTGCCGTCAATTCAATCTCGTCCGTTTTTTCCTGCTCCCCACGATATACCGAATTCTCCGACGGATCGTTGATAGCCATAATCGCCCCGGCCTGCGCCAGGTTGCTCACGTCGCCGGCCCCCACAATCACCGACTGCGCCACATACTTGACCTTCAGCTTATCGCCCGCCTTCAGGGACACCTTTATCGTGTCGAAATTGTTTGCCGTCAAGAAAAGCGTCGCGCTTCCTGAAGACGGCTGGGGCGTGGACTCCGCCTGCTGCGTCGGCGCCCGCGTTGGCCCGCCATTTCCATTCTCGCTTCCGCCTCCGCACCCCGCCGCCAGCCCCACAGACATGGCTGCCATGAGCAGCGCGCCCATCATCCTTAGCATCCAGCCCCTGCCATGAACGTATCCAATGTTCATATGAGCGCCCTCAGCCTCCATTCCTGCTAAGCATTCCGCAAGCAGTACCGGCTAAATCCCCGCGACGCAGACTCTAAGTGTCAGCCCTGCGCGTAAACATTGTCAAGCCTGGCCGCAAACCCGCCCATCTGGTCTCCCTCTCTGGCGCCCCCTCTTCTCCTATCGCAAAGAGCTCCGCTGCCTTAAAGCATATATCGCGGCGTCCGATGCAATCGGACCTGTTTCGAGTATCCCCCGAGGGAAGAAGAAGGGGGATAGAGCCTGCCCTGAGCTTGTCGAAGGGGGTGATGAGGGTCCCCTAATTTATGACCAGGTATGTATCGCGCATCATACATTTGATACAGCAGTAGCCACCCCGCCATCGCTATCGGACCCTGGCGCCATTCCCAACGCCAGCCGTGGCGTCAGGGATTTATCACGTAGTCCAGCTTAACTGACTCGCCTTGGAATGGAAAGGAATTTATGAAAGTAAACGTATACTTGCCGGCGGACTCAGCGGTAAAATTTACCGTGTCCTCTTTCGTTGGTTTTCCCTCATAAATCACGTTCCCTAGCGGGTCCGTCACCGCCAGCGTCACCTCACTCTCCACCTGGCCCTGCTGGCTCCCCCCCGTCCCCAGTGCTGACCTTCCCACAACCTGGCTCCTGGCTACAAAATGCAGCCGGACCGCATCGCCCCCATTAAGCGAAAGGTTAAAGTCTTTGAACTGAGACGGCGGCACGTAAATCTCCTGGCTGCCTGTTGCCGCCTGGTCTCCCTGCGACGCCGTGGTCGCTGCGGGTGTGCTTGTTCCGTCTGTTCCCGTCCCATCAACATTCAAAGGTTGGCTGGCGCCGCCGCACGCAGCCATCGACGCTGTAAAAACCGTCCATATCATCAGAGCTATCCCCAGCCTGGCCCTGCCATTTAAACCCCTGCTTCCACGCAGCAAATGGCGCGTTTCATCAAAGGATCTCATAAGTACACCTCAACAGGAGAGTTCATAAAGAACCAGTCTTTCCGCCTCATACACCCTCTTCACTCTCCGTTGCGAATAAGGGAGCGTCGTAACTCCTGCTGCCACGGCCCGCCTGAGAGGCCGGCCGTGGCAGTTTTCTCCTCGACTACACCATCCCATCTACTTAAAAACGGCCTTGGTGTACTCGTGGTAGCGAACAGGGCCAAAGTGAAGCTGGTTCACGGTGTAATCTTCCACCACCTTCGGGTCCACCCCCACTTCGGGAATCACCCAGAACAGCGGCACGGTGACGTGATTGGCTTTCCACCAGTCCCCCAGCTCCTTGGACATCTTGAGCCTTTCCTTCAGGTCTATCGTGTTATCGTACTTGCGCTTCCAGTCTGTGACAAACTGGTGCTCAATAAACCCTCTGGGGTTCTCAAACCAGGAGAAGCTCAGAGACAGGGAAATGGGGTCTAACGAGTAGCGCGTCAGGTTCACGCTTCCCGTCCACTTCTTTTCCTGTTGCTCCTGCCGTGAAAGTCCGGCTTCGATAATCTTGAACTCTATGTCAATCCCAATCTCCTTCCACATGGCTGCCATAGCCTCCGCTATGTCAGGCATCTCAGGCAGACCGCCGGTGTCCAATGTAGTCTCAAATTTCAGCTTGAACCCGTTGGGATACCCGGCCTCCGCCAACAATTGTTTGGCTTTTACGGGATCACCGTTCCCCGGATATGGCCAGCCTCCCGCGCAGCCTGTCTTACCTTGTGGACCCGGATGCGGCGCCCAGGCATCTTTGCAGTCTTCGCGCCAGGGCGGGAAATACTCCACCGGGTCTGGCATACCTTTACCCTTTAGGAACCTGTCGTTGATGGCGTTTCGGTTGATGGCTAGGTTCATCGCCTCCCGCACCTTAACGTTTCGCACAGGATCGTTGGGGTTGTGATTAGGCACCTGCCGTCCGTCAAAGGTTGGGTTCTGGTAGTAAGGAACGCGGATCCAAACGTGAAAGCCCGGCAGCGTAGATTTGTAAATCTTTATTCCGCGGCCAATCAGTTCTTCGTGGGCTGTTCTCGGGACGTCCACTATATGCGCTTCCCCCGCGATCATCTGGGCCACGCGGGTTGCCGCCTCAGGGACCCACAGGAACTGCAGCTCGTCAAAGTCCGACGACTTGCGCCAGTGGGGCTTGTTGGCCTTGAAAAGCATGTGCTGGTTGACGACCTTCTCCACAAAGCTGAAGGCCCCGGTGCCCATAGGCTTAGCCAGATAGCCGTCCTGGCCGCCCACGTCGTTCCAGTAGTCCAGGCTGGTGATGCCAAAGGTCCATTCCTCCGACAGAACGAAAGGCATCTCCAGGTCTATTAGCTTATGGCGGATATACACCTCATGGTCGCCTCTCAGTTCAATGGCGCTGGCGTCGTCGGCAATTCTCACCCAGTCGGCGGGAGATTCGGCCTTATTCTTCTTTCCTGCCATAATCTCCCAGGTGTGCCGCACGTCCTTGGAGGTGAACTGCTTGTATTTGTCGGAGGCCTTGCCGTCCAGCCAGAACGGGATCCCTTGGCGGAGCTTGAAAGTCCAGTTCCTGCCTGTGTTGTCCACGTTCCAGGAAGTGGCGAGCTGGATAGGCTTCTCTTCGTCGGTGATTATGTCCATGCCCACCAGGTACTCATGGACGTTATGCAGGTGTCCGCCGGCGCTCTGGAAGGTCTGAAAGTGCCCCGTTACCTGCCCCGCCGGGGCCACCATTGATACCTTCAATCGAGGTGATACTGGCACCCTGCCGGCCGTCGTCGTGCGCGTGGGCGAAGGTGCGGAAGTGGCGGTAGCAGTGGTGCCCGGACGCGATGTCGCTGTGGAAGTTGCGCCCGGCGTCTCGTCTTCGCCGCAGGCCAGGATGAATAGGGTTAGAATCGCGAGTCCAGATACTATTAGAAGCAGCCTTGAATACGTGCGCCTGTTTCCTGGTTCCATATTCATCAACCTCTATTTCTAAATTAGACGTTAACCATTATTTCTAGACCAATATTTCTGCTTTCCCTCCTTCCTCCAATATTTGACTCTCTTGTAAGCTATAAATATATTTTTGTCAACACGACACTAAATAGTTGTCATTAGTAATCTATTTATTTCGTAGATAGCTGTATTTATTAGTACGACTTACGAACTATCACAGATGTGTCCTCGCGGATAATTCGCCCATCGTAATAGTCCCAACGGACCGCTGGCCCCTCCCTGCCGCCGCCGCGAGACCCCGCCTACTGCCCCGTCTTCCCCCCGTCGATGACCAGCTCCGCCCCCGTCATGTACGAGGACTCGTCCGACGCCAGGTACAGCACCCCGTATGCCACGTCCTCCACCCTCCCGAATCGCTTCAGCGGCACCGCCTCCATCTGCGATTTCCTGTACCCCGCGTCTCCCATCAATTCCGCGATCATATCCGTCTCAATCGGCCCCGGATGCACCGAATTCGCCCTGATCCCCTCCCGCGCGTACTCCACTGCCGTCGCTTTGGTGAATATCCGCACCGCTCCCTTCGATGCGTGGTACGCCGACGTCTCCGCGCTCCCCACCAGCCCTGACGTCGACGATATGTTGATAATCGACCCTCCTCCCGCTCGGCGCATCGCCGGTATACACGCCTTCGTCCCCAAAAACACCCCCGTCACGTTCACCGACATCAGCCTCTCCCACCTCTCCACGCTGATTTTTTCCAGCGATTCCTTCCAGAACACCCCCGCGTTGTTCACCAGCACGTTCAGCTTCCCGTACTCCCTCTCCGCTTTCGACACCGCCGCCCGCCATTCCTCCTCCACCGTCACGTCCAGCCTCACAAAACTCGCCTTCCCTCCCTCCCGACGTATCCCCTCCGCCACCGACTTCCCCTCCTCCTCCAGCACATCCCCAATCACCACACACGCCCCCTCCCTGGCAAACAGCCCAGCCTCCGCCGCCCCCATCCCCTTAGCCCCACCGCTAATCAACGCCACCTTGCCGGCCAGCCTCATATCTCGCTCCACTTTCATACGCTAGGCAATATTCTACAGAATGCTTCCGAGTAATGTTCCCTCAGCGTCAGCTTATCTTATCCTCTCCCATTGAACGCTTGATGCAAATTAAACTACCCGCCTGCCATTTGCACAGACTGGGCCAATGTCCCGTCAGGTTCTCCCCCTTCGGCCTGAAAGGCGAAGGGGGAGTTAGAGGGGGTTGTGGTTCCTATTTTATCTTCCCCTTCCAGCAGGAATGGGCCAGGGGATGGTATCCCGACTACGAACAACTTGTGTATTGTGGATCACACGTTTGATGGGAAGACTTAGACATGAGCGTCATGAATTAAGATAGGGAGGATTATGAGCACTCCAGTCAAGCAAAATCCTCTCCCTCATTTCCCCCCTCTGAAGTTCTCTGATACTATAAGCCACGCTCAATTTACGCAAACCGTGGGGTAACTATGGAACTCAAAGGTAAAAAAGCCCTGGTCACCGGCGCCGCCAGCGGCATCGGCCGAGAGATCACCCTCCTCCTGGCCAAGGAAGGCGCTAAAGTCGCCGTCACCGACATCGCCATGCTCCCCGGCGAAGGCGTCCTCCGCGAGGTCGCCGCCCTCCACGCCGAAGGCCTCCCCCTCCGATGCGACGTCTCCTCCCCCGCCAGCGTCGACTTCACCTTCTCCACCGTCACCGCCACCTTCGGCGGACTGGACATCCTCGTCAACTGCGCCGGCATCGGCGGCGGCAAACCCCTCATCGACGAGACCGAGGAGCAGTGGGACAAGGTCATGGACACCAACCTCAAAGGCGCCTTCCTATGCTCCCAGCAGGCCGCCCGCGCCTTTATCAAACAGGGCCGCGGCGGACGAATCGTCAACATCGCTTCCACCGCCGCCGACAACGCCCGCCCCGGCGCCTCCGCATACAGCGCCTCCAAGGCCGGCATGGTCCAGTTCACCAAAGTCCTTGCCCTGGAGCTGGGCCCCCACAACATCACCGTCAACGCCGTCTCCCCGGCCATGACCGACTTCTCCACCGGCCCCAACCCCAAGTCCACCCCCGCCTATCGAGAAGCCTTCATCAAGCAAGTCCCCCTGGGCCGCGCCGCCCAGGCCTCGGAAGTCGCCCAGGCCGTCCTCTTCCTCGCCTCCGACAAAGCCGCCTTCATCACCGGCGAAGTCATCCACGTAGACGGCGGCTACTCCGCCGGCAAAACCCAGGTCCGCGGCTAAATTAGGCAAGTCCCATGCAATTCGAGCAGTTCAACGTTGCTTTAGTAGACGAACGCCTTGCCATATGCATCTGTTCTTCTTTCCTCTCCCTTGATGGGAGAGGATTAAGGTGAGGGTGAAACACTGGCGCTACGATACGTCCGACAGGCATAACCACACCTTCCATCGCACTCTCTTCCCTCCCGTCTCGTGTCTGCGGGAATTGGATAAGAGAATTTCAGATCTTAGCAGGACTCTTACTTAACTAACCCCCAGGAGGCTCCCCATGGACTTCCGCGGCAAGTCCGCCATCGTCACCGGCTCCGGCCAGGGCATCGGCCGCTCCATCGCCAAAGACCTCGCCGCCCGAGGCGCCCACGTCCTCGTCTCCGACCTCCGGCCCCAGGGCGTCGACGCCGTCGTCTCTGAAATCCGAAAGGCCGGCGGCACCGCCGCCTCCTTCCTCTGCGACGCCACCAACCCCCAGCAAGTGGACTCCCTCGTAAACGTCGCCCTCGGCTCCTTCGGCAAAATCGATATCCTGGTAAACAACGTGGGAGGCAGCGGCACCCAGGGCGTCGACCAGATCGAAGAGGTCACTAACGATCTCTGGTCCTTCATCATGGACCTCAACATGAAAAGCATGTTCCTCTGCAGCCGCGCCGTAGCGCCCTCCATGAAGGCCAAAGGCTGCGGCAAAATCGTCAACCTTTCCTCCATGGCCGCCCACGGCAGCTTCGGCGGTCGAGGCGCCGCCGCCGCCCGGCTCCCCTACGCCGGCGCCAAGGCTGGCGTCGTCGGCTTCACCCTCCAGCTCGCCAAAGACCTCGGCCCCTTCGGCATCAACGTCAACGCCGTCATGCCCGGCCTCATCCTCACCGAACCCGGCACCCGCATCGCCCAGCGATATGCCACCCTGTCCGAAGAAGCCAAACAGAAGTCCCTCGAACGCGTCCCCCTGGGACGCCGCGGTACGCCCGAAGAAGTCGCCAAAGCCGTCGCCTTCCTCGCCTCTGACGACGCCTCCTACATCACCGGCGTCATCCTGGAAGTCGCGGGTGGCATGTAACCCGCCATAAAGCTAAAATACTCTAGATTAAGCACCTTCCCATAATCTTCCGATTTGCTCTTTCACATTACGTGGCTTTATCTACCATTCATCGGCTGCAAGCCAGCCTGGGATTTTTCTGCATCCCATCAGGTTCTCCCCCTTCGGCCTGGAAGAGCCTGTCCCGAGTACCCCCCGAGGGACGAAGGGGGAGTTAGAGGGGGTTGTGGTCCCTTATATTCTCTTCCCCTTCCAGCAGGAAGGGGATAAAGGGGATGGTATCCCGAATGAGAACGAGGCTTGCACCTCTTCTCGAGGCAAACGAATAAAGACTTTGGAGACAACACCCCGCCCATGATAAAAAGCTTCGGCATCCTCTACGCCGGCCACATAGACTCCCAACACATCGGCTTCCAGGCCACCCCCGCCAACGAGCGGCGCTTCGACAACGCCGCCGTCGCCCGCGCCCTCACCGACGCCGCTGACATCGCCAAGCTCGCCGACCGCCTCGGCTACGACATCCTATGGATGGCCGAGCACCACTTCCAGCGCGAAGGCTTTGAATGCATCCCCAACATCCTCATGCTCAGCGTCCACCTCGCCAGCCTCACCAAACGCGTTAAGTTCGGCTGCGCCTTCAACATCATCCCCATCTGGCACCCCCTCCGTCTCGCCGAGGACTACGCCGTCGCCGATATCCTCACCGGCGGCCGCGTCATCTTCGGCGTCGGTCGAGGCTACCACACCCGTGAGGTCGAAACCCTCGGCGGACCCCTCCTGGATCAGGAAGCCAACCGCTCCATATTCGAAGAGTCCATTGAGCTTATCCTCAAGGCCTGGAACAACGACTCCTTCACCCACCAGGGCCGCCACTACCAGCTCCCTCCCCAGGTCCCCTACCGGGGCTATACCCTCCAGGACCTTACCCTGGTGCCGCGTCCCGTCCACCACCCCATTCAGGTGTGGCAGCCCATCGTCAGCGGCAGCGCCAGAGGCATCCAGTTCATGCACCAGCACGGCATCAAAGGCATGGTCAGCGGCGTCGATGACGACACCATCGACAAGACCTTCCGTTCCTTCCGAGATGTCGGCGCCCAGATGGGCAAAGACTTGGAGCTTGGACAAGACCTCTGCCTGGGGCTCCGCTTCTACCTGGCCGAATCCCAGGAGGAAGGCATTCAAAAAGCCCGCATCTTCCACGAAGAAGGCATGAAGTTCAGCGGCCCCCTGGGCTTCAGCCCCAACCTGACCGAAGACCAGCGTAAGGCCATCATCAACCCAAAGCTCTACGGCTCCGACTTCTTCCCCTCCCTGGAAGAAGAAGTGGCTGAAGGCGTTTGGACCTGCGGCCCAGCCAAAGACGCCATCGCCAAGCTCAAAGACATCGAAAGCAAGTACCCCGGCCTTGAGCACGTCCTCATCAACATCGGCGTCTCCACCCATAAAAAAGTCTACATGGAGCAGCTGGAGCACTTCGCCGCCGAAGTCATGCCCGCCTTCATCAAGACCCCCTCCCACAGGCGCTAGCCCCTCACCGCATCCTCCCCTCTCCTTCACTCCGGCGTAATACCAAATCGGTAGAATAGAGGCGGGAATAAAGCTGCGGGATGTTGAGGAAGATAACCCAGCCTTGCATGGCCCCTTCCCGTCTTATCCTCTCCCCTTGAGGTGAGCGCCTTGATGCTATCTAAATCGCGAAATCTCCCCATCTTTAATTCCTATCCAATCTGGGAGGCTCAATTCATCGGCCCCAATAGCATCGGGAGGGAGAGCTGGAGGGGGAGGTCGGGTGTCTCCTCAGGTTCTCCCCCTTCGGCCTGAAAGGCGAAGGGGGAGCTAGAGGGGGTTGTGGTTCCCATTTTTCTTTCCCTCTTCTCAGAAAGGAGAAGAGGGATTAAGGGTGATGAGGTCGTCGCGCTTATAATCAGAATTGTGTTATCAATCAGGGGATGGTATCCCAATAATGACCAGGAATGAATTGCGCATCACTGGCGGCATGCCCATCCTCAACCACCACAACACACAACATTTTGCCTTCATGCCCTCAGATTTGCTTAATTGTTAATAATTTTTTGTAGGAAAGTAACCTCTACTTTGCTAGAATCCCTTGTATCCTTTACCCCAGCGCGCGGGAGTGCCTTTGCGTGGAATCCAAAACCTCAAAAGGTAACATCCTCGTCGTCGAAGACGAGGCCACCATTCGCGAGCTTCTGGAAGCTATGCTGGAGCCTCAGAACTACGCCGTCCGCACCGCTGGCGACGGCCAGGAAGGCCTCCGCGCCTTCTTCTCATGGAAGCCGGACCTCGTATTTCTGGACGTCATGATGCCCAAAATGGACGGCTGGAAGCTCCTGGAGCGTATCCGCGAGGTCTCCGACGTACCCGTTATCATGCTCACCGCCCTCGGCATGGAGCACGAAAAAGTTCGCGGCCTCAAAGGCGGCGCCGACGACTATCTCACCAAGCCCGTCTCCCAGGGCGAGCTCCTAGCCCGCGTCGAAGCCGTCCTCCGCCGCAACAAAAAGGCCTCCTTCGTCGAAAGCTACCGCGACTCCCTTCTCCATCTCGACTTCGAGCGCCACATGGTCCTCAAAAGCGGCCAGGAAATCGACCTCTCCCCCACCGAGTTCCGCCTCCTCACCACCCTCGTTAAGCACAAAGGCACCGTAATGAGCGTGGAGCGACTCCTGGACACCTGCTGGGAAGACGGCATCGGCCGCCCCGACAACGTCCGCGTCTATGTCTCCTACCTCCGGCGCAAGCTCGGCAGCGACGTCAAAGGCCGCGACCTCATCGAAACCGTCCGCGAGTTCGGCTACCGCTACCGCCCCCCACGAATAACCCCTTGCTGTCTGCCGCTCCCTTCCTGCTATCGACGCTTTCCTAAACGTCGCCTAAAGATGCTTAGCCATAGTGCTAAACAAGAATTGTCATTCTGAGCGAAGTCGCGATGTACTCGTCGTGACGTAGTCGAAGAATCTGTGCCCTCTGCCAACCTCAATTAGCCGTCCAAGCAATTAACCTCGCCTCATTCCCTCTCCCCCTACCCCATCGCCGCCTCCCTCACCCACTCCCCCATCCGCTCCCCAATCATGAAACACGTCGCGTTCGGATTAACACTCACCACATCCGGCATAATCGACGCGTCCGCCACCCTTAACCCCTCCAATCCGTGCACTTTCCCGTACTGGTCCACCACTGCCATCTCGTCCGACGAAGGCCCCATCTTGCACGTCCCCGCCGAATGATGCCCCGTCGTCACCGTCGACCTCATCCACGCATCCAGCTTCTCGTCCGACGCCAGTTCCGCCTCCGTCGGCGCCACTCGCCTCTCAAAAATCCCCTTGAACGCCCCGCTCTCCGCCAGCTTCACGCTCAGCCTTACCCCCTCCCGCAGCCGCTCCCTGTCCCACGGCTCCTCCAGGTATTCGTACTCCAGTTCCGGCGTCGACGGCAGCTCCTTCGAGGCCAGCCGCAGCCTTCCCGCGCCCCGCGCCTTCTCCAGCGTCACGTTGAATCGAGTGTACGGCCTGCCATCTATGACCCATCGATTGTCCGGGCTTATCGTCAGGTCTCCTGGCGTCTTGGACCCCTTGGCTGTGAACCTCAGGAACGCCTGCGTTATTACTGACGCCTTCGGCTCCTTCGATGCGTCCAAATACAACACCCACGCCACCGGATGGTTCCGCAGGTTCTGTCCCACCCCGGGCAAAATCTGCGTCGACTTTATCTTCAACCGCTTTAACTCCTCCTCCGGACCCACCCCTGACCTCATCAAGAGCATCGGCGACCCAAAAGCCCCGGCGCAGCATACAATCTGCCGTCCCTCTACCTGGAAAGTCTGCCCGCCGCTGTTCACCTCCACGCCCACCGCCCGCTTCCCCTTGAAAAGTATCCGGCTCGCCAGCGCGCCCCCGCGAATCGTCAGGTTCAGACGCTCCCTCGCCGCCGCCAGGTACGCGATGGCGCTGTTGACCCGCACGCCCTTGTAGTCGTTATGCGGGTACGGTCCCACTCCCCACGCTCCCGGCAAGTTCATATCGCGCCCGTCCGGAAACCCCGCCGACAGGCACGCCTTGTAAAACGCCCTGTTGTTAGGCAGCCACGTGCTCGGGGCCAGACGGCACACCGGCACCGGCCCGCTCTTGTTATGAAAGTCCCCGCCAAAGTCCACATCCTGCTCTGCCCTCAGGTAATACGGCAGCGCCTTCTGGTACGTCCACTCCGGATTACCTCTGGATGCCCAATCGTCAAAGTCCTCCTGCGGCGCCCTCAAAAATATCGACCCGTTTATCGCGCTCGTCCCGCCGATGATCCGCCCCGACGGCATCAGCATCGGCTCCTTCTTATACCCGTTGGCCTTCGCCGCGTAGTTCCGAATATGCGGGCTCTCCTGCCCCGCCCTGTTCCCATACCCCGATAAAATATCCGCTGGCATCTCCGACGCGTCGGCAAAGTCCTGCCCCTCCTCCAGCAGCAGCACCGATATGTTCGGGTCCTCGGACACCCTCGACGCCACCACCGCCCCCGCCGTCCCGGACCCTATAACAATCACATCGTACTTCATACTCTTGTTACCCCCCCCAATTCTTTAAAGTGGCGTTTCCAAGGACAAGGTCGAGCGACGGACTTAGACCTGCCTAATAGGGCTTGGGTGTTCCATCTGGTCCTCCCCCTTTCCTCGTGAGGAAAGGGGGAGATAGAGAGGGATTGGTGAAATTTTTCTCTTCCCCTTCCTGAAAGGAAGGGGTCAGGGGATGGTGGCTCCGATTGAAGAGACGCTCCGTCTTTCATGATTACCTGAGCGCCTCCCGCACAAAATCAGCCCCCCTCTCCCCAATCAAACAGCACGTCGCGTTAATATTCCCCCGCGCTATATGCGGCATCACCGACGAGTCAATCACCCACAACCCCTCCACCCCTCGCACCCGGCACCTCTGGTCCACCACCGACATCTCATCACTCCCCATCCTGCACGTCCCGCTGCTGTGGTAATACGACACAATCTCCCGCCTCAGCCACCCCTCCAGCGCCGCCTCCGACGCCAAGTCTCCATCCCCCGGCGCCAGCCGGCTCCCCATAATCCCCTTAAACGCCTTGTGCTTCGACAGCTCCACCGCCAGCCTCACCCCCTCTGCCAGCCGCTTCATATCCCTCTTGTCCGACAGCATCCCATAGTCCAGCCTCGGCGCCGCCTCTGCCTCCGACGATGTCAACGTCATCCTCCCCACGCTGTGCGGGTACTCCAGCGTCACCGCCACTCGATAGTACGACCTCCCATCAATCGTCGCCGGCTTGGACTCCAGCGTCATCGCCATATCGTTCGGCGCCTCCGACCCTGACGCCGTGTAGCGCAAAAACACCTCGTTGGTAATGTTGTACGTCGGCAGCCTGTCGTCGTTATGAAAACTGAGATACGCCGTCGCGTGGTTGTACAAGTTCTGCCCCACGCCCGGCGACTCCACCACCGCCTTCACCCCCAGCCTCCGCAGCTCCTCCGACGGCCCAATCCCCGACAGCATCAGCAGCCGCGGCGACTCGATGGCCCCCGCGCTTAGCACCACCTGCCGTCCCTCCACCTCAAACTCCTCCCCCCCGCTCACCGCCCGCACTCCCACCGCCCTCCCTCCCTTCACCACTACCTTCGTCACCCTGGTCCCGCCTCGAATCGTCAGGTTCACACGATGCCGCGCCGGCTCCAAATAGCCAATGGCCGTGCTTATCCGCATCTCGCCCCTGCTGTTCACCGGATGCGGCCCAACGCCCGACGCGTCCGGCGCGTTCATATCCGGGCAGTCCGCGAACCCCCTGACCCTGCACGCCTCGTAAAACGCCTTCTCCATCGGCAGCATCTGTCCCAGCTTCGCCCGCCGAATAAATATCGGCCCCTCCTTCCCGTGATACTCCCCGCCGAATTCCAGGTCCGTTTCCATCCGACGCCAGTACGGCAGCACTTTGACATACGACCACTCGTCGTTCCCCTCCGCCGCCCACCTGTCGAAATCGTCCCGGTGTCCCCGAATAAACACGCCGCCGTTAATCGCGCTCCCCCCTCCCAAAATCTTCCCCCTATACGTCCTCCTCTCCCCCCGCTGCTCCTTGGTATAAATCGCCGGGTAGCCCTCCATAAAAGGCGTGACCACCCCCCGCAGGTTCAGGCACGATGTTGTCGCGTCCTCCGGGTACCTCTCCAACCCCCCGAAATCCGGCCCCTCCTCCAGCAGCAGCACCGATATGTTCGGGTCCTCGGCCACCCTCGACGCCACAATCCCCCCCGCCGCCCCGGAACCCACAACAATCACATCGTATTTCATGCTCTTTTATTAACGCCCTTCCGATTACTCAGTTAAAGGCACTGAGTCTAACAACAAAGAAACCGTATTGTCATTCTGAGCGAAGTCGGTACTCCGACGTAGTCGAAGAATCTGTTATCACGGCAGCCTCGCTTCCACCGAAAACGACCATGGTTAGTCCGCTTTTTTCACCTTCTCCCCCTTGATGGGAGAGGATTAAGGTGAGGGTGAAACCCTGGCTCCACGCTCCGTCCGCCAGGCTAAGCTACCCCGCACTAGCGTGGGAAAGGCGGGGCCTCCCCTCTGATCCCTTCCCCCCTTGAGGTCGAACGCCTTGATTCATATCGATATGAGGTCCCAATGTCCATCGTGGGGGGCTAGGATGAGGGGTCAGGGATGGATGGAGGGTCTAGAATAGCCCCCGCACCCTCGTCCCCTTCCCTACCTCATCGTCCCCTTAACCAAATCCGCCGCCCTCTCCCCTATCATCACGCACGTCCCATATATCGCCGGCCTCGTAATCCCGGGCATTATCGACGCGTCCACCACCCTGAGCCCCTCCATCCCCCTCACCCGGCACCACTGGTCCACCACCGCCTCATCTCCCGTCCCCATCCTGCACGTCCCGCAATAGTGCTGCGACGCCTTCACATTCAGCCGAATCCACTCCTCCAACGCCCCCTCCGACTCCAGGTCCCTAGGCCCCGGCGCCGTCAGCCCCGCAAACAACCCCTGGAACTCCGCGCGGCGCCTCATATCCACCGCCATCCTCACCCCCTCCCTCATCCGCCTCATGTCCTCCCCCTCCGACAGCGCCCGATAATGCAGCACCGGCGCAGCCTCTGGGTCCGACGACACCAGCTCGATATACCCCTCGCTCTTCGGCGACTGTAACCCCACCCCCAGCCGGGTGTGCGGCGCGCCGTCGATGTCATACCGCGCGTCCACCGCCAGGCTCATATCCCCCTTCACCGCCGACCCTGACGATGTCCACCTCAAAATAACCTGGCTTATTAAAACATCCCGCCTCAGCCCCGGCCCGTTCTTAAACGCCACCGGCGCGCTCACATGGTTCATCAGGTGCCTTCCGACCCCCGGCAGGTCATGTCGCACCCTGATCCCCTTCGACTCCAAGACCTCCTTCGGCCCAATCCCCGAATGCATCAAAATAAACGGTGACCCTATCGCCCCCGCGCTCAGGATCACCTCTCCCGCCTCCACCACCGACACCTCCCTCCCCGACACCACCTCCACTCCCACCGCCCTGCTCCCCTTCAAAACCACCCGCTGCGCCTTGCGGTTACCAATAATCGTCAAATTCTTGCGCTGCCTCGCCGGCCACAAATACGCCATCGACGTGTTCACCCTCAGCCCGTTCCTGTCCGCCACGCAGTGCGGCCCCACCCCCTCCACCGCCTCCGGCGAGTTCAAGTCCGCCCGCTCCGCGAACCCCTTCGCCAAGCACGCCTGGTAGAACGCCGACGCCACCGGCAGCATCTCCTCAAACCCCGCCCGGCGCACCGGCATCGGCCCGTCCCGCCCGTGAAACTCCCCTCCAAAGTCCTCGTCACACTCCATCCGCTTGAAATACGGCAGCACCTTCTCAAACGACCACTCGCTGTTCCCCAACGACGTCCACCCGTCAAAGTCCCCCGGCAGCCCCCTGAATAGCACCGCCCCGTTAATCGCGCTGGACCCGCCCACACATCGGCCCCGCATCACCGCGTCGGACAGCCCCTGCTCCTCATTCACATACGCTGAACACCGCCAAACATACTCGCCCTGAAGCGTGGACAGCTTCCCATAAAAATGCTTCACGTCCCGCGGCGTAGCCTCCAGCGTCGGATAGTCCGGCCCCTCCTCCAACACCAGCACCCTCACCCCTACGTCCTCCGACAGCCGCGCCGCCAGCGCCGCCCCTGACGCCCCCGCCCCCACTATCACGACATCATATTTCATAGCTTTATCTCACCTGGCTGTCCCGACGGAATTGGTAGCGGCTCATTATAAGGCGGCTAATGCGCTTCTCCCATTCTGGTTCTCCCCCTTCGGCCTGGAAGGCGAAGGGGGAGTTAGACGCCGTCCTGAGTATGCCGAAGGAGGGGGTTGTGGTTTCTTATTTCTCTTCCCCTTCCAGCAGGAAGGGGTCAGGGGATGGTATCCCATAGTGCTACTCAGGCATCTTCGCGAGTACCAGGAGTCAAAGATACCTCGGGGTTCCCAAGGGGGCCAGCCCCCTTACCCTCCCTTCACCCAGTCCGCCACCCTCTCCCCAATCATTATCGACGTGCAGTTCGTGTTCGCCCGCACAATCTCCGGCATAATCGACGCATCCGCCACCCTAATCCCCTCCAGCCCGTGCACCCGCCCGTACTGGTCCACCACCGCCTTCGCGTCCGTCTCCGCCCCCATCTTGCACGTCCCCGACGCGTGATGCGACGTAATCGCGTTCCTCACTATCCACCTGTCCAGCGCCTCGTCCGACGCCATATCTGTGTCCGTAGGCTGGCTCCGGCACTCCAGTATCTTCTTGAACGCCTTGTCTGAGCATATCCTGTCCAACAGCCTCACCCCCTCCCGCATCTTCGCCACGTCCTGCGCGTCCTCCAGGTAGTTGAACTCTATCCGGGGGTTCACCCTCGGGTCCGACGACACCAGCGACACCTTCCCATAGCTGTGCGCCATCTCCAGAATCACCCTCGCCCCCATGTGCGGCTGGCCCTTGTATATCTCCCCTGGGTACGGGCTGAGAAACATGTCGTTGCGAATCTTCGACCCCCTGGCCGTGTAGCTCATACCCACCTGGCTGATAGTCGCCGGCTCCTCGCACCCCGACCTGTACTTGAAGTACACCAGCACCGACGGATGGTCCGTCAGGTGTTCTCCCACCCCCGGCAGGTCGTGCGACACCGGTATCCCCAGCGACTCCAGCTTGCCCCACGGCCCTACCCCCGAGTGCATCAAAATGAACGGCGACCCTATCGCCCCCGCGCTCAAGATCACCTCGTCCCCCTCCACCTTATATCCGCCGGAGGCGGACCCTCCGCTCTCGCACTCCACACCTACCGCCCTCCGGCCCTTGAACAACACCCGCCTCACGTTTACATTTCCCCGAATCGTCAGGTTCATTCGATGCCGGTTCGGATTCAAATAGCAAAGGTTGGTGCTCATCCTCACGCCGCCCACCTGGTTCAGCGGCCTCGCCCCCACACCGTGAGCGTCCGGCGCGTTATGGTCCGGATTGTCCGGAAACCCCGCGCTGCGGCACGCCTGGTAAAACGCCCGCAGGCTCGGCCTCCACTCCTCCGGCTTGAAACGACGCACCGGTATCGGCCCCTCCTTCCCGTGAAAGTCCCCTCCAAAGTCCAGGTCCGTCTCCAGCTTCCGAAAGTACGGCAAGACCTTGGTGTACGACCACTCGCTGTTCCCCAGTTTCGCCCAGTAGTCGTAGTCCTCCGGCACGCCTCGAATAAACACCATCCCGTTCACTGAGCTCGACCCGCCCACCACCTTGCCCCGCTGCAGCGTCATCGGCATCCCCTGATGTCGATTCGCCACCGCCATATAGTCCCACAGGCTGCCTCCCCGCGACGCCTTAATCGCGTCGCTGCCATCCCTCACGTCTTCCGGCAGGAGGTCCACCGTCGAATAGTCGGCTCCCGCCTCCAGCAGCAGCACGCTGCGCTTCGCGTCCTCCGACAGCCGCGCCGCCAGCGCCGCCCCTGACGCTCCCGCCCCCACAACTATCACGTCGTATCCCATCTCATCTCCTAAAGTTTCAATTCAGTGCTGACCAATTCTCGTTTATCGGAAAAACAGAATTATATAGTTTACCCGCCTCCGCCTAGTATCTTTCCTAACCGAGAGCGCAGGCAATTTGCGCCTTTCCCCGCTGCAACTAGCGACAGGGCGGGCCCTCCCATTCTGGTCCTCCCCCTTCGGCCTGGAAGAGCCTGTCCCGAGTATCCCCCGAGGGACGAAGGGGGAGTTAGACGCCGTCCTGAGCCTGGCCGAAGGAGGGGGTTGTGGTGTCTTTTTTCTTTCCCCTTCCCGAAGAGGAAGGGGCTGCAAGCTCGCCGTGGCGAGATAAAGGGGATGGTGGCCCCGAACGAGGAATGTTCCCATTTTCAGAGTCAAGCCGTCATGTCAAATACGATCCACCCCAGAATAACCCCGCATTATAAAGTCGCCCTATGGCAAAAACTAGCGCCATGTTAATATAACTCCACCTTCTTTCTACGTCCCTGGAGGGAACTATGGCTGATAGACCTCTCCCCAAACTCAAAGACGCCGCCCAGACCGTATTCTTCCAGGCCGGCGGCGAATGGTGCTTCCTCCGCACTCCCGCCAGCTTCAAAGCCTCCGGCGCGCCCACCCCCTGCGTCATCCAGTGCCACGGCAACACCGGCTACGTCAAGGACGGGGAGGCCGACTGGCTCAAGGACGAAGGCAAGACCACCTTTATAAACCGGCTCACCGAGGCCGGTATCGCCGTCGCCAGCACCCACGCCACCGGCAACCACTGGGGCCGACCCAACGCCGTCGCCGCCAACGCCGCCCTCCACACCGCCATCACCCAGAACGCCAACATAGACCGCGCCCGCATCGGCATCTGGGGCGGAGGCCTCGGCGGCGCCCTCGTTTGGAACTCCGTCACCGGCCCCCTCCTCGGCAAAGTCAAAGCCGCCGCCCTCCAGCAGGCCACCCTCTCCTACGAAAGCGTCATCCGGCAGCACAAGTTCAAAGGCCACCTCCTGGAAGCCTACGGCATCCCCGCCGACACCCCCGACGACGCCGCCTTCGCCACCCTCTCCTTCAACGACCCCGTCACCCGCACCCGCCTCCTGGAAGACAAAATGGGCAAAAGCCTGGCCTCCCAGTTGCCCGAGGTTATCTTCATCCACGGCGACCTCGATGAAAACATGCTCTACCAGGAAAACCCCGTCCGACTCTCCCACGCCCTCAGCCCCGTCGGCGCTCGATTCACCTTCCACACCTTCAAAGGCGTCGGCCACGCCACCTACGCCCTCGGCGACACCGCCGCCCAGGTCGTCTCAGGCTTCTTCAAAAAGACTTTTGCCTTGTAACCTTCTACGCCGGCTCGCTCTGGCTGTAGGTCTTCCGTTGGTACTCTCGCTAGCCGCCTGCGGCGGCAACGCCCCCTCTCCCGCCCCCTCCCCAAACCCCGCCCAAGCCCAGCGCGGTGCCGCCCTCTACAACCAGAATTGCCAGTCCTGCCACGGCGACGCCTCCTCCGGACAGGGCCGCATCGAGGGCGCTCCCATCCACGGCCCCGGCGGCCACACCTGGCACCACGCCGACGGACAGCTCGCCGGCATCATCCTCGGCCGCCTCGACTATCCAGGCCGCCGTATGCCCTCCTTCGCCGCCACCCTCACCGAAGATGACGTTGATGACATCCTCGCCTACTTCAAGACCCTATGGACCCAGGAGAACCGCGACTTCCAGGCCGAAGTCTCCCGCAACTGGGATGCCCAGTTCTCCACCCCATCCCCCTGACCCTCCCGTCATTCCAGCGGAAGCTGGAATCCAGTTCTCTTCGTAGGGGCAGGTCTGTGACCTGCCCTCTCCAAGCGTCGGATAATTATTCTAAGGGTGCGCGATAGAAAGAGTTCTGTCATCTCCCCACAATATCTCATTATTCAGGGCAGTCCGATGTAATCGGACCTGAGCCTGGCGAAGGATCTATGCCCACCACCGACCTCCCATTTAGCCCACCCTTGTTCCCTTCTCCCCTTTTGTGACAACTTTCGCTTGCTTTAATAAATACATATGTTCTATTATTCCCTACACACCAAACCCGTGGAGGCCCTTCATGGAATCTAATCCCCAGCCGTCCCACCCTATCAGTTCCCACCTCGCCACGGACACCCTGCCACCTGTCCCCATGCCCACCGACGAAGACCCTGAGGCTCCACTCAACGTTATAGACCCCGCGCTGTTGTGTTCCAATGAATGCGCCCACCTCTCGATGCAAAATCCTCCCACAGGTAAGTGCGACGGCGAATGCCGAAAGCGTTTCTTTGAGGAGGCCAACAACATTCTTAACCAATTGGAGCAGTGGCAGGCTGCTAAAAATGCCGCTAAGAAAGAGGAACAGGCCAAAAAGCGCCGCCCCGGCGGCCAGCCCGGCAACCAGAACGCCCGCAAATATGACCTCCACCCCAGGCGCCTCGCCCCCAAGGAGTGGGCAATGGTGCAAGAGTATATGGCCAATGAAAACTTGGACCTACGAGAAGAGATTTCCCTCCTGCGAGTTCGCTACCTCCAGCTTATTGTCGACCCCGACGCTAGCCCTAAAGAAATCGCCTACCTCGTCCATGCCATGACTAGCATGCTTAAGACTCAGGCCCTCATCGACAAAATCTATCACCCCCTCGAAGAAAACGAAGAAAACAACGAAAACGACTCCACGCCTGATTCACGCCTGAAAACCTGAGTCGATTTGGAAAAAAATTGCAAATCGACTCCCCAAAACGAATCCCCACTCCGATGTGCTCTACAATGTTGCCAATAGGGCCAATGCCGCCGACTGAAGTCGGCGGTACAGTCCTCCCACTCTAACTCCAACAAAAAGCCCGTCCTTCAGCCGAAGTTTAACAACTGAATTGGGTAAAGGAGGCTGCATGAGAATAAGCCTTTGGCTGGCCCTCCTTTCTCCCCATTGAAGGCCTGGTGCTAGTTGAGGTTCGATACGCATGAAACGACTAGCAGCCTCCAAGAAAATTCCTTCCCCCTTGATGGGGGAAGGCGTAGGATGAGGGTGAAACCCTGGCTCAACAATCCTTTATTAAGGCTACCTGCCATCACTTTCCATCTCTAAAACTTACCGGGATAACTAGCACCTCCCTTTTTGTTGGGGGCTCTTTAGCCCCCAACAAAAAGCCCGTCCTTCAGCCGAAGGACGGGCTCTGAAATCCTAGTTTGAAGGAAGGCTACTTCAAAAACCCGTACAGCTTCCCCGCATTATCCCTCGTTATCTTCTTCCGCGCCTTCGCGCTCACCCCTTCCAGGTCCTCCTCAATCCACTTCTTGGACTCCGGCCATATCCCGTCCGGGTGCGGGTAGTCGCTCCCCCATATCACCCTGTCCTCCCCCACCATCGGCACAAAGTCCGCCAGCCCCACCTCATGCTGGTACGTGCTGTACCCCTGCCGGCTCCAGTACTCGCTGGGCTTCATGCTCAGCCCCTTATTCTGCGCCCGTCGGTCTATAAACTCCTCATCCATGCGATTCAGCACGTGCGGCAGCCACGTTATCCCGCACTCGCCCAGCACAAACTTGAAGTCCGGGTATCGCTCGCACGCCCCGCCGAATATCGCGCTGGCCAGGTACTCGCTCCCGCACACCTGAAACAGGCTTATCTTCACCATCCTGAACGCCTCGTCGTACTCCTTTGCCATGGCCGGGTCGTTAGGCTCCCGGACGTTCGGCCCCGTCGTGTGGAACGATATCGGCAGCCCCGTCTCCCCCGCCGCCTCCCAGAACACATCCCAATCGCGATGCCACACCGGCTTCACCGCCGTCGCCACCGCGAAGTCCGCGCCCTTCAGCCCCAGCCTCGCCGCCCGCCTTAACTCGCTGGCCGCTATCTTCGGGTCGTGGTTCGGTATGCACGCCAGCGCCGCCCAGCGGCCAGGCTCCTTCTTGCAGAACTCCGCCGCCCACGAGTTGTATATCTCATATACCGCCTGCGTCATCTCCTTGTTCTGGAACCTCATCCCCACACCCAGAATCCCATAGATAACCTCCGCGTCAATCCCGTCCACCGACATATCCTTCAACCGAAGCTCCGGCGTCGTCGGATGCGGCCCGCCCTCGTAGAACCCGTACTCGTACATCTTGTCGACGTGCTTGGAGTGTCCCCTCTCAGGCTTCGTAAACCCAAACCCCAGCCCGCCGTACACCCCCAGGTCCTTCCCCTCCGCCACCCAGTGCGGCCCGTCCGGCTTCTGGACTATCTGCGGCACGTCCTTCTTGAACTTCGGCGGCGCCATCTCCACAAACAGCGTCCCCGGCATCCACGTCATATCGATGTGCGAGTCCCCGGAAATAACGTCGTACTTCATCCCATAGCTCCTTCCATCTAAATTCTCTCCAATCCCGACGATAGCAGGCAGCCCTCCCCCTGCTTTTACCAGATGCCGAACCCCCAGTCAAGGAACCCTCCCCAATATGCAAACCCAGCGCCACCTTGCCCCAGCAACGTCCCTTACCCTATATTTACCCCTACCTGTCATGACCACTTCAATATTAGCTAGGCTGCACATTGCCTGCCGCTCCACCTTCTCCTCTCATGAACGCGTGATGCAATCTGAGCCACGAGCCTTTTGTGCAGACGGTGCTGGGAGCTTTCCATTCTGGTCCTCCCCCTTCGGCCTGGAAGGCGAAGGGGGAGTTAGACGCCGTCCTGAGTATGCCGAAGGAGGGGGTTGTGGTACTTTATTTCTCTTCCCCTTCCAGCAGGCTGTACTCAGTCCCGATGCAGTCGGGAAAGGGGCCAGGGGATGGTATCCCGCGTATGACCAGGAATGTAATATGCACCAAGCTTCTTGAGGGCAAGACCGGAGTACCCATGCCTGAACCCTACGTCATAGTCGAACGCCATAACGGGGTCTTGAAGCTCACCCTCAACGACCCTACTACCCGCAACGCCCTGGGCCCCGACATGGTCAAAGCCCTCTTCGATGAGTTGGACCGATTCGAGAAGGACCCCAACGACCGCGTCCTCCTCCTCACCGGCCAGGACCCCTCCTTCTGCTCCGGCGCCAACGTCCGCCGATTTGACCAGCAGGCCAAAGAGCGTCAGGAGCAGACCGCCGGGCCCACCTTACCCTGGGGCGCCATGGAAGCTTCCCTCGGCAAGCGCTCCGAAATCGAGCCTAACTCCGGCGCCCTCATGCCCCTCCGCCTCCATCGGCTTCAGAAGCCATCCATCGCCGCCGTCAACGGCCACGCCATCGGCGTCGGCATGGGCCTCGCCCTCGCCTGCGACATCCGTGTGGCCTCCGAGAAAGCCTCCTTCTCCGAAGCCTTTGTCCGCATGGGCCTCGTCCCCGGCGACGGCTCCTGCTGGCAGCTCCCCCGACTCATCGGCCTCAGCCACACCTTCCTCCTCCAGTACACCGGCGACCGCATCGACGGCGCCGAGGCCTACCGCATCGGCCTCGTCAGCAAGCTCTACCCCCACGACCAGATGATGCGTGAAGCCGAAGCCCTGGCGCTGCGCATAGCCCAGGGGCCTACCTTCGCCATCTCTCTGATAAAATATCTAGTGCACAAGTCCTTGGACACCAACCTTGAGCAAAGCCTGGAACTCGCCAACGCCGTCCAGGAGAAAGTCCGCGACACCGAAGACCACCGAGAGGCCGTCCGCGCCTTCCTGGAAAAGCGCCCCCCAAACTTCAAAGGAAAATAACTACCATCACCTCAAAATGCCCGCAAATCCCCTAAACTCATACCTGACCGCCGTGTTCGCGCCCCGTCTTGGATATGTCCAAGGTTGGTTGCAGGCTAACATGCCCCTCCTTCTCCCCTTGTGGGAGAAGGTGCAGGATGAGGGGTGAAACCCTATGGATACGATGCTTTATCAATGCCGCCTATCGCGCTGCGCTTATTCTTTCTCTCCTTTCGGGCGCCAGGATAGAAGATGGTCCATCCCTTTCATGCCCATTCACCACTCTAGAAAGACTACTTTTTATGGACTTTGAACTCAAATTCACCCCGGAATTAGAAGGCTTCCGTAAAAAAGTCCAGGACTGGCTCAAAGCCAACATCCCCGACGGCATGGAGAACCCTGCCGACCCCGTTGACCTCACCCTGGAAGGCTACAACAAACAGCGCGCCCTTGGCCGCAAAATGGCCGAGCTAGGCTGGCTCTACCCCACCTACCCCAAAGAGTACGGCGGCGGCGGCCTCTCCGATGACGAGGCCATCATCATCGAGACCGAGCTTGACCGCTACGACCAGCTTCTGCCCCCCTACTACGACTCCGGCGGCAAGCTGGCCGCCGCCACCATCATGGTCTGGGGCACCGATGAGCAGAAGCGCGCCTTCCTACCTCCTATCCTTACCGGCAAAGTCCGAAGCTGGCAGCTCCTCACCGAGCCCGACGCCGGCTCCGACCTCGCCAACGTCAAGACCACCGCCATCCGTGACGGCGACCACTATGTCGTCAACGGCCAGAAAATCTTCGTCGGCAGCGCCCACGGCGCCGAATGGTCCTGGATGATCGCCAACACCAGCCCCAACGGCAAGCGCCACGAGAATCTTAGCTGGTTCGTCCTCCCCATGGACCTCCCCGGCGTCACCTGGACCCACATGGACCTCATCTTCGCCGGCAACGAGTCCGGCGCCCTCAGCGGCTACAAGAATACCGTCTATCTGGAGAACGTCCGCATCCCTGCCTTCAACCTCGTCGGCGGCGAGAACAACGGCTGGAAAGTCGCCGGCACCCACCTTGAGTTGGAGCACGGCCTTATGCAAGGCTCTCTTAACGGCGACCGCACCCTTCAGAAGGTCTTCAAGGTCTGCCGCGACTTGAAGCGCGAAGGCAGACATCTCCTTGAGCACGACGACGTCCGCGAAGAACTCGCTGACCTCTATATCGACTCCGAGCTTACCCGCCTTCTCCACCTCCGCAACTACTGGATGCGCTCCGCCAAAAAGCCGATGACCTACGAAGGCCCCCAGGCCTACCTCCACATGAAGCGCGCCGCCCTCCGCACCTCCAAGTCCCTCCACAAAATCCTCGGCCCCTACGCCCTCACCCTTGATAAAGAGCGCGGCCTGGAGGACGGCCACATCGAAGTCCAGCAGCGCGGCGGCATCGTCGCGCAGCACCCGGGCGGCACCGTGGAGATACAGAAGGTCATTATCGCCCGCCGTCTCGGTATTGGACGCGCCGTCAAAGAACAGGCGGGGGTGCTTCGCTAGCCATGGACCTCTCTCTTACCGAAAGCCAGGAGATGCTCAAAGCCTCCGCCCGCGAGCTGGTGGAGCGCGAGTTCTCCAAAGACAACCTCGTTAAGAAGGACACCAACGGCGGCTTCCAGCCCTCCGACTGGAAGAAGATCGCCGACCTTGGCTGGGCCGGCCTCCTCATCCCCGACGAGTTTGGCGGCGAAGGCGGCTCCCTCACCGACGCCGCTGTCATATTCCATGAGCTGGGCCGAGGTCCCGTCCCCGGTCCCCACTTCTCCTCCGCTGTCCTCGGCACCCTCACTGTCCTGGAAGGCGCTACCCCCGAGCAGAAGATGAGCCTCCTCCCCCGTCTCGCCGTCGGCGCAACGGTTGTCTTGGCTCCCGCCATTACCGAGTCCGACTACGGTTGGTCGGCCAGCCAGATCCAGATGAAAGCCGCCAAGCGAAACGGCAGCTACACCCTCAACGGCGCTAAGCTCTTCGTCCAGGACGCCATCGGCGCTACCCACATCCTCTGCGCCGCCCGCCTCGGCAGCGGCAAAATCGGCCTCTTCATTGTCGACGCCAAGACCCCCGGCGTGTCCCTACGGCCCCTCCCGGGCTTCACCACCGGCGTCGGCGAAGTCCGTTTCGACCGCGTCATCATCCACGAGTCCAACCTCCTCGGCGAAGGCCGCGAGGACGGCTGGACTATCCTGGAACGAACGCTCCAAAAAGCCATCCCCATTCTATGTGCCTACCAGGTCGGCGGCAGCGAGAAGGTCTTCGAAATGTCCCTGGAATACGCCAACACCCGCGTCCAGTTCGGCATGGTCATCGGACGGTTCCAGCGCGTCCAGGACCATGTCATCGAGCAGGTCAACCAGCTGGACGCCGCTCGATGGGCCACCTACGAGGCCCTTTGGAAGCTCGATACCGGCCAGCCCGCCGCCGCCAGCGTCCACATGGCCAAAGCCCTCGCCAGCGAGGCCTACTACCAGGTGTGCAACGCCGCCCACGAAGTCCACGCCGGCCTCGGCATCATGCGCGAGTACGGCCTCTACCTCCACACCAAAATGTCCCGCACCCTCTACCACTACCTCGGCGACCCCAAATTCCACAAGCGCCGCCTCACCAACGCCCTGGAAGCCCAAGGCGTCATCTAGACTTTGGCCTTAAACACACTCATGCCACGAGCCCTCAATTCCTCCGAATTTGTTCACTCCACTTTTGCCTGTAGGGACGAGTGGGAAGGTGAAGTCACATCAGGTTCTCCCTCTTTTCCTCGTGAGGAAAAGGGGGAGTTAGAGGGGGAATTGGTGCAATCTTTTTTCTTCCCCTTCCTAAAAGGAAGGGGCCAGGGGATGGTGGCCCCGCTTGAAGACACGTTGGCTCTTCATAACCCACTGTCCGGAATCTCAAGAGGCCGGCCCCACTAACATGCTCTCCCCCTACCGCGTCCTAGACCTCTCCGATAGCCGCGGCATCATGTGCGGCAAAATCCTCGCCGACCTCGGCGCCAACGTCATCGCCGTCGAGCCTCCCTGGGGCAACCCTTCCCGGCGCGCCGGCCCTTTCTACCAGGACGACCCCGACCCCGAAAAAAGCCTCTTCTGGGCATTGAACGCCAGCAACAAGCGCAGCGTTACCCTCGACATCGAAAAGCCCGAAGGCCAGGCCGTCCTCAAGCGCCTCGTCAAAGACAGCCACTTCCTCATCGAGTCCTTTAACCCGGGCTATCTACATGAGCTAGGCTTGGGTTATAAGCAGATCAAGAAGATAAATCCCGCCCTCATATTTGTATCCATCACCGCCTTCGGTCAGGACGGCCCCTACAAAGACTACCGCGCCCTGGACCTCACCGGCATGGCCCTCAGCGGCATGATGTACCTCACCGGTGATACCGACCGGCCTCCCGTCCGCGTCACCTCCCCCCAGTTCTGGGTCGCTGGCGGCGCTTCCGGCGCGGCGGGCGCCATGATCGCCAACTACCACCGACTCCTAACCGGCCAGGGCCAGCACGTCGATGTCTCCTGCCAGCAGGCCGTGGCCCGCGCCCTCTCCCACGCCCCCATGATCTGGGACATGGAGCGCTACAACATGAAGCGCCAGGGCCCCTTCCGCCCCGTCGGCCAGGTCAATCTGCGCATCAACTGGGAATGTAAGGATGGCTATGTCAATTTCATACAGCCCGGCGGCCATACTGGCGGACGCAGCATGATGAATCTATCTAACTGGATGGACGAGGAGGAGATGGGCCATCGCGTCCTCCGCGAGACCAACTGGGGTGAAATCGGCTTTGGTCGCCTCGGCAAGGAGCTTCTAGACGAAATGACGCCGCCCCTGGAACGCTTCTTCAAGACCAAGACCAAACGTGAACTGGCCGACGGCGCCCTCAAACGCCGCATCCTCCTCTTCCCCGTCAACGACCCCAAGGACGTCTTCGAGTACCCCCAGCTTATCGCCCGCGACTTCTTTCAGAAGGTCGAGCCTCCCCTGGGCCCCGACGGCCAGAAGACCATGCCCATCCTCGGCCCCTTCATCAAAACTGGCCTCAGCCCCAACGAGGCCATCCGCCGTGCCCCCCGCATCGGCCAGCATAACGACGAGGTCTACCAAAAAGAGTTCGGTCTGACCTCGCGGGAACTGAAGAAACTGAAAGAGGCCAAGGCGATATGACCCACCCATTTGAAGGCGTAAAAGTCCTCGACTTCTGCTGGGTCGCCATCGGCCCTATGACTACCCGCTACTTCGCCGACTTCGGCGCCACGGTCGTGCGCATTGAGTCCATCCACCGCATCGATACCATCCGTACCGCCACGCCCCTCAAAAACAACACCCCCGGCACCAACCACAGCGCCTATTTCGCCAACTACAACAGCGGCAAGCATAGCATGGCCCTCAACATGGGCGACCCCCGTGCCAAAGATGTCGCCCTGGAACTCGCCAAATGGGCTGACATCGTCACCGAGAACTTTACGCCCGGCGTTATGGAGAAGTGGGGCCTGGGTTATGAAGACCTCAAGAAGGTCAACCCCAACCTCATTATGTTTAGCGCCTCCATGCAGGGACGAGGCGGCCCCTTCTCTAATCACCCGGGCTTTGGCCCCGTCCTCACCGCCCTCTCCGGCCACACCCACCTTACCGGCTGGCCCGACCGTACCCCCACCAGTCCCTACGGCGCCTACACCGACTTCCTCCTCCCCCGCCTCGCCGTCGCCGCCCTCGGCGCCGCCCTCGACCACCGGCGACGCACCGGCCAGGGCGTCTATATCGATATGTCGCAGCTAGAAGGCTCCCTCTACTTCGTCGCCGACGCCCTCATGGACTACGCCGGCAACCATCGAGTCCCCGTGCGCCAGGGGAATCGGCACGTGTCCCACGCCCCCCACAATGCCTACCCCTGCCAGGGCGAGGACCGGTGGTGCGCCATCGGCTGCCAGAACGACCAGGACTGGATAGCCCTCTGCAAAGTCATCGGCAGGCCAGAGCTAGCTAAGGACAAACGCTACGCCACCCAGGAGTCCCGTAAGAAGCACGAGGATGAAATCGACAAGCTCATCAGCGCCTGGACCCACGACAAAGACGCCTTCGACGTCATGCATCGATGCCAGGCCGCAGGTGTGCCCGCCGGTGTGGTCCAGACCTGCGAAGACCTCTTCAACGACCCCCAGTTTAAGCACCGCAATCATTACGTCTTCCTCGACCACAAGGAGATAGGCCGCCACGCCTATGACGGCGTCGAGTTCAAGCTCTCCGAAGGCCACCCTACCTACCAGCCCTCCCCCCTCCTCGGCGAGCACACCGAGTGGGTCTGCAAAGAAATCCTGGGCTGGGGCGACGCCCGCATCAAGCGAGAGACTGAGTCCGGACTCCTGAGCTAAACTAACAATCTAAGTATTGCAGTAAATACTGCAATACTGCTATGCTGTTTGTACCCCCGGAGGTGTTGTTATGGCCCAAGAAACCAAGACCCGTTTTACCTTAGACATGGACACCAGCTTTCAACGTCGACTGAAAGTTATGGCCGCCCTCAAAGGCGTCTCCATGCGTGAATACTGCCTCGCCGCCATCTCTAACGAGTTGGAGAAGGACGAGGAGTTTCGAACAAAACCTAGAGGCTTAACCCTGGAGGCCATCGAACGAATGCGCAAGGTCAGAGACGAAGTTTTTAAGGGGAAAGCTTTGAAAAATGATTCAACAGAAATTATCCGTCAGGCTCGCGAAGAACGATCCAAATACCTAGAAGAACGATCTCAGTAGCAATGAATGGTTGGATCGTTCTGGATGCTAGTTTTGCAGTTAAGCTCCTAGTGGTCGAGCCGTTCTCAGATCTAGCATACGCATTAACTGCTCAATGGGCAGTTGAGGGTAAGGACACTGTTGCGCCCCACTTCATGTTCGCTGAGGTAGCTAATGCCCTATATAGAAAACATCTCGGGGGTGAGTTGTCGCAACTTGAGATTCTAACCCTGATTGATAACCTACATGCCGCAAAGATCCAACTAATGACGCCTCCCAGTCTTTATACCCATGCAGTTCAACTGTCCAGTCAACTTAAGCAAAGCACTATTTATGATTCTCTGTACCTGGCCTTAGCCCAACACCTGAATAGCGAACTCTGGACCGCAGACCAGCGTTTTTACAAAGCAGCGGTCTCAGTATTCCCTAACGTCAAATGGATAGGAGACCCAAACCTTAACTCCTAAGCGCACTCGTTCTCTCACCCTGCCATCTCCTCATTGACATCAAGTCCCCCCTTTCGCTAACTTATCTCTAGTTAGCTCGTGGAGGATAAATAATGTCCACCTTCAAGCTGGTCTCCTCGGACTCCCACATCATGGAGCCCCCTGACCTCTGGCTGGAGCGAATAGACCCCGCCTTCAAAGACCGCGCCCCTCGAGTACGCCGCGAAGGCGAGTTCGACCAGTGGTATGCCGACGGTGATGTAAAATTTGGCGTCGTCGGCTCCAACACCCAGGCCGGCCGCCGATTTACCGCCCCCGAGACCATCCGCACCGAGGGCCGCTACGAGGACGTCCTCCCCGGCGGCTACGACCCCCACGCCCACGTCAAAGACCTGGACGTCGACACTGTTTATGCCGGCGTCGTCTACCCCTCCATGGGCCTCACCACCTGGGTCATCCCTTCCAGCGACCTCCTCTCCGCCGTCTTCCGAGCCTATAACGACTGGCTCGCCGACTTCTGCCGCCCCTACCCCAACCGCCTACGCGGCCTCGCTATGCTCAATATCGATAGCGTCGATGAAGGCGTCAAAGAACTAAAACGCGCCCGCAAAATCGGCCTGGCCGGCGCCATGATACCCCAGCGCCCCGTCTTCGGCCGCTATGACGCCCTCATGTACGAGCCCCTCTGGAACGCCGCCGAACACCTGGACATGCCCCTCGCCATCCACATCGGCACCTCCCGATGGGTCCCCGGCGGTGTCCCCACCTTCGGCGCCGACAAGGGCCTGGTGGAGTTCACCAACCAGGAATACCACATGAAGGACAACATCTGCGCCCTCCTCTACTCCAGCGTCTTCGACCGCCACCCCAAACTCAAAATCGGCGTGGTCGAGTACGAAATCTCCTGGGCGCCCTACCTCCTCAACCGCGCCGACCACATCTACCAGGAGCGCCCCGCCAAGTTTCCCTACCGGCACCCCAACGGCGCCCTCCCCAGCGACATCTTTAAGGAACACATGTACATTAGCTTCCAGGAGGACGACCTGGGCATCCAGCTCCGCGATTACGTCGGCGTCAACACCCTCATGTGGGGCAGCGATTACCCCCACGCCGAGTCCACCTTCCCCAAGTCCCGCGAAATCGTAGACCGAATCCTTGAAGGCGTCCCCGAAGACGAAAAAGTCCTCATCGCCGGTGAAAACTGCGCCCGCGTCTTCGGCGTCAAGTAAGCTATAAACAAAAAGGCGGGCCGGTTATCGGCCCGCCTTTTCTATTCTTAAGTTGGTGCGTCACCCGCCGCCAATGGCCGGTATGAAATGCACCTCGGACTCCGTCGCAACCTTCTCCATCAACCCCATCCGGCCAATCTCCCCATCCACCGACACCGCCAGGTTTGGCCGCAGTTGCCCGTCCTCCACCAGCCTCTCCTTGATGCCTGGGAACCTGGCCTCCAGGGCCTCCACAACCTGCCTCACGTTCCTGGCCTCCACCTCCACCTCTTTGACCCCTTTAGTCAGGGGCAGCAGCAAGGTGGGTATGAAGACCCTGGGCACGGCTAGCCCTTCTTGCCGTTCCTCTTCCCCGGACCGTTCTTGGCGCCCGAATTAGCGGCTAGGGCCTCCTGAATTACCCCGGGCGTCATCGGCAGCCTATACAACCTCACGCCGGTGGCATGGTATATAGCGTTGGCGACAGCGGCCATGGGCGGCACTATCGACACCTCTCCGACTCCCCGCACCCCGTAGGGATGCCCAGGGTTCGCCACCTCGACGATCTCCGTGTCGATCATCGGCAGGTCCAGGCTCGTCGGCATGCGATAGTCCAGGAAGCTGGAGTTAATCATCGCACCGTCTTTGTTGAAGAAGTACTCCTCATTCAGCGCCCAGCCGATGCCCTGCACCGCGCCGCCCTGCATCTGGCCTTCCACATAGCTCGGATGTATAGCTTTCCCCGCGTCCTGTATGGTGGTGTACCGAAGCACCTGCACCTTCCCCGTCTCCGGGTCCACCTCCACGTCCGCGATGTGCATCGCGAAAGCCCCGCCGGCGCCCTTGGGGTCTATCGCCGCCCGGCCCACCACTGGCCCGCCCGTGTTCAGCAGCCTCGACGCCAATTGTTTGAATGTAAACTTTAGCTCCGGGTCCGACTTGTGCGCAAACTTCCCGTCCTTCATCTCCACGTCCTCAGGCTTCACGTCCCATATCTTCGCCGCCCGCGCGATCATCTGACGCTTGATATCCTGGGCCGCCTCGTAGCACGCCCAGCCGGTCTTGAACGCCACGCTGCTGCCGCCCGTGTTCGATGTAAAGCCTATCGTATCCGTATCCCCCACCGATGGATGTACATCCTCAGCCTTGAGGCCCAGGACTTCGGCCACGTGCATCGCTGCCACTGCCCTGGTGCCTCCAATGTCCGGTGACCCCTCCACCAGCTTAATGGTGCCGTCCGAGTTGACCGACGCGATGGCGCAGGCCGGTCCCGTCCCATTGAACCAGAACCCCGTCGCCACACCGCGGCCCCGCCACGGCCCCTTTATCGGCGCCTTCCAGTGGGCGTGCGCCTTGCCTGCTTTGACCATCTCGATATAGCCAATCTTGGGGAAAATAGGACCGGTCACTCGACGCGTCCCTTCCTTTGCCCCGTTCAGCAGCCGGAACTCCAGCGGGTCCATCCCCACCTTCTCCGCCAGCTCGTCGACGACACACTCGCAGGCGTACGCCGCCGCCGGCGAGCCGGGCGCGCGGTACGCCGCCGTCTTCTGCGTGTTCACCACCACGTCATATCCCTCGACACGCGCGTTGGGAATATCGTAGGGCGATAGCATGCACTGGACGCCCGGGTTCACCGGCGAGCCGGGGAACGCCCCCGCCGCGTAAATCAGTGTAGCGTCCGCCGCCGTTATCTTGCCGTTCTTCTTCACACCCATCTTCACCCGTATGTGCGAAGCCGACGTCGGCCCTGTTCCCTCAAACACCTCTTTCCGGCTCATCGATGCCTTCACTGGCAGGCCGGTCTTCTTAGAAAGCGCTGTGGCGATAGGCTCCAGGTACACCAGCGTCTTCCCGCCAAAGCCACCGCCAATCTCCATCTGTATAACTTTAATCTGCGAGTTGGGGATCCCCAGGAGCTGCGCCGTCTGGTCCCGCATAGTGAACTGGCCCTGAGAACTGCACCATATCGTTACACGCCCGTCCTTGTTCCACGACGCAGTGGCCGAGTGCGGTTCGATGTACCCCTGATGTACCGCCTTGGTCTCAAAGTCCCGCTCGATGATTATGTCCGCCTCAGCAAACCCCTTCTTCAGGTCGCCGATTTCAAAGACAAAATGGCTAGCGACGTTGCTTGACGCCGACTTGTCGTTATCATCCTTCAGCCCGCCCGGGCGGACAAACGGATTGTTGGCAGTAAATAGGCGCTCGTGGAGAATGGGCGCGCCGGGCTTCATCGCCTCCTTGCCGTCCAGCACCGGCGGCAAGACCTCATACTTTACGTCAATAAGCCCCAGGGCCTCCTCCGCGATGTGCGGGTTGATGGCCGCCACCGCCGCCACCGCATGCCCCTTATAAAGCACCTTGTCTTTGGCCAGGATATTGTTGCTTAAAAAGCGAGGGTTGGTCATAGCCCCTTCGCCCAAATCGATAGCCTTCCCCGAAAGCGCCGCGAAATCGTCCGCTGTGATAACCGCCTTCACTCCTGGCAGCGCCAGGGCCTTGCTATAGTCGATGCTCTTTATCCAGGCGTGGGCATGGGGACTGCGAAGCACCCTTCCGTGCAGCATTCCGGGGAGATGTATGTCCGCGCCATACCGCGCCTGGCCCGTGACCTTCTCCAGGCCGTCGTGCCTGATAGGCCTCGTCCCCACCACCTTAAACTCAGTCGCGCCGTTCGACTTCCCGTTGGTCTTCGTCTTGGGCTTAGATGTTGTTGTCATGTCTACCTCTTGGCTTTCATCCTTTGGCCTGCGTCCATCACCGCGCGAACAATCTTGTCATAACCCGTGCATCTGCACAGGTTCCCCGCCAGCCAGTGACGTATTCTTCCCTCGTCCGCGTTTGGCTCCTTCTCCAGCAAGGCCTTGGACGCGACGATAAATCCCGGCGTGCAAATGCCGCACTGCAGCGCCGCGTTCTCTAGGAACGCCTGCTGCACCGGGTGCAGCTTGTCCGGCGACGCCACGCCCTCAATTGTCGTTATCTTCTTCCCCTGCGCCTCCACACCCAGCACCAGGCAGGAGTCTACCACCCTCCCATCGACGATCACGCTGCACGCGCCGCAGTTGCCGTCGTTGCAGCCCTCTTTAGTGCCCGTCATCTCTAAGACATCTCGCAGCACTTCCAGCAGGCTCTGTCGGGCTTCGCACAGGAACTCGGTGGACGCCCCGTTGATAGTTGTCTGTACGTGAATTTTGCCAGGCATTATTTATCTAACCTTCCTTCGCTCGTTCTATTGCTTTGGTCAGGGCTCGCTTAGTAAGCACACCCACCAGATGCACCCGCTGCTTTGTCGTCCCGCGCATGTCGTCGATGGGCTTGGCCGCCTTCTTGGCCATCTCCGCCACCTCTTCCACGTTGGACTGGCTGGCCTCTTTCCCCTCCAGGAACTTACCGGCCTCCCTCGCGAATATCGGCGTCGGTCCCACCGCCGCCAAACCTATCCGCGCCGACGCCACCTTCCGCTTGGAAGCATCCAACTGCACCCAGGCCCCAACGCCTGCCACTGCGATGTCCATCTCATTCCTCGGTATGAACCGCAGGTAATTGGCCCCCGAGTTCCTGGCCGGCGATGGGAATTTCATAGACACTAGCAATTCCCCGGGCTGTAAGACATTCCGTCCCGGTCCCGTGCAGAACTCCTCTACCGGCACCGTCCTCTGCCCCTTGGGCCCGGCAATGACGCACGTCACTCCGTGGGCGATAAGCGTAGGTATGGCGTCGCCACTGGGCGACGAGTTACAAAGGTTGCCGCCCACGCTGGCCCGCCCCTGTATCTGTGTCCCCCCTATTAGCGACGCCGAGTCCGCCAGCCCCGGGTACATCTTCTGGACCGTCTTGTCCTCGTAGATGCGATAGCAAGGTACGGCGGCGCCTAGAGTGAGGCCATCTTTGGGCGAATAAGAAAGCTCATTAAGCTCTGCGACGTTCTTTACGTCCAGCAGCCGGTCTATCTGAAAACGTCCGCCTCGAAGCTGCACCAAAATGTCGGTGCCGCCGGCTAGGCACCTTGCCTTGGGGCCTTTTTCAGCCATCAAGGCCACCGCCTCTTTTAACGACTTTGGGGATACGTACTCAAAATCTTTCAGGGGAGGCCTCCTTCAGCGTTCTTACGCACGAGCAAAGGCATTTTATAGTAACGCTAGTGAGTCTAGCAATGGTGGTTTAGTGAAGCCGCGCTCCACCAAAAGGGTTAACCTGAGCCCTGTCTACTTCTTCTGAAAGAACCAGTCCCAGGTCTTGCGCGAGTTATCCCTCGATAGGGACTCATGGTAATGGATAAACTTCCACTGCCCCTTCGCTTTTCGCAATACAAACGTGTTCCGCCCTGGAAACACCATAGTGCGCTTGAACGGAATGATGTGCGCCTCCACCACAAAGGTCAAGTACACCCATGCCACGTCTCCCAGCACATCAATCTTAAGGTTGTCCATCTTCCAGTCTGCCTTCGACACGTCCCTCTCCAGCCCACCGTAATAACCCTCCACCCCAGCCCAGCCGTGTATCGCGTCGTTGCTCTCTTCGGCGATGTATGTCAAATGCGGATACGTGGAATCCCATGTCGCCCTGACGCGCTTGGCGTCGTTCTTGTTTAGCGCGGCCAGCCACTCCTTGATCACAGCCTCGACTGCCTTCTTCTCGTTGGTTGTTGTGGTCATTACTAGGCTCCTCTCCCCTTAGTGTCCAAATACTCACACACTCAACCCTTCCATGCAAGACTCGCCTTCGACTGTAACCCATGTTACTTGGCGCAGCGTCCGCCTTTCGTTACACTGCTCCAACCATGACCCTCCTTAGCCCCCAGACCATCACCCAACCCCGCCAACGATGGCGCGTCCTAGCCCTCATCTCCCTCGCCACCCTCTTCAGCCTCAGCGTCTGGTACAGCACCAACGCCATCGCCTCCGCCCTGGAGACCGACAAAGGCTTCACCGACGCCGACATCGCCTGGCTCACCGTCGCCGTGCAGTTGGGCTTCGTCGTTGGCACTCTAACCATCGCCTTCACCAACCTCGCCGACCTCGTCAACACGCGTACCGTCTTCGCGATAAGCGCTGTCCTAGCCGCCGCCGCCAACCTCACCCTCATCGCCATCCCCGACAACCTCGCCTCGGCCTTCGCCGTGCGATTTCTCACTGGTGTTTTTCTTGGCGGCGTCTATCCGCCCGGCATGAAAATCGTCAGCGGCTGGTTCCGCGCCAGCCGCGGCATCGCCATCGGCACCATGATCGGAGCCCTGACCCTTGGCACCGGCTCGCCCCACCTTCTCCGCTCCATCTTTGTCTCCGACTGGCAGGCGACTATTTATGTAAGCTCCGCCCTGGCGGCCATCGGCGGCGCCATCGTCTACTTCCTGGTCAAGGACGGCCCCTTCGACGTTCCCGCCGTCCGATTTAACCCCCGCTACGTCATCGAAACTCTCAAAAGCCGCGCCTCTCGACTTGTCCTCTTCGGATACCTCGGTCACATGTGGGAGCTCTACGCCATGTGGGCCTGGCTTCCCGTTTTCCTTGGTACTGTTTACAGCGACAGGCCCCTCGTCGGCGACTCCCTCAGCCTCGCCAGCCTTATGGCCTTCCTGGTCTTTATCGCCGGCGCTGTCGGATGCGTCACCGCCGGCCTTTTCGCTCAACGATGGGGCCGGTGCCTTGTCACCGGCGTCGCCATGATCATGAGCGGCGGCACCGCCCTCTTTATCGGCTTCATCTCCTCCGACTGGCAGTTGGCCGTCGCCGTCGCAGCGCTAGTCTGGGGCGTCAGCGTCATCGCCGACTCCGGCCAGTTCTCCACCGCCATGACCGAGGTCACCGACAGCGCCTACCGCGGCACAGCCCTCACCTTCCAGACCGGCGTCGGCTTCTTGCTCACCATCCTCACCATCCGCCTCGTCCCCATCATCGAAGACACCGCAGGCTGGGGAGTCGCCTTCGCCTTCCTCGCCATCGGCCCTGCCCTCGGCACAGCCTCCATGCTCTGGCTGCGCACCCTTCCCGAGTCCAGCGCTATTGCAGGTGGTAAACGCTAGGCTGATACTTTATAAGAAGTGAACCTGTCATTCTGAACGAAGGGCTGTACTCAGCCCAAAGTCCAAGCCTGTCCTGAGCCTGGTCGAAGGGAATCTGTTATGATTGCGTCCCGCCTAGCCTTTTGTTTGACACGCCTGGCCTATTCCAAACAAAACAATTCAATGTTTAAATCTGATTTGCACCTATTGAAAACATAAGTTCTTACTATTACACTACGCCTATGCCATGAACGCCCTCGCCATACAAGACTCCCTCTCCCTCTTCCACCCTGTCATCCAGCGTTGGTTCCAGGGCCGCTTCTCGTCCCCTACTCCACCCCAGTCCCAGGGTTGGCCTGCCATCGCCTCCGGCCGCGACACCCTCATCGCCGCCCCCACTGGTTCCGGCAAGACCCTCGCCACCTTCCTCTGGGCCATCGACTCCCTCCTCCGCCAGGGCCTCGACGGCTCGCTGGCCGACGAGTGCCAGGTGCTCTACGTCTCTCCCCTCAAAGCCCTCAGCAACGACGTCCAGAAAAACCTCGCCCAGCCCCTCGATGAAATACGCCAGGGCGCCGCTGAAATGGGCATCGAAGTCCCCGAAATCCGCGTCCTCGTTCGCACCGGCGACACCCCAGCGAGCCAGCGGCAGGCCATGACCCGGAAGCCGCCCCATATCCTCGTCAGCACTCCCGAGTCCCTTTATATCCTCCTCACTTCCAAAAAGGGCCGCGAGATGCTCAAGACCGTCCGCACCGTCATCGTCGACGAAATCCACGCCGTCGCCCGCGACAAGCGCGGCTCTCACCTCGCCCTCACCCTGGAGCGCCTCGACGCCCTCACAGGCCATAGACCTGCCCGCATCGGCCTGTCCGCCACCCAGAAGCCTATCGACGAGGTCGCTCGATTCCTCGTCGGCGCTCAGCACATCGATGCCTCCGGCCAGCCCGACTGCTTTATCGTCAACCAGGGCCATGGCCGCGTTATGAACCTGCGACTGGAACTCCCCGGCTCGCCTCTGGAAGCTGTCCTCTCCAACAAGACCTGGGAGGAGATTTACGACCGTCTCGCCCAGCTTATACAGCAGCAGCGTACCACCCTCGTTTTCGTCAACACCCGCCGCCTGGCCGAACGAGTCGCCTTCAACCTCACCAAGCGCCTCGGCGAGGGCAATATCACCTCTCACCACGGCAGCCTCTCCCGCGAGCAGCGCCTCATGGCCGAGGAGCGCCTGAAATCCGGCCAGCTAAAGGCCCTGGTCGCCACCGCATCCCTGGAGCTCGGCATAGACATCAGCGCCGTCGACCTCGTCTGCCAGCTAAGCTCCCCCCGTTCCATCGCAACCCTCCTCCAGCGCGTGGGCCGCTCTAACCACCACACCACCGGCGTCCCCGTGGGCCGCATCTTCCCTCTCACCCGCGACGACCTTCTCGAGTGCGTCGCCATTCTTCTAGCTGTTAAGTCCGGTAATCTCGACAGGCTCAATATTCCTCAAAAGCCTCTGGACATCCTCGCCCAGCAGATCGTCGCCGCCGTGGCCACCAACGAATGGGACGAGGACGAGCTATTCGACCTGTGCCGGCGCGCCTACCCCTATCGCAGCCTCCAGCGCTCCGACTTCGACCAGGTCCTCCAGATGCTCTCCCAGGGCTTCGCCACCAAGAACGGGCGGCGCTCCGCCTACATCCACTACGACGGCGTTGGCCGCCGACTCCGCGCTCGCCGCAACGCGTCCCTTGCCGCCGTCACCTCGGGCGGCGCCATCCCAGACACCGCCGACTATCAGGTCATCCTCGAGCCTCAGAACATCCCCGTCGGCACCGTCAACGAGGACTTCGCCGTCGAAAGTATGGCCGGCGATATCTTCCAACTCGGCATCTCCTCATGGCGCGTCCTCAAGGTCGAGCAGGGCAAAGTCCGTGTCGAGGATGCCCACGGCATGCCGCCCACTATGCCCTTCTGGCTTGGAGAAGCCCCCTCCCGCACCGACGAGCTTTCCAAAGCCGTCTCAGACCTCCGCCATCACATCGACGGCTTGCTCCCAGACCTCGAAGCCGCCCAATCCTGGCTGATAAAAGAGGTCGGCATCCAGGAACCCGCCGCTCGTCTTATCGTCGAATACATCGCCGCCAACAAAAGCTCCCTCGGCGTCGTCCCCACCCAGCAGTCCATCGTCCTCGAGCGTTTCTTTGACGAGTCCGGCGGCATGCAGCTTGTCGTCCACGCCCCCTTCGGAGGCCGCATCAACCGGGCCTGGGGCCTCGCCCTCCGCAAGCGCTTCTGCCGCACCTTCAACTTCGAGTTGCAGGCCGCGGCCAACGACAATTCCATCGTTCTCTCCCTCGGCCCCCAGCACAGCTTCCCCCTCCAGGACGTTTTCGACTATCTGAAGCCAGCCACCGCCCGCGATGTCCTGGTCCAGGCCCTCCTCGCCGCCCCCATGTTCGGCACCCGGTGGCGATGGGACGCCAGCCGCGCCCTCGCCATCCTGCGAATGGAGGGCGGCAAAAAAGTCCCCATGCCTATCCAGCGCATGCGCTCCGACGACCTCCTATCCGCCGTCTTCCCCGACCAGATGGCATGCCAGGAAAACCTCGCCGGCGGCGATATCCAGATCCCCGACCACCCCCTGATCAATGAGACCGTTAACGACTGCCTCACCGAAGCCATGGATGTGAACGGCTTCTTGTCCCTGATCCAGGCCATCCACGACCGCCGGCTTCAACTGTCCGCGGTAGACACCATCGAAGCCTCCCCCATGGCCCACGAAATCCTTACCGCCCGCCCCTACGCCTACCTGGACGACGCCCCCCTGGAGGAGCGCCGCACCCAGGCCGTCTATCTTCGCCGTACCCTTGACATCCAGTCCTCCGACGACGTGGGCCGCCTCGACCCCGAGGCCATCCAGCGCGTCCGCGAGCAGGCCTGGCCCGACGTAAACAACCCCGACGAACTTCACGATGCCTTGCTGCTCCTTGGCTTTATAACCTTATCTGAAATGCCACCCTGGCAAGAACATCTCGCTTCCCTCCTTGAGCAAAAGCGTGCAACTCGATTCTGGACCAATCCCGATCACAGCCTCTGGGTCGCCGCCGAGCGTCTACCCCAGTTCCAGGCTGTGTTCCCTGGGGCGCACATCCAGCCCCCTATCCAGGCGCCTTCCCGTGAGGCCGCCGTCGCCTGGACGCCCGAGGACGCCCTCCGCGAAATCGTCCGTGGCCGGCTGGAAGGCCTCGGCCCTCTAGCCACTCATCAAATCGCGGCTAGCCTTGGCGTGGAGGAAGGCTTCGTCATGCCTGCCCTTGTCGCCCTGGAAGCCCAGGGGTTTGCTCTCCGAGGCCGCTTCTCCCCGGGCGCCAACGGCAGCCAGGAGTGGTGCGACCGCCGCCTCCTCGCCCGCATCCACCGCTACACCCTCGACCGCCTCCGCCAGGAGATCGAGCCTGTCTCCGCCTCCGACTTCCTGCGATTCCTCTTCAACTGGCACCACATCCACCCCGACCACCGCCTGGACGGCCCCACCGGCCTCATCGGACTGTTGGAACTGCTGGAAGGCTACGAGGCCCCAGCCCTCACATGGGAGAGACACATCCTCCCCTCCCGAATGCGAAATTTCAATCAGTCCTGGCTGGATAACCTCTGCCTCTCCGGCGAGCTGGCCTGGGCGCGCCTCCATCCCGGCCCCGACACCGAGTCCCCCAAGTCCGGCGTCACCCGTTCCCTCCCCGTCTCCCTCCTCTTCCGCGACCACTTGGACTCCTACCTCGCCCTCTCTCCCCATATCGACCCCGCTGCGGTCCCCCTCAGCGGCATCGCCCGACAGATAATGGAGCTTCTCCAGACCCGCGGCGCATGCTTCTTCCAGGAGCTTGTCCAAAACACACGCCAGCTCCCAGGCACCGTCCAGGAAGCCCTTAGCGAGCTTGTGTCCTGGGGCCTTATCACCTGCGACGGCTTCGCCGGCCTCCGCGCCCTGGTATCCCCCGTCAAAAGCGCCGGCACCCACCGCCTGCGCCAGTCCCGAGTGTGGCGCATGGGCATCCGCCCTGCCGACCGTATGGCCTCAGGCCGCTGGTCTATCCTCAACCGCACTCTACCACCCTCGCCTCTGGTCATTCCGGCGGAGGCCGGAATCCAGGCCCCTCCTTCCTCAATCAGTAATTCCGAACTGGTCGAATTCTCCGCCCGGCAGCTTCTAAAGCGCTACGGCATCGTCTTCCACCGCCTCCTCCTCCGAGAGAACGGCGCGCCCCCCTGGCGTGACCTGGTCCGCGTCTATCGACGCCTTGAAGCTCGAGGCGAAATCCGTGGCGGACGATTTGTAGCTGGCTTCTCCGGTGAGCAGTACGCCCTCCCCCAGGCCGTCGACCAGCTTCGCGCCACCCGACGCGCCAAACCCGACGGCGGCCTCACCACCGTTACCGGCTCCGACCCTCTGAACCTCGTCGGCATCCTCACCCCCGGCCAGCGCGTCCCCTCCCTCTCCACCAATCGCATCCTCTACCGCGACGGCGTGCCCGTAGGCGTCAAAGTCGGCGGCAAAATCAGCTACCTGGAAGCCTTCGGAGCGCCCCTCACCCCAGACCTGGAAGCCGCCCTCAAACGCTAACTCCGCAACAAGCGCCGCCAGTCTTCCAACTCTCCTAAACGGCCCCAGCACATCCTGATCTGGTCGCTTGCTTGAACACCTTCTAGTATGTGGGGCGCTCCATCTTCTCCTTAGGTGGGGTGATGAAGTGTCTAAATTTCTCTTCCTCTCTCTGCAGGCACGCGATGCGCATTTAGGGCCTGGCTTATGAATTACGACCATCTCCTTTGAACAGGCGGGGTGGGAGGGTTTTCCGTCCGGTTCTCCCCCTTCGGCCTGAAAGGCGAAGGGGGAGTTAGAGGGGGTTGTGGTATTTCTTTTTACTTTCCCTCTTCTCCCGTAGTCGGGAGAAGAGGGATAAAGGGTGATGAGGGCCACCCGATTAAGACCAAGGCTGTCTTTTTCTAAACGACTTAGTCGCCCCTAATACTCAGCTAACTCCTCAAACCACTCCCTCCACTTACCCTCCGACTGCGTCCCATAGCCGCTCCGAAACGCAATCACCCCCTGGTGGTCCACCGCCACCTTGGACGACTGCACCGTAATGTTATAGTCCCGCACAACGTCCCTGTGCGTCGTCGCCATAGGCCATGAATAGCCATTGGCGTCCCTGAACTCCCTAATCTTCGATTCACTTTCGCTGGGGTCCGTGTCTATCGCCAGCACTGATACCTTATCCTGGTACTGCGAGTACATCTCCTTTATGTGCCGAAACTCGGCACGGCAGTGCGGTCACCAACTAGCGAAGAAATACAGTATCAGCGGCCTACCCTCAAAGCTCGCCAGCGTCAGCCTTTCTCCATCCACCGTAATAACCTCAAAATCCGGCGCCGAATTGCCAACTTTGCTCCCCGTCGGCGGCCGCTGTGTAGGCGAAGGCGCCGTAGTAGAAGTAGGCGACGGCGTAGGAATGGGAGTCGGGGTTGGAAGTGTAGCCCCCGTTGTCGGCGTTGGGGTTGATGTTGCCGCCGGTGTCTGTGTCACGCCCGGCGTGGCGCTGCCGACAATAACCGGGCTTGGTGTAGCCGTCGCCGCCGGAGGTGGGCTGCCCGTCGCAACCGTCGGCGACGCCGTTGATGTGGCCATCGACCCGGAGGATATGACAACGGTGCCGCTATTAGCTGAAGTCGGAGTAGAGCTTGGCGTCGGCTGAGCCGTCGGGGTTTCAGTAGCCGGCTGAGTCGCGGACAGCCCCTCCGCGGAACACGCCGCCAGAACAAGCACTAGCCCTCCGATAACAATGCCTAGCCCTATCCGCCTTCGCAGGTATCCTCTAATAGTCATACTCGCGCCGCTTAACAAGAATCTTCTGTATAAAACTATAGATGAACCTTAGCCGCATAACGATACTTACAGGCCAATTAGCAGCAACTGTAAGAAAAGCTTAATAAAAACGTTCCTAAAACAGCGGCCCCCGACGAATCGGGGGCCGCTTTATCCTCATCTGTGGGTCTATAGATACGCTTCTATTTCAGCACGCCCTCCTGTTCAAAGAACCGCGCAATCCGACGAATCCCCTCTCGTATGTCCTCGTTGTTCAGGTGCGCGAAGCACAAGCGCAGGTAGTTATAAGCATCCTGCTCCGCCGAGAAGTTGGTCCCGATGCTGTAGCTCAGTCCCTGCTCCCTCGCCTTGGCCAGCAGCTTGGCGGTGTTGGTGCCCTCCGGCATCTTTACCCACAGGTACAGGCCACCCTTAGTGTCGTCGCACTCTACCCTGTTCCCCATGTACTCGCGGACGGAAGCGTAGGCCACATCCTTCTTCTTGCGGAACACACCTCGACACAACTCTATGTGTTCTTTCCCATGCTCTTGCAGGAAGTTCAGCGTCGCCAGCACCGAGAACTGGCTGGGCGTGGCCCCCAGGTGGATGCCTTTTACGTACTCGATAACCTGCGGAGGCGCCACCATGTATCCCAGCCTCATCCCGGGCGCCACAATCTTCGAGAAAGACCCGCAGTACAGCACGTTCCCTTCCTGGTCCATCGACTGGATGGCCGGAGGCGGCGGCTCGTAAAACCAGTTGTCGGCATAGCAGTCGTCCTCAAAAAGCGGCGTGCTGTGCTTCTGCGAAACCGCCAGCACCTCCTTGCGCCGCTTCAGTCCCATAGTGCGCGCCGTGGGATTCTGAAAGGTAGGAATGGCATAGATCATCTTGGCCGGCGTCTTTTTAGACTCTAGGTCAGTCAGGGCCTCGTCCAGCGCCTCCGGGATAAGCCCCTCCTTGTCCATAGAGACTCCCTTAATCTTAGCCCCGTGGCGGCGCATGATTTGCATAGTGCCGTTATATGTGAACTGCTCCGCCAGCACCGTATCCCCGGGGTTGAGAAGCAGCTCCGCGAACCGCGCCACCGCCTGGCCCGACCCCGTGGTCAAAACTATCTGCTCCGGCGACACCTTCATCCCCCGCTCTTTTGCCAGCTTATCGGCAATGTACTGGCGCATCCCCGTATGGCCTAGGTTGCTCGGGTAAAAAACGAGTTCCTTACCTTCTTTAGACAGGCCCTTTTTCAGCCCTTCCACTAGACCCTCGGTCGGAAACGTCTCCGGGTCCATGAAAGCTGTGGTGAAGTCATACCGCACCCTGCCCTGCGCCGGGCGCCCGCCCGATGGTATGGGCGGCACGTTCTTTGCTACTTTTGTGGAAAAATCAAAGGAACCCTTCGCCATAACTCCTCCTGAATATTAGCTGAAGCGGTTGCAGTATAACACCGCAAAATAAGTGCCGCTACCTCTGCCTTGTTCGACGCTCGTTCCGCCGTTGCTCGTTATATTCGCCTATGTTATACTCCCACTTTGCGCAAAGCTGGCAATAATAAGTACAAAGGCAGGGATAAAAGGCAGGTCTTATGGTCCAAACAGTAGAGCAGCGGCCGGCGGGGCCGGAACCCATCACTATGAAGGCCCTCCTGGAGTCAGGAGTCCACTTCGGCCACCAAACGCGCCGCTGGAACCCCCGGATGAAACCCTTCATATTCACTCAGCGAAACGGCATCCATATCATAGACCTGGCCAAAAGCCTCTTTTATCTCGAGGAAGCCGTAAAGTCCGTCCGCGGCATCGTCGCCAACGAAGGCGACATGCTCTTTGTCGGCACCAAGAAGCAGGCCCAGGAAGCCGTCGCCTTCGAAGCAGCCCGCGCCGAGATGCCTTATGTCAATCAGCGATGGCTCGGCGGCACCCTCACCAACTTTCCCACCATCCGCAAGCGCGTCGACTACATGATCGAACTCGAGAAGCGCAAAGAGGCCGGTTACTTCAACGCCCTCTCCAAGCGGGACGCCCTCAAGGCTGAGGAGGAGCTTCGCAAGCTTCAGAAGTACTTCACCGGCATCAAGAACATGCGGAAGCTCCCCGCCGCCATCTTCGTCATCGACATCTGCAAAGAGTCCAACGCCGTCGCCGAAGCCCGAAAGCTCGGCATCAAGCTGGTCTCCATCGTCGACTCCGACTGCGACCCCGACCTCATCGACCACTACATCCCCGGCAATGACGACGCCATCCGCTCCATCAAGCTCATCACCTCGCGAATGGCGGACGGGGCCCTGGAAGGCCTCCAGGAGCGCCGCGCCAAGGCCCAGGAGCAGGCGGCCCAGGCCGCCCCTGAGTCCCCTGCCCCTCAGGCTGAAGAGCCTGGGGAAGAGACTCAGAAGCTCATGGAAGCCCTTCCCTCCTCTAACTAAAACAATCTAAGTATCTATCAGGAGAATACCCTTGGAGGTCAGTGTAGATTTAGTTAAGTCCCTCCGCGAACGTACCGGCGCCGGCATCATGGATTGTAAAAGGGCGTTGACTCAAGCGGGGGGAAATCTGGACAAAGCTGAGGAAATCCTTAAGAATGCCGGTCTGGCCTCCGCCGCAAAAAAGGCCAGCCGCGCTACCAAAGACGGTCTCATAGAATCCTATATCCACAGCGGCAACCGCATTGGCGCCCTGGTAGAAGTAGCCTGCGAGACAGATTTCGTAGCCCGCACCTCGGAGATGAAAGCCCTCTCCCACAACCTCGCCATGCAGATCGCCGCCATGTCTCCAAAGTACATCTCCCAGGAAGACATGGACCCCTCGGAAACCCGCCCCGCTGATGAGGTTTGTCTCCTCCGCCAGACCTTTATTAAAGACCCCAGCAAGCGCGTCCAGGAAATCATCCAGGAGACCATTGCCAAGACTGGGGAGAACATTCGGGTTACCCGCTTCACCAGATTTGCCCTGGGGGAGTAACTCCCCGTGACCAAGTCAATCTATCGCAGGGCGCTACTGAAGCTCAGCGGCGAATCCCTTAAGGGCAACGCCTCCTTCGGCATTGACCCCACCGCCTCCAAGTACCTGGCCGGTCAAATCAAAGAAGCCTCCCACATGGGACTGGAGTTGGCCGTGGTGGTAGGCGGCGGCAACATCTGGCGCGGCATGGACGCCGCCAAGCAAGGCATGGACCGCGCCACCGCCGACTACGCTGGTATGTTAGCCACCGTTATCAACGCCCTTGCTCTGCAGGACGCCCTGGAGCGGCAGGAGGTCATGACGCGCATCCAGTCCGCCCTCCAGATGCAAGCCGTCGCTGAACCCTACATACGCCGCCGCGCCATTCGGCACCTGGAAAAAGGCCGGGTGGTGGTCTTCGCCGCCGGCACCGGCAATCCCTACATGACCACCGACACCGCCGCCGCCCTCCGCGCCATCGAAATCGGCGCCGACGTCTTGCTCATGGCCAAGAACAACGTGGACGGCGTCTATGACTCCGACCCCCACAAAAACTCCCACGCCAAGCGCTTCGACAAGCTGGAGTACCTCGACGCCCTGAACCGCCGCCTGGAAGTGATGGACAGCACCGCCCTATCCTTGTGCATGGACAACCGCCTCCCTATAGTAGTATTTGACATCTTTCACGCCGGGACCCTGACTAGAATCCTCCAGGGGCAGGCGGTTGGGACCACTATAGCTGAGAGGGTATAAACTATGACTCCTAAAGGCTCTGAAGACGGCTTAACACTCGACCAGGTCCTTCAAGACGCCAACCGCCGCATGGCCCAGGCTGTGGAACACCTTAAACGAGAGCTTAACTCGGTCAGAACAGGCAGGGCCACTCCGTCCCTGGTGGAAAGCGTGCTGGTGGACTACTACGGCGCGCCCACGCCCATGAACCAGCTCTCTACCATCACCGCCCCTGAAGCCCAGCTTCTCGTAATTCAACCCTGGGACAGGCAGGCTATCAAGGACATCGAAAAAGCGATTCAGAAGTCCTCTTTAGGCCTCAACCCCTCCAACGACGGTGTCATAGTCCGCGTCCCCATTCCTCCCTTGAGCCAGGAACGGCGCCAGGACCTGGTGAAATCTTTGGGCCGCACCGTCGAAGAAAGCCGCGTCGCCGTCCGGAATGTCCGCCGCGACGCCGTCGATAAGGTCCGCGGCATGGAGCGCGGCAAGCAGGCTTCCCAGGACGAAAGCAAACGCTCCCAGGACCAACTCCAAAAAATGACGGATAATCACATCGCCTCCATAGAGCAAGTCTGGAACGCCAAGACCGCCGATCTTATGCGGGTTTAGGCCGCTGTACCTCATCGCCTTTCACAAGTCTGGCTGGCTAAAAGCATTTACTTGACCCCAAAGCGCCCATCGGAAGAACAATCCCTCAGCATCCCGCGCCACGTCGCCATCATCATGGATGGCAACGGGCGCTGGGCCACCCAGCGCGGCCTCCCCCGCCTCAGCGGCCACCGCGCCGGCGTCGAGCGCACCCGCACCATCCTCCAATGCCTTGGCGAGCACGGCGTCCAGTACGTCACCCTCTACGCCTTCTCCACAGAGAACTGGTCACGGCCAAGCGAAGAGGTCTCGGGCATACTGGAAATCCTCGGCGAAGTCATCGAAGTCGAGAGCCAGGCCCTGCACGAAAAAGGCGTGCGCATCGTCCATCTTGGCCGGACTGACCGTCTTCCCGGCCACCTCAAGAAGTCCGTCGAGCGCTCCCAGGAACTCACCAAAAACAACCATCGCATGACTCTATGCGTAGCCTTCGACTACGGTGGCCGCAGCGAAATCCTGGAGGCGGTCAAAGCCATCCTCAAAAATGGCATCTCTCTCAATGATCTTGACGAGGCTGCTTTCAGCAAGTATCTCTACACCGCCGGCATCCCGGACCCGGACCTCATCATCCGCACCGGCGGCGAGCAGCGCTTGAGCAACTTCCTCCTCTGGCAGTCCGCCTACAGCGAGTTCTTCTCCACCCCCACCAACTGGCCCGACCTTGGCCCAGACGATATAAAAAAGGCCATTTACGTCTACAGCAGCCGTCAGAGGCGCTTTGGAGCCGTGAAACCTGGGTGCTAAGAGGTGAAGCCCCGGATCATCGTCGGGGTCATAGGCGCACCCCTGCTTTTCGCGATTGTCTGGGCCGGTTCTCCTTTTCTTCCTATCCTGGTCGGTCTTGCGTCCCTCTGGTCACTCTGGGAGTTCCACCGCCTCGCCCGAGATGCCGGTGCCCGCGTCTCCCTGCCCCTGGGCGTCATCCTTACCATCCTCTTTATCATCAACGGCCAGCTTACCGCAGACGAAAGCAATTTCGCCATCGAGCTGATCATTGTCACTTTAGCCATGTCCCTCTCTTGGGCCCTCTGGCTTCAACTTAAAGGTAACGCAGGCTTCGCTAAAAACCTCCTCCTGACCGCCCTCGGCCCCCTCTACGTCGGCCTCCTCCTCTCCCACAGCCTCATGCTTCGAGAGGCCGGCAACGCCCTCTATGACGGCCGCGACTGGCTCCTCTACGCTATCTTCGTGACCTTCGCCACCGACACTGCCGCCTATTTCACCGGCAAGGCCATCGGACGCCACAAGATGGCCCCCTCCATAAGCCCCAACAAGACTTGGGAAGGCGCCGTTGGCGGGATGCTCGGCGCTCTCGGCGCATCCTTTGGCCTGGCCGCCATCCTAGACTTAAACATCTCGTTGGGCTGGCAAGCCGTCGTCGGGGCTATGCTCGGCCTCGGCGCACAAATCGGTGACCTGGCCGAGTCCTGGTTTAAACGACGCGCCAAAGCCAAAGACGCCAGCCACATCCTCCCCGGCCACGGCGGCCTCCTTGACCGTCTAGACTCGCTGCTCGTCACAATTCCTATCACGTACTACCTCCCAGCCCTTATAATCTATTAGTGACCTGAATCCCTGCCCTTAACAATTTCCATGCCTTTTATTCGTAATATGACTCAAACAATCTGGAGGGTGACTATTGCCCGGCGCTAGAAAGGGTCTTGTAGTCCTCGGCTCCACAGGCTCCATTGGGCGGCAGACCCTAGACACTGTCCGCGCCTTCCCGGACCACTTTCAGGTGGCCGGCCTTGCCGCCGGCAACAACGTCGACCTCCTCCAGCAGCAAATCGCCGAATTCAAGCCGTCAATGGTCTATTGCGCCAGGTCCCAGGACGCCAGGTCCATCGCCCAGGGCGCCAAGATTACCCCTATGGAGGAGATGGTCCGCAATCCAGGCGTAGATATAGTCATGGCCGGCACTGTGGGCAGGGCTGGCCTCCTCCCCACCATCAGCGCCCTCCAGGCTGGGCGGACCGTCTGCCTCGCCAACAAAGAGGTCATCATCATGGCCGGCGAGATGGTGACTAAGCTATCACGAAAGGGCGGCGCACTACTGCCCGTGGACAGCGAGCCCAGCGCCATCTGGCAATGCCTCCAGGGCGAAGACCAGCCCATCCGGCGCCTCATCATCACCGCCTCCGGCGGCCCCTTCCGCAAGACCCCCCTGGCCGATCTCGAGAAGGTTTCACCTGAGCAGGCCCTCAAGCACCCCACCTGGAAGATGGGTAAGCGCATCACCATCGACTCCTCTACCCTCATGAACAAAGGCTTCGAGGTCATAGAGGCCCGGTGGCTCTTCAACGTGGACTGGCCCCAAATCGAGGTCGTAGTCCACCCCCAAAGCCTGGTTCACTCGATGGTCGAGTTCGCCGATGGTTCCGTGAAGGCCCAGGTCGGCCCCCCCGATATGCGGCTCCCTATCCAGTACGCCATGCTCTACCCTGAGCGCCGACCCAATGAGTCTCTGCCCAGATTTGATATCACTGTGCCTACCAGCATGACTTTCGAGCCTCTGGACCCCGCCAGGTATCCCTGCTTCACCCTGGCGCTGGAAGCTGGCAAGAAGGGCGGCACCTATCCCGCCGTCCTCAGCGCCGCCGACGAGGTGGCCGTACAACTCTACCTTGATAATCGCATTCGTTTCACTGACATACCTAAAGTTGTCGAGCGAACTCTAGAAGCCCACACTCCCTCCCCAGCCGACGACCTGGAAGCCATCCTTGGCGCCGATGACTGGGCCAGGGCGCGGGCTCGAGAAACCGCCGGGGTTAAATCATGATCTTTATCCTTCAACTTCTTGCTCTGATAGTTATCCTGGTAGTCATCCACGAGCTAGGCCACTTTGTCACCGCCAAGCTCTTTGGCATCAAAGTCAACGAGTTCGGCGTCGGCTTCCCCCCCAAGCTCTGGGGCGTTAAAAAGGGCGAGACTGAATACACCATCAACGCGGTGCCCCTCGGCGGCTTCGTGAAGCTGGAAGGCGAGAACGACCCATCTCACCCCAGAAGCCTGGCCGCCAAGCCCCCCTGGCAGCGGGCCATTGTCCTGGCCTCCGGCTCCTTCATGAACGCCGTCCTGGCCATCGCCATCTTCGCCGGCCTGTACATGGTCCCCCGCGACGTGCAGATAGGCGACGTCTTCGTGGATCAGGTGACTCCTAACTCTCCCGCCGCCGCCGCGGGCCTTATGGCCGGTGACCAGGTCCTTTTCGCTGACGGAAAGGACATCGAAAGCGTCAGCCACCTCGGCGCCATCATCTCCCGCAATCTCGGCGAGGACATGGACGTAACCGTGCAGCGGGGTGGTCAGACCTTAGAGACCACAGTATCTCCTCGATGGGACCCGCCAGAAGGAGAAGGCCCCACGGGCGTTGTCCTTCGACTCGAAAACGCCACCATAGTCGAGCGTTCCGACCCTTTCTGGGAAGCTATCCCCAAGGGCTTCAAGGAGGTGGGCACCGTCCTGTCGGTTACCTGGAACGCCCTGACTAGCTGGGTTGGCGGCGATGCCCCTGTCCCATTCTCCGGCCCTGTAGGCATCGTTCGCGGCACCCAGGAGGTGGTTGATGAAGGCGGCGCGCTGGTGCTTATCCCCCTGGCCGCCCTCCTCAGCGTCAGCCTCGCCATCTTTAACATCCTCCCCATACCCGCCCTCGATGGCGGCCGCCTCCTCTTCGTCATCATTGAGTTCGTTCGTGGCGGCAAACGTATCCCGCCGGAAAAAGAAGGTCTCGTCCACATGATAGGTTTCGCCCTTTTAATCGCCATGGTGCTGGTGATAAGCTACAACGACATCACCAAAATCATCCGCGGAGAAAGCTTCATTAGATAGAACCATTCCATTTCTTTCGACTTCACTGGGCCCTAGGTGTCTCCTCTCATCAGGTTCCCCTTCTTCTCCTATTGCAAAGGAGAAGAAGGGGTTAGGGGATGATGAGGTGATCCTACATTTCCTTCCCCTTCCAGCAGGAAGGGGATAAAAGGGATGGTATTCCGATTACAAACGACACTTTTTATACGATGCCAAGATATCCCATTGGTATAATGTTCACGCCCCCCCAAGGACAAAATGAATGACTAAACGCAGAGTCACCAAGGCCATCTACGTCGGCAATGTCAAAATCGGCGGCGACGCCCCCATCGCCGTCCAGTCCATGACCAAGACCGACACCCGCAACGTGGCCGCCACCGTCAGCCAGATTAAAGGCCTGGAAGAGGTGGGCTGCGACATCATTCGATGCGCCGTGCCGGACATGGAAGCGGCCAAGGCCCTGGCCGAAATCAAGAAGCAGATTAAAATACCCCTCGTCGCCGATATCCATTTCCACTACCAGCTCGCATTAGAAGCCCTTCGAAGCGGCGTGGACGCCCTCCGCCTCAACCCCGGCAACATTCGAGACCCCGAGCGAGTTAAAGAGGTGGTCCGAGCCGCCAAAGAACGCCAGGTCCCCATACGCATCGGTGTCAACTTCGGCAGCCTGCCCCCCGTCGGCGGCATCGGCAAGTCCCGAGGCTTCTCCCGCGTCATGGACATGGTCAACCAGCTCCCCAAGGCTGGCGAGGCCGTCGAAGGCGACTACACCGCCGTCGACCACATGGTCGCCACCGGCCTCTGGGAAATCGGCCTCCTTGAGTCCCTGGACTTCGATCTTATCAAGATATCCCTCAAAGCCTTCGACGTCCCCACCACCATCCAGGCTTACCAGCGCCTGGCTGCCATGGTCCCCTACCCGCTTCACCTCGGCATCACCGAGGCCGGCACCGTCAAGTCCGGCTCCATCCGCAGCGCCATCGGTCTCGGCTATCTCCTCTACCAAGGCATCGGCGATACCATCCGCGTCTCACTCAGCGGCGACTCGCGAGAGGAGGTCACCGCCGGCTACGAGATTCTGAAGTCCCTCAACCTCCGCCAGAAAGGCGCCACCCTGGTGGCCTGCCCTAGCTGCGGCCGCGCCGACGTGGACGTTATCAAGCTATCCAACACCGTCGACGAGATGCTCAAAAAAGTGAACAAGAACATCAAAGTGGCCGTCATGGGCTGCGAAGTCAACGGCCCCGGCGAAGCCAAGGACGCCGACATAGGCATCGCCGCCGGCGCGGGCCGCGCCATCATCTTCCGCAAGGGGCAAAAGGTGAAAGTCGTGCCCGCTGCTGAAATGCTGACCGCACTCATGGAAGAGGTGGAGAAAGCCCCCGCCTAGCCATGCCCACCCTCTGGCCCCCCCGCGCCACCTTCGAAAACGTCCGACCTGGCGACACCTTCCCCATCCTCATAAAATTCGTCCCGCCGTCCCTCTCCCAGGCATCCGACAGCCTCAACCCCCAATCCCTCATCGCCGTCTACGTGTCCGAGCTATTGCAAAAAGGCCTCCCTTCCCAAAAAGTGAAAGCATCCCTCGCTGCTGAGGTACAGCTAATCGGCCAGTTCACGACCCAGGATATTCTCACGCTGACCGGCACCATCACGGCCAAAGACCCGCAGCAAAAATCCGTGGCTTATACCATTGAAGTCGCCACTCAGGAAAACCAAATCGTCGCCCGCGCCCAGGGACAGGTGACCTTCTAAGTCCAACCCCATTTTGATATAAACGTTATTCAGAAGGACTTAGGCTATATCTCATCCGTGATGCGGAGGAGGCGCTTTAAGACCTCTTTCCCGTCTGGTTCTCCCCCTTCGGCCTGGAAGGCGAAGGGGGAGTTAGAGGGGGTTGTGGTTTCTGTTTCTCTTTCCCTCTTCTCCCGTAGTCGGGAGAAGAGGGATAAAGGGTGATGAGGGTCTCCGAACCGAAACCAAGGCCCGCTTTTTAGTGCCAGAAGCGTGAGAACCCCCTAATTCCTCCCCAGCACCATATGAAACTCCAGCAGCCCCATCTCCCGCCCTCGCCGAATGGACTCCACGGCATACTCAACGCACATCCGCCCAAAACCCGGGTACTTCAGCACCGCCGACCCCACATAAATCTTAGGCCTGAGGCCCGCCAGGTTTATCTCCATCCTCTCCTGGTCCGACTCGTCCATGACCAGGTCCACCGCCCTTCCGGCCATCTTCTCAATCTTGCGATGCATCTTATCGAGAAACTCGTTATCGTTCATACCCTGAAATCGCTTCGTAAGTTATAAGATGAGAATTCCCGTCCGCCCGCTACTAACTGTAGCGCAAAAGCAGGTCGGCCAGCTCCCGCGGCTTATGCAGCATCGCCGCGTGACACGCTTCCAGCCGGTCGATCTCCACATATCCTAGCCCATGGGCCATGCGACGCTGCTCTTTGGGAGATATTAGCTTGTCCTGCTCAAGGACTATATAAGTTACCGGGAACTTTAACTCCAGCCCCTTTAAAGAAACCCGGCTTTTCAACAGTCGAGTGGGAAGGGCCTGAAATCGCCCCACCACCTTGACGCTCTCCTCGTACGACATCCCGCTGCACCAGACATTATGTATCAGGAACTTAGGCATCTTTACACCGCGACCGCCACCCAGCAAAGACTGAAGCATAAACGGCATCCGCACCAGCGGCGGTAAGACGCTCGCCGCCGACCTCCCCTCCTTGGGCAGCACCCCGCCCACCAGCACCACTCGCCTTGGCGTCGACTCCAACGCCGATGCCGCCTTCAGCACCACCGGCGCCGCCACGCCATGCCCCACCAGCACCGGCTTTTGCAGCCCGTTATCCTTGACCAGCTTCACCAGCGCGTCCACACATTGCTGCAGGTTCATATCTGGACGCGCCTGGTTCTCCGCCACCCCAGCCGCGTTAACCGTAATCGCCTGCTCCACCGGCTCCCGAAGGTACAATCGAGGCGGGCTTATCGGCGGGGCCTTCATATAGCCCCATACCGGGCCCCAGGCCCAGCCGCCCAGCCCCGCGCCGGATACTAGAAGATAATCGCCCATTAATCCTGCACCAGGCTTCTCTAAAATTGCCACACGAGATGATAACACGCCTTTTTTGTTAAGCACAGCGACTTACCCGTTCGCCTAAAATTAGACCGCCGGCCCACCCCTACGAAAAGGCCGCCCGCGCCGCCGTCAGCATCTCTCTCTCCTCCCCGGCCAGCACCGTCCGCGGGTCCAGCAGCACCATCCCATCCTCAATACGCCCCACCACCGGCGGGCGATGCCGCCGCAGCCGCGCCGCTACTCCGTCCGCCCCACCCTCAACCCCCTGACAGTCCAGCGCCACCGCCCACGACCGCAGCGTCTCCCCCGGCAGACTCCCTCCCCCAATTGCCGACACCGAGGGCACAACCTGTGCCCTCTCTCCCAACGTCCGCTTCCACCGTATAGCTCTGCGCTTTAACTCCGCCTCCGATGCAGCAATCATCGCCCACACCGGCACCTTGGATATAGCCTCTCCCTTGAGATAATGCAGCAGCGTCGCCGTAAGACCCGCCAGGCTCATCTTATCGATGCGTATAGCCCGAGCCAGCGGGTGACTCGACAGCCTGTCCACCATCTCCTTCCGCCCCACAATTATCCCCGCCTGCGGCCCTCCCAGCAGCTTATCCCCCGAGAAAAATACCAGGTCGGCGCCGTCGCGGACGCTGTCCTGAGGCCGAGGCTCGTACGCCAGACCGTAAGGCCGCGTGTCCAGCAAACAGCCGCTCCCGATGTCATGCAGCGCCGGAATCCCACGCCTCTTGCCCAGCGCCACCAGCTCCGCCGTCTCCGGCGCGTGCGTGAACCCTACCACTCGAAAGTTGCTGGCATGGACTTTCAACAACGCCGCCGTGTTCTCGGAAATCGCCGATTCATAATCGGCCACATACGTGCGGTTGGTCGTCCCCACCTCCACCAGCTTGGCACCGCTCTGCGCCAGCACCGACGGCACCCTGAACCCGCCTCCAATCTCCACTGCCTCTCCCCTGGAAACTATCACCTCCCTGCCCTGCGCTACCGCTGTCAGCCCCAGCAGCACCGCCGACGCGTTATTGTTCACCACCAGGCAAGCCTCAGCGCCAGTAAGCTGCTGCAAGATGGGTTGCAAATGCGCCTGCCGCGATCCCCTTCGTCCATCACCCAAATCCAACTCCAGGTTGCTATACCCCTGCGCCGCCTCCATCATCGCCTCAATGGCCTCTCGACTCAGAGGCGCCCTGCCCAGGTTGGTGTGTATGATGACGCCCGTCGCATTAATCGCCCTCCGTGGCTGCACCTCGCTCAATCGCCGCGCCCTCTCCGCCACCAGCGTCCCAATCTCCTCTGCTGACGGCGCTTCATGTCCGTTGCGCACGCCATCCCTGCTTTCGCCAATGCAAGCGCGCGCCAGGTCGGTAAGCCACTGGCGTTCGTAAGAGGCCAGCAGACCCTTTACCGGCCCACTGTTCAGGACTTTCTCGACGCTTGGAAGGTTTCTCAATGACATAGACATTTGGTGCCTAATTCTACCATGAACAGTCCCTCCGAAAGGACTACAGAAGCGCAGGTGGCGTCCCGGGGATAACTTTGATATAGTCGGGCAAAATCCCGGGGAGGCGGAATATGCAGTACAACGTAGTGTCGGGAGACTCCCACCTGGACCTCACATGGCTGCCAGGCAATCTTTTTAAAGACAACGCGCCGTCGCATCTCAAAGAGAAGGTCCCCCATGTCGTCGAGACCGAGAAGGGCGCGCGATGGGTCGCCGAAGGCAAAGAGCTGGGCGTGTACGGCGGCCTCGGCTTCGGCTTCTCCGCCCCGCGCAAGAATATGCGATATCGCGTCGACCGCATGTACGACGCCGGCTACTACGAAGGCGGCCCCCACCCCATCAACCAGGACCTACGCCTCAAGGACATGGCCACCGACGGCGTCGACGCCGAAATCCTCTACGGCATGACCACCGCGGGCATGCGCATCAAAGACCAGGAGACCCTCACCGCCACCTTCCGCATCTACAACGAGTGGGTCAACGATTTCTGCCGCAGCCGCCCCGGCCGATGGTACGCCCTCGCCTGCATTCCCATCCACGACCCCCAGGCCGCCGCCGATGAGCTGCGACGCGCCTCTAAGCTCGGCTGGCTTCGCGGCGCCGACCTCTACGTCACCGGCACCATCCAGCCCATCTACCTACGCGACGGCTTCTGGGACCCCCTCTGGAAAGCCGCCGCCGAATGCCACATGCCCATCTCCTTCCACATCGGCGCGGGCGGCATCCAGGTTCCCCTGCCTCCCGGCGCCGCCGACCGCACCAAGGTCTTTACCGGCGACAACCCCTCCCAAAACGACCTGGCCTTCCGAGGCTCAGCCCTGCCCTTGGGCCAGCTCTCCGGATCCGAATGGCTCACCAGCATCATCATGAGCGGCGCCTGCGACCGCTACCCTGACTTCCGGTTCGTCCTCGGCGAATGCGGCGCGGGCTGGATACCTTTCATCATCCACCGCATGGACCTGAAGTTCCGTGACCAGTACCTGGACCGCGACTTCAGTCCTGCCCTCGAACTCAAGCCCAGCGAGTACTGGTACCGACAGGGCGCCACCACCTTCCAGGAAGACCCCTGCGTCGACACCATGTCTAAGGAGATCGGCGAGGACAACCTCATGTGGGGCTCCGACTATCCCCACCCCGACGGCGTCTGGCCCGACTCCAAGGAAATCATCAAAGAGACCATGGGCCGCCTCAAGCCTAAAGTGCTAAAAAAGGTCATCTGCGAAAACGCCGTCCGACACTACAGGATGGGCGAGTAAGCCAGCCTAAAAGAGCGCTGAATTCATCACGCCTGACACGCCACAGTCTCGACTCAGCCCGGCTGTGGCGTGTTCCTTTATCGCGATAACTAGCGAAAGGAGTGACAATATGTCCATCCATGTGGTTCTCTCCCCCTAAACGCTTGATGCACATTAAAGGAGAACTTCTTTTTCTTCTATGAGAGACTTGCTTATCATAAACCACGAGCCTTTTGAACAGGCGGGGTTCTGGGTCTCTATATGGTTCTCCCCCTTCGGCCTGAAAGGCGAAGGGGGGGCTTAGAGGGGGTTATGGTGTCTTTTTTAGCTTCCCCTTCTTCCTGCGGGAAGAAGGGGTCAGGGGATGAAGGTATCCGGTTTATGACAAGGTATCCGGTTTATGACCAGGAATGTAATTTGCATGAAGCCCCTTGTGTGGAGCATTAGAGAGGGGTAGGGTAGGGCCGGATTCCTGTTCGCTACCCCTAACCAAGCGAATGCAAACAATAAGGAGCCGAAATATGTACCTCGAAAGAATCATTGTCCGCGTAAAGTACGGCGCCAACGCCCAGATGGCCGAAGTCCTCAAGCGCCTCAACGAAGACTCCATCCGTCACAGCGTCCCCAAGGCCCGCCTCCTCCAGAGTACCTCCGGCCGCCAGGGCACCTTCGTCATCGAGCGCGAGTACGACAGCTACGACCAGTACGCCGCCGCCCGCAAGCAGCAGACCACCTCCAAGGAGTTCCGCACCTGGTACCAGGACTTCCACATCCTGGTCGACGAGGCTTCCAACGAGTATTTTAACATCCTCGCCTAATTGGCCCTTTGACACCCTCCCGCCGCCATCCTAAAATCGCCCCAAGGCTGGTACAGGGAGGCGTCCATGAGCAGGTGGCCTAAAGTCGTCTTCACCGAAGAAGGCATGCGCGAAGGCATGCAGATCGAGGACGCCAATATCTCCATCGACGACAAGGCCCGCCTCCTCGACGCCCTCTCCGATACCGGCATCCAGCGCATCGTCGTCGGCTCCTTCGTCAGCCCCAAGTGGACCCCCCAGATGGCCCGCATCGACGACCTGGTCCAGAAGTTCCACCCCAAGCCCGGCGTCACCTACTTCGCCCTTGCCCTTAACCAGCGCGGCGTCGATCGCGCCAAGCAGTACTCTCCGCCCCTGACCATCGAAAACGATCCCTTCCCGCGACTTCACTGCCACATGTGCGACGTCTTTGTCCGCCGTAACACCAACCGCAGCCAGATGGACGAGGTCGAGCAGTGGCCTAAAATCGTCGCCCACGCCCAGGAGCGCGGCGCTAAGGCCGCCGGCATCGGCGCCAACGCATCGTGGGGTTCTAACTTCCTGGGCGAGTTCCCGGTGGATGCCCTTATGGCTATGCTGGAGCGCCAGCACACTATGTGGGACGAGGCTGGCATCCAGGTCAAGTCCTGCAGCCTCGGCGACCCCATGAGCTGGTGCATGCCCCACAAAGTCGAGGAGTCGCTGTATCGAATCAAGGAGAAGTGGCCTGAAATCGACCACTTCAAGCTCCATTTCCACAACGCCCGCAACATGGCCCTCGCCTCCGTCTACGCCGCCCTCCGCACCCTCGGCCCCGGCGACACCGTCGAGCTGGACGGCAGCATCGGCGGCATCGGCGGCTGCCCCTACTGCGGCAACGGCCGCGCCACCGGCCAGGCCCCCTCCGAAGACCTCCTACATATGCTCGATGATATGGGCGTGCCCACTGGCGTGAATATCGACAAGCTCATCGACTGCGTCTGGATGGCCGAGGACATCATGGGCAAACGCCTCTATGGCCGCGTCTCCAAAGCCGGCCCCCGGCCCAAACGCGGCCAGCTTTACGACATCAACATGCCCATGATCGAGACCATGGACCAGGCCAAACATTTCAAGCTTGGCCCCAAAGTCTATGAAGGCGGCCTCTACCCCTACGACAAGCCCATCACCAGCCCCTACCGCGAGCGCGTGGAAAAAGGCCTCCCCGCCTATGACAAAGCCGACGGCAAGTGGCCCTGGAAACAGAAGTGGCTGGAAGAGTAGCCAACAGTTAATACTCAACCGGTTCCGTCGAGTCACTCCGCCTTTGAACGTCTGAGGCTAGTCGAGGGTTGAGGCCAACGAGCAAGAAGTGTTCATGTCATCCTGAGCGAAGTCTCCCCAACCTTAGCTCACATTCAATCGGGGAGGCTCGTCCGCCGTGGCGGATCGGCCCGTACTCGGACGCAGTCGAGGGATCTAATCGCCGTGACCGTCCCCATGTCCTTTTCATCACTACCAGAGACGGCGTCCCGATGCGGTCGGGAAAGGGGCTGCAAGCTCGCCGTGGCGAGATAAAGGGGATGGTATCCCGCTTTAAGAACAACGCTGGCCTTTGATATGAAAGAGTTGTCTAGACCCAACACCCTAATACTCCGCCCAGTGCTTGAACCCCGGGTTCACGTGCACGTGTCGGAACGCCTCCGCAAACGGAATCCCCCTCTCCTTCCCCAACTCCGCCGCTCGATTTTTAATCCGCTCCGGCAGCTTCTCCGGCTCCCGCATCTGGCTCACATGCTTCGCTAGCGACGCCGCCTTCAAGTCCACCGTCTCGCTGATATCAAAATACGTGTCCAGCCGCTCGCTGCCCCACAAATACATTTCATGGACTCGATGGGGCTGCAAGCCCTCTTTCTTAATCTGCTCCGGAAAATAGTGCGGACTCCACGAGTACGTAAACACTGCGTCCAGCCCCACCAGCCCGCTCACCCGATGGTCCCGATGCGTATGGCTCGTCGAGCGGAATGGGTCGATGCAGAAGACCACCTCCGGCTTGTGCCGGCGGATCTCCCTCGTCACCTGCCGCATCAACTCCAGCGAGTCCTCCAGATCCCCGTCCCCGTGTCGCAGGAACACTACCTCCTGCACCCCCAGCACCGCCGCCGCCGCCCGCTGCTCCTCCTCCCTAATCTTCGCCAGCCTTGGCGATGTCATGGACTTGTCGCTGGTGCCTTTATCGCCGTTGGTGCAGAGGACAAACACCGCCTTCGTGCCCTGCTTAGTCCACCGGGCCACGGTGCCGCCGGCGCCCCCTTCCCCGTCATCCTCATGGGGAATGACCAGCAATACGCTCTTGGGGATAGACTCCATTCTTGGTAATCCTTTTGATATGTTGAAATCCGCCCTTGATGATACGAAAAGGCGTCATAGGCATCAAGCATAAGCATTCTGACCTTTGCTTTTTGTGACATCTGCCGACGTGTGACCTCATAAACAATGGTTACCGAAAGATTTTTGTTGCCTCAGAATTACGGTTACCTTTCCCCGACCATGATAAGGGACTACCTGGCCTAGCTGCGAGCTTTAGAAGCTTCTCGGTCTCTTG
>Ga0194132_10000700_pt1 | contig 68655 bp, 69 predicted proteins | sample TA2KigOf80mmetaG_FD_148612 | JGI IMG/M metagenome (GOLD analysis project Ga0194132, IMG submission 148612) | Freshwater microbial communities from Lake Tanganyika, Tanzania - TA2015054 Kigoma Offshore 80m | ecosystem: Environmental > Aquatic > Freshwater > Lake | place: Tanzania: Lake...
GTGCCCGGTTGGCGACGCCGCGGGGGCTTCATTGTGGCGCCCCTCGATCATGGCGCCGTTGGTCTGATGGGCAAACGTGCCGCGTTTGATCGCTTCGGCGATCAGCGCATCCTGGCCAGGGACCGCTTTGCCGTCGCTGGCCGCCGAAAGCCAGCTGATCAGTTCGGCGTATTGTCGATGGGGATCGCGGTGCTGGCGTTCGTAACGCAGGACGAACACGCGATCCGAGGCAAGACATCGCGCCAAGGCATCGAGACTTTGCCGGGGCGGCACGAAACGCGTCGCGGCTTTGGCCGACAGTGCCGCATAACCATCGGCGATCAACGTCATCAGCGCCGCTTCCTTGCGCGCAGGCGAAAAATCGGTCGCGGCGAGATTGGCCGTGAACGATTCCTTGCCGGCGGCGAGTTCGGTCGACCGCTTATAGAAAAAGTAGGCCGAGACCATCGCGTCGCGTGGATCGCGCGCCAGCATGATGACCCGCGCCGATGGATTTGCCAGCACGCGATTTGGCGGCACCGGGGCATGTAGATCCCAGATGGTGCCGCGGGGCTGATCCATCACTGCAAGGCCGACGGCGCCGGCAAGGATGTCGAGATGGATGTCGATATCGGCCGGCGAAACCATGGCATGGCCGGCAATGTAGTCGGGGTTGGCGAACATCGTGTCGGGCCCGAAAGGCCGGTTGAAACGACGATAGCCGAAGGCGTCGACGATCAACTTGAGACCGATGGCTCGGCTGATCCCGGCGAGCGGCGGCGCGATGAGGACCAGCGGCGCCAGCGCGCTGACCTCGGTGTCGGTGAGCGCGGCAACGCCGCGCGCCGCGTCGATCGCCACCATCGGTGTCCGGCCGCGAGCGATCTTCCCTCGCCAGGCCGGCAATCCCGCAAGGAGGTCGACGTCCTGCTGCGAGGTTGGCGTGAGCAGGATCAGATTTTGATCGGGAATCGTGTCGATGTTCATTGCTGTGCTCGGCGGCCCGTTCGGCGACCCGCTCGGGGGTCAGTTCGGCGGTGGCGGGGCGCCGACAGGGTCGCTCCTTCGGCAGCGAGGGCGGCAAACCTGGAACTTGTCAGAGCGTGTGCCATCACAGGCTCTTCCTTGACGCCAAGTTTGCGATAAAACGCATGCGCTTCAACGTTCCATGCTTTCGAGCACCACCATAAAAAAGTGGCGCCCAGGGTGCTGGCGCTCGACGCCGCGGCGGCGAGAAGCGCCCGGCCGACGCCGCGGGCGCGCGCCGCCGCGGTGACGTAAAGGTCGCCGAGATAACAGCCGCGCTCGGCGGCGGAGGATTCATAAGCCGGCGTCAGTGTCGCGTACCCGGCGGGCTGTCCATCGAGCTCGGCGATCAGGACGCGCACCGCGGGCGATCGACCGAAGAAATCGCGGCGCACCACGGCGGCCGTCAAGCGATCGGTCGGTTCGTTCTGAAAGGCGCTGAGTTCGCGCGCCAAAGCGGCAATCGTCACCGCATCGCCGCGGACGGCAGGCCGAATCACCAGATGTCGTCGGGTATTGGATCGTTGTGGCTTGGTCATCAAGAATGCGTCTTACCATGAATTCATGTCTGGGGGTGGAACCAGCCCTCCCCCGGCCGCGATTCCACCGTTAGACTGATCGGCATGATGACTCGAATCGTCGCTCTTCTTTTGGGTCTGGCATGGTTGTGGCCAGTAAACGCCGCGGCCCAATACCGCGAAGCCTTCAACACGCCCCGCGCAAAGGTTGGCGACGTCGAGATTGGCATCTGGATGGTCTACAGTCAGGTCGGCTTTATCATGATCGCGGCCGAGAAGAACGCGGCCGGCGAATGGATGGCGATTGTGACCAGCGAACCATATCAAGGGCTGGGCGATCTTGAATCGGCGGTGAATGCTGCCGGCGGCGTCGAGGACTGGATCGAGAGTCAAGCTCCCGTGTTCAATGCAGCGCTCGCCGATCGCTTCGCTGAGGCCGCAAGCGAATCGCAAAAATCGCACCCGGAGCCTGGCGGCCCGCCTTTGATGGATAAGGTCAACAAGACCTTGAAGTCCGACTTCAAGATCGTCGTTGGACCCGATGGCATTCCCCGCCTGGTCAAGAAATAGATTTCCCTGACTGAAACAATATTGGGAGGCAGCGATATGCAGCTGTCGAGAATCTTTGTGCTTGCTCTGTCGCTGACGGCGACATTGGCACAACCGGAGTTCGCCTCAGCGCAAGACCGGCGCGGCTGGCAAGACAAGTTCCGGCAGCTCGACGAGGATTGGCCGACCGCCACCGACACGCGCACCGCCTCGGGCGCGCCGGGGCGCGCCTATTGGCAACAGCGGGTCGATTACGACATCAAGGTCGCGCTCGATGAGGCGAAACGCGCCATATCGGGCCGCGCCGTCATCACCTACACCAACAATTCGCCCGAGACGCTGAAGTACCTCTGGCTCAATCTCGACCAGAACCAGTTGGCCAAGAATTCGGACCCGGTCAACGCCCGGATCAGCGACGGCGACGCCAAAGAGACCTACGGCGCCATGCGACGTACGTTCGCTTACGAGGAATCGACCCTCGGGCTCATGGTGACGGCGGTGACGGACGAAAGCGGGAAGCCGCTACCGTTCACGCTGGTCAAGACGCTGGTGCGGATCGATCTGCCGACGCCGCTCGCGCCCGGCGGCAAGACCGCGTTCGCGGTTGCGTGGACGGCGGACATCCCCGAGATCACGGTGCACGGCACGCGCGGCGGCTACGAGCACTTCGAGGACGATAAGAACGATTTGTTCCAGATGTCGCAGTGGTATCCGCGCCTCGCGGCCTACTCCGACAGCGACGGCTGGCACTTGCGCACCTTCTTCGCCAATAGCGAGTTCACGCTCGAGTTCGGCGACTTCACGGTCGAGATCACGGTCCCGTCCGACCACATCGTCGCCGCCACGGGCGAGCTGAGAAATGCCGAAACCGTTCTCACCGCCGAGCAGCGCGCCAGGCTCGAGCGGGCGCGGAGCGCCAAGAAGCCGGTGATTGTCGTCAGTCAGGAGGAAGCGACCAAGGCCGAGGCCGCCAAGGCCAAAGACACCAAGTCCTGGATTTTCCACGCCGAGAACGTGCGCGATTTCGCATGGGCGTCGAGCCGCAAGCTGATATGGGACGCCCAAGGCCATGAGGTCGAGCCGGGGCGCACCGTGCTTGCCATGTCGTTCTATCCCAAGGAAGGCAATCCCCTGTGGCAGCAGTATTCGACAGCGGCGCTGATCCATTCGCTCGACGTCTACGGCCGCTTCACCTTCGCCTATCCCTATCCGGTCATCATTTCGGTCAACGGCAATGTTGGCGGCATGGAATATCCGATGCTCGCCTTCAATTCGGGCCGGCCCGACAAGGATAAGAAGACCGGCAAGCTGACCTATTCCAGCGCCACCAAATACGGATTGATCTCGGTGATCATCCACGAAGCCGGACACAACTGGTTTCCGATGATCGTCAACAGCGACGAGCGCCGCTGGACCTGGATGGACGAGGGCCTCAACACGTTTTTGCAGTTCCAGGCCGAACGATTGTGGGAGGAAGGCTATCCGGCGCGGCGCGGCGAACCCAAAGACATTGTCGACTACATGAAGTCCGAACGGCGGCGCCCGATCATGACCGACGGCGAATCGCTGGAGAATGTCGGCGCCAACGCCTATGCCCTGCCGGCGACCGCGCTCAATATCCTGCGCGAGACGATTATCGGTCGCGAGCTGTTCGACTTCGCGTTCAAGGAATACGCCACCCGTTGGAAATTCAAGCGCGCCAACCCGGCTGATTTTTTCCGAACGATGGAGGATGCGTCGGGCGTCGACCTCGACTGGTTCTGGCGCGGTTGGTTTTACGGGACCGAGCGGGTCGACATCGCGCTGAACGGCGTCACCGAGTACGCCATCGACACCAAGAACCCCGAGGTCGAGCAACCGCTGGCGCGGCGGCGTGACGGCGACGAGCCGCAGTCGCTGACCGAGGAGCGCAACCTCGAAGAGGCGCGGCGCGATCCTTCGCTGCGCATGCGGGTCGATCGGCAACCGGACCTGAAGGACTTCTACAACGAAAACGACCGCTTTACCGTCAGCAACGCCGATCGCAACAAGTACAACGCGCTGATCAAGGACTTGAAGCCATGGGAGAAGGAACTGCTCGGCCGCGGTGAGTATGCCTACATGCTCGATATCGCCAACATCGGCGGCCTGCCGATGCCGGTGATCGTCGAGAGCACGACCGCCGATGGCGATCGCGACGTCATCCGCATTCCGCCCGAGGTGTGGCGACAGGATCCCGGCAAATTCTCGAAGCTGATCGTGAGCAAGGAGAAAATCGTTTCGTTCGCGATCGACCCGCGCCGCGAGACCGCCGACGCCGACACCGAGAACAATTTCTGGCCGCGGCGAATCGAGCCGTCACGCCTCGAACTGTTCAAGCAGGAACGCCCCACCGGGCGCAACCTGATGAAGGACATGGACGAAAAGCTGAAGACCAGCGACGACAAGAAAGACGGCGATAAAAAAGACGACGATAAAGACGAGACGGATTGAGCGGCGTGAGCCGCGGCGTTCCGTCGCGATACGAAACAATCTTGACCCTCTCCCTTCCCGGGTGCTGTACTTGAGCGACAACCGGGGATGGGGGATGCGATGCACGCAGGGATTTATGGTGCCGTCAGACTCGTCGCAGCGTTGATCGTCGCGGCCTTGAGCGCCGCCCCGAGCGCGGCCGCGCCGCCGGTCGAGGTTTACGGGGCGTAAGAAGATATCTCGGACGTCAGTATTTCTCCCGACGGCAACAAAGTGGCGATGATGCTTTCGGAGGACGGGCAAACTGCCCTCGCGATCATCGATCTGACCACAAACCAAACCAAGGCCGCCAACACATCGAATCTCAAAGTGCGCGGGATAGATTGGAGTGGGCCCAATCATGTCCTGCTCTACGCCTCCATCACGACCAATATCATGGAGTATCGATCCTCGAAGGTCGAATTTTGGGGTGTGTTCTCGATCGACACACGCGACATGTCGAAGCCAAAACAGCTCCTCGCCAATACCCGAGATCTCGCGTTGCAATCCAGCCTCGCCGATGTCCGCGCATATGTCGGTAATGACAACGGCGATGTCTATATGGCAGCGCGAATGGATCACGGCGGATCGATTTCCGGCATCGAGGACCTCCTTCTGGTCAACGGCGCCACCGGGCGTGGTCGGGAGATCGCACGCGGCTCTGAATCAACGCGATATTGGGTCGTCTCACCCAAGGGCCACGTTATCGCCCGAGTCGATCACTTGCAAAAGTCCGACCTCTATCGGGTCCTTGTTCCGACCGATGAAGATCGTCGCGGGACCTTCAAGGCGATTTTTCGCGAGGAAACCGATCTCCCAAACATTACGGTCTACGGTGCAACCGCAGACGAGAAACATCTTATTGTCTCGGGATGGAAATCCAGCGACCGCGAAGCCCTCTTCAAAATGTCGCTCGAGACCGGCGAACTGGAAGAGGCCCTGTTCGAGCACGAGCTCGTCGATGTCCTGGGCGTTCATCGCGACCCCTATACGGGCGCCATCGTCGGTGCGCGTTTCGTGATCCACGGTCCGGAACAGGTGTTCTTCGAAAACGACCTGCAAGCCGTGTTGCAGGCCGTACTAAAAGCTCTGCCCGATAAGACTGTCTCGCTGAGGTCGTGGAGCAAAGATCGAAAAAAATTCGTGGCGCACAGCCAGGGCGATGATGACCCGGGAACCTACTATGTGTTTGATCTCTCCGCGGGGAAGATGCTTAAGGTTGGGAGCGCCCGCGAAAACATCAAGGCCGACGACATTTACAAGGTCACGCCATTCTTCTTCAAAGCACGTGACGGACAGTCGATTCACGCCTTTTTGACCGTACCACCTGGAAAATCGCCGAAGAATATTCCGTTGGTTGTGCTCCCTCATGGTGGGCCAGCCTCTCGCGATTCGACGTCATTCGACTACTGGGCGCAGTTTCTCGCATCCAGAGGCTATGGCGTCTTGAAGGTGAATTTTCGAGGCTCGACGGGTTACGGGAAAAATTTCGAGCGTGCCGGCGAGGGCGAGTGGGGCGGCAAGATGCAAGACGATGTCACCGATGGCGTCGAGCACGTAATCAAAGAAGGCATTGCTGACCCAACCCGGGTCTGCATTGTCGGCGGCAGTTACGGCGGTTACACGGCGTTGGCGGGTGCCGCGTTTACGCCCGACTTATATCGATGCGCTGTATCGATTGCCGGGTCTTCGGACCTCGAACGGAAGATGGGATGGGCCAGCAATCGGTTTGGGGTGCACAGTGAAGTCTACGAGTATTGGATGAAATCGGTCGGAGATCCGGCCACGCACATGGATCTCATTCGAGCCAGATCGCCGAGCAATTCCGCGTATCTCATTAAGGCCGACTTGATGTTGATTCGTGGCAAAGATGACACTGTCGTGGCGTTTGAGCAAAGTGAGATCATGGCGGAAGCCATGAAACGCGCTGGAAAAGACGTGTCATTCGTCAAGCTCGATGGCGAGGATCATTGGATATCGACGGCGACCACCAGGACCAAAATGCTGACGGCGCTGGAAAGTTTTCTCGCTAAACATCTCGGCCCCTGATCTCCGCGCGCTGATATACTCGCGCCATGGGAAAAGTCTCACGGCGCGGGATGGTGGTTGGAGCGATCGCGGCGGGCACATCTGCCCAGGCCCATGGGTTTCATGCCAGCTTCACGGTGATCGAGCACAATGCCCGCGCCGGAACCTTGGAACTGTTACACCGGCTTTTCATTCAGGACCTTGAGGTCGTTCTCACCGCGCGGCGCGGCGAAGCCATGACGATCGACGATTCGCCTCTCGTCCAGAAGTTCATCGAGGAATATCTGCTCGATGTCTTTTCCTTGGCGGATTCGAACGGCAAGCGACTCCGGCCCGACTGGGTCGGGATGAAGCTGCAGATCGATACGCTGTTCGTCTATCGCGAGCTCAAGGTTCCGGCCGCGCCCGCGGCGCTGATCGTGAGCGATCAGACCCTGACCGAAGCGCACCCTGGCCAGGTCAATTCGGTCAACGTCACCATTGGCGGGCGCACGCAGACCGCCGTGTTCACCATCGACGATCCGCCACGCACCCTGACGTTCTGAATTTGAGCATGTCCCGGTGAAGTGGAAAGCGCTCTAGACGATCACCGTCCGATCGCCGATGTCGTTGATCTGTACGGCGCCGTCCCGGGTGATCAGCGTCAGATCCTCGAGGTGGGCGGAGCCGCCGATGCCCGACTGGCGCACGGGAAGATCGACGCTCAGCATCATGTCGCTAGGCTAACGGCGTCTTCGCGCGACCGCTTTGATCGGCGGCAACTACTTCATGCTGGCAGGCAGCGCCAGCACGATGTCGGGGACCAACGTAATCAAGGCCACGAAACCGGCCATGATCATAAAGAACGGAAATGCCGCCCGGGCGACCCGGCCCATACTTTCCCCGGTCAGCCCCTGGACGACAAACAGGTTGAATCCGACCGGAGGGGTCACCTGCGACATCTCGACGACAATCACCAGGAAGATACCGAACCAAACCGGGCTGAACCCGGCGGCGACAATCAGAGGAAGCACGATCGGCAGCGTCAGCACGATCGCCGACATTCCGTCGATGATGCAGCCGAGCACGATGTAAAGCAGCATGAGCAGGATGATCAGGGCGAACGGAGAAAGCGCCAGGGCGGCAATCGAGGCCGCAATGCTTTCCGGCAATTGCAGAAAAGCCGCGGCCTTGGAGACGAAGAGGGCCCCGGCCAGGATCAACCCGATCATCGAGCACGTCCTGAGCGAAGCCATCACGGCGAGTTTCAACGTCGCGAGGCTGAGGCACCGTTGCAGGCCGGCGATGATCAGCGCGCCAAACACGCCGATGGTGGCGGCTTCCGACGGCCCGGCGAGGCCCGCGTACATCGAGCCGATCACCATGCCGATAAGCAGCACGATGGGCCCGAGCTCCACGATCGCTTTCAATTTCACGTCCCACCCCGTCGATGGCTCTTGCGGCGGGACCAGCGCCGGGGTCAGCACGGCGCGAAAACCGATATAGGCCATGAACGACAGCGCCAGCAGCACGCCGGGGACGACGCCGGCGATGAACAGATCGAGAATCGAGACCTGCGCCAGGACGCCATAGACAATCATGATGATGCTCGGCGGAATCAGGAACCCGAGCGTGCCGGCGCCGCACAGCGAGCCCATGGCGAGATCCATGCTGTAGCCGCGGCGCGTCAGCTCGCTCATCGTCATCCGCCCGATCGTCGCCGTCGTCGCCGTCGACGATCCCGACACCGCCGCGAACAACGTGCAGCCGATGACATTGACGTGCAGCAGCCGCCCCGGAATGCGCCGGGTCCACGGCGCGAGGCCCTTGAACATCGACTCCGACAGTCGCGTGTTGAACAGGATTTCGCCCATGAAGATAAACAGCGGCAGCGACGCCAGTTCGGTCGCCGTGAAGCTGCTCCAGAGATCGAACGCCAGCAGCGCGCCAACCGGCATGTCGCGAAACGCCATCAACGTCACGGCACCGGTCGCGATCAGCGTAAATCCGATCCACAGGCCCGACGCGAGCAAGACGGCAAGACAGACCAGCAGCAGCGACAAGGGAGCAGCCATTGCCTAGTCCTTCGCTCCGGCGCCGAGATCGGGCGCGGCGCCGGTGATAAGGCGGATCAATCGCGCCACCAGCGCCAATTCCAGGACGGACGGGCCAAGCGCGACGAGGAATTGGGGATAGCCGATCGGTGTCGCGCTGGGGAAATAGGTCAGCGTGCCGCGCGCCAGGGTCCCGACGGCAAAGTCGAGCAGCGCCCAGGCCATGAAGCCGCAGACGATCAGACCGAGAACGGTGCAAGCAATATCGAGGCCCCGTGCAACTTTGGGCCCAATCCGGGCGCCGAGCAGATTGACCCGGATGTGACCGCCCTGACGCATCGTCCACCCCGAGGCCAACAACAGGACCGCCGCCAGGAAGTAGCCCGAGTACTCGACGCTAAAGCTGAGACTGGTGTCGAACAAATCCCGCGAGATCAACTCGGCCATGCCGAGCACGAACAAGGCGATCAGCAGCACGCCGGCCAAGGCGGCGGCCGCGTCACAGATGGCGTCGATGGTTTTGAGAATTGCGTTCATATCGCGGGCATCGGCCGGCCGACGCGGTCGAGAAACTGTCGGACCAGCGGCACCGCTTCGGGCACGGCGTTCAAATAGGCTTTGACCACGGGGCTCGCCTCGGCGCGCATGGCCGCCAACAGGTCGGGCGACGGCGTGATCGTCCGCATGCCGTTCTGTTCGAGAATTTTGAGCTTGTCGGCGTCGTCGCGTCCGGCGATGTCCCAAAATTCGGGTTCGAGCTTTTGGGCAAGCGCGAAAAAGGTATCGCGATGTTCGGCCGAGAGCGAATCAAGCGACTGCTGATTGGCCGACAGGATCACGCCCGACCAGGTGTGGTTGGCGCGGATCGAAAACTTGAGAAAATCCCAGTATTTTTGCGCCCACGCGGTGGTGGCCGACGTCATCACCGCATCGAGCGAGCCGGCCGCAAGCGACGCAACCACATCGGTTGTCGGCATCTGCACCGGGGTCATTTTCAAATTGTGCGCCAGGTCGGTCGACAGCTTGTCGTAGGTTCTGATCTTGAGGCCCTTGAGATCGGCAACCGTGGCGATTTCGCGATCGGTGAAGAAATACTGATTGGGCCAAGGCACGACGTAGACCATGCGCTGATTGTGTCGCGCGTATGCCGAATTGATTCCTTCGCGAATGATCTGATAGAGGACTCTCAGCTCATCGAACGTCTCGACCATGTAAGGCAGCGATTCGAGCCCAAGAATTGGCTCGACACCGACTTGCTGAAAGGCCGAGGCGTCGGCCATGTCGACAATGCCTTCGTCGACCGCGCGCATGGTGTCGGGACCTCGAATCCCGAGTGTGGCGCCGGCATGGACATGGATGATCAACGCGCCGTTGGTCGCCTTGGCGACCTCGTCGGCAAACCGGCGGGCGTTGACGACGTGATACTCCATCGGGCCCCACGGCTGGGCCAGGTCCCAGTGATTGCCCGTCTGTCGTGTACACGCTGCCGCCAGTGTTCCCGCACCGATCGTCAACGCACCGCGGCGCGGTAGATTGCGAATCATCGCCACCCTCGTGTCGAAACGCTGCGCACACTAACACCGGCTCTTGCCGTCGATAAACACTCACGAAGTGGGGATAACGCCGGCCAAGTCGACTTTTCGTGGCCGGTGGCCGCAGGCTTCCAGGAACCGCAACAAGTCGGCGGGGGTTATCGTGGTCGTCATGTTATTGACCAGCGGATGCGCCGTCAGGATCGGCTGCTCCATCATCCAGGCGTCGAGAATCAACTGTACCGTTTGGTGCGGATCGTTGATCGCGGCGAACGGGGTGACCGAGCCGGGCTCGACGCCGAGCGTGCGTTTCAAGCGATCGGCCGAGCCGAACGATAACCGCGCCGCACCGATGTCGTCGGGCAGTCGTTTGAGATCGATCCGCCGGTCGAGTGGCGTCACCACCAGCCACATTTTCTTTTTTGCATCGCAGAGGAACAGATTTTTGACATGCACGCCCGGCAGACTGTGCACGTGTGAAGCCAGTTCCTCGGCCGTGAAAGCCGGAAGATGAGAGACGGTGGTGGTCGAAATGCCGAGCTGCTCGAGGCGCCTGAACAAGTCGTTCGGCGTTGCCGGCGTTACGGATCCGGCCGGCGCCGCCGCAATCAAGGAAACGTTTTTGTGGTCCATGCCAAAATGTCATCGGTTACGCGTGACTCGTAACCCTCGAACGAATGCGGCGCGCCGTTGGGCCCATCGTAGAAAATGTACTGGGCATTGGCTCCGGCCGCTTCGGTGATATGGATGAGCCAGGCCCCCTGCATGAACGGATCCCGCGAACCACCCAAGGCCAGCAGTGGGACTTTCACTGATTTGATCAATTCGGAATGCACCGCCTTCGAGCGCGGACCCCAATAACTGAGAAACGCGTCGGCGTAGTAATAGGTGAACCCCGACATCGGTGCCGAAAAGAACATCGGCTGACGCTCGTCCTCGTCGTAGATCGCGCGCGGAAACGGAGCGTCGATCAGATGGGTCGCACCGGAGCCGTTACGAACGGCCTCTTCGGCTTCAAGCACGGTGCGCGCATAGAGATCTTCGTCCATGGCGATTCGGGCGTGCGTCGGCAAGTCGCGCTGTGGCGCCAGGTACACCAATGCCTTGAGACGCGTGTCTTTGGTGGTCGCCAAATAATAACTGAGCCAGAGATTGCCGATCGAGTGACCGACACCGATCAGCTTGCCGTAGCCGCGTGCCGCCATCAGATCGACCCAAGCGGCGATGTCGGGCGGGACATCCTCGAGCTTGCCGCGCACGGTTCCGCGAAAGCCGGACTCGCGATGGCGCACGGCAAGGACCGGGTATCCCCGCTGCGCCAAACGCACCGCCAGCCAGTGCGATGTCGAGCGCATGATGTCGGCCGCCCAGCCATGCACCATGATGAACGCAGGACGATTGGCCGGCGGTGTCGTCACGGGACTGTACAAAACTCCGGATAGCGTCGTGCCGTCGCCCGAGCGCACATCGAGAATTTGCGTGCGGACCAACGCCGGCGCGGACAAGCCTGCGGAGACAAGCCATCGCCCCACGTCGGCAACGAGTTGGCCTTGGGCGCGCGCGAGATCGCGACCAACGCCCGCGTAGGATTTGATCGTGACGTCGCGACTGACGAGGGCGGCGCCCTTGAGCGTCTCGAGGCGGGTGGCGGTCGAGGCGGCATCGTCGGCACCGGCCGCCAGCACGATCGGCGCTTCCACTGCCGCCAGGTTCTGGGTCAACGCTGTCGTCGCCTCGGGTCCATACCAATCGAGAAACGTCGGCGGCGTGAAGATCAGCCCCTCGCCCAGATCGACGAACGTGCGATCGCCGGTTTCGATCGCCTTGGCTGCGGTTTCGACCATGCCCGCGTAGCGCTCCGCGCCGACTTTCGCCCTCAAGCCATCGGCGAGATCGTCGCCAGGGGCGAGCAGGATGAGTCCCTTGATCCGCGCATCGCCCGATTGCCCCGCATAACGAACCGCGATCGCCGCGCCGAGCCCGCTTCCCGCCAGCACAACCCGCGTCGCGCCACGAGCCGCGAGCGCATCAACCGCCGTCTTGACATCGGTGATCGATTCGTCAAAGCGGCTGAATGCGTAACGCTCCGTCAGCCTCGTCTCGATGGCGAGATTGCCGAAGCCAAGCGCCGCCAGACCGTCGGCCAGAAACCGCGCCGTACCGCCGGCCGCGATCAGCGAAAGACCGGGACCATCACCGATATGAACCACCGCCGGCGCCGCGGCATTGAACCCGGCGCCTGGCGATGTCATCACCGCCGACAAAAGAACACCGTCCGCCGTCGCGAGTTGGAAGACTTCGCGCACCGGACCGGGCGCCGTTGCGCGATTGGATTGGGGTTGGGGTTGTTGAGGTTGGGATTGGGACTGGGCGCGTGGTTGAGTTTGGTTTTGAGCCGTAAGCGCGGTGGCCCAACACATTGCCACTGCGAGCGCGACCACCGGCGGAAATACGCGAACCATTCTCATGCGTGGCTACGTTGAGCGAACGCCAGCGCGATGTCGCGCGGCGATGCCCCCAAGGTTAACATTCCGTGGTAATACTACCTCATCTTTCGCCCCGGATCATGGCAAGCGGACATCTCATGCCTGCAAGGTCGCCTTTGCCCGATCCCGGGCTATCGTGGTCGCAGGCCCGCGTGCCGCGGTCGGACGTGTTTGACGACACCTATTATGCGCGCGAAGGCGGATTGGCCGAGAAGCGCCACGTCTTTCTGGGTGGCTGCCAACTTCCGGGCGGCTGGCGCGCGTCGCCGAACTTTGTCGTCTGCGAATTGGGATTCGGCACCGGTCTCAACTTCCTTTCGACATGGGATGCGTGGCGACGCACAAAGCCCTTGGGCGGACGCCTTCACTATCTTTCGGTCGAGGGCTATCCGCTGTCCCCCGACGATCTCAGAGAGTGCGTCGGCGCCTGGCCCGAGTTGCGCCAGGTGGCGTCGGGTCTGCTCGCCGCCTACCCGGTGCCGCAACGGGGATTTCATCGCGTTTTCCTCGACGGCGGACAGGTGATGCTGACATTGATGTTTGGCGACGTGGCCGACGCCTTGGCCGCGCTTGAGGCCGAGGTCGATGCCTGGTTCCTCGATGGTTTTTCGCCCGACCGAAATCCGGCCATGTGGTCGTCGACCGTCGCCGCCGAGATGGCGCGGATGTCGCGCCCGGATGCCCGACTTGCGACGTATTCCGTCGCCGGAGATGTCAGGCGCGTTCTGACCGAGGCCGGCTTCGACGTACACCGCGCGCCCGGCTTTGGCGGTAAGCGTGGGATGCTGCGCGGGACATTTCGCAAGAGCGCCGCCGTGTCTCGGCGGTTGCAGCCCTGGTTTGCCCATGCGCCGGCGGCGCGAATTCGGAACGGTAAGGCGGCCGTGATCGGCGCTGGCCTCGCCGGCGGAAACGTGGCGCGCGCCCTCAAGCGCCGGGGCTGGTCGGTCGCGGTCTATGACGCCGCCAACAAAATTGCGGCCGGGGCTTCGGAAATTGCGGCAGGCATCCTGATGCCGCGACTTACCGCTGCCCCCAATCTCGATGGCCGGTTCTACGCGGCGGCTTGGCGATTTGGGCTCGATACCTACGAGGACCTTGCCAACCACGGCCTGCCGTTGCTGCGCGATCGCGGCGGCGCACTGCAGCTCGCCGTCGACGCCGACGAAGACGCGCGCCAGCAAGGCATGATGTCCGATCCGCCATTGCCGGAGCCTTACCTCTATCGCGTGTCGGCCAAGGAGGCGACCGAACTCGCCGGCGTGTCGCTTCGGCATCCCGCGCTCTTCTTCCCGCACGGCGGCTGGCTTAGTTGCGAGCTGGCCTCCCGTGCGCTGCTCGATGGCATCGAGATGCGCCTGGGCGCGCGTGTTACCGGCGTCAAACGGCAGTCGGGTCAGTGGCAAGTGCTCGGCGATGGCGAAGCCGAGCTTGGCACGGCGGATATCGTCGTTGCCGCCAATGCGCTTGGCGCGGCCGCGCTTGATCCGCTGGGCTGGCTGCCGCTTCAGTCCCGCCGAGGTCAGGTCACCTGGGCGCGTCCTTCCGATGCGACGCGCAGATTGCATGCGGCCCTGGTGTTCGGCGGTTATTTGACTCCGGCTCATGGCGGCCGGCATTGCCTCGGGGCGACGTTCGACTGGGTCGGCGATCCGACGGCGCCATCGTTGCCCGACGACGAAAGCCATCATCGCAATCTTGCCGAGCTTGCCGCCGCCTTGCCCGGCCTCGACCTGCCGCCGCAGTCGGTTGTCGACGGCTGGGCGGCGGTGCGGTGCACAACGCTCGATCATCTGCCGGCTGCCGGCCCGGTCCCCGATGATCGCGCGTACCTCAAGGACTACGCCGAATTGCGCCACGGCCATCCCTGGGCTCGTTACGTCGATGCCACGTATCACACCGGCCTCTACACACTGGCCGGGCTTGGCGCCCGCGGCCTGGTGGCGGCGCCCCTCGCCGCCGAAATCGTCGTCAGCCACATTCTCGGCGATCCCTGGCCGCTTGAGCGCGATCTGGTCACCGCGCTGCATCCCGGCCGCTTTCTGGTGCGCGACTTGAAACGGCTGAGGGTCTGACCTTGCGCGGCAATTGCCGGCTTGATAATCGGTCGGCTCGTTTGCCCTCGTCGATACAAATCGTCCTGATGTTGAGTGTTGAGAAAATGTTACGCGTGCTTTGCGTGTTTTTCGTACTGGGCGCCGCGTACCCGGTCTCGGCGCAGAGCCTCGAGTCATCGTCCACCTGGTTGCAGGGCTTCGATGACTGGATCAGCGAATTGGCCGAGGTCAAGGCGACCGATTTTCAGTATTCCATTGGCGCCGGCATGGGCGTCGCGCCCGACTATGCGGGGGGCGATAATTACAAGGCGCTCGGTCTGCCGTTGTTTCAGATCAGGCTGCGCGACACGCTGACGGTCGACCCCCTGGGGGTTCGCTTTCGGATTTGGCGCAGTGACTGTTGCCGATTCCGCTTATTTGCCGGCCTGTCCGAGAGTCGGGGCGCAGATGCCGACACCCCGGTCGCCAAACTGCCGGATGTCGATCGTGGCATGAATCTCGGCTTCGTATTCGAGGGACGCATCGTCGGGCCGTTGGCGTTTCGCTTGAACGGTCGCAAGGAAGTCGCCGGCGGCCACGGTGGCGTGACGATGTCGCCTTCGCTGGGCGTCATTCTCCGCACCAGCGACCAAAGGTATTCCGTGATCCCTGAAGTTGCGACGACGTGGGCCAACGGTCGATACATGAACGCCTTTTTTGGCGTGACGCCGGTGGGATCTGCGGCGTCGGGACTGGCGCCGTTCGCGGCGTCGAGCGGATTTCGCGAAGTGTCGCTGCGGCTGACGTCGACGTATCGCTTCAACGAGCATTGGACGATGATTGGCCGCCTCCAGGCGTCGCGGCTCACCGGCGATGCAAAGCAAAGCTCGATCGTTCGCCAGGCCGGCGACGAAGACCAGGGTTTGATCGGCTTCGGTTTTCTCTACACGTTCTGACGCCGCCACAATTCAACCTGAATCCGACCTCACATCCGCCGCGACCGGCCACCATCGTGAGATTACAGGGTCGCGCGTGACGGGGGCTGTGATGCGGCGGGTGTTGTCTCTCTGGCCGGTTCAATTCGTTATATTGGCGGCGACGCTCGGCGTCGCCTTATGGGCTTGGGCTGAATTCACGCTGACGCCGTCGCTGGCGCCGGTAGCCGCTATCGTCATCGCCCAGCGCTGATCGAGATCAGCGCGTGACGACGTTCGATTCGGCCGACGCCTCCACCAGCCGCGCCGCGAATTGAGGCTCGGAGACCTCGCCCTCGACGACGATGGCGAGCCCGGGCGCGACGCTGCGCGCGACATGACGGCCGCTCGGCGGAGCGACGTCGGATAACGACATCTCGACCCACGCCAGCAATGAACCAGCGAGAGCCAGGGTGAACAGCGCGAGATGGAGGGAGGATCGATCTTGGGTCATGTCTCTGTTTTCGGCCTTCTGACGGTCTGTGATCTAGGCAACTTCGCTTGCGAGGCTCGGTCTTCAGATCCTGAGGTCAGAGCCGGGGATCTTCGTCACTGGCGCGACGGGCGGAAACAGTGAAAAAGTCTCGACTCTGGCCACAGGACCATTGGGCTCGTTCCTGACTGGCACCGGCCTTCCTTCGTCCGCGTCTCGGGAAACCTTCCCCCGCCTGTCTGGCCACCCGTCGGTGATCCGGACGGGCGGGGGAAGAATGGGCTCTTGGTCATCGGGGTAGGAGTGACTCGTGGGCGATGACGCGAGAGCCTAACTCAGATGGTCTTCCTGAACACGGTCTCTGGGTTGGCTGTGTGCACTAAGTTGCTACGCTCCTCTGAGTTTACGTGGGAATGTTTCCCACGAATTAGGGCATAATAGCGGTTGAAATGGGCGTGTCAAGAAAATTGTGGGAATTCTTCCCACGTTCTGCTATAACAGGCCCATCAAGCGAACCCGAGATCCAAGTTGCATGGCTGAGTCGATTCCGCCGTCTGTGCCTAAAGCGTTGATTTCAGCGCTGAAAAGGATGTTCCGGCCGATCATCAAATTGTTGGTCGCCAAGGGGATTGGCCTGCCCGCGCTGATCGAAGTCTTGAAGGGCATCTACATCAGCGTCGCCCAGGAGGAGTTCCCGACCAACGGCCGGCGCACCACCGACAGCCGAATCAGCCTGTTGACCGGTGTTCACCGCAAGGACGTCAAGCGACTCCGCGAAGATGCTGACGAATCGTTTGTCGCGCCGCGTTCGATTGGCATTGGCGCCATGGTTATTGGCCGCTGGTTGGGATCCGCCCGTACCACCGATTTGCAAGGCGCACCGCTGCCGTTACCGCGCCACGCCGATCAGCCGGGCGGGCCTTCATTTGATGCCTTGGTCGAGTCGGTCTCGACCGACGTCCGGCCGAGGGCCGTGTTGGATGAGTGGCTGGCGCTTGGCATTGCCCGACTCGACGAAAAAGGCCGAGTCGTGCTCAACCGCGCCGCCTTCGTCCCCGAAAAGGGCCTTGATGAGAAGGCTTTTTACCTTGGTCGCAACGTCCACGATCACCTCGCCGCCAGCGTCCACAACGTCCTTGGCGGCGGCAACCCCATGCTCGAGCGCAGCGTTCATTACAGCGGTCTGACCGACGAATCGGTCAAAACCATTGCCGAAACGGCGGAACGGTTGGGGATGCAGGCTTTACTGTCAATTAACCGCCTGGCGCTTGAGTTGGCCGACAAGGATAAATCCACCACCGACAAATCTTCGTTGGCTGGCGCCAAACGGGTCAATTTCGGCTTGTATTTGTTCCACGGGGCCGCCACCTTGAACGGTGAGGCAAAGGACGATTCGGCCAAATGAATCAAAGGCCTATGAATCACGGGGCTGACAAAGTCAGAGGCTGGCTGAGCCGGGCCGCGAGCGGGTTGCTCGCGCTCGGTTTTTTGGCTGCCTGCGCGGTCGATAGCGTCACCGTTGTTCAGAACGACCCCAAGAACGGCGACGGGATTGGCGGGACCGGCATCAAGATGGCCGACAACCGCAATGGCGACGGCCTTGGCGGCACCGGCATCCTTGGCACCATCTCGGGCTTTGGCTCGATCATCGTCAACGGCATGGAGCTCGAATACGACCGTGGCACCAAGGTTGAGATCGATGGCCGTCCGGCGTCGCTCGAAGACTTGAAGGTCGGCCAGGTCATACTCGGCACCGCCCGCACCAAGAACGGCGAGCTGTACCTCGACTCGATCGAGATGCTGCATGCGGTCACCGGGCCCATCGAAGCGATCAATCACGACACCGAGACCATGACCATTCTCGGCCAGAAGATCCGACTCAACCTCGCCGGCGATGGGGCCGCCAAGGAATCGTTCAAGACCCTGACGATCGGCGACTCGGTTGCCGTGTCCGGTCTCAGAATGGAAGACGGCACGATCGTTGCCACGCGGGTCGATCAGCGCCCCGAGGACGGCCGATTGATCGTCCGCGGCATCGCACGCGGCGTGTCGGCGACGTCGGTCACCGTCGGCGGACTGGACATTCCGATCGACGCGCAGACGACGATCTCGGCCGTGAAAGACGGCGGCCGTGTGTTCGCCTCGGGTCGCGTCATCGGCGGCAAGTTCGTGCCCGAGGTGGTGATCGGATCGCCCGCCCTGCCGTTCGAAGCGGGCGTCAATAACGTCTCGCTCGAAGGTTACGTCCCGAGCGCGGCCGGTCCGACCATGATGATCGAAGGCGTCGCCGTCGCCGGCGCCACCCTGCCGGCCGGGACCACGGGGGGCGATCGCATCGTCGTCAACGGGCAGGTCAGCGGCGCCGATCGGGTCACGGCGTCGACCATCAGCCGCATCAAGACCGTGGTCACTATTCTCCGCGCCCGCGGCAGCATGCGCCCCGCCGCGGTGCGCCCGAACGACCCGAACCGGCCCGAGCGGATGCAGCAACCGGCGACGCCCACCCCCGCGCCCGAACGGCCCCAGCGCGAACGGCCGCAACGCGAGCGGCCTCAGATCGAGCGGCCGTTCGATTTCACCATGCCAATGGTGTAATCGGGCCAATGGTGTAATCGGGCCAAAGGCGTGATTAGCGGGAAGGCGTGATTAGCGGGCCTTGCGCTTGAGTAACGCCAGGGCGCGGTCGTCCAAGAAGCACAGCGCTTCAATCTTGTTGCCGTCAGGATCGCGCACGAAAGCCGCATAGTAGTTGGGCGTGTATTCGGCCCTGATCCCCGGCTTCCCGTCGTCGCGGCCGCCAAGCTTCAGCGCCGCGCGATGGAATGAATCGACGGCGGCTTTGCTCGGCGCATTGAAGCAGACATGCACGCCGTTGCCGGAGCTGGCGCGCTTGCCGTCGAAGGGCTTCTGCGCCCAAAACGTCGGGAATCCCCGCCCCCAGGCGCAGCCGTAGGCTTCGTCGAAATAGAGCGTGAGCCCCAGCGGCTTCAGTGCCGCTGTGTAGAATTTCTTGGCTTTCGCCACATCTCGCACGCCGACCGAGACATGACTGATCACCGGAGCCTTCGTCATGGCCGCCTCCAATTTGGGAACGGGCTATTTGGGAACAGGGATTATTCCGAGATCGGGCCGGTAGGTGAAGACCAGGCCACCGCCCGCTGTCGGACTGTTGGAAGAGAACCCGACCACGCCATAGATGTTGAGCGACAACCGGTCGGTCAGCTTAACGCTGAGATAGGTCGAGCCTTCTTGGGGGTCGGACAGACCGGCGATGGAACTCTGGCGATAGTCGAAGGCGATGCCGGTGGCGACCCGTTCGTCCCACATGTATTGCAGACCGGCGCTGGCAAAAATGGTGTCGCGCAGGACCAACGCAGCGCGCGATCCGTTGAACTTGTAGCCGACGCCAGCGAACGGCAGCAGATCGCCGACCGAAACCGAGGCATCGACCTGCATCGTTACGTCGGCGCGGCCGGTCCCGAGCCCTTTCGTGAAGCTCGCCGTCGGAAGTTTCGCCCGCGCGGTGAAGTCGATGTAGGTGCCGCTGTCATAGAACTGGTCGAGGGCATAGGTCGCCGAAACATTGAGATCGCCGACGCCGTTGACCTTGCGGTCGATTCCGGCGCCCAAGCTGCCGCCGCCGCCTCCGCCATCGAGAATCAGCGCGGGACCATCGACTTCCATCCAGGCGCCGGAGGCCTTCAACGTCCAGGCGCCGCGATTCGACTGCACCGTGACCGGCAAGTAGATAATGTCAGTCGGGGTGGCAGCACCGTATTTGCCGGAACTGTAGTCGAGCGATGTCGAAATGCGTGTCGACCAGACGAAATCCTGAAGCGAATCCTGGGCTGAAATGGGCGCTGTCCACGCCAGCCCCGCCGCCGCCACAATCTTGATCGCACGTGACATCAAAGCCCCCGAAATGCCGGTGCACCATACCAAGATGCCGCGCCAAAGTATGGCTCGGTGCGCTTGTCAGCCCCGCGCGTCGATCGATAAGGTGACGACATGAAAACCGCGCCCGCCGTGCTGTGCGCCGTCATCCTGCAGGTGACGGCCGCGACCGCCGCCGAGACGGTCAAGCTCGGCCTCGCTTCGCTGCCGCCCGGCAATGGCAATCCCTATACCTCGAGCGCGCGCACCAGCTGGTATACCTGGCGCGCCATGTTCGATGCCGTGACTCAGCTTGGTCCAAGAGTTGAACCGGTGCCGGCCTTGGCCCTGGCTTGGCGCAACACGTCGCCCACGACGTGGGTGTTCGATCTCCGCCCAGGCGTCACGTTCTCTAACGGCGAACCTTTCGACGCCGAGACACTGATTGCCACGTTCGCCTATCTGCAAAGCCCGGCCGCGATCCAGGAATCGTCGGTCCGCGATATCGACAATATCGCCGGCGTGCGTGCGCTATCGCCGCATCAGATCGAGATCACGACCAAGACGCCCGACCCCATGTTGCCGCGGCAGATGGCGACCGTACCGATCGTCGCGCCCAAAGCGTGGAAGACGCTTGGCCGCGACGCCTTCGCCTTCAAGCCGGTCGGCACCGGGCCGTTCGCGGTCGAAAACTGGGGCGAAGCCAAAGTGACACTCGCCGCATTTCCGCAGTCCTGGCGAGCGCCGAAGTCCGAACGGCTGGAAATTCTGTCGCTGTCCGAAACCGCGACGCGCATTCAAGCGCTGGTTTCCGAGCAGGTTCATCTTGCCTCCGAGATCGGGGCTGAAGATGTCGGCTTGCTGAAAGAGGCGGGCTTCAACATCTATCAACGCCCCGCGTCGTCGGTTGAAGTCATCGCCATGCACGCCAAGGCCAGCACGCCCTTGGGCGATCCGCGGGTTCGGCTCGCGCTCAATCTGGCCATCGATCACCGCGCCATCACGGATGTTCTGGTCGGCGGTCTGGTCGAGCAGCCGACTCAGGTCACGCCGCGGACGAGCCCGGACTACAACCCCGATCTCAAACCTTATCCCTATGACCCGGCGCGTGCGAAAGCGCTGCTGGCCGAAGCCGGGTATGCCAAGGGATTCAAATTCACCATGATCGTCGCGGCCGGCACCGGCGGCGGTCATATGAACGCCAGCCGCGAGAAGATCGCCGCCGACCTTGCCGCAGTCGGTGTCGGGATGACGATCCGGTCCGTACCATGGTCCCAATATGTGAAAGGCATCTTGCAGGGCGAATGGCTGGGCGAGGCCTTTGGCTTCGAATACGAAACCCTGCCGACCGGCGATACATTGCGGCCATTCCGGCTGCACTCATGTACGTGGCCGCATTCCTGGTATTGCGACGAAGCGACGCAGCCGTTGATCACCGAAGCCAAGACGACCTTCGATCCCGAGCGACGGCGTCAGCTGGTGCACCGGATTCTCGCCAACTATCATGAGAAAGCGGCGGCGATTCTGATGTTCGAGCAGCTTGGAATTGACGGGGTTAGTCCCAAGCTCGCCGGGTACAGTCAGATCAACGGCATCATTCCGTATCAGGAACTTGTGGTGAGCAAATGAGAGCGTGGGCCCGTACAATTGTCGGCATCACGGCGTCGGCTCTGCTTGCCACGGCTGCGGCGGATGCGAAGACGCTGCGGCTCGGGTCCGGCGGCTTGCCGCCGCAGAAGGGCAACCCTTATTTCACCACAGCGACCACGACATACATTTTCTTTGCCGCGATGTTCGATGCGCTCACCACCATCGACGATCAGGGCGAGGTCCAGCCATGGCTCGCGACCGAGTGGACGACCTTGGAGCCCAATCTCTGGCGCTTCAAACTGCGCCCTGGCGTGACATTCTCGAATGGCGAGCCGTGCGATGCCGCCGCGGTCAAGGCGACGTTCGACTTTCTGTTGGATCCCAACTTGACCGGCCAGTCGGTCGCGCAGGATGTCGAGTTCGTCAAAACGGCGCGCGTTGTCGATCCCCTGACGGTTGAGATAGAGACCAAGGCGCCGAACATCTTTCTGCCGCGATACCTCGCGGGCATGTACATCGTGCCGCGGGAACACTTCGCCAAGGTCGGCCTCGAGGGATTTTCGAGCTCGCCGATCGGTTCCGGCCCCTTCAAGGTCGATCGCTGGGAGCCGGCCAAAGTCGCGTTCTCGGCGTTCCGCGACTCCTGGCGAGCGCCGAAAATCGACTGGCTCGAAATTCTTGCGTTGCCTGAGGCGACGGCGCGCATGCAGGCGCTTGAGACGGGGCAAGTGGACGTGGCGATCAACGTCAACCCTGACGACCTCGAGCGCCTGAAGGCCGCCGGGATTCGCTTTCATCACCGCACGCCAAATCGGATGTGGGTGATTGCCCTCGACAATATTCGCGACGACTCGCCGTTCAAGGATCCGCGCGTGCGTCAGGCCTTGAACTACGCCACCAATCGGCAGGCGATTGCCGATACCTTGCTCGGTGGCTTGACCGAGATCGCCAGCCAGCCGGCGACCAAGGTCGCGGTCGGCTACGATTCAAGTCTTGCGCCCTACCCCTACGACCCCGACAAGGCGCGTGCGCTGCTGAAAGAGGCGGGTCGCGAGAAGGGTTTTTCGTTCCTGATGGAAATCGCCGCCGGCCAACTCGCCAATGACGGCGCGATCGCTCAGGCCATCGCCCGTGATCTCGCCGCCGTCGGAATCTCGATGGAGGTGCAGGCGATCAATTTTCCGCAGGCGATTAGCCGAATGAGTCAGGGCGGCTGGAAGGGTCATGCGTTGCAGACCGATTTCTCGGTCGCCCCGCCGCTCGACTTCCTGCGTGCGCTGGCGCGCCATTCTTGCGGCTGGTCGGGACCCTGGTTCTGCGACCCCGCGATTGAACCGAAAATCGTCGAAGCTCGCGCGACCTTCGACGCCGGTCGGCGCACGCAGCTGTCGCAAGAGATCAACCGGCATTATCGCGACGTGGCGTCGAGCTTGTTCCTGTTTCCGGTGGTCACGATCGACGGATTGTCGCCGCGGGTGACAGGCTGGACGCCATGGATCGACAATTTCATGTTCCATCTCGCCGAGATAAAGGACTGAACATGCGCCATGCCTTGGCAGTGCTCTCCGTTTTGACGACGGCGTCGCCGGCCGCCGCCGCGTCGCTCTCCGATCTCTCGTTCATGTCGGGGTGTTGGACCACGTTGCCCGACGCGCCCGAGACTCTACGCGAGTGTTTCACGGCGCCGCACGCCGGGTTGATGCAAGGGTCGAGCCAGACCGTGAAGGACGGCGCAAACGCATTCCGGGAGTTCGTCGTCATCTAGCAGGTCGGCGATGCCGTCACCCTATACGCCTTACCTCAGAGGCAAGATGTCGGTCAGCTTCACCGCCACCGCGCTCGGCACGGCCGAAGCGGTCTTTGAAAATCTCGCTCACGATTTCCCGAAACGAATCGTCTATCGCCGCGTTGCGCCAGACCGGCTCGAGGCCCGCATCGAGGGCGCCCGCCCCAACGACCCCGGCGGGCAGTCTTGGCTAACGAAACGACAGTAAATTCTACATCAAAAATAGGGTCGTACCCTATTTTCGACGCTATATGCCTCGGGTGGCGGCGAGTTTGGCCATGCCGAGCAGATTGATGGGTCCTTCCATCAGGTGAAAGTAGCGCCACCCGTCCGGCTTGCGGCGCAACAGGGCGGTGACGCGGACATCGGCGGCGATGGGCTTGCGCGCGAGTCCGGGCGCGGTTGCGAGTGTCGCGACCCAGCGGAGATCGTAAGTCACGAGGGCGATGTCCGGTGCGAGCTGCCGGCAGCGATGATTGGCGGTGCGCGATCTGAGGCTGGTCATCACCACGCGCGATTTCGACCAATAGGCTTCGATGGCCGGCCATTCAACCAGCGGCGCGGCGGCTTCTTCGGGCATCAGCAACGGAGCCGGATCGTCCTGGTCCCAGAGCGCGCGCTTGCCGGCGAAGTTCATGCCTTCGGAATAGGACACGTAGCGCTCGATCAACGGCACCACGTCGGCCGCGAGCGCCGCATCGCTCATGATGGCGCCCAGGGCCGCGGTGGAATCGCTTCGAGCCCGTCGGCGGCGATGGCCTCATAGTAGGACTCGAGTTCGAGCAGTGGCGCTCGCGGCGCCTCGGCATAGTGAACGATCTTCCAACCTTGTGCCGCGCGACGGGCGACCAGTGTCACCCGCATGCGTTCGGTCATGGGGGGCGTGCCTGTGCGCTTCTCGACCACGGCGAAGACCGAGGCGACATCGGGCGCGAGCGACCGCGGACGTGGCGCATCGATTCGAAAATCGAGCGCCGTGCCGCGCGCTTCCAGGCCGCGGCGAATGGCAGGCGGGCCAATCCACGGATCGACTTCGCCGGCATCGAGATATGTCGTCTCGGGGCTGTCTTCGAACAGCGCGGTCAATGCCTCGATATCGCGGCGGCGCCAGGCTTCCGTCAGTGCGATGAGCAGATCTTGCGCCGGCGCCTCGTTACGGCTCATCGACAAGCTCGATCTGATCGTAACGGATCACCCCGATGTCCGAGCGATAGTTGCGCACGCGCGGACCGAGGCCTTCGAAAAACATCAGCTCGTGCATCCAGATGGCCGGCGCTTCGTCGTGATAAGTGCCCATGATCCGCTCGGTAAGAGCACGCCGCTCGTCGAGGGTTGCGGCGTTATAGGCCTGGTCGACGATGGGCCGGAGCTCTTCGTTGCAATACCAGGCATGGGGGTGAATGCACGAGTGCAGCTTCATCGCGCGCAGGGAATCGGTGGTGCGTTGCGCCCCGTAATTGGTGCCAAACGCCGCGTTCCCCCACTCGCCCTGCAGCACGCCGCGATTGAGCTGGGGCACGCTGATGAGATGGATCGTCATCTTCACGCCGATTCTCGCGAGATCGGCAGCGACCATCTGATAGCTCTCGGCCATGGCGGCCCCGCCGCTGGCCGGGACATCCACTTCGAAACTGAATCCCTCCGGGTAACCGGCTTCGGTCAGCATCGCCTTGGCGCGTGCCGCGTCATAAGGATACGGCGCAACCTGATGATTGAATCCGAACGACGAGGCGACGGCCGGCTGGGACGCCGGCTTGGTCAGGCCGCCGAAGAGCGCCGTGATGTAAGCTTCCTTATTGACGGCATAGTTAAGCGCCTGGCGGACGCGCTTGTCGTGTAACGGATGGTCCTTCGGCAATTTGGTCAAAACAAACACCGTCCCGAGCACGCCGGTATCGCGGCTGATGAATGCCTTGCCGCCGGCGGCCTCGATCTCCTTGGCGTTCTCGTACCCGATCGACACCACCAGATCGACCCGATCCGACAACACGCCCTGCACCCGCGCCGGAATTTCGGGCATTTCGATCAGCTCAAGAAAGTCGACCTTGGGCGGACGCCAACCCTCCTTGTGAGCCGCAAAATCGGCGCCGGCCGGATTCCAGCGGACAAACTTGAAGGGCCCGGTCCCGATCGGCGCGTCGGCGAAGCCGTCGCGGCCAAGTTGCTGAAAGTGCTCGGGCTCGACGATCGACATCAACTCAAGCGCGGCCGGCAGCAGAGGTTCGGGCCGCTTGGTGTGGATCAGAACGCTAAAGGGCCCCTCGGCTTCGGCCGACTTAAGCCCATTGAGTTCCCGCGCGGTCGAATCGACTTCGTGGCCAGGCCGGGTCAATTGCGCAACTGCAAACACAACCGCGTCGGCCGTGAACGGCTTGCCGTTATGAAAGGTCGCGTTTTGGCGCAACTTGAAGCGCCAGGTCAGCGGATCAACCGCCTCCCATGAGGTGGCGAGCAGCGGCTCGACCATGCCGTCCTCGGTGACATAGGTCAGCCCCTCGAACATCGCGCGGAACGTGAAAATATTCGGGATCCCGGTCGTGTTCCAAGGATAGCCCTTGTCGGCGGGAAGAGTGACGATGCCGACCCTCAAGGTCTTCGGTTTCGCCACGGCGACCGGCATCGAGTCGGGCGTCGGCGGCGACGAGACCAGAACGATAAGGCCGGCGACCGCCGCGAGGGCCAGTACGGCAATGACGAGACGGCGCATGTCGAGCTCACGAGTCAGGGATCGGTATGTCGAAGTGTGACCGGGGATCACGTGCCGGACAAGCCCTTCGTCTCAGAGCTTGGCGACGTCCCGCTTCAGTTCGGCAATCAAGTCCCCGCACAGCAGCAGGTGCTTTTGCTCTTCGTCGAGGATCGCCGCGAAGGCCTGCTTTTTGATGGCGCGGGCATCGATGTGGCTCGCTGCATTTTCGATGCGGGCTGCGTCGAGTACGATGTCGATCAATCGCTCGGCGGCGTGCAGGCGGCCCCACAAATAGTCGTTCTGACGATAGGCGAGACTGAAGAACGCTCCGAAGTGATAGAACTGCACGCCCTTGAGGGTTTCCTCGGTGCCGCCGCTGCGCAGCGTCTTGGAGTCCTCGGGACTCAGGCGATCGATGCGGATTTCGTCGAACTCATCGAGATCACGCCAGTTGGTGATCGAGAATGTGAGAACGTCCCACACCGCGAAGCCGATGTAGTGTTCGAGCAAAGCGCGCCGCACGGGGGCGGGGAGCGGCTGGTCGCCGACGCGATCGATCAACGTCATCAGAAGTTCGTCGGCGCGATGGTTGAAGGCCTCGAGCGCGAGATCGTCGCCTAGTGCCGCAGCCGCCTGCTCCATGGCCGTCGCGTTCTCGGTCGCAATCGATGCCGTACTGCCGAGCGGATCGCGTTCGAGTTTGTGGATCATGGTCTTGACCATGTCGACGGTCGAAGGCCGAAGTCCGCCTCGCCGTTCACCCATCATCGGCGTGATGCTTGACAAGGGCTGCAGCGCGCCGAGAACATCGTAAAGACCCGCCTTGATCCGGTCGAGCGCTTCCGGCTTGAGACCGGCGAGTTCGGGCTCGTGCAGACGGGTATAGAACTGGTTGATGGCGCGAATGACGAAACGAAGCCGACGCTGACGGTACTTGAGGTCGAAGCGCAGCAGGAACCGCACCCAACGCGCAAGACCGCCGCCTGTGGAATCGACCGGCTTCAGCAGCTCGTCCGGCTCCGGAATGGTTCCGGTCTGGCGCGCCCAGTTTTCGATCAGCTCGACGATACGCGCGGCTTCCTTCGACTCGCGCGCGTGACCACAGATTTCGGCGACCAGGCGCGCCATGTCTTCCAGAACTGCCGTCAGTTTCAGACGCAGGTAGCCCTCATAGGCGAAGCCGGTCTCGGTGCGCGCACGCGTGTTGCCGAGATCTCGAAGACGCCCGAGTTCAATCCCCGTCATCGGCTTGTCGAGGGCATCGCCGGCGATTGACTCGGCGATGTGCTGGATGTGATGCCTCGCGCTTTCGATCACCGTTTGCAGGCGGCGAACCTCGGCGTTGTAGTTGTTGACCCAGGTCAGATCGTCATGGATCGGCTCGTTGCGCGGGATATCGGAGAGCGAGCCCTTGATCGTCTCGAAAAATCCGGGCACCCGGCCCCACTTCCGATTTTCCGCGCCGCGAGGGTGAGGGTCGATATACAGCAATCGCCGGTCGACGTGCCGGTAAGCGGCGCGACCGCCGATGGCGGCAATGGCCTGGGCGAAAGGTTTGTTGTTGAGCACGCTGCCGTCGATGAACGCGCCCTCGGACGGATTGAGATTGCCAAGAAGATAGGGCCGAAAATTCTGGAACAGAAAGTCCGCGCGTGTGCGCCATGACAATCCGCGTTCGGCGATCAGATTATCGATCTCGCTGAACTGCATCGGATTGAAGGCGCCGGGAAACGACGACGTGGCGCGCGAGGCGAACACCAGGGCCGGCAAATTCTCCCGCTCGAACGACGAGGTTTCGTGCCCTGGCGGCCAGTGGCGATACGAGAACTTCAACGACTGGCGATGCTCGCGATCCCTGACGACGGGTGGATCATGAATTTTCGTATCGGTGATGTAACCGTAGAAGTCCGTCATGGTGACGAACAGATCGAGCGATAAACCGGCTGGGATCAGCGAGCTGCCGACGCCGGTCGGGTCGCCCATGGCGGCAAAGCCGTCGTAGAGCACGCGCCCCAGGCTGTAGCCGTCGAACGGCGGCTTGAACCACCGCGAGCGCAGAAACATCGAGACGTTACGGCGAAGTTCAAGGTTTCCCGCAAAGTCCTCGCGAAACTTCCGCAGAAACCACCACACGAAGGGGCGAAAGTACCATTTGGTCCAAGAGCGGGCCTTCACATGGGTCGGCATCAACTCGGTCACATCCGAGTACTTGAGCCAGAAGTCGCGAAGCGGATCGATGTTGAGATCGTGGGCGAGCGCGCGCGCCAGGATCACGCCATTGATTCCCCCGGCCGAAGTCCCGGCGATGATGTCGACAACGACGCGGAGGTCGAGATTTTTGCCGATCTCGCGCAACAGATCGAAATACGCGCGCTCGGAATCGGCCGGGTCCTTGCGGTCGGCCTTGACGTCGTCGTAACTGACGGTCGCGTCCTGGCGGTTGGCGTAGACATGGTAGTCACGCGACGCGCGCACCAGTTTGAGAATTTCCTTGGTGACGCCGTGCATATAGACGGCGAGCGAAACGCCGCCGTAACAGACCAACGCAAACCGGAGTTCTTTTTCCTTCACCCCGCCCCCTCGGCGTTGCACCCCGGCAGAGGTAGCACGGTCCGGGGTGTTCCAGAAACAACAGATACCGAGGTCTCGACGCTGGGCGGCCGCGAACTTCAGTCTTCCAGTGGAAACGGGCCATTCGTAAAGACCCGGTCGTGATACCCCTTTGAGCCAATCTGCTGCGCGAGGTTGCTCTTGAAGGGGCGCCCGGCGACGAGGTCTGCAAGTTTGCTGAAGAAGTCGTGGCGCGGCCGCCAGCCGAGTTCGGTGCGCGCCTTCATATTGTCATACACGCGATCGATCGTCGGAAACATGCGCCAGCCGCGACGCTGGAACTCGTCCCGTGCCGCGGGCGCGAGCCGGTTCAGGACCGCCGATGCATCGACCCGGAGCGCCGCACAGTCGGCGCGTGTGAAGGGCGTGGTCGCACTGATGATGTACCGGCCCCACCCGATCCCGGGCGCGCGCGCAATGACGAGGTCACAGGCGTCGACAATGTCCTCGATATCGACCCGGCGAAAAAGAAATTCGTTGAGCTGGGTATTGGCATCGTCGAACGCACGCCGCCGCGCGGCATCGTCGTCATCTTCGGGAAAGAACCGCGAGGTCCTCAACACAAGACACGGCAGCTGAAATTTGTTATGAAACAGCTCGCACAGCCCTTCGGCCGCCACTTTGGTGACCCCTTAATGTTCTTGGGCGCGGGCGCGACGGTTTCGTCGATCCATGTCGCTGGCTCGCCAGCAAGACGCGCCGCTGCGCGGCTGTAAATGCTGGTCGTACTGATGAAAATGAACGCGCCGACTTTGGCCGCGACAGCTTCCTCCAGCAGATTCAGCGTGCCCGTGACGTTGACGTCAACGAAGTCCTGACGGGCGTGTGTCGCAACATGGGGTTTGTGCAGTGTCGCCGAATGAATGACGGCATGGACGCCGGCCATGGCGCCCTTCACCACGTTGCGATCGGTGATGGAGCCTTGGGCAGATGCGAATGGCGAGGCCTTGACGTCGAGCCCGACCACGTCGTGACGCAAGCCAAGACCGCGAACCAAGCCCTCGCCGAGATGGCCGGCGCTGCCGGTAACGAGAATTTTCAAATGATCCCCGGCGTACGTCGCCTTGTCGACACGCCCTACTCCGCGGGCTGCCGCTCCTCATCCTCGCCGAAGCGGCGGGTGGGGAACGCCTTCTCGTATTCCGCCAGTTGCGCCGCCCTGCGGCCGGGCGAGCCGGTCCGCTTGGCGAGAAGCTGATAGAAGACCGGAACCACCAGCAGCGTGATGAAGCTGGCGAACGCAACGCCGGCGATGATGACGACGCCGATGGCTTGACGGCCCTCGGCGCCAGCACCCGTCGCCAACGCCAACGGCACCGCGCCAAAGATGGTGGCGAGCGCGGTCATGACAATCGGTCGAAGCCGGATCGTTGCCGCCTCCACCAGCGCGTCGCGGAACGACATGCCGGCATCGCGGAGCTGATTGGCGAACTCGACAATCAGGATCCCGTTCTTGGCGGCGAGACCCACCAGCACGATGATGCCGATCTGAGAATAGAGGCTAAAACTCTTCCCGGTCAGATGCAGGCCGGCGAGCGCGCCGACCACCGCCAGCGGCACCGTCATCAGGATGATGACCGGATGAACAAAGCTCTCGAATTGCGCGGCCAACACCAGGAAGACCACCAGCAACGACAAACCGAAAGCAAGGAACATCAGAATTGCCGTGTCCTGGAACTCTTCGGCCTCACCACGCCACGTCAATCGGGCCGACGGCGGCAATCGATCCTTGGCGATTTGGTCGATGTCGTCGATGACATCGCCTAACAGATAGCCGGGCGCCGGGTTGAAAAAGACGCTGAGCGAACGCATGCGGTCCAGACGGTTCAATGAGTCCGGACCCGCGAATTCCTCGATCGTCACAAGACTTGAGAGCGGAATGAGCTGACGCGTCGTATCCGATCGGACGTAGATATTGGTGACGTCGTTCGGCGTGCGGCGATCGTCGAGCTGCCCTTGCAGCATCACGTTGTATTCTTCGCCCTGGTCGACGAATGTCGTCACTTTGCGCGAACCGAGCATCACAGAAAGAGTCTGCCCAATCGCACCGATCGAAACGCCAAGATCGGCGGCGCGGTTACGGTCAATCTTGATCCGCATCTGCGCCTTGGTTTCGTTGAAATTGGAACGAATGCCAAACAACCGCGGATTTTCACGCATGGCATTCATCATGGTGTCGCGCCACGCGCGAAGCTCTTCGTAGGTGTTTCCGCCAAGCGCGAACTGCGTGCCGCCGCCCCAGGCCATCTGACCGAATGGCGCCTGCTGCTGCATCGTCAGCTGTGCACCGGGAATCCGCCTTAACTTGGGGCCAATCTCGGCCAAGATCTCGTGGGAACTCCGCTCGCGATCTTGCCAGTTCTCAAGGCGGACCATGATATTGCCGTTGTTGGTCGCCGCGCCGGCGACGCTTTCGCCCATCGGCAGCATCTGCAGCACGCGCGCGACCTCGCCCTGGCCGACGTAGGGCCCGATGATCTTGTAGGCTTCGCCGGCCTGGCGATCGGTGTACTCGAGGCTTGATCCCTCGGGCGCGCGAATCATGACGCTGAGCGCTCCGCGATCCTCGACCGGGGTGAATTCCTGGGCGAGCGTCAGATACATGCCGACCGAACTCGCGGTGATGGCCAAGAATCCCAGCACCACCATCGTCGGGCGTTCGAGCCCGAGCAGCAAGGTCTTGCGATAGAACGCCTTCATCCTCTTGAAGGCGGCGATCGAACTCTTCGCTACCAGGGACTCATCCAGGTGATCGCTGAGAATTTTGCTGCACATGGCGGGCGTCAAGGTCAACGCGACAAACATCGACACCGCCACCGCTGCCGCCATGGTAATGGCAAACTCGGTGAACAGGCGGCCGACGGTGCCCTGCTGCAGCGTGATGGGAACGAATGCGGCGATGAGCACGAGTGTCGTCGCCACCACCGCCATGCCGACCTGACGCGTGCCGCGATAGGCGGCAAGCATGGGAGGCTCGCCGCGCTTGATGCGACGATGCACGTTTTCGAGCACGATGATGGCGTCATCGACGACAAGACCAATCGCAAGCACCATCGCCAGCATGGTGAGAATGTTGATGGTGAAGCCGAGGGGCCACAACAGGATGAACGTACCGATGAGGCTGATCGGCACGGTTACGGCGGGGATAATGGCGGCACGAACCGTGCCGAGAAACAGATAGATCACGATCAGCACAAGCGCTGCCGAGAACGTCATCGTGAAGGCGACTTCCTTGAGGGCCTCTGAGATGAAGACCGAGCTGTCCATCGACATCGCGAATTCCATGCCGGGCGGCATCTCCTTTTCGAGCTCGGCGATCTTGGCCCTGACGTCGCGCGCGACCGTGAGGGTCGACGCGCCCGGACGCTTGACCACGCCGAGCCCGACCGAAGGATTGCCGTTGACGCGGAAGCTCGAGTTCTCGCTCTCGGGGCCGATTTCGACCTTGGCAACCTCGCCGAGCCGAACGAGATAGTTGTTGGTGCCGCGCGCGACCACCAGCTGCTGGAAGTCCTTGGGCGTCTGGTAGAGCCGCGTGGTGCGGAGTGTGAAATCGCGCTCTTCCGATTCGAGCAAGCCGGCGCCGAGCTCTATATTCTCGCGCCGCAGCGCGTTCTCGATGTCGGTGACGGTGATCATTCGTGCCGCCATGGCGCGGCGGTCGAGCCAAACGCGGAGCGACTTCTTTCGCTCGCCGCCAAACCATGTGAAGGCCACGCCTTCGACCGACGAAATCTGCGGACGGACGTTGTGATCGACATAGTCCGAGATATCGATCGAACTCATCGTCTTTGAGTAGACGTTCATCCACAACACCGGTTCGGCGTCGCGATCGGCCTTTTGCACCACCGGCGGTTCGGCGTCCGGCGGCAGGCGGGGGGCCGCGCGCGACACCTGATCGCGGACGTCGTTGGCGGCGGAATCAAGATCGCGATCGAGTTCGAACTCGATGGTGATCCAACCCATGGCGTCGCGGGCCGAGGCCGACATCGACTTGATACCCTCGATGCCGCTGATCTGGTCTTCGATGATTTTGACGATGCGTGTCTCGATCACGTCGGCCGAAGCGCCGGGGTAGATGATACGCACCGACACCACCGGACGCTCGATGTTGGGCGACTCGCGCACCTGCATCTGCGTCATGGCGAAAATGCCGAACACGACCAGCAGAAGGCTGGCGACAATCGCCACCACCGGGCGCTTGATCGAGAAATCCGACAGGAACATGTGCGATCTCCTCTCCGCCGCCGCGCTCGCCCACCTAGCTCGGCGAACGACCCGGGCGATTTTCGGCCGATGGCGGCATCGACATCTTATCTTGGTTGAGAATCTCGAGCTTGGCCTTGGGCCGCAAATCCATATTGCCCTCGACCACAATGACGTCGCCCTCGTTCAATCCTTCCAGCACTTCGACCGCGCCAAGCTGACGGGGGCCGATGCTGATCCCAATCCGCTCGGCCGTGCTGTCGGCACCGACCACGAAAACGAAGTGGTTCGGTCCCTCGGGCACCAGCGCGTGCTCGGGGATGACGAGCGACTCACGACGGTCCTTGATCAGATCGGCCACCATCAACATGCCTGGACGAAGCAGTTTGTCCGGGTTCGGGATTGCGGCGCGGATGCCGACCGAGCGTGTCACCGGATCGACGCGACTATCGACCGCCACGACCTGCCCTTTGAAGATTTGCCCCTCGTAGGCAGCCGAGGTCGCTTCGATGTCGAGCCCCGGCTTGAGCGAGGCAAGAAAAGTCTCAGGCACGGCGAAGTCGAGTTTGATGATCGAGATATCGTCAAGCGTGGTCATCACCGTGCCAGGCGACACCAAAGCGCCGACGCTCACGCGTCGAGTACCGAGCACACCCGGAAACGGCGCGGTGATGCGATAGTCGGCAACGCGCGCGCGTGCTGCCGCGACATTCGCCTCGGCTTTCTTCACCGACGAGGTCTGCTGATCGAGTCTCGCCTGCGAGACGTTTTGCGATCCGAACAGACCGTCGATCCGCTCCAGCTCTTTCCGCTGCTCGTCCAAATTGGCGAGCTCGACGTTGAGCCGCGCATCCTGCTCGCCAGCATCGATGGCGGCAATCTCGTCCCCTCTGTCGACCAGCGCACCATCGTCGAAACTGATCGCCCGCACCAAACCCTGGACGCGGGCCGTGACCGTGATCGATTCGTTGGCCGATGCCGTGCCGATCGCTTCAATGCGATCGCCGAACGACTGCTTGGTCACCTTGGCCACGTTGACCGGAACCGGCCGGCCGCCTCCCATTCCGCCCATGCCGGGTGGGCCGCCACCGGGCCTGCCGCCACCCATGCCAGGTGGCGGGCCGCCCTGACCGCCGCCGGGGCGGCCAGACATTCCTGCCGACGGACCCGCAGATGGGCCCGCGGGCGGGCCACCAGGGCCGGCGCCCGCCACTTGGGGCTTGCCGGCGGGGGCCAGAATTTGCGTGTAGTAGTAGCCGCCGCCAGCGCCCGCAGCGGCGATAATAAGTATAAAAATCAACATCTTAATTAACTTCATGACGATGCAATTTTACCAGGATGCGGGTACAGTCGAGTGGCGCCGGGCGCCAGTCTTGGCCAGCCTCTTGATATAGCGCTCGGCGGTCCAAGTCACCACTTGGCCGTTGTAACCTAACATAACATGCGCCGCACGGGGATGTGGCGCGCCAGCGATGGTGATGTAGGGTGGCCTTGGCTTAACCAACGAACACGATGCTTATGAAAAACCTGTTTGTGATCTGTCTCGCATTGGTGATCGGCCTTGGCGTTGCCGAGGCCCAGCAGAACCCCTTCGGCGCGCGAAAAGCCCCTGACGAAGCCGCGGCCGCGCCGGCGAGCGACGATCAGAAACCGGCGAGCCCCTTCGGCGGCCGCGTGACCGCGCCGACCGAGGACAAACCTCTCGTCACGCTGCCGGCGCCGGTGCGTGCCGTGTTCCGCTGGGTCGCCGACCAGCAGCGCCTGCTCAACGACTTCATGGGCGACAAGCTGCGCGAGTCAAAAGGCGATGGCGGTTTCATTGCGGCGATGGTGCTGCTGGGCGCAAGCTTTCTCTACGGCGTGCTCCACGCCGCCGGGCCCGGTCACGGCAAATTGGTCGTGGCGTCCTACTTCACCGCCCGACAGGCGCCGCTCACCACGGGGATCCTGATGGGCACAATCATTGCCGCGACCCAGGCCGTGGTCGCGATTCTTGCCGTCGGCATTCTCGCCGTTCTCGTTGGCCGACGGCAAATGGATGTCATGAACGACGTCAACGTGCTTGAGATCGTGAGTTACGGCATCATCTTCGTGATCGGCGGCTACATGACATATTGCGCGATCAACGGGCGCGAGGCCTTCGGCCACGATCACGGCCCGCCCGCCAGCACGTTCGATGAACCGCCACCGCCTGCGGCAAAACACGAACCCGCGCATCATCACGATTATGGTGGTCATGATCATCATGCCCATGATCATCATGCGCATGACCATCACGTGCATGACCATCATGGGCCCGCGCATCATGGTCACGATCACCATGGCCACGACCATGCCCATGACGGCACGGTCGCGCGCCAAACCTGGCTTGCTCGCACTGGACGCGCATGGTTTGGGCGTTACGGTGAAGTGCTCGGCGTTGGGATCGTCTCAGGAATCAGGCCCTGCAGCGGCTCGATTCTCGTGTTGCTGTTCGCGCTGGCCAACGGCGTTTTCATGCTGGGCGTCGCCGCTGCCTTCCTGATCGCGCTCGGCGTCATGATCGCCATTTCCGTGCTCGGAATCGGCACCATCGCGCTGCGCCGCGCGGTTGCCGGCAGCGACGACAACCCGTCACCGGCACGAGCCCTGCTCGGGCGCGCACTTGCGATCGGCGGCTCGGCGGCCGTTATGGTTCTGGGCGGCCTCTTGATGGGTGGCGCGCTCGAGGCCTACGGCGTGATTTGACGATCGTCAGCCGCCGCAGTTCAGCGAGACCACCTGTGGCATGATGAAAGCGCCTTCGTTCGACACTTCGTCGCCGCTCGAAAACGTCCACTGACATTGGGCGTCGCCTTCGATGGCGATCGGTTTGTCGCCGCCGAGCAAGACGTCGACGTAGATGGTCGGGTCGTAAACAGTAAACTGAACCTTCGCGGCGGTCGGATCGACCGGCGTGGCGAACACCAGATCGAAGTTGTAAATCAGATCGCCCTTGTCGATGGCGGTCGAAAAGTTCTGGGCCCGGTCGAACAGCGCTTCTTCGTCGCCGACCCGGACATGAGTGAAAAAGCCGTAGTCCTTCAGGCTGGTGAATACCTGACCGAACATCGCCTGGGTCTCGTCGGCATCGAAGGTGCCGTCCTGATTCTTGTCGAAATCCCCGGTCAGGACCTGGCTGAAGAACGTATCGAACTGCCAGCGCATGCCGATCCGGGTGAGCTTGCCGCCCTCGAATTTGAGGGTGGCGGTGCTGGTGATCCACACATGAGGATGCGCCGAGCCCCCTGCCGGGATCAGCATCGTCGCCGCGGCCAAGGCAAACGCCTTCAGCGCTGTAGATGGGGGTTTCATGGGCCGCACAATACGGCAACGTTCACGTGCTGGAAATCGACCATGAAAGGCATGATTTTGACCCCCGTCACATTTGACGGATGGGTTGAAGGTCATTGATAATGCTGTCGGAACCGCCTTGAGAGGGATTCATCGCCATGCCCGGACGCCAGCTCAGCAACGCCAACCGGAACTCGACCGAACTCGACATGCACTTGCACCTGACCCACGACGACGGTGTGCGCGCGCGTTTCATGATCGATCTCAAGCGCCGCGTAAACCTCGGCATGGGCGCCGAAATCCGCGCCCGGTCGGAAAGCACCCATGAGCCGGCGTTGGCCCGCACGTTGGGCCACCCGCTGTCGGTGAAGAGCAAGACGGATCGCAAGGCGCTGATCGACGTTCTCGAGCAGACCCACGTTTACAAAGCTTGGGCCTGCATGACCTACATCTCGCAGGGCATGATGTGGGAAATCGTCGACGGCGTGCTCGACCACGACCTCGATCGTCTGCAGAAGGCCTTCGACTTCTATAAGACGAACCCCAACAAGATCGGCTCATTGAAGCTCAATCCCAATCTCAAGGTGCCGAAGAACATTCTGAACACCGAGATTCACCGTCAGCCCGGAGGCTTTTGCTACGAAACGCATGCCGACGACATCACCTCGGGTGCGCGCTACAACGGCGGCGGGCTGATGTACTCGGCCGGGAAAGGTCGCAAACCGGTTGCCGGCAAGTCTGGCGGCGATTGGGTCGCCGAGCAGGTACACAAACTGTATCCCGACTTTGCGCCAAAAAAGATTCTCGAAATCGGCTGCGGCACCGGCCGCAACACGACGGCCTACCCGAAGGCCTATCCTGGCGCCGAGGTCCATGCGATCGATTGCGCTGCCGGCCTGCTCCGCTTCGCGCATGCCTACGCCGAATGTAACGGCGCGCCGATTCATTTTGCGCAGATGGATGCGACCGCGCTCGATTATCCCGATGAGTCCTTCGACATGGTCGTGTCGCACATCCTCGGCCACGAGACGACGCAACGCGGCCTGCCGAAGTGGGTGTCCGAATCCTGGCGCGTGCTGAAGCCGGGCGGCGTCATGTTCCACCTCGACGTCACCACCCAGCCTGGGTTCCTCAAGCTCGCCGATCTGGTGATGAACGACTGGCAAGTGCGCTTCAACGGCGAGCCGTTCTGGATGGGTTGGGCCGACGCCGACCTGAAAGCGATCATGCGCGACATCGGCATTCCCGAAGATGCGCTGTTCGCCGAGCACATGGGCACCGGCGGACCGATGGGCCAATGGTTCTGCCATGGGGCGCGTAAGCCGAAGACCTGGTCGTCGAAGGTCAAGCGGGCCGCCTAATCCTTATCATCGTGGCGGAGCTCAAGACCAAACCCAATTCCGCCAGCGTTACCAGGTTTCTTGCAGGCATTGCCGACAAACACCGGCGCAGCGAAAGTCGTACGCTCGTTAAACTGATGCGTACGGTCACTGGCGCAAAGCCTCGCATGTGGGGCGCAAGCATCGTTGGCTTTGGCGAAATTCCGTACCGTTACGCGAGTGGACGCGAAGGAATCTGGTTTGCTGTCGGCTTTTCACCGCGACGGCACGCGCTGACCATCCACATCATGTCAGGATTCTCGCGCCTGTCCCGGCATCTCAAAGTGCTCGGCAGGTTCAAGACTGGGAAGTGCTGTCTCTATTTGAAGTGCTGTCTCTATTTAAAGTCCTTGGACGACATCAGCCTGCCTCGTCTGGTGTCTCTGCTGCGCGCATCGCTTGCCGCATTTCCCAGAAAGCTGCAGCAATTCGTGACGAATACGCATGCTGACGGCAGGAAGCAAGCGTGCGAAACCGGCGTCAAGCGAAGTGCGTCCGGACAGTGACAAGACAGGCTACAATCGCACGGCTGGGATGTGGCATGACGGTCAGGACGACGGCTCCGTTGCGACGGACGATGTCGCTACGCGGTTGCGCTTTCCGGGTGGGCAGCAGCCGGGCTATTCTGCCGTCATTCAGAGCCGGATTGGCCGCCCACCTGGGAGATATCGGATGAACTTCTTGGACAAGATTCGGATCGCCGCCGTTACGGTTTGCGCGGGGTTCGCCACTGTCCCGGCCCACGCCGCGCCGGTCGTCCAGACAATCGATTTCGTCGTAAATTTCGGCACCGGACTCTGTCCGCTGGTGAGCGGGTCGTTCACGTTAAACTAAAACTCCGCCACGCCCACCAGTATCTACGGGCAAGCTGTCACCAGCACCACGTTCTCGACGCCGATCGGCGTGTTTCCTACGAGCAACGTGTTCTTCGACTTCCGGGTCCCGCCCGACGTCGGGTTCCCCTTGGCGACCCATGAGTTCGACATCTACTTCAATACGCTCGGGGTCTCGCTGCTGCAGAATTTCGATTTCCTGTTGCGGATTTCCGCGACCGGAACACCGGGCGAGACGTTCGCCGGCTACGGCGCGCAATTCATTTACAGCAATTCCGGCAATCCGTTTTTTCGAACAGCGTCACCTTGACGACATCGTCCATGCCGGTCGGCGGCGGCAATGGCGTTCCTATCCCCGGTTCCATGGCGATGTTGGGGTTGGGGCTGTTGGGAGTCGGTGCGGCGCGGCGCGGTAGATTTCGAATACCGCGTCTACGGTGAACAGCCGATAAGAATCCCTCGCCGAATGGCGGGGTGAATATTTTGGAACTGTAGAAATTCTCAGTAGACGTGCGGGAGATCGCCCCCGCGTGGTGCGACCGTTCGACCCGTGATCAACCGTAAATTTTGAAGGCGGTGGTGGCGTTGACCAGGGCCGCGCGAATACCTGGCTCCATCGAGGAATGGCCCGCGTCGGGCACGACGCGATATTGCGCGCCGGGCCAGGACCGCGCCAGCTGATCGGCGGTGGCGATCGGGCAAACCATGTCGTAGCGGCCTTGGACGATGGTGGCCGGGTGTTTCGCCAACACCGCCATCCCGGCCAAGAGCTGCCCGGGCGCCATGAAACCCCGGTGCATCATGTAGTGCGCTTCGATCCGCGCCATGGCGAGCGAGCCGGATTGAACTTGTTCGGCGTCGGGCTTGGCGTCGGACTTGGTTTCGGACTTGGTCTTGGCGCTATGGCTTCGCGATGATGTGGTGAGCGGCACCAGCCGCGAGCAGGCGTTTTCGTAGGCGCACCAGGCTTGGGCGGCGGGCTCGTGCACCGGTGGCGCCGGGTCGATCAGTCGACGATAGTAAGATCCGAGCGAATCCGAGCGCTCGTTCGGCGGCAGAAACTCGACGAACGCGCGATGGGCCTCGGGAAAGATCCGCGCGGCGCCGTGCAAGAACCAATCGACCTCGCCATCGCCGAACAGAAAGATTCCGCGGAGAATGAACGCGACACAGCGTTCGGGGAACGCCTGGCCATATGCGAGAGCGAGGGTCGAGCCCCACGAACCGCCGAACACCAGCCAGCGTTCGATCTTGAGATGGCGGCGCAGTGCCTCAATGTCGGCGATGAGATGGGCGGTGGTGTTGTCGATCACCGATGCTTCGGGCCGCGAGCGTCCCGACCCGCGTTGATCGAACAGGACAATGCGATAATGGCCCGGATCGAAGAAGCGGCGGTACGCTGGCGCCGTGCCGGCGCCGGGACCGCCATGCAGAAAGAGGATCGGCACACCCTTTGGGTTGCCGCTCTGCTCCCAATACAACAGATGATCGCCATCGACGGCCAGTTTGCCGGTGGCAAACGGCTCCAACGGTGGAAAAAGAGGGAATTCCGCCGTCGGTGCTGGTGTCAGCGTCGATCCCGAATGTTCTAGGGCGGCGATGGCCGGCACTCTCTGAAAGCTCTCACTTATATTCAGTCAGGAATGTTAACCGGGAATGGCGGCGGGACAAGGCCGTCCAAGGCGCGGTGCGGGCGGAACCGGCGAGATTGCTCCGGCGCCGGTTTACCACGATCATGAGCAGGTCACATTGTCGTACGTGTCGCGGAGGGGATCATGCTGGAAGCCGTCAACTTGAAAAAAACCTATGGCAACAATGAAGCGCTGAAGGACCTCAATTTATCGATCAAGGCGGGCGATATTTACTGCCTGCTCGGGGCCAACGGCGCCGGCAAGACGACAACCATCAATCTATTCCTCAACTTCATCGATCCGACCGGCGGGGTCGCCCGGGTTAACGGTCTCGACGTCACCGCGCACCCGCTCGAAACCAAGAAGCACCTCGCCTATATCCCCGAGACGGTGATGCTCTACGGAAATCTCAGCGGCCTCGAAAACCTGTCCTATTTCGCGAAACTCGGCGGGCATTCCGAGTACAGTGACAACGACCTTCGCGATTTTCTGAAGCGCGTCGGGCTGCAGAGCGAGGCTGTGGAGAAAAGGGTCTCCGCGTACTCAAAAGGCATGCGTCAGAAAGTGGGCGTTGCCATCGCCCTTGCAAAGCGAGCAGGTGCATTGCTTCTCGACGAACCAACCTCGGGCCTCGACCCCAAGGCCAGCAACGAATTCTCGGAACTGATCAAGCAGCTGCAGGCGGACGGCGCGGCCATTCTGATGGCGACGCACGACCTGTTCCGCGCCAAGGAAACCGGCACCCGTATCGGCATCATGCGCGAAGGCAAATTGATGCGCGAACTGTCGACGGATGAAGTTTCTCACGCCGACCTCGAGCGTATTTATCTCGAGCACATGCACTAATCGGTACGACCCCAAGGAGACCGCGCCATGAAAGCGTTTATGCGTCTGCTGATCGGTTTGGTTATCCTCGTGGTCATCGCCGGCGCCGGGGGATACGGCGCCTTCTGGTGGATGAACCGCATTCCACCGCAGCTCAAGGAACCGAACTACCTCACCTATTATAAGACCCAGGACACGACGCCGACCGGCAAGGTCGCGGTCTTTGTCTCTGGCCTGATCATGCCCGAAAGATTCAGGCTCGAAGACTTCTACAATCTTGCTCTTTAGCCGGCGCAGTACATCCCCTGGCCGATCCGCAACTTAGCGATGGCCGACCGCGGCGTGCTGCTGATGGATACCGAGAAGTATTACGAAACCAAGCCTTTCACGCCGACCAGTCTGATGGACGCCTACGGCAACACCAACGATGTCGATGGCGTGCCCTATGTGCGGAAATTCCATCGCGGCGAATTGACCTGGGTTGCGCCCGATCCGACCCAGCATGCCGATCACGGTTACTTTTTGCTGACCGCGCGCAAAGGTGGCATGCCGAACATCGCGCAGAAACTCGCGACCAAGGCCCGCATCTTCTATTACGGCAAGGGCAAGGGTTTCAAAGATGGTCGCGTGCCGCACGAAGCCGGCGAGTGGGCGATTATCAAGGGCGCCATGGACAAGCTTGAGGCCAAGTACGGTCCGATCCCCTATCGCTTCGTCAGCGCCGAGACTCCGGCGATAGCCGAGACATATCTTCGCGAACTCCTCGACGGTGGCGCGGAAACCATCGTGTTCGCGCCGCCGCGGCCGATCTACTCCCAACACGAGGAGTTCAACGGCTCGATCAAACACACCATGCATTACATCCATGATTGGGAAAAAGAGCATGGCAAGAAGATCAAAGTGATCATCACGCCGCAGCTTGGCGACATTCCCGTGATGAAGGAGGCTTTCCTCGTCATGCTGCGCGAACGGCTCGCCACCTTCCCCGAGAACGCCAAGGTCAAGGTCGTCGTTTCGGTCCGCGGCATGGCCTGGGACAAAGTGCCGCACGAGGGCTGGATCGAGTTGGCGCCACCGTATCGCGACGGCATGGTTCAGGCCGTCAAGGATGAACTCACCAAATGGAAATTCGCCAAGACCGAGGTGGTGCAGGCGCAGGACCATTTCGCTGATCCTCACAACAATCCCGACGGCAAGTACCTCTCGACCAACAAGGGATTCCTCGACGGCGTCAAGGACGGCTTCGATTACGTGGTCAATCTGCCGATCGAGTTCTTCGCCGAGAACACCGACACCATGTTCAGTCACGCCATGTTCAACTTCGAAGGTTTCCCGGGCTACGACGTCTACGAGACGATCGATTATTCCGACTGGTCGGTGCCCTACACCCGCACCTTCAAGATCGAGAACACCGAGCTGATCTATAACGGCCTGCCCGTCGGCAAATACAACGCGCCGATCATCGAGGCTTACGTGCAGGCGATCGATTCGGTGTTGTCGAAGAGCATGAAGCCGAAGAGCCAGGTGGCGACGGCGGAGTGAAGCGTCAGGGTTCGGCGCCTGTCGGCCCGAGCGATTTCGCGACCTGCTGCACGTCGCTATTCTTGCACCGGGAACCCGCGCACCGCGCCCTTATCCTGAAATGACGCGGGACTCCGCTCACCGGCACTGGCATGATCGCGTCATGACAATCAAACGACTCTTCGTCCCCATCACTGGCGCCCAATTGATGGTTCGCCGGGTCGGCGAAGGCCCGCCCGTGGTGTTGATGCACCCGTCGCCGCAGTCGAGCACATTCTCGATTCCGATGGCGAACAAGCTGGCCGCCGCCGGTTTCACGGCCATTGCCGTCGACACGCCCGGCTACGGCCTGTCCGATCCTCTCGTCGGCGGATACCCGGCAGGTCTCGATCGCGACCACGGCCTGGATCCATTTCTGCCGCCGCTGGTGCAACTGCTTGATTCACTCGGGATCGCCAAAGCCGCGTTCTATGGCAATGCCACCGGCGCCGAGGTGGCGCACATCTTTGCGTACAATCATCCCGACCGCGCGGCCGTCGCCATGATGGACACCGCCGGGCACAACCCGGACGACGAAGTCGATAAAATCACCGCCGGTTATTTTCCCGACGTGACGCCAAGGCGCGACGGCGGCCATCTGCTTACCTACTGGGACATGTGCCACTTCCTCGGCATCTACGCGCCCTGGCAGTTCACCGATCACGAACACCGTTTGCAGGTCGATGCCCCCAACCCCGAGCGCACCCAGCGCGTGATGCTGGAATATATGCGCGCCGGCCCCGCCTACCCGACCGCCTATCGTCCGGCTTTTTATACCGCCAAGGGCCACTTGATCTCGCGGCTCAAGGTGCCGGCCACTCTCACCCGCTGGGAAGGGAAACCAAATCTCGCCGAGATCGATGCGTTGATCGCCTACGGCCTGCCGCTCAACATCACCGTGCTTCGCCCCGGTCCCAGCATGGATCAGCGGTTCGATGCCAGCGTCGACTATCTGGTGAAGAACTATCTCAAGACCGGAACACCCGCGCCGAAACATCCCGACCAAATCGATCGCACGGCCGCACGCCTGCAGAAAGTGTTCATCGATGTGCCCGGCGGCCAGGTGTTCGCGAGAGTCTGCATGGCGGGACGCGGGCGGCCGATACTCGCCCTGCACGATCCCGCCGGATCGTCGCGGCGGGTCGAATCATTGCTGACGCCTTACGTCGGCGACCGGCCTGTCATCGCGCTCGATCATCCCTCGAGCGGCGAGTCAGACAAGCTCCTGACCCGCGAGCAGATTTCGACCGAAGCCTACGCCAAGGCCTCGTGGGTCGCGCTTGATTCGCTAGGCATTAAAGAGATCGACATCATCGGGCGCTACGCCGGCGGCCAGGTCGGTTTGGAAATGGCGCAGCAGCGGCAGGGCGCGGTGAAGCATATCGTCCACGCCGGGGTGCAGATCTTCACCGATGGCGAGCGGCCCGACTTGCTCGCCAACTACACGCCCTCGATCGCGCCGACATGGGACGGCCGTCATTTGATGACCGCCTGGGGCATGATGCGCGACATGGCGCTGTTCTGGCCGTGGTACAACCGGACCAAATCGGGGATCGTTCGCCGTGACGCCGCCATTGACGGCAACACCGTCCATGCCCGGGTCGAGGATTTGCTCAAGATCGGCGACGCGTACCAAAACGCCTACGCCGCCTCGTTCAATTACCCGATGGCCGAGCGCCTGAAGGCGAGCACGACCCCCAACCTGATGGCCGACCTGCCGGGCGCCGCAAGCTATTCCCGTGTCGCCATGGCCAAGGCGGCGGCCCCCAACGTGCAAACGGCCGATTTGCCCGACGACATCCGCGCCTGGCGCGGCGTGTTCGACAAATTCTTCGCGAGCTGACCATGCCGGCACCGATCACGAAGCATTTTCTGCCGCTGGCCGACGGTCGCCAAATTCACTACCGCCGCGCCGGTTCGGGCCCGCCGCTGATCATCATGCACCCCTCGCCCAATTCGTCGGCGAGCATGATCAACGCCATCAATGCTTTCTCCGATGCCTTTACGTGCCTCGCCATCGATACGCCGGGCTACGGCATTTCCGACGATTTCGTCGACGACCCCGACATGCTGTGGGGCTACGCCGACGCGCTCGCCAAATTTCTCGACGGGCTCGGCATCGAAAAATCCTTCGTCTATGGCGCCGCCACCGGCGCGCAGATCGGCATTCAGTTTGCGCGCAAATATCCCGCGCGGATTCACGCGTTTCTGCTGGACGGTAATGGCGATTTCACCGGCGACCTCGACATCGCCCCTGGCTATTTCCAGGACGTGACGCCGGTCCGCGACGGTTCGCACCTGATTCGCATCTGGGACATGTGCCGCCAGCTTGGCGTGTTCTTTCCCTGGCAGTCGATGCGTGGCGCCGACCGTGTCAATACCGATGTCGGCAGCCCCGAAGGCATTCAGCGCGCCGTCAACGACTATCTGCGTGCCGGGCCGGGCTACAAGAAGGGCTACTACGAGGCGATGCGGGTCGAGAAGTGGGAGTACACCCGCCAGGTCACCGTGCCGGTATTCATGGCGCGGAACGAATCGAGCGTGCTGTTCAAGTATACCCAGGCGCTGATCGATAAAGGCCTGCCCGTCAATTTCACCGTTCTCAACTGCGATTCGCGGACGCGCTATCCGATGCAGCTGACGGCGCTCAAGGGCTGGATTGGCGATCGCACGTTTCCGGCACCGAAGCCGTCACCGGCCGACACGTCGGCGACATCGCGCATGCAAAACATGTACGTCAAAGCCCGCGGCGGTTTCCTCAGGGCGCGCGCCAACCTGACCGGCAAAGGCCGGCCGATCGTTGCGTTGCATGATCCGGCCGGATCGTCGCTGCTGGTCGAGCCCATGCTGGTCCCATGGATCGGCAAGCGTCCGGTGATCGCGCTCGATCTGCCCGGCAATGGCGAGTCCGACAACGTCATCGAGCCGGCCAACATCACCTCGGCGGCTTACGCCGCGATTGTGAACGACGCGCTGGCTGGCGCCGGCATCGACCAGTCCGATGTCATCGGGCGCTATTCGGGCGGTCCCGTCGCGATGGAGATGAGTTTCGCAAAACCGTCGCTGGTCAAACATCTGGCGCTTTCGGGGATTGGAGCCTACGAAGCTGCCGAGCAGAAGACGCTCCTCGACAATTACACGCCATCAGTCGCGCCCGTGTGGGACGGCAGCCATCTTGCGACCGCATGGGCGATGATGCGCGACCAGGGTCTCTACTGGCCGTGGTTCAATCGAACCCGCGGCGGGATTGTGCCGTCGGCCAACGGCATCGACGTTGCGACCATTCATCTTCGCGTCACCGAACTTCTCAAGGTCGGCGACCAATATCAAAAAGCCTATGCCGCCATGTGGACCTACCCGATGCGCGAGCGCCTCCCCAAGGTGGCGGCGCCGACACTGGTCTGCATGCCGGCGTGGGACCCGATCTACGCCAAGATGGCCGAATGCAAAGCCTTCGCGCCGAAAGTCGGCACCGCCGATTTGCCCGCGAAAATGGCCGATTGGCATGCGGTCATTGACCCCTTCTTCGCGACCTGACGCGTTCACGGCGCGAACGGATTGGCAGCTCGAAATCGTGCTAAGCTGGCGTCTCTGTCCGGCCTGGGGAGGCGTTCATGAGCAAGGTGTTCAGTCGTCGATCGATCATGAATGCCATCGGCGGGACCGCCGCCGCTGCTGGCTTTTTCAGACCCGGCACAGCCGTCGCCAAACTGAAGAAAGATATCGAGCCCCGAGGCAGCAACGGCACCCTTGAACGATTGCCGACCCTCGATCTCGACAGCTACGACGATTTCAGTACGGCGACGCGGATCTGGATCAACGGCGATCTGACGCGCGCCTCGGAACAACGCGCCGCCGAGATTCTGAAATCCCACGGCGTCAAACCGACCGACAAAGTTTCCTTCGAGGACACCGTGCGTTGGGTAGCCGACGATCCGATCATCGCCCTGCGCAGCGCCAGCTGGCAGCGGTTGCAATGGCATATGTGGCAAGAGCTGCGCCGCGAATTCCACGGCAACTTCGACGCCTACATGTCGGAACTGGAAGCAGCCGACGCTTCGGGCCCGGGCGTGCTCGAACTCAACCCCGGCATCGAGCCCGAGTACACCAAGCACGAAATCCACATGCAGCCGGGCGGCTACACCGGCGACCCTTTCGCAGGGCACCTGTATCACTACGGCACCAACAATTTTTACAACGGCACCAATCATCAGGATCAGCGCCACACCGCGCTGGCCGGCGCGGTTCCGGTGCCGGCCGACGGCAAAGTGCGCCGCATCCTCGATATGGGCTGCAGCTGCGGCCAGCAGGTGACGGCGCTGAAGCAACGCTTCCCCGATGCCGAAGTGTGGGGCATCGATATCGGCGCGCCGATGGTGCGCTACGCCCACATGCGGGCGGTCGATCTTGGCATCGACGTCAACTTCCGCCACGCGCTGGCCGAGCAAACCGGGTTCCCCGACGGCCACTTCGACATGGTCACCTCATATATCCTGCACCACGAGGTGACCGCGGCGGCGAGCCTGCAAATCGTCAAGGAAGCGCATCGCATTTTGCGGCCTGGCGGCGTGTTCTATCCGGTCGACATATATCCATCGCCGACCAACCGCTCCGACCACGGCACCGCCATTCGCCATGTTCGCGATTGGATGACCCATCGCTGGAATCATGAGCGGTGGTGGAATGACTATCTCACCACCGATTACATCGGCGAGATCGCGCGGGTTGGATTCACGTTGCAAGACGCCGCCCGGGAAGGCGTTGGCTATCCCATGGTTGCCCCCGGAGGGCCAAGAAATCCCCTTGGCATCAAGCCGGTCTAATCACGTTTTTGTTGGTTCATCACGCAACAGGAGGAAGGCATGGCAGAAACCAAAGGCAATCGGCCGACGTACGCGACCGATTTTATCACGACCGACATCGAGAAAGTGACGTTCTTCGGCAACGTTCACATCGACAATATGATGACGACGCTGCTCGCCATGGGTAACGAGCTCTGGGTTCAGCGGAAGCGTCAGCACATTCTGGAAGCGCTGCTGGCCGAAAAGGGCGTCAAGCCCGAGGCCATCGAGAAGTACGTGGCGACGCCGGCGCAGGAGCAGGCCTGGGCCAAGGAGCGCGACGTCCTGGTCGCCCGGCTGTGGAGCCACCACGACAAGAACACCGGCGAATACAATTTCGCCTCCGACTGGAACGGAAAGTAAGGAGCACGACCATGAGCCAACTGTTCAATCGACGCTCGATGATGGGTATGGCCGGCGGCGCGCTGAGCGCGGCTTCGGTCCTCAGCTCGAGCCACGCCCACGCCAAGCTCAAGAACGATTTCGAACCGCGCGGCGGCGACGGCATCTGGGAACGCCTGCCCTCGCTCAATCTCGAGGCCTACGACGAAATGTCGACCTCGACCCGGAAATGGGTCAATGGCGCCTTGGCCCGCGCCGCGCAGCAGCGCGCCAACGAGCTGATGGTCAAGAACGGCATGAAGCCGGACCAGCAGATCAGCTTCGAGGACGCATCCAAACTGTTGTCGAACGACCCGATCATCGCCATGCGCGCATCAAGCTGGCAGCGGCTGCAGTGGCACATGTGGCAAGAACTGAAGCGCGAGTTCTACGACAACTACGACGCCTACATGTCGGAAATGGAAGCGACCGATAAAACCGGCCCCGGCACGCTCGAGCTCAATCCCGGCATCGAGCCCGAGTACACCAAGCACGAGATCCACATGCAGCCGGGCGGCTACACCGGCGATCCGTTCGCCGGACACCTTTATCTCTATGGCACCGCCAACTTCTACGTCGGCCAGAACTATCAGGACCAGGGCCACGCGGCGCTCGCCGCGGCGGTGCCGGTGCCGGCCGACGGAAAAGTGCGGCGCATTCTCGATGCCGGCTGCAGCTGCGGTCAACAGGTGGTGGCGTTGAAGCGCCGGTTCCCCGATGCCGAGGTATGGGGCGTCGACATTGGCGCGCCGATGGTGCGATACGCGCATATGCGCGCCGTCGACAACGGCGTCGATGTCAATTTCCGTCACGCTTTGGCCGAAAAAACCGGCTTCCCCGACGGCTACTTCGACATCGTCACCAGCTACATCCTGCATCACGAAGTGACCGAGCAGGCGACCTACGAGATCATCCGCGAGACCTCGCGGGTCCTGCGTCCGGGCGGCGTTTACTTCCCGGTCGACGTCTACACGATGCCGTCGCGCCGCGTGCTCGACGGCACGCCGATGCGCCGCATCCAGGACTGGATCACGTCGCGCTGGAACCACGAGCGGTGGTGGTACGACTACCAGCGCTCCGACTTCCTCGGCGAAATGCAGCGCTCGGGCTTCGCGCTCAACATGGATGGTCCCGAGGCCTCGGCCTATGCCGTCAATCTGTCGCAGGCCCGCGCCAGACAAACCTCGGGTCGCCCGCAGGCTTTGGGCGACATGTCGGGTCAGGGTGGCCAAAAGAACATCATGGGCACGAAGATCTGATTCTTCGCCTCTTCAGGATCAGGGCCTCACCTGCGGGTGGGGCCCTTTTTCTTTTGATTTTCTTGCGTTTCCCGCGGGTTTCGGCGCCTTGACGGGCGCCCGATCGAACGCCACATAAGTGGAGCCCACGCCGCTGCCGGGTGGGCCATTTTGTCTCGCTCGTCGAGGGGACCCATGACCCGCGTATCCGTGTTCTCGAGCCCGCTGTTGCTCGGCTTCGACCATATCGAGCGCGTGCTCGACCGTGTCGCCAAGACCGGCGCTGAGGGCTACCCGCCCTACAACATCGAGCAGACCGGCGAGCATCGCCTGCGGATCACGCTGGCGGTCGCCGGATTCGCCGATGAAGACCTTGGTGTCGCGATCGAGGACAACCAGCTGGTCATCCGCGGCAAGCAGCAGGATGACAGCTCCAATCGCGTCTACCTTCACCGTGGGATCGCCGCCCGTCAGTTCACGCGCAGCTTCGTGCTGGCCGAAGGAATCGAAGTGCGCGGCGCCGAACTGGTGAACGGTCTGTTGCACATCGACCTCGAACGACCGGTGCCCCAGCCCAAGGTCACCCAGATCCAGATCAAATCGAGCGCGCCGAAAAAGAAGCCCACCAAGACCATTGATGTCGAGCCGGATCATCTTAAATAAGTCGTGGGCGCTTTCGTCTGGGAGATTGCTATGACCGATCATCCAAAGACCTACGGCTCGCAGCCGGTCGATCTCGTCAAGCTCGGCTTGAATGAGATCGCCTACATCCGCCGCGCCGTGATCGACAATGTGCCGGTCTGGAGCATTCATGCGGCGACAGGTCAGCCGATCGGCGCCGCTCAAAGTTTCGATCAGGCCTGGGGCGCGGTGAAGCAGAACGATCTCGTTCCGCAGTGGGTCAACTGAAACCCGTTTTCATTGTCACTGACCGATCCACTAACTCAGGGTCACCCCGGACTTGATCCCTTAGGCGCTAAGAAAAGCATGACTTTTGCAGTATCCCGAAGATAATCACACCATACGCGTCGTCGACGGCGCGATCCGCGGCAAGACGGATCAGTTCGTCTACAAGTTCCGGAAGCCGAAGTAAGCGGCCCTGACGGACGAGGACCCTTAACCGCCGGATAACGGCGTCACCCCGGCCGCCGAGCTGCCTTCGCGCGTTGCGCTTCGGCGGACGCAGACTGAAACCCACCGAGGCCAATTGGCGTAGGCGGGGCCGGGGTCCCTGGGGAGGCGTACACCGACGTCACGACTTTGACGCCCGTTCTGGCTGCTGCGGGCCCACCCAGGACTGCACCGATTTCACAGATGCGCGCCGATTTGGTAAACCATGGCGGGCGCACCAAGTCCCTGTAGCTCAGCTGGATAGAGCACCAGATTCCTAATCTGGGGGTCGTGAGTTCAAATCTCGCCGGGGACGCCACTCTGCTTTTCTGAGCGAGCGGCTGTGCGAGCTTGGAAGAGCTCGTGCCTGATCGCTTGTCCTCCGAAGCCGCAAAATGGCGAAGGTGGAAACCCGCAGGGCGAAGGCGGGCTGGTTGAGGTTGTACTTCGACTCCGGGGCGACGATACGGGGTGGTTGATTTTTTCCGAAACGATTGAGCACAACCCTCGCCGTGACGAGCGGGATAGGTGTATGTCCCCTTTTCTTTTTTTATCGCCGCTTCGGTTGTGAGACGCATTGGGCAGGTGTGCGGGGGCGACCGCCCGCGCCTTAGCTCCCGACTCACGGTTGCCGTCGCGGGCCATATAGGGTATATCCCCATCCTATGGTTCACCTCCGTGATACGAAAGACGAGATTCTCGCGCGCATTCGGCGTATCGCCGGGCAGATCGCCGCACTCGAACGGGCCGTACAAAGCGGGGCCGAATGCAACGAGACGCTCCATCAGGTCGCCGGCATTCGCGGCGCCGTGAGCGGGCTGATGAGCGAATTGATCGAAGATCATATGGCCAATCACGTGGCCGCTCCGGGCCTTACGAACAAGAAACGGGCTGCCGCGGCTGAAGAGCTGTGTACGTTGTTACGCCGTCACGGCAGGTAGAGTAATGGCCGTTTTTAGAGAACTCACCGAGCCCGCCCACCTGCACGACTATCTCGGCGCGGCCCACGATACGAACGCGCGCCGGACACGGTGGGTCGTCGCATTAACCGCCGTCATGATGGTCGGAGAGATCGTTGCAGGTTACCTCACGGGCTCCATGGCGCTTCTGGCGGACGGGTTCCATATGGCTACGCACGCTGGTGCCCTCACCGTCGCAGCGTTCGCCTATGCCTATGCGAAACGGTATGCCCATGACCCGCGCTTCACCTTCGGTACCGGCAAAGTCGGTGAGCTTGCCGGTTTTGCTTCCGCCTTTGCGCTGGCTTTGATCGCGATAGGCATCGGCGTCGTGTCAGCGATCCGGTTGGCCCGGCCGATCCCCGTGAATTTCAGCGATGCCACCCTGATTGCTGTACTCGGCTTGATAGTCAATCTTGTCAGCGCCGCTTTGCTCGCTGGTGGGGGTCACCATCACGGCCACGCTCATCATAAACACCATGATTGGGCCGGACATGACCATGGCGGTCACGGACATGACAATAATCTGCGCGCCGCCTACGTTCATGTTCTCGCCGACGCGCTCACCTCCGTACTCGCGATAATCGGGTTGCTGGCGGGGCGATACCTTGGCTGGGTTTGGCTCGATCCATTGATGGGTATGGTCGCCGCCGCCGTCATCGGGCGCTGGTCTTGGGGCCTCATGGGCGATACCGCCCGCGTGCTGCTGGACACCGCCGATCCGCACTTATTCGAAGAAGTGCTGGAGTGCGTGGAGAAGCCCGGCGATGCCCGCGTTGTTGATCTCCATGTTTGGCAGGTTGGGCCTCAAGCTCATGCTGCTAGTGTTGTCGTGCGCGGGCCAATTGATGCAGAAGCCGTTCGCGACCGCCTTAAGCCCGTTCATGAAATCAAGCATCTGACCGCCGAGGTGGCTTGATTCCTCGGGCAAGGGCACCGTGGTGCGTTGACTCGAGATTTGTCCGACGGCATCGAATCGTCCTCGTGACCAGGCAAAGGAAGACCGACGCCATTGCGCCTTTTGGGGCGACAACGGTCTGGCAATTCTGTTGTCAATCAGCAGCGGATCGGCCACTTTGCGGGGGCTTGTCCGCTGAAACCTCAGGAGGCCCGCATGACATTCGTCGCACGCACCACGGCCCTGGCGGCCGCTGCCATCGAAATCCTGTTGACCCCCGCCACGGCGGCCGACGGCGTTGTCGCCAAGCGCGGGTACGTCGACAGCCGTTTCGGCCAAATCCACTACTACAGCTTCGCGCCCGCCGATGGGCCTGGCACGAAGACACCGATGGCCTTCTTCCACCAAAATCCCAAGTCTGCGGTTGAGTTCGAGCCGCTGACAAGCGAACTGGGCAAAGACAGATTGGTCCTCGCGTTCGACACGCCGGGGTACGGCATGTCCGATCGACCCGCCCATGCTCCGAACATGCAGGACCTGGCGGGGTCCATGGCGGACGCCTTGAAGGAACTGGGCTACGGCCGGCGCGGACGTCAGGTCGACGTGTTCGGCTTCCACACCGGCGCTTATATCTCGTCAGAACTGGCGGTGGCTCATCCAGAATTGGTGCGACGCGTTGTGCTGTCTGGGGTCGGCTATTACAGCGTCGAACGGCGCAAGCAGACGTACGACAATCTTCCCCGCGATGGCGTGATCCCCGAAGACGCGAGTTTCGTGGTACGGCGCTGGCACTCGGTGGTCAACAGCCGCACGCCCGGTATTCCCATTGAACGCGCGGCACGGATTTTCCTCGACGACATCCGCTCGCTCAATAAGTCGTGGTTCGCGTACAACGCGGTGTGGAGCTACGTGCCGGAGGACCGCATGCCCAAGATCACCCAACCGGTCTTGCTGTTGCAGCCGCACGAGATGCTTTTGAACGAGACCCGGGCGGTCAAGCGCGATCTGTTGCCCAAGGCAGACATGATCGAAATTCCGGGCGTCACCCGCGACGTTTTCGACACCGGGTCGATGGAGTACGCGCGGCATCTCCGCGAATGGCTCGATGCGAAGAGATAACCTGATGCTGGCGGATTTCGCGTTGCTCGCGACATGGGCAGATCAGCCGCCGCGTTAGGAAGTTTTGGCTCTGCAAAGATGTTGTGTCCCTGACATACAGACACGCCGTCGAAGACACTGATGCGTTCACCTGCGATGGCGTCATCTGCCTGCGCGGCGTGATCGCGCTCTAGACTCGCTGAGTCAGCTCGGCGCCTGGGCCGGACGATTTCGTTTTCGTGGCCGCGTCGTGCATATTTGGCCGCAATCACCGCCAGGAGTTTCGCATGATCACTTTCCCCAGCTTACCGAAATTGCTGACGGGGCGGGCTTCGTCCGTTTGCGTTGCGATGACCTTTGCCGCCGCGATGATACCAACAGCGAACCTTGCACAAACTGCTGAAGAGATCGCCACGGCCAGGGACGAGATTTGGGCCAAGGAGTTGAAGATCTACACCTACGAGGAGCGCAATCTTGGCGGCGATTTTTATTTCAACACCTCTGCCAAAGGTTATTTGGCCTGGACCTATGGTTCACCGAAACCGTTCCGCAAGCCGAGTGAACCACCAAAACCGCTGACGACGCCCACCGAGGAAGTCATCACGCCGGAGTTCACCGACTTCAGTTTGCAAGGCGACACCGCCATCCTTTATTACACCAACCATCGCACCAGGCTGAGAGACGGCACGCCGGTCGATCAATACTTCGCTAACATTCACGTTTTCGTTCGTGAGGGCGCTGACTGGAAGCTCCTCGCGTCCATGTCGCGCCTGGAAGATCCCAAGGCGAAGTGAGTGTCGACTGTGTCGGCGTTCGCCGCCGCCCATATCAACATCGCGGAGCAGCCGGCGCGGTGCTCATTCTCGCCGATGAAACGGATTGTGCGTTTGACCGGGTCGCGCATGAAGGGCTCGCCGGCGTGGCGCCCCGCAGCCCGGCTTATTTCCGTAACCAGCTCCAACACGTCGACCTCGGCCGCAAGTTGTTTGATGTCGTTGTGCCAACTGAGTTGCGAAATCGACCCGGCCTTCAGTACACGGGCGAGCTCATCCTGTCGATCAATCCACCGCTTTGCAGTTAGTCGACCACCGATCACGCCATTGGCGCGTGCCTCGCGCAGCAAGGCGAATGTGGAGAACGCCGCCAGAGCGTGATTGGAGAGGAATGATCGGCGATTCATGAGAGTCCCCGCTTTTGGGCTGCCGGAACGAGCGTAGCAAAGTATCCCGGAGGGCAGGACCAAATTGCGGTCCGCTTCATCTGAAGTTCGGTTTCCGGCTGCTTGGCAGCAGCGTCACCCGGCAGTGGCCGAATCTGACCAAGTGGACTATACCCCGCCTCAATTCCGCCGGCGGCCCCAGACTTTTCACCCGGGGCCGGCCGCATCACAGATGAAGGTTCCCGCATTTGCCATTTCCACCGACCGCTGCATCTCTTGCGCGCGCCCTGACGGAGCGCGACTTTATCGACCCGACCGCCGTTCAAAGCGCGGTCCTCGCTCCTGATGTCGCCGATCGTGATCTGCTGGTGTCGGCGCAAACGGGCTCCGGCAAGACCGTCGCGTTCGGATTGTCCATCGCGGCGACGCTGCTGAATGGCGCGGACAAGCTGGGCCGTGCCGACGATCCGCTCGCGCTGATCGTCGCACCGACGCGCGAGTTGGCCTTGCAGGTCCAGCGCGAACTCATGTGGCTCTATCGGCATATCGACGCCCGGATTGTCGCCTGCGTCGGCGGCATGGACCCGCGTGCCGAGAAGCATCTTCTTCGTGCCGGCTGCCATGTCGTGGTCGGGACGCCCGGCAGGCTGCGCGACCATCTCGAGCGCAGCAATCTGGTGGTCAGCGGCTTGAAGGCCGTCGTGCTGGACGAAGACGACGAGATGCTCGACCTCGGCTTTCGCGAAGACCTTGAGTTCATCCTTGAGACCACGCCAAAAGGCCGCCGGACGCTGATGTTCTCGGCAACGCTGCCGCGCGACATTATTGGTCTTGCGAAGAAATACCAGAACGACGCCTTTCGCATCGAGGCCACTGGCGCCGCGCGCGCCCATGCCGACATCGAATACCGCGCCATGCGCATCGCGCCACAAGACTCAGTCCATGCCGTCGTCAATGTGGTGCGCTTTGTCGACTCGCCGGCAACGCTGGTGTTCTGCAATACGCGCGATGGTGTTCGTCACCTTCATGCAACACTCATCGAACGCGGTTTCTCGGCCGTCTCGTTGTCGGGCGAATTGGGCCAGCACGACCGTAACCACGCGCTGCAGGCCCTGCGCGACGGCCGCGCGCGAATCTGTGTTGCCACCGACGTCGCGGCGCGTGGGATCGATCTGCCCAATCTAGGCTTGGTCATTCATGCCGATCTGCCGCACGACACCGAGACGCTGCAGCATCGCAGCGGGCGTACGGGCCGCGCGGGCCGCAAGGGCGTGAGCGTTCTGTTGATCACGCCGCAGCACCGGCGCAAGGCTGAGCGCCTGCTCGGGCATGCCAATATCAAGGCCGCGTGGGTCAACCCGCCGACGCCCGATGCCATTCGTCAGATCGATAATCAGCGCCTTCTCGAAAGCATTCTATCGGCCGAGGCCGGTGACGCCGATGACCTCGCGCTGGCGAAGCAGCTTCTCGAAAGGCGCACGGCCGAGGATGTCGCGGGCGCGCTGGTGCGCATTTATCGCGCCCGCTTGCCCGCGCCCGAGGACATGGTCGACACCGCCATTCCAGGCCCGCGCGAACCGCGCACCGGCCTCGCCAGCGCGGTGTGGTTCCGGCTCGACCTCGGGCGTCAGCGCAAGGCCGATCCCAAATGGTTGATCCCGGAGATCTGCCGCCAGGGCGGCATCACCAAGCGCGCCATCGGTGCAATCCGCATTTTCGACGAGGAAACCAAGTTCGAGATCGACGCCGAAACAGCGGACGCGTTCGCCGCCAAAGTGGCGAAGGTCACGCGCGGCGATATCGTTATCACGAAGTCAGAACCGCCCGCGGGCGGCGGCCATGTCCGTCGCACACCGTCGCACCACGCCAAGTCACGTCACGCCGACAAGACATACTGGAAGCCGCGCGCCAAGGGTGGACGTGACGACGCGTCGGAACGGGCCGACCGTGGCAAGCCACGCTGGGCGGCGAAGGGTAAGCACGCTGGAAGACCGGGCGGACTTCAGAAGCAGCAAAAACCGCTGAAGCGCGACAGCTAGCCGGATGCTGTCGCCGGGCGCCGGCAAATTTCCTCTCCAGGCGCAGTCGCCGCCCGCTGGCAGGCCCGAAAACCATCGTGTAGTCTGCGCGCGCAATCGGGCTGTACGCGGACCTCGGGGGAATTTCGATGACCGATCTTGGATACGACCTCTTCATCGTTCTGCATCTTCTGGGCTTTGTTTACTGGCTCGGCGGCGACGTCGGCGTGTTTTATTCGAGCGGGTTTGTGGTCAATCCCAAGTACTCGGTGCAGACGCGGACGGTCGCGGCGAAGATCATGATGGATCTCGATCTGATCCCTCGGATCTGCATGACCTGGATGCTGACCATCGGCGCCCAGTTGGCCAGCATGCAGGGCGTCGATCACTACCCGGGACAAATGATCGCGCTGTGGGTGCTCTCGCCGCTGTGGTGCTTCATGGTGATTTATATGCACTTCAGCCACGGCAGCCCGTTGTCCAAAGCCATGGGGCCGATCGACTTCTGGTTAAGGCGCATCTTGATCGCCGGCATTATCGCATCTGTGATCTACACCATTGCCACCGGCCGGCTCGATACCACGCCGTGGCTGACAGCAAAGGTCGCACTGTTCGCATATTTGATTTTTGCCGGCGTCATGATCCGCCGTCATCTGCCGGGCTTCATCGTCGGCCTCACGGCGCTGGCCAAGGGTTCGATCAACGACGACGAAAATGCCCAGATGAACAAGGGGCTGAGCGGCGCACGGCCGTGGGTGCTATCGATTTGGGTCGTGGTGTTTCTCGAAGCCGTTCTTGGCGTCGTGAAGCCAGGCAATGAGCTGGCGTTGAAATTTGCGGCTTTGTTTTAGGGAATCACCGTCAGGCCTCATTGCTTCAAAAGCGCTGTTCAAAAGCGGTTCGGCTGCCGCGTGCAAAGCCGGCCTTTTCGTAGAAGGCGAGCGTGCTTTCCTTTTTGCTGCCGGTCGACAGGACGACTTTGTAGCAGTTCGCCGCGCGGGCATGGCGCATGGCCGCGGCAAGAATCGTGGTTTCAAAACCCCGCGCCCTGAACTCGGGGTGCGTCACGACATTCTCGATAACAGTCCAGGGCCGGCCGTTACGGGCGAGATTTGGAACGATCACGAGGGTGCAGGTCGTGACTGCTTGCTCGGCGACCTCGCCCAGAAACACCGTCACGCCACTTGCATTCAGTATGTCGCGCCAAATCCGAAGCGCCTCCGCGTCAGACAACGCCGGATCTTCGGGCGAGAGAAAGCGATAGAGGGCGATGATTCGCCCCAGGTCGTCGTGCCGGGCGGGGCGCGTTTGCAGGTCAGGCGGCATGTTCTAACCGTGAGGTTCGAGTGCTTCGAGGTTTTTGGCGATCCTTCTTTGAGTGCGATCCGGCGCCAGAGGGCGGTCGTGACGCGGCGTCAACTGGATGCCACGAACTCCTCCGGCGACAGGACTGGGATGGCGAGAAGCGGGAAGTCACGAGGATTGCGCGTGATCAGATGTGTGGCTTTGGACGCGAGCGCGGCCGCGGCTTGAAGGGCATCTTCAAAATCGTTCCAGCCCAGCGCCAGAGCCTGCGAAAGCACATGGTGGTCGACTGAGGCGGTCTCAACGAGATTCAGCAGATCAACGATAGCCGCCCGCGCTTTGTCCTTGCTGAGATGTTTGGCCAAGAGATAGTAGATCGTGGTGACGCTGTGCGCGGCGACCACTCCCACGACTCGTGGCTTGTCGATCACGGCAAGAACGCGCGCGCTGGCCCTCCAATGTGGCTCCCGCTTTGCCAACACGTCGAGCAAGACGTTGGCATCGAGAAACAGTCTCACAGCCGATACTTTCGCCGCAGATGGCGGCGATGATCCTCGACCGATGCCGTGCCTGGCAGGATGCCGGCGAGAGCCTTGATCGACGACGGAAGATCGCTCGGCGCTTCCTCAGGCAATCGATCGAACATCTGCGATACAAGTCGAGAGACGCTGGTCCCGTGACGCTTGCTGTATCGTTTCGCCCGCGCGGCGGCGGCCCGATCGACCAGCAGCGTCAATTTGGTGGATGCCATGGCACGGCCTGTATACGTATAATGCGATACGATATCATACGTACAGGCGCGCATGACGGCAAGGGGTTCAGAACGTGACCATCCGCGCACTTTTGGTAGATGCGGACGGCGTGATTCAGCACGCCACCCAGGACTGGTCGTTGGGGTTCGAACCGCTGCTTGCCCCGGAATAGCGCGACCGTGTTCAGCAATTCACAACCGATATCTTCGCGGCCGAGAGCAAATTTCTCGTCCGACCGCATGGCTTTATGGATGAACTCACAGCCACTCTGCAGAAGTTGGGACTGTCAGAAAAAGCGGCCGACGTTCTCGATGTCATGCTGTCGATCAATGTCTATGACGATCACATTGCAGTTTTTCAGGAGCTGCGACGTCGGGGAGTCGTTTGCCACGTTGCCAGTAATCAGCAGGCCGCGCGCGCGCAGTTCATGTCCGAGACCTTGGACTACCAATCATTGTTCGACGGCGCGTTCTATTCCTGTTTTGTCGGCGCCGCGAAACCAGATGAAGCGTTCTTTCGTCGGGCCCTCGCCGCACTCCGATATAATGCCGCGTCCGTGTTGTTCATCGATGATCGCGAAGCCAACGTGGCGGCGGCGCGGGCGGTTGGGCTAAAGGCCGCCCAATTTGATGGGGCGAACGGCGTGACTAATCTCATGGACCGCGAGCACGATCGTGGCGCCACCGGATGAAAGCGACAATCGCCCGTGCGCTAGATCGGTTGCCCGGATCGCCCGCGCCTCGGCGCCGCGCCGTTCGATCGCTCGATTGGCCATAAATCCGCAGATCAACAGGATGTAGGTGAATGCGTCCTTGGTGAATTCGTATACAAGGCTCGCCGGCGCCAGCAGGTCAAATTCGTACTCGTAGCCGACAATAGCCGGAAACAGCGCAATACGCGTACTCCACATCAGTGCAACGTGGATGAGCGAAAACGCGACACACGCCAATACATGGCTGGCAAACGCAATGCGCCACGCGCCGGCAGTCAGCGGGGCTCGATCCACGACCAGCCGCAAGCCCTGCACAAGCGCCAGAATGGCGCCATGGGACGTCGCTTCCAGCGTCCAGACATGGGCGAGGCTCAGACCCAAACCGGCACGGGATGCTTCCGTCGCTTCGGTCATGCCTTGAGTTACCAAAGAAGCGGCGATCAAGAGCGCGGCCATCCACAACGTGCGCCGATCCGCCTGGCGATCAGCCTCGCTGTGCAGTGGGCTCAATAGTGGAGAGGGCATGGAATTGAACGAATCGGGCATAGCGTGAGACTAGGCCGCGAAGCCCCGGCCATCCATAGCTCCCCGCCGCTGGTCACGGCAGGCCGCCGCCGGTCAATGGCGCCGTGACAAACCGCGAGGGGTTGGGCACGTAGTCCGCCCACAATCGAATACCACCATCGAATCAGGAACAATCGTTGAGAACATGAAAACTTTGAACACTTTTCCGAAAATCCCTGCAGGCATCGCTTTTGCCATGTCGATCGCCTCGCCGCTTGCGGCCGCCGACCCGCACTTTGACGGACCTTATGTCGGCCTCGACGCCGCGCGCCAGAACACAATTGCCGGTGCCTTGGTGGCGGGAATTGACACCCTTGCGCAGTCAACCCGAAGCGTCGCCTCGATCAATGCCGGTTATCGGATGGCTTTTTCAGGCGGTGTCGTGGCGGGCGTGGAAAGGAACTATGGCCTCACCGACGGCGATCTGAAGCTCGACGACACCGCTAACAGGCTCACGATCGATTATGCCAATAGCCGTCAGTATGGCTTTGGCATTCAGGGTGGATATGCCTTCGGCGCCGAGTCCGGGACTCTTGTTTTCGCATATCTGTCCGAAACCAAGCGCAGCTTCGATGTGACGATTCGCAGGCCGCTTGGCGTTGGAACTCAGCGGGACAAGCAGCGCCTGTTGCGATATGGCGTGGGTCTCGAGCAGCAGGTTTCCGGTGCTTTTTCCATCCGTGGGCTGATCGGGCTCTCGCGGGCAGACTTCGGCAGTCGGCGAACCAACATCGACCCCAGCGACAAAGTCGACCTTGCCTTCGGCGTAGCTTATCAGTTCTGAAGCGAACCGCCGGTTTCCAATCCGCTCGATCGTTTGCGGCTGGGTTCCGCCCTGTTGCAACAAAACGATCAACTGTTGCCGGCATGGCGCCGAAGGGGATCGAGCAGATCGTGCCTCAGAATTTCCGTGCCCAGCGGCCGGGCGGCGCCCGCATCGTGACCGCAGCACGCCCGGTGTAACACGCCGACAAACGTGCGCCCTCAGCGGCCAGGAGGCGAGATCGCTTCCTGACCGCTTTCTTTGTAACCTCACACCCCGAACGCACGGTCACGCGACAACAAGCGACAGAGGAGAGATGACATGCTGGGTGAAATCATTGCCGTCACGATTTCGGTCGCGAGCCTTGGGCCAATGGAGCGGGCCTACGGCGACCACCTCGACTACTCGGTCGTCGCCCGCGGGAAAGTCGCAGCGCCCGTCGCCGAAGCGTGGGATGCGCCTCAGGTGGCGGGCAACGACTACATCCTGATGCGCCCCGAAAGCGGCGCACCGCACGATCTCCGATTTGTCGTCACCGCGCCCTATCCCGAGTACCAGCACATGCGCTCGACCGGTTGGAACGCGGCCGAACTTCTGGTTCAGGATCCGGACGCCCTGGCCGAGAAACTCAAAGATTCTGCGTTTCGAATCGTCGGACCGCCACGCGCGCTCTCCAGCGGCAACACCAAGGCGATGCAGGTGGTGGGCCCGGCCGGCGAGCTCCTGTACCTCACCAATCCTGAAGGTGCCGGAAACGAGGCCAAGTCGTTTGTCGATCGCGTCTTCATTGTCATCAATGGCGCCAAGGATTTGAACCAGCTTATTGGCTTCTATCGCGACAAGATGGGCAGCAAAGTGGGCGAGCCCTTTCCGATCAGGCTCAGCGTGCTGAACCGGGCTTATGGTTTTGATGTCGAGCGCAGGCACCCGATCACGGTGGCGCGGCTCGGCGGCACGCCCTTCAGCGTCGAGCTCGATCAGTTTCCGCCGGAAGCCACCGCGCGCGACGGCCGGCCCAACGACCTGCCGCCCGGCATTTCGATGATCAGCTTTGCGGTCGAGAGCCTGGAGGCGGTCAAGGAACCCTTCATCCATCCGCCGGTAACGGTCGCCGATGCGCCCTACAACGGGCGCCGTGCCGCCGTGATCAAGGGGCCAAGCGGCGAGCTGATGGAGCTGATCGAAACAGGCAAGCGTTGAGATCGGAGTGGTTTAGGTGTCAGACACGTAAGCCACGCATTCTCGCGCCCCGCGCCGGCGATGCGCGGAATCCTGCAACATCTGCTTGTTCATTCGCGCCAGGGCGGGAATGTCGTCCGCGGTGGCTGGTCGAAACCCGAGAGTCCCCATCGCCATGTCGCGCCTATTGCGTCTTCTCGGGTGTCACCCTTAACAGCAGGCCATTGGTCGGGTGATCGGTCAGCACGTAAAGTGCACCGTCAGGGCCGAAGGCGACGTCGCGGATGCGGCGTTTTTGGTCGGCGAACAACGTCTCCTGCTCAATCACTTTTGCGCCCTCGACCTTGACCCGCATGATGCGCTGGCCGGACAGCGCACCGACGATGAGATCGCCCTCCCACGCGGGCCATTGGCAGCTACGGCATTGAGTCATGCCCGAGGGTGCGATCGACGGGGTCCAATGGAGGATGGGTTGCTCCGTGCCCGGGAACTCCTGGAACGGCGACACGTAGGCGCCGGAGTAATCCATGCCATAGGTGGCGAGCGGCCAACCGTAGTTCGCGCCCGGCTTCAGCAGGTTGATCTCGTCGCCGCCATAAGGACCGTTTTCGTTGGCGTAGATGATGCGCTGAACCGGGTCGTAGACGGCGCCGATCATGTGGCGATGGCCATAGGTGTAGATCTCGGGCCGTTTGTCGGAAGCGTTGGCGAAGGGATTGTCGGTCGGTACTTTGCCGTCCTTGTAGATCCTGATGAATTTACCGAGAAGTGAGTCAAGCCGTTGCGCCTTGGCGCGGGTATCGCCGCCGTCGGCAATCGACATCAACAACGTGCCGTCGCCGAGGAACGTCAGGTAGCCGGCCCACAGCCTCTCGTCGGCATTGGTCGGTTCGATTTCAAGAATTGTCTGAAGATTTTCGAGAGCCCCCTCGCCCACCTTGGCTTTGGCGACCACCAGTGGCCACGGTTCGCGATCACCGGCCGCATATGAGAGGAAAATCTCTGATGTTGTGGCGAAATCAGGATCAACGACGATATTGGCCAGGCCGCCCAACTGGGTCGCGAAAATTTTGGGCGCGTTGGCGAGGGGCGTCTGATGCAGGCGACCGTCGCGAAACACCAGGATGCGACCAGCTTTTTCGCCGATCAGGGCGTCGCCGTTGGGCAGCATCGCCAAGGTGTGGGGCGCTTTGAGATCGCCGGCGAGCGTCTCGACCTTAAGCGGTGACGCGGCCGACGCGACATGGACTGCCGCAATCAATCCGGCGATGGCGGACGCTGCGATCATGGTGCGGGTGATTCCGTGCGACGGATAACCGCGGCGAATGCGAGCCCGGCGAGAATTCCGGCGACGACCTGGGCGGCCATGCCGTCGAGGCCCCGGGTTCCGGCAAAGAGAGTGTTGGGGGCATTGACGTTGATGATCTCGATCATGGCGACAAGCCCGACCGCCCCGGCAACGCCGGCGACCAGCGCGAGCGGTAATTTGATAAATCGTGCGACGGCCATTGCCGCGGGAAAGGCGATCAAAAACGCAACTGCCAGATTGGCGCCGTACCAGACGTACTTTCCGCCAAACGCCAGCCCCTTCAGATCATGGGCGATGACGGTGAACCACGTGCCGGCGCTCAGCTCGGCGCCCATCGAGGCAAGCTCGCGCAGAACAAAAATCGACTGCGCGACGGCGCCGAGGCCATAACCGATCAGCGTGCCGATCAGCCAGGCCGCCGCAAACCGCGCGGCTACGCGAGCCATCACGCCGCCGGCACCGCGCGCATCGCCGGTAGCGGCAGATGACGCGCGCCGAACAGAACCACGATTGGGATCACCATCAACCAGGCGTGCATGAACCAGAAATCGGCGCCGGACATTTCGCCGAGCAGGCCTCCCAAATAACCGACAAACATGTTGTCGAGAAACAGATGGAGATAGTAGGTGGCGATGAGCCGGCCGCCGTAACCTTTTGGCGCCGACCGTGAATTAAGCGCGAGACCGACCGGCAGTACGTTGGCGAAGCCGAGATCGTTGACGAAGTGAAACGCCATCGCCCAGACAATCGACACCGGCTGACCGGTCGACGCGGTGACCATCGAGGCAACGCCCAGGATCGCCGGCGCTCGGCCGGAAAGCTCGGACGACCCAGCAGATAAATCACGAGGCCAATCACCATCCCGACACCGGCGGCGCCAAAGCCCCAGTGCCAGCCAACGGTCTGACCCAGCGTGCCGCAGATGAGCGGCGAGATGATCACCGCGATCTGAATGCCGAGATAGTAGATTTGAAACGCCGTAGCACGGCGCGGATCACCGATACGATATAGCTCGCCAACTTGAGCCGCGATGTTGCCCTTGAAACAACCAACGCCCAGAAGCAGCGCCAGTAATGCGAACAGAAAGCTGACTTCGAAGGCCATCAGGAAGTGGCCGATGGCCATCAGGCTGGCGCCGATGGTCACGGTCGCCGTGCGGCCGAGAACGCGATCCGCCAGCCAGCTGCCGGCCAAGGGCGTGACATAGACGAACCCCGCATAGAAACCGTAAGTGGCAGAGGCAAGCGCTTGGCCCGACAGCGCATTGCCGTTGATCGCTTCAAGCAGCTTCTGAAACCAGGCGAACCCAAGAACATTGCCCTGGTGCTCGGGCAGCAGCAGGTACTGCGTCATATAAAGGACAAGCAGCGCCTGCATGCCGTAGTAGGAAAACCGCTCCCAGAACTCGGCGGCCGAGAGCCAACCAAGGCCAATGGGATGGCCAAGGAAGGCGGTGTCGCTCATTTTTGGTGTGCTCATCGCGATATGAGGTTTTCGCTCAGGACATGTGCCGAATGGATACTACGGACAGGGATCTAGGCCCGGCTAGCCAAAAATGTCGATGGCGCAGACTTGCATGAATACTGATTATCAGTAGTATGGGATCAGGCCGCCGCAATGGAATTCGAATGGGACGCTGCGAAGGAGCGGGCGAATCGACGAAAGCACGGCGTCGGTTTTCGGATCGCGGCGCGGGTGTTTTTGGATCCCTATGCCCTTGCGTTTGACGATCAGGCGGATTTTGACGAGCTGCGTTTCAACGCAATTGGAATGGCGTCTCGTTTGTGACCTATACGTTGAGGGCCGCCGTAGTCCGCATCATCTCCGCCAGAGGAGCGACGCCGAATGAAAAGAAAAAGTACCACGAAGTTCAGGCTTGATACGAAGCGGCCACCCAAGGCCGATTGGCGGCGGTTTGACTCGATGACCTCCCAAGATCGGTACCGTGCGGCGGAATCCGATCCTGACAGCGCGCCGGCAAGCAAGGCGCAGCTGGCGCGGGCGCGCCGCGTCCCCATGGTTCACGCCCTCCGTCAGGAACTAAAGTTGACCCAGGAAGAATTCGCGGCTCGCTTCCATCTACCCCTTGGTACTATCCGCGACTGGGAGCAAGGCGCTCACCTTCCCGACCGCGCCGCACAGGTGTTGTTGAAAGTCATAGCGCACGAGCCTGATGCCGTCGTGCGTGCATTGAAGCAGTGAATGCCAAGATCGCTGGAGCTCCCGCATGAGCCACGATGACCATGATCACGACCATGATCACGACCATACCGATCCGCCAGCGGAGACGGCGCTTCGGGTCAAGGCGCTTGAGACCTTGCTCACGCGGCGCGGCTATGTCTCGACCGAGGCGCTGGATGCCGTGGTCGACATGTTCGAGACCAAAGTGGGCCCGCGCAACGGCGCGCGCGTCGTCGCCAAGGCCTGGGCCGACCCTGCCTACAAGAAACGCCTGCTGGAAAGGCCGACTGAAGCCATCGCCGAATTCGGCTTCATCAACCGCCAGGGCGAGCATATGCGCGTGGTTGAGAATACACCGCGCGTTCACAACGTCGTCGTCTGTACGCTGTGCTCCTGCTATCCGTGGCCGGTGCTGGGGCTGCCGCCGGTCTGGTACAAATCGTCGGCCTATCGCGCCCGCGTCGTGATTGAGCCGCGGGCCGTGTTGTCGGAATTCGGCCTGAAAGTTCCTGAGGACGTGGAAGTTCGGGTGTGGGATTCGACCGCCGAGCTTCGCTATATGGTGCTGCCCGAGCGTCCTGCCGGCACCGACGGCATGGGCGAAGAGCAGCTTGCGGATCTGGTGACGCGCGATTCCATGATCGGCACGGGCGGGACACGCACGCCATGAACGGTTTGCACGACGTTGGCGGCATGCATGGCTTCGGGCCGATCGAGATCGACCCCAACGAGCCTGTGTTTCATGCGCCTTGGGAAGGCCGCGTTTTTGCGATGGCGCTTGCCATGGGGGGCCATTTCAAGATTCCGCTGGATCGCAGCCGGTTCTTGATGGAGTCGGTCGCGCCGATCGACCGCGTCGCCCTTGGTTACTACGAGCGCTGGATGAACCGCCTGTTTCAGGTCAGCGAGATGCGGGACATTCTCAGTAAGGACGAGGTTCGCGTTTGCAAAGCGGGGACAACGCCTGAGACCGGCAGCGTCCGCGCCAAGGCATTGACGCGCGCCGATCTCGAAGGGTTGTTCAACACCATCCGCAGTTCCAGCCGTCCGATCACGGCGCGGGCCGCATTCAGGATTGGCGATAAGGTGCGGGCCAAAGTGATGAACCCGACCGGTCATACCCGAATTCCACGATATGTCCGGGGCCGCATGGGCGAGGTGATTGGCGATCACGGCGGTCACGTGTTCCCGGATACCAATGCGCTCGACCCGCCGCGTGAAGATCCATGCCGTCTGTACACCGTCAAGTTCGCCGCAACCGAGCTGTGGGGCGCCGAGGTCAACCGCCGCGATTCGGTCTGTGTCGAGTTGTGGGAGCGCTACCTTGAGCCGCTCTAAGGAATTCGCGGCACTGGTCCCCGACGGGCTCAAGACCGGTGGCGATCCGGTATTCGCCGAGCCCTGGCAGGCCGAAGCCTTTGCCATGACCGTGACCCTGCATCAGGCTGGCTGCTTTACATGGTCTGAATGGGCCGAGACGCTGGGCGCAGAAATCAAGCATGCCGGCGCGGACGATGCCGGCGGCGCCAGGTACTACGCGTTCTGGCTTGCGGCGCTGGAGAAACTGGTGACCGCCAAGGGTCTGGCGTCACGCGGCGACATTGACGATATGGCTGCGGCCTGGCGCGACGCCTATCTGCACACGCCGCATGGCAAGCCGGTCGAATTGCCCGCGGCCTGAAATCCGATGGGTTTTCGCTTCGATCCGCGCTTTCGTGCGTTATTTTCGCTGATACTCGATCCTGGGGATGCGTCGTGAGCGTGAAAATTCATCGTCGAGCGTTTCACGGCTTTGCGGCGGGCGCGGGTGTTGCCGCGCTGTCAGGCCAAACGTGGGCCGCCACCAGTAAGTTCGCCATGATCACGCCGATCCAGCATCTGATCGGTTATGCCCCCTCGATGAATGCCGAAGTCGGCGGCCACTTTCGCCGGTACGGCCTCGAGGGCGACATCGTCGGCGGCGCCAATGCGCCGATGGCAGTGCAGCAAACGGTGGTGAAGCGCGTCGATGTCATGCGTGGCGCCGGCACCGACGTGGCGACCGCCGTCGCCAATCAAGGTGCGCCGCTGCGGGCGATTGGCACGATCTATCAGGCGAGCTCGTTCATTGTCATCAGTCAGGCATCGCGGCCGGTGCGTGCTGCGCGCGATTTTAACGGCATGACGGTCGGCGTCCCGGGGCGGAAAAGCGGGTCCGAACAGGCGCTCGACCTGCTGCTGCTGGGCGCCGGGCTCGATCTGGATATCGCCAAGCGCGAGTCCGTCGGCAACAGCCTCGGCGCCTGGGGTCTGATGCGAGCGGGGCGGATCGATGCCGCGGTCTTGAGCGTCAGCGCTGCCGTGCAAATTCAAGACGCGGGCGAAGATCCGGTGCTGTGGCCGGTCGAGGAGTCGTATAAGGCGCCGGGCCAGGTCTATGCCATGCACCGCGATCGCCTGGCCGCCGAGCCTGAGTTCCCTGTGCGGTTTCTGAGAGCGATCCGGGATTCCATGACCGAGCTGCGTGCGTCACTGGCCAACGGCAGCGCGCTCGACATCGTGAAGCGTATGGCCGAGCGTTATCCCATCGTCGGAAAGGACAACCCGCGCTTTCTGGTCAAGGCCATGACCGAGGAAATCAAGCTGTGGCTGTCCGATGGCGAGGAGAACCAACTTCGCAACATGCCCGAGCGCTGGAGCAGCATGGTGGCGAGCATGGTCAAGGCGGGCATCATCAAACCGGTTGATGCGACATCACTGTACACAAACGAATATGTCGACCAGCTCGGCTAAATCGGCCTACGAAATCGAGCTCGATGCGGTCGAGAAGCGCTTCACCGCGCCGGATGGCACGGTTCACGCGGTTGCGACGACGTCACTCAACATCGGCGCGCGCGCGTTTGTCGTCCTGCTGGGACCTTCGGGCTGCGGCAAGACGACCTTGCTGCGGATGGCGGCGGGCCTGATCCGACCCAGCGCCGGCGAGGTGCGCGTGCGCGGACGTTCTTTGTGGTCCGGCGAGACGCGCGACGACGCGGCCGTGCAGGACCTCGGTATCGTCTTTCAGGACGCGAACCTGTTTCCGTGGCTATCGATTGCCGAGAACATTGCTCTGCCGTTGGCGCTCCGCGGCGTCGCGCCCGATGCGCGCCAGGCCAAAGTGAGCGAGCTGATGTCGCTCGTCGGCATCGCCGGCTTCGAGAAGCGCTGGCCGCGCGAGCTCTCGGGCGGCATGCGCCAGCGCGCGGCGATTGCCCGCGCCCTCAGTTATGATCCCGAAATTCTTCTGATGGACGAGCCCTTCGGCGCCCTCGATGCTTTGACCCGCGATCAAATGAATTTGGAAATTCAGCGCATCTCGGCAAGCCGTGGAAGCACGGTGTTATTTGTCACGCACGCGATCTCGGAAGCCGTGTTCCTGGCCGATCGGGTGATTGTGCTATCACCGCGCCCTGGGCGGATCAGTGCGTCGATCGACGTCACCTTTCCACGCCCACGCGATCTCGATCTGCAATCAGCGCCGGCGTTCCAAGACATCGTGCGCGATCTGCGCCACCGGCTGGAGGGCATGGCATGAACGGCTGGCATAAATATTTCCTGTGGATCACCACGCCGCTTCTGACCGTCGCGTTGATCGCCGCCTGGCAAATCGCGGTCGATGTGTTCGAGGTCTCGAAGTTCATTATTCCGAGACCGATCGAGGTGTGGAATGGACTGATCAGGTTGCTCGGTCAGGATGAGACCTATGCGCACACCTGGACCACCATTTACGAAGCCTCGGCCGGTTTCATTTTGGGGTCGCTCGCCGGCATCATGATCGGCGCCGTTCTC
>Ga0194132_10000701_pt1 | contig 68556 bp, 65 predicted proteins | sample TA2KigOf80mmetaG_FD_148612 | JGI IMG/M metagenome (GOLD analysis project Ga0194132, IMG submission 148612) | Freshwater microbial communities from Lake Tanganyika, Tanzania - TA2015054 Kigoma Offshore 80m | ecosystem: Environmental > Aquatic > Freshwater > Lake | place: Tanzania: Lake...
CGGTCATCGGGCCGATCCAGCGGGAGACCGTGAGCGCGGTGGTGTGAAGGGAGCGGAGGTAGACGTCGCGTTCGGTGATCGGACGAACCCATGCCTTGCCCCGGCAGCGGCGATCGGGCAGGTTGGCCACCCCGGTCCGGGCGAGGTAGTGGTTGTACCCCGCGGCGTAGCCCCGGACCAGGGCCCGCACCTCGGGCGTCGGGCCGTGGGGAGGAGGTTGCGAGAGCGCCCGGCCCACCAGGTCCTGATCGATGATCCACTTCCAGTAGAAATCGCTCTGGAGGTTGGTCACCGGCTGCCGGGCGTCCCGGGGTCCTTCAATCCCGTGGTACCTGGACCGCTCGGCGGCGACCGTGACCCAGCGGTCGGCGATGGTGCAGAGATCCTGCGACGCGTGGGCGTACCCGAATCCGAAGCCGGCGCTGGCGAGATCGGCCGCCAGGACGTGAGGCACCCCATAGTCGGTGGTGCTGATCGTGGCGCGGTAGCCTCGGGACTGGGCGATCACTGGCGGGCTTCCGGCCGAAACGACGATCGCGAGCCCTCCCACGATCAGCGGTCGAGTGCGCATGGACTCTCCGGTTGTGGTGACCTGGTCGCCAAAGTTGTCCCTCGAAGGGCGGTGGCGCCACTGCCGGGGCCCTGGTCGCGGATGCCACTCGGTTGGAGATCGGGTTCGAGTATCTTACCCGACGTCTCTCACTCCGATTTCCCAATGCGCCAGATCGTCGCCGTCATCCTCGGCTGGTTCCTCGCGGCTGGCGGGGCCGCCGCGCAGACGCCAACCCCCAAGACATTCCAGGCGGCCGCCGGGACGTTCGCGTACTACGAGGTTGGGCCTCGCCGCGGTGTCCCGCTCGTGCTCCTCTCCGGTGGGCCCGGGTTCGACAGCGAGTATTTCTGGTTCGGCCCGGTGTTTCGGCAGCTGGCTCGGACCCGATGGGTGGTGAGCTACGATCAACGCGGGACCGGCCGTTCCGTTCCGGTCGGGCCGGCGGACACGGTCACCGTCGCCGACATGGTCGCCGACCTCGAGGCGCTCCGAGTCGCGTTGGGGGTCGAGCGGCTCGACCTGCTCGGGCATTCCTGGGGCGGCTACCTCGCGATGGCCTACGGAGCCACCCATGGCGACCGGGTGGCCCACATGGTCCTGGTCGGGTCGGCCGCGCCGAAGTTTTCGGAGACCATCTTTCTGTTCGGCCAGGTCTTTCCCGAGCGGGACATGAGCACCCCAATGAACGAGGGCAGGGCCACTGGCGACCAGTCGCTCCTCGCCAAGGCCATCGACGTCTACACCAGCATGATCTTCTATTCGCCGGAGCACGCCGCGCCATGGCGGGCCCAAGCTCGGAAGCTCGCCTTCAACCACCACCAGAACGGCCACCTCGGCCGGGACATGGGCATCCAGGACTTCACCCCTCGGCTCGCCGGTTTCCGCTTTCCGACCCTGGTCACTACCGGTCGCTACGACATGAATGTGGCGCCGCTGGTGGCCTGGCGGATCCACCGCGCCATTGCCGAGTCACGGCTGGTGGTGTTCGAGCGGAGCAGCCACATTCCGTTCTACGAGGAGCCGACCGCGTTTCGGCGCGAGCTCGAGGCGTTCCTCGGCCGCTGAATGGGCCAACCGGTATCCGCGCCGGGTCACGTTGTGGTGGCGAAACCCCGCGGCGGGTTTCGGGAAGCGGCCCCGTTCGCTGCCCCCATGGCGCGGCCGCGGACCGCTCCGTAATCTTCGACCAACATCCGTGGAAACGAGTCACTGCCCATGCACCGCCACCTCGTGCCATTCCTTCTCGCGCCCGGCCTCCTCGCGATCGTCTACGGGTCCGCCTTATCGGCCCAGGCAACGCCGAGTCGGACCTACCCGCAGCTGGTCACCTTGTTCGAACAGTGGCGTACCTTCGAAGAGCCACCACGCCTGGGCGGCGTTCCCGATTACTCGCCCGCCACCAACGCCCGCCGTCTGACCGGGCTCCGCCGCTTTCAGGCCCGGCTGAAGGCCATCGACACGACCGGCTGGTCGATCGCCGAGCAGGTCGACCATCACCTGGTTCGCGCCGAGATGAACGGGATGCAGTACCACCTCACGGTCCTCCAACCGTTCGCTCGCGACCCCGCCTACTACGTCTTCGTCAAGACCGACGAAAGCGACACCCCCGCCGAGGAGGGACCGGTCATCCACGGCGCCATCCGCCTCTGGCGCTATCCGGTCTGGCCTCGAACGGTGCTCGACACCGCCGTCGCTTTGAACCCGGCCGAGGCAGCCGAGTTGGCCACCCGGCTGGGCGCCGTCCCGCCGCTTCTCCGGCAAGCCCGGCGGAATCTCGCCGGAGCCACCGCCCGGGACCTCTGGGTTGGCGGGATTCGGGCGTTCGAGGAGCAGAGCGAGGCGCTCGAACAGCTCCAACATCGTGTTAGTGAGCACCCCGGCCTGGTTGCCGCGGCCGGCGCCGCCAAGGTCGCCACCGACGCCTTCGCCCAGTGGCTCCGCGACGAAACCCCGAAACGCCGGGGCCCCTCCGGGATCGGCAAGGCCCAATACACCTGGTTTCTCCGCAACGTCCTCCTGGCACCGCTGACCTGGGAAGAGGAGGTCACCATCACCCGCCGCGAGCTGGCCCGGGCCCACGCGGCCCTCCGGCTCGAGGAAACCCGCAATGGGGGTCTCCCGGAGCTGGCCGTGGCGGAGACGCCGGAGCAATACCTCGCTCTCCAGAACCGGGCGATCCCGAAGTACCTCCAGTTCCTCCGTGACAAGCAGATCGTCACCATGGAACCATGGATGGAGAGGGCCCTCCGGGAGCGGATGGCCGGCTTTTCCCCGGCCGCCACCAGGAATTTCTTCATGCAGGCCACCCAGCGAGATCCGATTCCGCTCTGGACCCACCTCTATCACTGGTGGGACAACATGCGGATCAGGGTGACGCCGCATCCAAGTCCGATTCGGAAAGCGCCGCTCCTCTACAACGTGTGGATGAGCCGGGCCGAAGGCATGGCCACCGTGATGGAAGAGTGGATGATGCACGCCGGGCTCTACGACGACAGCCCCCGCTCCCGCGAGATCGTCTGGATCATGTTGCTCAACCGGGCGGCCCGCGGCCTCGGCAACCTCTACGCCCACTCGAACGAACTCACCATGGAGCAGGCGGGCGACATTCACGTGACCTGGACCCCCCGCGGCTGGATGCGCCGAGACCCGCTGCTCGGCTTCGAGCAGCACCTCTACCTCCGCCAGCCGGGCTACGGCGCCACCTACGTCACCGGCGGCCGGCTGCTCGAGGAGGCGATGGCCGAACGGGCCCGCCAGCTGGGCGACGCCTTCACCATGAAACGGTTCTTCGACGAGGTCAACGCCGCCGGGATGATTCCGGTCTCGATGGTCTATTGGCAGCTCACCGGGGACGATCGAATGGTCAGGGAGCTGTCTCGGCCGACCCCGTTGCCGTTCCGATCGCGACCATAAGACGAGCAACGGCTTTCACGGAACTTTCATGAAGGCCCCGGTACCTTCGTGGCGTGCCCGCCGCATCGGCGAGTGGACAGGGCGCACCACCACGGAGGGCTCAATGCTCGCGACCAAATACCTCGGCCTCGATCTCCCTCATCCGCTCATGGTCGGGGCGTCGCCTATGGTCGACGATCTCGACCGGGTCCGCCGACTCGAGGACGCCGGCGCCGCCGCGGTTGTGATGCACTCGCTCCACGAGGAGCAGCTGACCCTCGAGGAGTTGGCCACCCACGACGCCCTCGATGCCGACCACGACCCCTTCGTCGAAGCCGCCTCCTACCTCCCGAAGCCCGAGGCATTCCCGCTCGGTCCCGGCGAGTACCTCGACCAGATCTTCCGACTCAAGTCCGCGGTCGATATCCCGGTGATCGGGTCGCTGAACGGCACTTCGATGGGCGGCTGGCTCTCCTACGCCCAGCTGATGGAGCAAGCCGGCGCCGACGCCCTCGAGCTCAACCTCTACGCGGTGTCGACGTCGCTGGACGAATCGGCAGAGCGAGTCGAAGACCGGCAGGCCGAGGTGGTCCGCGCCGTGCTCGATCAGGTCGACATTCCGGTGGCGGTCAAATTGTCGCCGTGGTACACCTCGCCGCCCCGGTTCGCCAAGCGGCTCGACGATCTCGGCGTCGCCGGCCTCGTGGTCTTCAATCGGTGCCTCCAGCCCGACATCGATCCGGAGGCGCTCGAGGTCGATCACCGGCTCCAGTTGAGTCACTCCGATGAGTTGTTGCCCAGGCTCCGGTGGTTGGCGCTGCTCCGCGGCCGAGTCCGTTGCTCGCTTGCGGTCACCGGGGGCGTCCATCAGGCCATCGACGCGGTCAAAGCTCTGATGGTGGGCGCCGATGCCGTGCAGCTGGTGTCGGTGTTGCTCCGCCACGGCCCCGAGCAGCTCGCCGCGATCCGCCGCGACCTCGAGCGGTGGCTGCTGGACCACGATTACGACGATCTCGCCACCCTGCGCGGCAGCATGAGCCTCGAGCGCTGCCGGGCGCCCGCGGCGTACGAGCGGGCCCAGTACCTCAAGGTCCTCCAGTCATGGCGCCACCACGCCACCGGGCGAATAGATGGCTGACCCCGTGACGGTGAGGGCTCGGGGACTCGAGACCTTGATCGGAAACACCCCGATGCTGGCCATCCGGTGCCGGGTCCGGGGCCGCGACCGCCAGGTGTTCGCCAAGTCCGAAAATCTCAACATGACCGGGAGCATCAAGGACCGGATGGCGCTCCACATCCTGTCCGAGGCCTATCGCCACGGCCGGCTCGAGCCGGGCGGGATGGTCATCGAGGCCACCAGCGGGAACACCGGGATCTCTTTCGCGGCCATCGGCCGAGCGTTAGGCCACCCCGTCACCATCTTCATTCCCGACTGGATGAGCAGGGAACGGATCGATCTGGTCCGCTCGTTCGGCGCCGAGGTCCGGCTGGTCAGCAGAGCGGACGGCGGCTTCCAGGGGTCGATCCGGCTCGCCGACGAGCTGGGACGACGGACGCCCGGTGCCTTCCTCCCCCATCAGTTCTCCAACGTCGACAATTGCGCGGCCCACGAATGGACCACCGGTCCCGAGATCGCGGCCCAGCTCCATCACCTGAACCGGGTGACCGACGGGTTCGTCGCGGGGGTCGGGACCGGCGGGACCGTGATGGGCGTCGGCCGGTTCCTGCGGCGCGTCGATCCCGCGGTCCGGGTCTTCCCGCTGGAGCCCGCCAACTCGCCGACCCTGGCCACCGGAATCAAGCTCGGGAGCCACCGGATCCAGGGGATTTCCGACGAGTTCATCCCGCCGATCGTCGACCTTGGCTTCCTCGATCCGGTGCTCGATGTCGACGACGGCGACGCCATCCTCATGGCGCAATCGCTCGCCAAGAACCTCGGCCTCGCCGTCGGAATCTCCTCCGGTGCTAACTTTCTCGGCGCCGTCCTGGCCAGCGAACGACTCGGTCCCAAGGCCACGATCGTGACGGTGTTTCCCGACAGCAACAAGAAGTCCTTGAGCACCGACCTCATGCATGACGAACCGGTCAAGGATGGCTTCTTGAGTCCCGATATCGAATTGCTCGGTTTCGACGTCGTCGGGCGTTCCTGCCATCTCTGCTCCGCCCCCGCCTGGTAACGGTGCTCGACGCCGTCCTCAGGCCCAAGTCGATTGCCGTCGTCGGGGCCTCCCGGACCCCGGGGACCATCGCTCACGAGCTGGTCCGCAGTCTGGTGCGGGCCAACTTCGAGGGTCCGGTCTACCCGATCAATCCACACGCCTCGTCCATTTCCTCGATCAAGGCGTATCCCTCCCTTGCCGCGATCGGTGAGCCGGTGGATCAGGCGATCGTCGTGGTGCCGAAGGAGCTGGTCGAGTCGGTGGTCCACCAGGCCGCCGAGCACGGCGTCAAGGGCCTGGTAATCATCTCCGCGGGCTTCGCCGAGATCGGTGGGGAAGGGCGGGAACGGGAACGGCGGCTCACCGCCTTCGTCCGGGAACGCGGGATCGCGATGGTCGGCCCCAACTGCATGGGCGTGCTCAACGCCGATCCAGCGGTGTCGATGAACGGCACCTTCTATCCGGTGCTCCCGCCGTTTGGACCGGCCGCGTTTGTCTCGCAGTCGGGCGCGATGGGTCTTTCGGTTCTCGACTATGCCAAGGAGTACGGGATCGGGATCAGCCAGTTCGTCTCGGTCGGCAACAAGCCGGACGTCTCGGGCAACGACCTGCTGGAAGCCTGGGAGCACGATCCCCAGGTCGGCGTCATCCTCATGTACGTCGAGAGCTTCGGGAATCCCCGTCGGTTTCTCGAGATTGCCTCGCGGATCACCCCGAACAAGCCGATCGTGGTCGTCAAGTCGGGGCGGTCGCGGGCCGGCGCTCGGGCGGCCTCCTCGCACACCGGGGCCATGGCGGCGAGCGATGTGGCGGTCGACGCCATGCTCGCCCAGGCTGGCGTGCATCGGGCCGAGTCCGTCCAGGAGTTGTTCGACTACGCGATGGCATTCTCGAGCCAGCCGTTGCCTCGGAGCAGGCGAACCGCGGTGCTCACCAACGCCGGCGGGCCCGGGATCCTCGCCGCCGACGCCCTCGAGCGCCATGCGGTCGAGATCCCCGAACTCGGCGCCGAGACCGTGGCGCGGCTCACCCCGCTGTTTCCCGAGTACGCCGCGATCCGCAATCCGCTCGACATGATAGCGTCGGCCACGCCGGCGGGATATCGTGCCGCCTTGGCCGCGTTGCTCGACGATCAGGCGGTGGACTCGGCGGTCGCCATCTTCGTTCCGCCCCTCGGGGTGAGCCAGGCCGACGTGTCCGAGGCGATCGCCGAGGCGGCCAAGACCCGGCCCGACAAACCGGTCCTCGCCGTCTTGATGGGCCACGAAGGCCTCCCGCAGGGCAAGGCTGGCCTCCACGAAGTCGGGATCCCCGCCTACATCTTTCCGGAGTCCGCGGCTCGGGCCCTCGGCGCGATGTGCCGCCAGCGGGAGTGGGCCGCCAGACCGGCCGCGCCGCTCGAGACGCTCCCGGTCGATCGGGCCGCGGCGCAGGCCATCATTGACGCGGCCGTCCGGGCCGGCCGGACCAAGCTCGGCGAGGCCGACGCCCTCGCCCTGATTGCCGCGTACGGCATCCCGACGCCCCAGGCCCATCTCGCGGTCACCGCGGCCGAGGCGGCTCAGCTCGCCGAGCAAGTCGGCGGGCCAGTGGCCCTCAAGGTGGTCTCGCGGGATATCGTTCATAAGAGCGATATCGGCGGGGTCCTGTTAGGCGTGGCGCCGGCGGACGCCGCCGCTGGCTTTTCCAAATTGCTCCGGACGGTGGCGGATGCCGCGCCGGCCGCGAAGCTCGATGGGATCCTGGTCGAGGCGATGGTGCCGGCGGGCCGGGAGGCGATCGTGGGCGGGCACCGGGATCCGAGTTTCGGACCCACGGTGATGTTCGGGCTCGGCGGGGTGTTGGTCGAAGTCTTCCGCGACGTCGTGTTTCGCCTCGCGCCGATAGCCCGGCCCGTCGCGGCCGAGATGATCCGGGGGATTCGCGCCGCCTCGCTGTTCGCCGGCGTCCGCGGTGCGCCACCGATCGACTACCGGGCTGTCGAGGACGTTCTGCTTCGGGTCTCGCAGCTCTTGGTCGACTGTCCCGCGGTCGTGGAGCTGGACCTCAACCCGGTGGTCGTCACCGAACGGGGTGCGGTGGTTGCCGATGCGAGGGTCATGGTCCAATCGATGACTGCCCCGACGCATTGATCCCTGGCCAAGGCCCGCCCGGAGGTGCTCGATGGCGATCTGGCGGAAGGTGCGCGCGGTCCTGGCCATGGGCGCCGTCTGGGCCCTCGGATGGGTCCCCATTGGCGTGGTGACCAATCTGGTCCTCTCCCTGGCCAACGGCTGGTGGCCGCCGGTGCGGCTATTGGTGGAGGTGGTCCGGCAGGGTGCCATCTCCGGCGCCTTGAGCGGGATGCTCTTCGGCACGTTGTTGGCTCTGACCGAGCATCGCCGCACCGTGGCCCAGTTGTCGGCTCGGCGGGTCGGAGCGTTGGGCGTGTTGTCCGGCATCGTCCCGACCGGCCTCATCGTCTTGGTCATCATGCGCCGATTTCCGAACGATGCGTTGGTCGCGCAGCTGGCCCAGGTCATGGCGATCTGCGGGTTGATCGGGGCGGCGTCGGCCGGGACGGTACTGTACCTGGCCCGCCGCGCGCCTCGGCTACCGGACGAACCGGATCGGCGCGAGTTGGCGGACCGCGACCCCCGGGGTTCTGTCTGAATCAGCTGCGAGGCAACTGACCGCGGGTCCGAACCGTCGGTTGATTCCAGCGTTCCTCGCCGGGCTCCCTTCCCAGCATCATCGCCACACGTTACCCTCCAACGCCCCATGCTGTCGCTTCTCCTCCAACTCGCGGTCACCCAGGCGGCGCCCCCGCGAATCGCCGAATCCATCATCATCGACGGCGTCCTCGACGAGCCGGCGTGGCAACGTGCCGCCAGACTCGAGAACTTCACCCAGTTCAGCCCGGCCGATGGGCGGCCCGCCCTCCGACAAACCGTGGTCCTCGTCTGGTACTCGCCCAACGCGATTCACTTCGGGATCCAGGCCGCCGCGGAGCCTGGCACCGTCCGCGCCCACCTCACCGATCGCGACCGGGGAATCATCCCCGACGACTACATCGAGCTCCAAATCGGCACCTTCAACGACGGCCGGTCCGCGTTCGTCTTCGCCGTCAACCCGCTCGGCGTCCAGGCCGATGGCGCGCTGGTCGAGGGCAACATCGCCCGACGGCTCTCCACCGAGACGGACCGAACCGGCGGCCGGGAGCAGCCCGACCTCTCGCCCGACTACCTCTTCGACTCCCGGGGACAAGTCAGTGACACCGGCTTCGTGGTCGAGGTCCGGATTCCGTTCCGGTCGCTTCGGTTCCAGACCGGCGCCACCCAGGATTGGACCCTCCAGATCATTCGGAAGAGCGCCCACGACGGCCGCGAGGACACCTGGGCGCCGGCGCGTCGCGACGCCGCCTCGTTCCTCGCCCAACATGGCAAGCTCACCGGACTGACCGGGCTCGAGCGCGGCCTCGTCCTCGAGGTCAACCCGATCGTGACCTCGACCATCACCGGGGAAGCCAGGGGGGGCGGCTGGGACTATCGCGGCGGCCGGCCCGACTTCGGCGGCAACGTTCGCTGGGGGATGGCCACCAATTTCACCCTCAACGGCACCGTCAACCCCGACTTCTCACAGGTCGAGTCCGACGCCGGTCAGATCACCCCCGACCCCCGTCGAGCCCTCTTCTTCACCGAGAAGCGGCCCTTCTTTCTCGATGGCTTGGAGTATTTCACCAACCCCAGTCAGGTGATCTACACCCGCCGGATCGCGGCGCCGGTGGCGGCGGCCAAGTTCACCGGCAAGGTGGCCGGTACCAGCGTCGGCATTCTCTCGGCCGTCGACGGGCAGGAAGCCTCCCGCTCGAGAACCAATAACCCAGTCTTTAATCTGATTCGCCTCCTCCGCGACGTCGGCGACGGCTCCCGCCTCGGTTTCGCCTACGCCGACCGGATCGAAGGCGATCGGGCCAACCGGGTGGCCGAACTCGACGGCCGGGTCGTCTTCGGCGGCAACAACAGCCTGTCCTTCCACGCCGCCGCGAGCCACACCCGCGACGCCGGTGCCGGCACCACCGCGCCGCTGTGGTACCTCGCCTTCAACCGGGCCGGCCGCCGTTTCGGGCTCAACCTCTCGTTCACCGGGATCTCGGATGAGTTCCAGGCGGAGAGCGGTTTTCTCCAGCAGGCGGATTTCGCCAACCTCACGATCGGTCCATCGATCACCGCCTACGGCGGGCAGGGCGCCTTCCTGGAGCGTTTCAATGGCGCGGTCTCGGCCTCCTACTCCTGGAACTACTCCACCTTCATCCGGGGCGAGTCGCCTCGCGACCGGCAGTACTGGTTCAACACCTCGTGGGCGTTTCGAGGCGGCTATCAGCTGAGCGGCACCCTGTTCGTCGAGGAATTCGGCTTCGACCCGAACTTCTATCGCGACTACCGCCTCGAGGTGACCACTGGGACCGGGGTCGAAGCCGCGGCGTTCGGCACCAAGCCGAGTCTCCCGGTCAGCGCCGTGATGCTCCGCCTCAAGACGCCCGAAGTCGCCGGCTTCGGGTTCGACGGCTTCGCGGCCTACGGTCGCGACCCCAATTACCTCGAGTGGTCGGATTCGCGGATCGTCTTCGCCCGGTTCGGGTTGACCTACCGGCCCACCGACAAGCTCCGCTTCGAGGTCGGCGTCCCGGTGCTGGCCCACTACCGCCGGTCCGACGGCCGCCGGGTCGACAGCAACGTGATCCCGCGGCTCAAGATGGAGTACCAGCTGTCTCGGGCGGTGTTCCTGCGTTTCGTCGGGGAATACCGGTCCGCCTATCAGGACGATCTGCGCGACGACGGCCGGTCGAATGCTCCGATCCTCATTCGCGATCCCTCCGGCGACATTCGCGATCCCTCCGGCGACCGGTTCAAGCGGGCCACCGGTTTCGAGATCAACGCGCTCCGGGTCGATTGGCTGTTCTCCTATCAGCCCACCCCAGGCACGGTGTTCTTCGCCGGTTACGGGGCCACTCTCGACGACGACGGCCCCTTCCGGTTCGGTCGGCTTGACCGTCGCCGCGACGGCTTCTTCACCAAGCTGAGTTACCTCTTCCGGGCCTGAGGCCGGCTACCATCTCACGGCGCCGAAAACGCGATCGGCTCCCGGGCCCCGGCGATCGCGACGTCGACCGGCGCCAGCGACCGGGCCCAAACGAAGCCGTGGCTCCCGTCGCTCATCACCACCCGGTACCAGCCGCCGGTGGCCGCCAGGACCCGGACCGAATCGGTCGCCGCGAGAGTGCGGACCGTGTCGGTGCCGGCCCGGGGAGCCCGCCGGACCGTTGCGTCGGCGACCCGGCGTCGGGCGTGGCTGCCTAACATCGAGGTATCGGCGAGCAACCGCGGGAGCCTCCCGGGCGGCCGATGGAGGAACCAGTACGGATCGACCGGGCCCTGCCCCCGGCGATAGATCCCGAAATGCAGGTGGGGCGGGGTGGTGCGGGCGTTGCCGGTGTTGCCGACCAGCCCGATGGTATCGCCAACCTCGACCTCCGAGCCGGCGGTCACCAGTTGGGCCGACAGGTGGGCGTAGTAGTGGCGGTTGCCGCGGTCGTCGGCGAGCCAAACCACCAGGCCCCCCCAATCGTTCTCGGCCACCTCGAGGATTCGGCCCCGGCGGGCCGCGATGACCGGGGTACCTCGGCGGGCGAAGATATCGATCCCCTGGTGCGACCGGCGGCCGCCGTCACGCGGCGCGCCCCATTTGCTCAGGATATCGGCCTCGCCCCGGCCGGTGACCGGGAACGCCAGCGTCGGTGCCACCGTGAGCCGCACGGCCAGCCGGCCCCCGCGGAGCAGCTCCGGCTGGACCCGGACGACGTACCAGCCGTCGAGTCGCGGCTCCCATTCGATGACCCGCTGGCCAGCCCCCGCCTCGGTGACGACTTCAACCAAGCCGTTCGCGAGGCTGTCCGCTCGCCAGACATCGATGAATACTTGGGCGACCGTGTCCGCCGTCATCATCACGTCCAGCCTGGCCAGCTGCCCCCGCTTGAGTTCGACCTTGAGGCCGACCGCCAACGGCTCGCCCCGGGGCAGGGCCACCAACTCTTCGTGGGGAGACGTCACCACGGGGGCGTGTTCCAACGCCGCTTGGCCCGCGGCGATCCAGTCTTTCACCAGGGCCGTCTCCGAAAGCCCGGCGTTGGCGAGACCCGAGAGGTATTTCTCCCGAGGCGGCCGCCGGTCCACTAGCTCGTTTGCGAAACGTCCCATCTCGGAGCAGGCCGCGGCGATTGCCACGGCCGCCGCCCACCCCGCGGACCGACGCGCGGCCACCCAGCCCGCGGCTCGAGAATCACCTAGACCCGCCATCTCTTCAAATTACCGACCCTCGGCCGCCCAGCCTACTTGCGAGGCGGTGGGACCGGCGCCAGGCGGCGGAGGACGTCGAAACTCGTTACGTGCAGGTTGACTCCCGAGCCGATCCGGAACCCGGCCAGCCCCGTGAGGTTGACGCTGTCTCGCGGAATCCGAGCCACCTGAGCCCCGTTCACCTGAAACACCACTTCGGGGCCCGCGATGACTTTGAGGACGTTCCGCGCGGTCCCGCCAGCGCGGCCCGGGACGATCGACCCGAACGCCTGCCAAGGCCGGATCGATTCGGTGGCCCCGGCCCGCCGCTGGATGACCCCCGCCGAACCATCGCGGCGCACCACGAAGCCGACCCAATCGCCCGTCGCCTCCTCGAGGCGGCTTCCCCCGACGAAGAACCCGTATTCCGAGGCGCTTTCCCCCGGGAACAGAAAGAACTCGCCCTCCAACTCGAATCGGCCATCGAGACTCACCGTCGGATGGTACAGCGAGCCACCCGGACCCATCGTGATGTGGAAACCGGGCGGCATTTGAACGAACCAGAGCCGCTCGGCGCTTTCCTTCGCGGCCGCTTCGGTCTCCACCATCGTGGCCGGCCGGTCGGTAACCCACTTCCACCCCGCCGGCGTGGTGGGTTGGGCGAAGAGCGAGGGGGCCCAACCGATGGCTGAGAGGGCCACGATCTTGAGCAACGGTCGAGACATCATCGGTCGAAACTCACTTTCGTTCCACGGGTCGACTGCTGAAACCGCCGGTCGCTCCAATGTAGCCCTGTACGCCGAGTCGGCTGGTATCTTTGAGGTCCGGCCCGATTCCGCCGTGGCGTCGCCGGCTTGCCCACGAATCGTCGCTCCCGCCCGGTCCGTAGGGCCGAGGAGGCCGACCCGCTCCCGGAGTGTCCAGCAATGGTGCCTGTCGTACTCCTTAGCCTGGCGGCCGCTCAGCCCGCCCTGGACCCTCGCTCGACCGCGCAAGCACTGTTCGCCGCCGACAGTGCGCTCGGCGCCGCTCCGAGAACCGAAGCGCCGAGCAGCGGCCTCCTGGGTGCGTTGGCCCCGGGCGTCGTCATGCCTGGGCCCGATGGCCGCCACCTGCGCGGGGCCGCCGAGGTGGCGGCCGCGTTGCGCCAGGCAACCGAAGGCGCCACCGCGGTGCACTGGACCCCGGTTCGGGTGGCCCTCGCGGCCTCCGGCGACCACGGTTTGAGCTACGGTTACCAAACCGTTTACCGCGGTGACCGGGCCGACCGCTTCAAATACATCGCCTACTGGACCCGCCTCGCCACCCGTTGGCGGATCGCGGTCTACCGCCGGACGCCGAGCGCCGCTGGAGATGTCTCCCTGGCGCGGCTCCCGGATTTGCTGCCGACAGCGCCGATGTCGCAGGTCGATGGGATCGCTGCCCGTGCCAGTCTCGCACAGGTGGAGCGCGACTTTTCCGCCGAGGCCCAGCGAATCGGCCTCGGGCCGGCGTTCGCGAAGTTCGGTCGAACCGATGCGGTCAACATGGGCGGGCCGGGCACCGCGGGGTTCGTGATCGGTGCCCAGGCGATCGCCCAGGCCGTCGGTGGCGATGGCGGCGCGACCAGTCCGGTCTCGTGGGGACCCGACACCGTACTGGTGGCCGCGAGCGGTGATCTCGGCGTCACGATTGGGGTCATTCGGACCAACCAGCCTCCTCCCGACGGCAGCCCCGGCCGTTTCGCCTTTTTCACCGTCTGGTATCGGCCCGACCCCGGATCGCCGTGGCGTTACCTCGCCGAGTGAGCCTGCTGGAGCCGGCCATCGGGCCCGTTGGTCGACTCGCCATTGCCGTTCGTCGAAACGGCTCGGCCGCTCGCGGCCCTCGGGCCGATATTGCTGCCAGTCAAATGCCCTGGATCGTATGCCGATTTCCGTCTTGATTGCGGACGACGAACCGCTCGCCCGGAAGAAGCTCCGCGACCTCTGCGCCGGTCACCCCAACATGGCGATCGTCGGGGAGTCGATCGACGGGCCGTCGACGGTGGAGGCAATCGACCGCCTCGGGCCCGACGCCGTGTTCCTGGACCTGAAGATGCCGGAGTACGACGGAATCGAGGTACTTCGTCGCGCCGGGCGGGAGCCGGCGGTGGTCTTCACGACCGCGTTCGATCAATACGCCGTCACCGCGTTCGAGCTGCGGGCCATCGATTATCTGCTCAAGCCCTTCGACGCCGAGCGGTTCGCCCGGGCCGTGGAGCGACTGGCCGAATCGCTGGCTCGCCGCGACGGCCCAGGTGCCCTGGAGCGGCTGGGCTCCGCCCCGGCTAGCGACGTCCCGCTCGACCGCCTCTTCATTCGCCACGGCGGCCGGATAGTCGTGGTCCCGGTCGACCAGATCGAGTCCCTCGAGGCCCGCCGCGACTATGTGGCGATCCACGTTCCCCCCAGCAGGTACCTCGTTCACCTGACCCTGAACCACTTGGAGCGCGTTCTCCCGGCGCGGCGCTTCGCCAGGATCCACCGGTCCCACATCGTCAATCTCGACCGGCTGAGCGAGTTGGTACCGTGCGGCAACGGCCAGTTGGAGGCGGTGCTCAAGAGTGGCTTTCGCGTCATCGTCAGTCGGAGCCGGTCCAAGGGCATTTGGGAACTCGCGGTGTGACCCACCGGCCGGGGCGTCTGTTCGGGTGGATCGTAGCCGGTTGGATCGTCCAGACCGTCGTGGCCGCCCAGGCCCAGGTCTGGTACCTGGCTAGTGCCGGCGAGCCGGTGCCGTGGCGCGATCTGGCCTACCTGAGCGTCAAGAACCTCCTGATCTGGATTCCTCTGTCGCTCGGTGCGGTCAAGCTCGCCAAGGCGATCGACTACCGGCGGGTTGGCGTGATCAAGGCGGGGGCGGCTCAGATCGCCGGGGCCGCGATCGCGTGCGTGGTGGACGCGGTGGTCGACGTGCTCGCCGGTCGCTCGGTCGGCCTCCAGGTTTGGAGCGGCACCATCCCCGCGGCGGTGTTCCGGCAAGCCAACGCCAATCTGTTCTCCTACGGCGTGGTCCTGGCCATCTACTACGCCGTCGAGCACGCGGCCGCGAGCCGTGATCGGCTCACCCGGGCCGCCCGACTCGAAGCGCAGCTCACCCGGGCCCGCCTCGATCTCCTTCGGATGCAGCTGCAACCCCATTTTCTCTTCAACACCCTCCACGGCATTTCCGCGGTGGTGTTCGATCGGCCCAAGGACGCCGAACGGATGCTCACCCGTCTTGGCGATCTGCTCCGGGTCTCCGCGGCCGATCTCGGCCGGGTCTGCGTCTCGTTGGACGAGGAGCTGGCGGTCCTCGAGGCCTACCTCGACATCGAGCGGACCCGGTTCCAGGATCGCCTGACCGTCGCCGTCGAGGTGGCGCCGGAAGCCCGGTCGGCCGCGGTGCCGAACCTCCTCCTCCAGCCGCTGGTCGAAAACGCCATCAAGCACGGCATCGCGGTCCATCGGGGCCGAGGCGAGATTCGACTGACGGCCGAGCGCCACGCGGATCAACTCGAGATCGTCATTGCCAACCGCGGCGCCGAGTCGCTGGCCGACCCGGCCACGTTCAGGGAAGGCGTCGGTCTCGCCAACACCAGGCAGCGGCTCACCGAGCTCTATCGCGAACGATTCCGGCTCGTCCTTCGGCCCGCGGGAGCGGGTGGCCTCGAGGTTCGGGTGACGATTCCGTTCCAGACGATCGACGAGTTCGAGCGGGCCGAGTGACCCGGCCTCAGCGAACGATCACCACCCCGACCCGGCCACCGAATTCGTTGCTCTCGGCTCGAACCCCATCGGGCACCAGCCACTCGCCGCCGTCGATGCGGACGTTGAATCGGTAGACGCCCGGCTCGATCGTCATCTCGAGTCGCCAGGTGGTCGGCCCGGTTCGCGCCAGCTGGACGACCTCCCAGTCGGTGAAGTCGGCCATGATTTCGACCCGTTGCACCGGGCGATCGAGTCGCGCCGTGAGCCGGCGGGTCGGGCCCGACCCTTCGGCCAGGAATCTGATCCCAGTGCTCGGTATCGGGGCCGACGGATTGGCGGTGGGGTTCGGCCGCCGGAGCTCTCGGCCCAAGGCCCGGATCGAAAGACCGGTGCTCAGGTACCGGGCTCCGACGCTCCGGCGGACCGGGTCCGCGCCGAAGGTCCCCCCGCTCACCGCGAAGGCCAGGCGGCTGCCTAACGGGACGGTCAGGCTCGCTTCGCCGTAGGCCCCGCGGGGGTTCTCCCACAACCTCCCGACCCCAGGCCGGGTCCACCGATTTCCCGCCCGACCCTCGAGTTCGACCCCGGCATCGCTGCGCCATCTGAGCGAACCGGCCAGGTCGATCAGCCGCCCGCGATCGACCCACCCGACCGTGGCCGTGGAGGTGAAGGAGAGCCGGTCGGCTCTGAGCCAGCCCGCGACGGCCACCTCCACCGGGGTGCTGCTGCCGTCCCCGGTCGCCCCAGTCGTGACCGCGGTCCACAACCCTTCCCGGCCCCGAGTGAAGTGGAGCCGCCCGGTCGCGAGCGCATGCCCCGCCACCCCGGACTCCGAGTATTTGGAGAGCCCGAAGGTGCCGGCACCTTCGACTCGCCACCTCCCTCGCCCCGCGAACGCGGAGGCCCCGACCGAAGCCTCCCCCACCTGGCGGCCCGACTCGAACCGGGCCCAGCTGCCGCGGCCGACGACGGCCAGGCCCCCTCGCTCGAGCCTCAACGAGGGTGTTACGACCGCGGCACCGGTCGCCAAGAAGCCATCGTACTCGATGTAGGAGAGCCCGAGGCCGATTCGGCCGGATGTTTGGGCGGAGATCGGGTGACCGACCCCGGCGATGAGCCACAGCCCGCCGACGACCCAGCCCCACCGCGACTGCGCGGGGCACGGAGGTTCAGTGCGATCGGCCGGGGCAGGTCTCGGCATGCAGGATGATAATCCCGGCCCAGGGATGGACAGGACTGGGTCTGGGACGAGCGGCGGGGATGGGTGACCGGGATGGGACTGGGCTGGGGTAGGGCTTGGGCTGACCGGGTGCGGGAGCCCCCGGCGGGTCCGGTTACCGGATCGCGAACGGCTCGGAAAAGACCTCGATCGCTTCCGGGGCGCGAGTCGTCACCGCGAGGCGGTACCTCCCGCCGTCCCCGGGACGGACGTCCTCGATTTCGAGCGCCGAGTTGGCGGGGAGCAGGAAGGTGTCCGGGCCGGCGCAACTCCGGAGATCCTCGATTCGGCGCCATCCGGAGGCACTCTCCAACTCGAGCTCGAACGGAGCGCAGCGATTCCGCAGGGTCCAGGCTCGACCGCTTCGGTTGACGAGTCGGGCCCGGACCCTCACGACCAGAGGTTCGACGATCACGGCGGAGAGAGCCTCGACCTCGATCGCGCCCCTGCCTCGGACCTCATTCTGGCGGTCGGTCTGCTCGACGGCAGTCCCCAAGCCGCAGGCTGCCGCCAGCGATACCCAGACCGCGGCAACGGCGGTTGAGCCACCCGTCAGCGTCGGCCTGGGTCGCGGTCGGTCGCTCATGGCTTGCGTTTGACTCGCGTCCCGCCGCCGACCGAGCCAGGGGTATCGCCGGCCGTGAGCCCCTGCTCGGCCAGGCCGCGCAACCGGACGTCGATCGCGGCCATCGGCGAGACCCCGACCGCGATGTCCCGCTGAATGGTGCGTCGAAAGGCCAGGTAGTCCGCGTCCGCCACGTCGGCCGCCAGCGCCATGACGGCACCGATCGCGGTATCGGCTGGGACACCCGACGCCACCAGATCGGCGAAGACCCCCGCCGCCACCACCAGCGATCGGTCGGCCCGCAAGGTCTTCAATCGGGTCAGCTCGTCGCCGCTGGCTCCGGCGCGGATCGCGTTGGCCCCCGCGGTCACTTCGGGCCCGGTGGCTCCCGGGCCTAACGCCCGATGGGCGACCACCAACTCGTCCCGCAGCCGACCCACCGCGGCGATGATTGCCTGGGCCGAGGCACCTTTGGCGAGACCCTCGAGCGCCCGGTCCACCAGTGCCTCGGTCGGCAGTCCCCGCTGGTTCGCGGCGGTCACCAGCGTATTGAGCTCCGAGCGAGCCGGCTCCGGCAGTTTGCCCAGCCGCGGCTCCTGTCCGTGGGCCTGGCTCGGTGCGGCGGCCATCAGCAGCAGGGCCGCGATCAACAGCAGCACGCCCAGGCCGAGCGTCCCGACGATGCCCACCCGCGATGCCGTCGCCTTCATGCGCCCCCAATCGTCACGACGGAGTTCGGCCGTCCAAACTCGTCCTCGACCACGCTGGTCTGGGGATCCGGTCGCCACACCGTGCCGTTGACCACGAACGCGTAGCGGTAGCGCCCCGGGCTGAGCGGCACGGTCACCCACCAGAGCCCGTCCCCGTTGGCCCGCGCCAGGGGTGTCGCGGTCGCGCTCCAGTCATTGAAGTCGCCCACCACGGACACCGAGTCCGCTCCCGGTGCGACCAGCAGAAACTGAGTGACCTGAGCGGCCGGTGTCGATGTCGCGAGCGCCGCCGTCTCCACCACTGTCGGCACGGGGCCCTCCCGACCGGCCCGCGAGAGGCCCACCGCCAGCACGCCTAACGCCGCGGCGGCGGCCAGCGACAGCGGGGTGACCTCGATCGTCCAGCGCCGCCGCCACCACCGAGGCCTCGGCGCCCGCTCCGGCGTTTCGTCGGCCGCGATCGACGCCATGACCCGGACGGTGAAATCGGGCGACAGCTCCGGTGGTGCCTTGAGCCCCTCGATGGCTCGCTCGAGTACCTCGTCGTGGTCAGTCACGCACTTCCTCCGCCAACAGTTTCCGAAGCTCCTCGCGGGCTCGGAACACCCGCATTCTGAGCGCCGATGACCGGGCCCCGGTGATGGCCTCCATCGACTCGTAGCTCAAGTCCTCGACGTGCTTCAACAGGAACGCCTCTCGCTGCTCCGACGGCAGCTGTCCCAACGCCCAGCTGATCGCATCCCGAATCGCGTCGCGGTCCGCCGAATGCCCCACCGCGGCCGCGTTCACCGCCAACTCGTTCGCCACCACCACTTCTTGGCTCCGGGTCCGCCTCGCCGCGTAGGTCCGGCATCGATTCACCAGAATGCCGTACAGCCACGGTCCGAAACCGTCCGGCCGGCAGTTCCCGAGCGACCGATAAGCCCGAACGAAGGTGTCCTGAAGCGCGTCTTCCGCGTCGGTCTGGTTCCCGAGCATCCGAACGGCGTACCGCCCCAGCCGGTCCCGGTACCGCTCCACCAGACCGGCGAAGCTGTCCCGATCACCGCCAAGAACCCTCGAAATCAGGCTCTGGTCACTTTCGTCCGTCACGACACCGATACCCGGGTTGAGTGAGCGGTGTCACACTTGGACCGGCGATGCCGCCCCGGCCCGACACCCGTTTCGGAAGATACTGCCGGGGCGGCTCCACCCGCGATTCGGCCGGTGAGGTCGTCCCGGACCGAAAAACGATCTATCTTGTTGGATCCCATGTCAAAATCCTCCGGCTGGCTCGACACCCTGGAGCACACCTGGCGCCCGGTCGCCCGGTTGGCTCTGTACTATGCCGTCCTGGCCGGGGCATTCGTGGCCCTGACCTCCGTCAGTCCCTGGCTGGCCGACCATCTCTCCGGCGTCCCCAGGCCGGCCGCCACCGGACTGGACTTCCGGGCCGAGCCGAGCAACGACTCCCCCGCCGAGGCGGCCGTGATGGCGGTGATCACCATGGGGTCCGCCCTCCTGCTGGCCCTGCCGGTGGTCTGGGTCTACACCTTCGCGCGCCAGAAGCGTGGCTTCCAGCAGTCGCTGGCTCAGACCCTGGTGATCCTTCCGATCGTCGTGGCCATCGTCGTGGTTCTGGTTAAGCACAGTGTGGCTCTCGCCTTCTCGCTCGGGGGGATCGTCGGCGCGGTGGCCTTCCGCCATCGTTTGGAGGACACCAAAGACGCGGTCTACGTCTTCGTCACCATCGCGCTCGGTCTTGCGGTCGGCGTCCAGGCCTATTCGGTCGCGCTCGCCGCCTCGGCTTTCTACAACCTGGTTGCGCTTGGCCTCTGGGCCACCGACTTTGCCCGGGCGCCCGCGCCCCTGGCACCGGAAATCGCCCAGCGACGGGTTCAGTTGGCCAAGGGATTGAGCGAAGACCGCCGCACCGGCGACTACGTTGCCCAGCTCGACCAGCACCTCCTCCAATCGATGACCCCGGACCAGCTCAAGGCCCTGGCGGACAGAGCCCTTCAGCGCAACGAGACGATGACCCAGGACTTCCACCCTGATCCGCCGAGTTTGGGGCGTGACGGGGCGGTGATCGTGGTGGCTGCCGCCGAGGGGCTGGTGCCCGATCTCCGGCGGTCGGTCGAGTCCGTCTTGGAGCAGGAAGCCAAGCAATGGCGCTTCGAGGGCGAAGCGCCCCAGCCGTCCGGCGCGGTCGGGCTTCGGTATTGGGTGCGGTCCCGGAAACGCCTCTCGCTTCCCGCGCTGGCGGCGGCAGTTCGGCGGGCCGCCGACGCCGCGGCCCTGGATGTTCGGGTCGAGTGACCCCAAGCGACTCCGCCGCCATCCGCGAGCGGCTCGCCGCGGCTTTGGCTCCGAAATACCGGGTCGAGACCGAAGCGGGCCGCGGTGCCATGGCCCGGATCTATCGGGCGACGGCGCTCGACACCGGTCGGGCGGTGGCCGTCAAGCTGCTCCCGCCGGAGGCCGCCACCGGCGCCAACGCCGAGCGGTTCCTTCGAGAGATCGACCTCACCCGCAATCTCGACCACCCGAACATTCTTCCCTTGCTCGACTCGGGCGCCGGCGACGGACTCCTCTGGTACCTGATGCCGTTCGTCGAGGGCGAGACCATCCGGGATGCCCTGAAAGCGCGAGGGGTCATGGCCGTGGCCGACGCGGTCGCCATCGCCCGGGAGGTCGCTGACGGGCTCGACTACGCTCACGCCAGGGGCGTCGTCCACCGTGACCTCAAGCCGGACAACGTGATGTTGACCGAAGGGAGGGCCGTGATCCTCGACTTCGGGCTGGCCCGAGCCCTCGATCTCGACAGCAAGCTGACCGGAACCGGCATGCCGTTAGGCACCCCGGCTTACATGAGCCCGGAACAGATCACCGGAGCGGCCGGTGTCGACGCCCGGTCAGACGTCTATGGCTTCGGGTGCGTGGTCTACGAGATGGTGACCGGCCGACCACCGTTTTCGGGGAACTCGGTGGTGCAGCTGCTCCAGGGCCATCTCAGTCGGATCCCGGAGCCCCCGAGCCGGGTCCGGACCGAAGTTCCCCCCGCGGTCGACGGGGCCCTGGCGCGAGCCCTCGCCAAAGAGCCCAAGGAGCGATTCGCGTCGGCCGGGGCGTTCGCCGCCGCCTTGGCCCAGGGGCCGGCCGAGCCGACCGGATCGGCTCCCGGGTTGCTCCGGCGCCTGTTCGGGCGTTAGGCAGTATCGGCGGTTCCGCCCACCTGCCGGCTACCTAGCCGGCTCCTGTTTCCAGAAGGCGATGCCCCCGGCCTGCTGCCCCACGTCGACCGAGCCCACTCGAGTCAAGGTGGTCAGGTCGTAGACGTCCACCTTGCCCGGCTCGGCCCCGACCCCTTCGCTGCTCACGAAGGCGATCCGCGAGTCCCCGCTGATGGCCACCCCGTGGGTCACGGTGGTGCTGCTCTTGAACTCGGCCACCTTGGCCCCCCTGGCCAAATCATAGACCTGGACGCCGCCGCCCTGCTTGAGCGTGGCGATCAGCAGTTTGCCATCCGGCGTCGGGGCCAGGTTGTAGACGCCCCGCCCGGTCGGCATTCGCCGGGTGATCGACCAACTCGACCGGTTCACCTCCACGATCTCGTCGGACTTGTTGCAGGCCACGTACACCGAGGTGCCGTCGACCGAGGGCGCCGCCCAGGTCGGCGAGCAACTGTTGGGCGCCATGTCGTGCCGCATGCCTCGATAGCCGACATCCGCCGGATCGACCTCCGGCGCCGGCTTGGCCCCCGGCGCGGGTTCCTCGTGGTGCGCCATCGCGCCCCGGTCGTTCTTGTCGAGGGGCCCCTCCTTCCCTTTGGCGAGCGAGAACCGGCGCGAGACGGTGAAACTCCTGGTGTCGATCTCCACCAGTTGATCGTCCATCATGCAGCCCGAATAGTGGAACTGCCCGCTCGGGTCGATCCGGCTCCCGTGGGGCATCGTGCAGGTGATGATCCGTTTCACTTCGGTGGCGGTGGGGGTGTAGACCACCGACTGCGACGACGGGACCATGTCGCCGTGCAAGTTGAAGTTCGCCGCGATGGCGTAACTCCCGTCTGGCGAGATGTCGATCGAGGCGGGGAAGTTGCCGAGCAGCGTCCCGGAACTCACCAGCGTGTCCGGGCCGAGGTGATAGCGCCAGTACTTGCCGTCCGGGAAGCCATGCCCGGTGGTCATGTGGAGGTACTTGCCGTCCCGCGAGATCGCCAGCCCGTGGGGGCCCTCCATTTCGGCAGCGAGCTCGCCGACGAGGATGGTTTTCTCGACCGTGGCACCCTCGGGCCCGAACCGGATTCGGTGGATCTTGTCCGCCGACTCGGCGCCCACGTATGCCCAGTAGGTGGAGGTGATCTTGGCCGGTTGCTGAGCGAGGACCGGCGTCGGGCCGGCGACCACGAGGAGCGTGAGGAAGGTTGACTTGCGCATGGGGCCGTTTGTCCGCATCGTCAAGGCTGTCCTGAAACAGTTCTTCCAGGGGTGCTCCAATGAAAGTAATCCGTTCCCTAGGGCGCGCTATCGGCGCGACGGTCATCGTCGCGGCCAGCGCCGGCGCTCCCTCGCTCGCGGCCCAAGCCACCAAGCTGGTCGCTGAACCGGCCCAAATCACTCTCCGCACCGGCGACTCGGTCCGAATCACCGTCAAGGCCGTCGACGCCCAGGGTCGAGAGGTGCCAGGAACCGTCGTTCGGGTCTTTGGGGCCCGCCGCGCGGTCGCCTACAGCGATGGCTTCGTCCGGGCCTTCCAGGCCGGGAAGCACAATCTGGTCGCCTTTGCCGAGCGCGACGGCGCCTGTGGCGGAAACGACTGCGCCCCCCTCCAGATGGAGATTCCGGTCACGGTGACGTGGCCGGCCCTCGCCAAGCTCGCGGTGGTCACCGCGCCCCGGCGGCTCTACACTGGAGTCACCATCGAGCATTCGGTCAAGGGTAGCCATGCCGATGGCTCGGCTCGTCCCAATCTGGTGGCCAATTGGCGCTCTTCGAACTCGGCGGTCGCCACCGTCGATCGATTCGGCAACGTCCGGACCGTCGCGCCGGGTTCGGTGACCATCACCGCCGACGCCGAAGGACAGTCCGCTTCGGTGACCCACACGGTGGCCGCCAACCCGGTCGCCTCGATCGCCATCGGCCTCCGCGATACCACCGTCCGCACCGGCGATGTCATCCAACTCACCGCCACCGGCCGCCGAGCCAACGGCCAAGTGGTGGGCGATGTCACCTTCACCTGGAGCTATAGCTACGTCGCGGCCGACACGGTGCTGCCCTCGGGCATCCCCGGCGGCGCCGGCATCGTCCAGTATGGGATGTTCACCGGCAATTACCCCGGTCGCTACACCCTGATGGCGCGCTCGGGCAATGCCTTCGCCGAACGAACCATCGAGGTCAAGGCCCGGGACGCCCGCCGGCCGATCGTGATCACCGGCCGCGGCAACATCAATCACACCCATACCTCCGACCTCTGGCCCTGGACCGGCAAAGACGGCCGCGACTACGTCTTGGTCGGCACCTGGGGCGGCGATGGGTACGGCTACGTGTACGACATCACCGATCTCAACAATCCGGTTAAGACCGATTCGGTGAAGATCGACGCCCGGACCATCAACGACGTCACCGTCTCGCCGGATGGTCGCTACGGGGTCCTCTCCAGAGAGGGAGCATCGAACCGGGTCAACGGCGTCGTGATCCTCGACCTCGCGATCCCGGCCCACCCCAAGATTGCCGCGACGTTCAACCAGGAACTCACTGGCGGCGTCCACAACATGTTCGCCACCAACGACTACCTCTTTGCCGTCTCCGGCGGCGCCAAGTACGTCATCATCGACGTTCGGGACATCTACAAGCCCAAATACGTCAGCGAATATCGGCACCCGAACGCTCGGCTCCACGACCTCTGGGTCCACGACGGGATCGCCTATTCGGCTCAGGGTGGGGTCGGGACGATCGTCGTCGACGTCGGCAACGGCAAGTACGGCGGCTCGATCGAAAAGCCCAAGCTGATCACGACCTACGAACTCAACAGCGGGCACGAGATCTTCCCGTACTTCCAGAAGTCCACCGGGAAAGTCTATCTCTTCATTGGCGATGAAGAGATGAACCGCTCCAACCGGGTCTGGGCCGGCACCAGCTATCGGAACGAAATGACCACGCCAGGCGGGGTGCCCCAGACCTCCGGCGGGATGGTTCATATCGTGGACTTCACCGATCCCATGGATCCCAAGCCGGTCGGCCGCTACGAGCTCGAGGACTTCGGGTCGCACGACATCGTCGTCGAGGACGACATTCTCTATCAGGCGTTCTACGAGGGCGGCGTCCGGCTGGTCGACGTCTCGGGCCAGTTGATGGGCAACCTCCAGCACCAGGGGCGCGAGATCGCGGTGTTCAAGCCCTACGATCCCAAAGGCTACACCCCGAACGCCGCGTTCGTGATGAACGCCATGCCGTGGAAGGGCCACGTGCTGTTCACCGACTTCAACACCGGGCTGTGGACGGCCAAGTTGGCGCCGAAGAACCTGGCGCCCTGATCCGAGCCGGTTGGGGCGGTTCTTGCCTTCTGGAGGTGGAGCCGCGATCGGGTGGTGACCGTCGCCCTGCCGGGGGGAGGGCTCGGGCGGGGCGTTAGGTGTTGGCGGCACCATCCGGCTGGCAGGTCCCGGACGAGGCTTTCATGGTGCTGCCCCTCGATCGCGAGGTGTCAGAAGGCCGTTCGAAACGATACTACCACGCTACGCCGAGGCTCCGGCCTGAAGAACGAGGTGTTGCTCGCCTCGGCGTACAACACGTTGGTCAGATTGGTTACCGCGACGCCGATGGTGGGAGACACCCCGCCCAGTCGTCCGACCGCCGCCTCAGCCCGCACCGCATGCACCGTGAACGCGGGCAGGCGGTCGCCGACGGGATTGTCGACCAGGACGATGTCCTTTCGCTCGCCCTGGTGCCGGATCTCGTAGCCGGCCGTGAACCGGCCCCGCGGCTCCCGCCAGAGCAACTCGCCACCGACTTTGCTGGAGTAGCTATCCCCTACCGGACTGCCCTCGTCCGCGTTCTCCGAGTCGAGTCTGGTGAAATGACCGATCCCGTGGAACCCTCGCCCCAAATCCACCTCGGCCAGTGCCTCGATCCCGCGATCGCGGAGTTTCTGGACGTTCTGGTTCTGGAACGCGGGGAAATTATTGACCCGGGTACCCAGCGCCACGGCCCGGATTCCGTTCGAGATAGTGTTGGAAAAGAGAAACAGCTCCGCATAGAACCGCGCCGAGCGGAACTTGAAGCCGATGTCGGCGTTGAGGCTGGTCTCAGGTGTCAGGTCGGGGTTGTCGACCTGGTAGCCGTTGCCTTCCGCCGTCACCCCGTCGAAGTACCGCTCCACCAGATTGGGGGCCCGGAACGCCCGGCCGAGCGAACCGACCAGATTGAGTCGATCGGTGACCGCGAACCGGCCGCTCACCCCGCCGACCACGGTCTCGTGCGCCGCGTCGATGCCGCCGCAGCTTCGGGGGAGCCCCGCGGTTTGCCGGGTGGTCGACTGGACCGTCTGTGCCCTGATCCCGAGGCCGAGGGTGAATCGGTCATGGAGCGCGAGGTCGCTCTGCCCGAAGAGCCCGGCGTTCCAGACCAGCGCGTTCGGTAGCGTCGGGGCGGTCGTGGTCCGGACCCGAGGGGGCCCGAACCCGGTGTTGGTCGTGGTGACGCTGCTGTCGCTGTTGCGTGACTGGTCGAGGTACCAGTCGATCCCGTAGGTCACGGTGTGCCGCTGCCCGATGACCTTGGCCGCCTCGACCCGGGCCCCGGTGCTGGTGATGTCGGTGAGGTTCCGGCTTCGGATCGAGATCCCGGCCGTGGGCGGCAGCGGCGCCCCGAAGGGGATATCGATCGCCTGATCGAAGGTCCGGGCGTTCCACCCTCGGAATACCGTCGCGCTCACCCGGTCAGCCAGCACCGATGACACCCGGGCCGCCTGGTAGCCGGCCACCACCCTGGTGACCGCTTGGTCCGGATAGAGCAGCCGGATCACCGCGCCCGATTGGTCGCCTAACGCCGAGCCGTCGACGTAGCCGAAGCCGGCGTTCCGGGCCTCGTACCGGCTGGCCCGCACGGTGAACTGCTGAGTCTCGTCGAGATCGTACTGGAACCCCGCCGAGTAGCGTTCATCGGTGACACCAGTGTCGTTTACCTTGGTGCGCCCGGCAAGTTGGAGTCGGCCGAACGTCCCGGCCGGGGCGGCGTAGGCGTCCGCGTCACGGTAGCCCGCGCTGGCCACGAACCCGAGCCGGCCGCTCCGCCCGCTGCCGCCGATCCGGACGGTGTTCTGGCCGTCGGCCGAGCTGTAGCGGTAGCTGACGGCACCCCGGAACCCGTCGGCGCCGAACACCGGCGGTCGCTGGGTCACCTGATTGACCACCCCGCCGATCGCGTCGGTCCCATACAACACCGAACTCGGACCCCGGACGATCTCGACCCGGCTGACGGCGTCCACGTCGGTGATCGCCGGGATCTCGCCGAAGTCCTGCTGCCGCCGGGGATTGTTGAGCTTGAGCCCGTCTTCGGCGAGGAGGATCCGCTGGCCCCGCTGACCCCGGATCGACAATCGGGTCTGATTCGGTCCCACCCCGGTCACGTCGACCCCCGGGAGGTTCCGGAACAGGTCCGCGATTCCGTTAGGGGCCTCCCGCCGGATCACGCTCGAGTCGACGACCAGCACCGGGCTCGCCGTCCGCGCCACCTGTTGGGGCTGACGCGAGGCGGTGACGACGATCGGGACCAGCTTCGAAACCCGGGTGGTGTCGGTTCGCTCTTGGGCTGCCAGGCTGGCGCCCGTCAGCGCCATGGGCAAGAGAATGAGGGTGCAGAGCATCCGAAAAGCTCGGTCGAGGTTCGAGCCTCAAAGTGCCGTCCCGCAACGAGATCCGGCACCGAACCGCTACGGGGCGGGAGTAACCGTAGTTCTACGGGATCAGTCTCGCCTCGATCGCCAACCGGGTCAGCCCCGCCGTGCTGGGAACCCCCACCTTCCGAATCATCGACTCGCGGTACGACTCCACCGTTCGAACCCTCAGGCCGAGCTCGGCGGCCAGCTCCTTGTTGGTCTTCCCGCTCGCGACCCCGATCAGCACCTCGCGCTCCCGCCTGGTCAACAACGCGAGCCGGCTCGCCGCGGCTTGCGCCAGAATTGGGCTGGCGTCCTCTCGTTTGACCCCCGCGACCACCGCGTACCGGGTCTCGCCTCCGAAGACCGCTCGGACCGCGTCGCGCAGTTCGGAGGGGCGGGAGTCCTTCCTGAGGTATCCGTGGGCCCCCGCCTTCACCGATTCCAGAACGTACTCGGCATGGTCGTGCACGCTCAGCATCAACACCTTGGCGCCCGGCCATTTGGTCTTGCAGGGGCCGATCAGGTCGATGCCGTTGCCGCCAGGCAGGTTGATATCGAGAATCACCACGTCCGGGATCGCACCCGTCAGACCTAACGCCGTGGGACCGTCCCCCGCTTCGCCGACCACGTCGAAGCCCGGTCCCGAGAGGGCCTGACGGATCCCCTCTCGGACCAACGGGTGGTCATCGACCAGAACGACTCGGATCGCCGCCCCGCTCATCGGCCAGCCACCGGCATTTCCATCGCCAGGGCCAGCCCGCCCCAGCCGCTCGTTTCCAATGCCACCCGTCCCCCTTCTGCCTCGATCCGCTCCCTCAGTCCAAACAGCCCCGATCGGCCCGGCCCGGAGGCGAGCCGCTCTCGGTCGGCGGGAGCGATGCCCTGGCCGTCGTCGAGCAGGCGCACCTCGAGCCGCTCCCCGGTTCGGCGGGCCTCCAGTCTGACCCGGGTGGCGTTGGCGTGGCGAGCCACGTTGGCGAGCCCCTCCTGCACCGCCCGGAAGACCGCGAGTTCAGCGGCCGGGGTCAATGCCTTGGTGGCTTCCGCCTCGACCTCGACCTCGACCGCGAGGCCGCTCCACTGCCGGAAATCGGCGGCCAACGTCCGGATCGCGGGCGCCAGTCCCAGATCGTTGAGCAGGGCGGGGCGGAGGTCCTCGATGACGTTGCGGATGCTCTGATTGCCGCGATCGACCAGGCCGATCAGCCGCTCGACCTTCGCCGCCATTTCCCCAGACGCTTCGTCCTGGACCGCGCCAAGGCCCAGCTTGAGCGCCGAAAATACTTGGGCCGTTTCGTCGTGGAGCTCTCGCCCAACGCGGCGGCGCTGCTCTTCGTGCTGCTGGATCATCCGGACCGAGAGCCGCTCGAGATCGTCCTGACGCAACGCCAGCGCCCGGTCCAGCGCCGCGCTCCGGAGCGCCGAGCCGATCTGCCCGCCCACCGCGGCGAGCACGCTCGGATCGAGGGCGGTGAAGGCCGCCGCCACGTCCCCAGCGATCGCCAAGACCATGGGTCCGTCGCCGTCGTCGCCGAGCGGAAGCGCCGCGAGAAAGGGGACCCCGCCGGCACCCGACCGGTGCCCGATCAGCTCGGCGGTCCCGCCCGCCGCCGCTTTCTGGACGGTCTCGAGGACCGGGGCCGGCACTCCCCGTTCCGACCAGGGTTGGCAGATGCCCGAACCCTGGGCCAGGGCCGCGCCGCTCGGAGTCACCCGAAACAGGCCAGCCCCCCGGACGCCGCGAAGACCGAGCGGCCGCTCGAGCAGCGACGCCAGACCATCGCTCCGACCTCGGGCCACCTCGCCCGAGAGCGCCACCAAGGTGCCCAGTCCGGCACGGAATTCCTCGATGACGAGCAGCAGGACACCGGCCCCGGTGAGCAGCACGAAGATCGCGTCGAGGAAGTAGCCCCAGGGATTCCACGCTCCCCGAGCTCGGAGAATCGGGTAGTCGAGGTGGTGGAGGGCCCAGAGCGCGAACGTCACCGCGAGGAAGGTCGAGGCCGACGACCCGGTCCGCCGGCGGTAACGCCAGAACACCCACGCGGTCCAGAACGTGGTCGCCCCGAGGAAGACCACCGTCGTCCCCGCGGCCAGGGCAAAGCTGTCCAACCAGAAGATGGCGGCATAGGACCACGCCAGGGGAAAGGCGACCGCGGCCCAGAACCACGGCCGCCAACGCAGCTCCCGCTCGAAGACCATCGCGGCGTACAACAGGGCCAACGCGGTCCAGCCGATGATCACCTGGTGCGAATAGAGAAAGGCCCACCGCTCGGTCGCCAGGAACGACACGATCGCCACCAGCCCCGCCCCATAGAGGCCGAACGCCACCGACCACCAGAAGAAATGGGGCTTCCGATAGCGGCGGTTCAAAAAGGCGAACAGCAGGCTCAGCCCGAAGGTGGTTGCCGCTTGGAAAAGCGCCGCGGCCGCCTCGGTCTCGGTGAAGACGGTCATCGGGCCACTCCATGCGTCGCAGCCCAACGAGCCACCGGCTCGGCGTGCCCGACCAGAGACACCCGTGGCTCGGCCAGATAGCGATCGAGGGCGGCGCTGGCTCCCGACAAGTCGCCCGATCGGATCAGCGCCGCGATCGTGAACGGGGAAGGCGAGCCTTCCAGCCGGCCGAACTCAGACTACGTGGGTTGCCGCCCGAACCAAGCCAGACCCGCCGCGCCCAGCGCGCCGGCCACCGCCTCGCCGATCGGCTCCGTGGGCCCGTCGGCGGCGACCTCCCACCACCGGTCTTCCGCCGGCGAGAGCAGAAAGCCGAGGCGCTCCCGAATCTGGCACGCCTCGATGGCGGGCCGGTCGAGGTAGGGTCGATAGAAACGGAACGCCTCGATCGCGGCCACCATCGTCAGCAGCTCGGGGTAAGCCACACCCAACTCGACCGTGAACCGCCCCGTCTCCCCTTCGTTCCATTTGCCCAGCACCACCTCCACGAGGTCGATCCGATCGGCGCGGCGTTTGGTCCAGACGCGGCCATGGCGCCTGAACTCCGCCCCGATCAGGGGCACGCTCAGATGCTTGATGTTGATCCGCTCGATCAGGTGATTGACCGGCGCTCCCACCTCGCTAGACCCCCAACGAGGTGTGGAAGTACGATTTCCGCCGCCACAATAGGCCATCCTTGAAGCCGTAGTAGTCGGCGTAGTCGGCGGTGAACGGGGTCCCGTCCGGCTTGGCCCCGACGAAATGTCCGAAATGGGCTCCTTCGCGGTCGTTGGCGATCAGGTGATCGAGATGATGGCGGCCGTGGATTTGCCGGACTTCGCGGTAGAAGTGGATCACGGCGTCGCGGCCCATCAGCGGCTCGAACCCGGGACGGTCGTAGCGCACCTCGGGGTGAAGCTGATTCGCGAGCGCGTCCCAATCCCTCCCGTCGATCGCCTGAAACATCGTCCGGATGAAATCGTCCATGGTCGATCGTCCTCCCGGGCTAGCCGATGACGGCGCGGTAGAGCCGCCGGACGTTGACCCCCATGACCAACTCCACCTCGCGGGCGGTGAGTCCCCGCTTACTCAGTCCGTCCCACACCACTTCCATCCGCCGCGGTCCGTTCAACTCGTCGATGAAGTAGGGCAGGTCGCTGTCGACGACTTGCGCCCCCTCTTCGCGTTTCAGCTCGGCGAGGTACTCCGGGGTGAGTTCGATCACTCGGTGATCCCGGTCGCTGCCGATCGCCACGCTCTCGATGCCAGCCACCCGGATCGCGTGAAGGACGTGGTCGAAGTACGCCGAGAGGTTGTCCTTCTTCTTGGTGGTGAGGAAGGGGCGCATCTGGCAGATCCCCACCACTCCCCCGCGGCCGGCCAGGCGGCGGAGGTTCTCGTCGGTGGTGTTGCGGCGGTGTTGGTGGACCGCCGTGCAGGCCGTGTGCGACACGATGACCGGCGCGCTCGAGGCCTCGATGGCGCCGGCCATGGTTTCCATGTTGGCGTGGGAGAGGTCGATCAAGATCCGGGTGTGGTTCAGGCGGTCGATCATCTCCCGGCCGAACTCGGTCAGCCCACCGGTCTCCCAGCAGCCGACCCCGACCTCGTTCCGGGTGTTGTAGGTGAGCTGACAACTTCGCAGACCCAGCCGGTGAAAGAGATCGACCCGATCCACGGAGCGGCCGAATTGGCTGGTGTTCTGGTAGAGATAGAAGACCGCCAGCCGGCGGCTGGTCCGGGCCCGGTCGATGTCGGCGGCGGTGGTCGCCTTGAGCAGCAGGGTCGGGTGCTGGGCGATGAAACGGTCGTGCTCCGCGATGGCGTCGAGCGCGAGTGCCACGGCTTCGGCGCCTTCCGGCTTGGGGTCGCAGAGGGTCACCGTGATCGCGTCCATTCCGCTGGCCAGCATCTCCCCGATCAAGCTGCTGGGGTAGTCGGTCCGTAACTCCCCCATCGCGTCGACGATCAGTCGATCGCTCGGCTGCCTCCCCCGGACCAGGGGCGCGGCGGCGAGGGAGGCGAGCAGGGTCCTGCGGTCCATGAGCGGCTCCGAGTGGTCGAGGCTGTGGATCGGGTGGCCCAGCCCGGCCGATGTGCCCCCGTCCACCCGTGGTATGATAATGCGCGGTGGGCCGTTTGCCGGTCAGTCGCGGGCGCGGTAGGTTCCAGCGACCTTCTCATCGGGATCCACCGAAATGTCTCACAGCCGGCGCGAGTTCCTCGATCGAACCTTGGCGATGAGTGGCGCCCTCGCCCTCTCCACCACTTGGCGCCCCCTCGCGCGGCCGACGGTCAAGCCAATGCGGATTCTCTTCCTCGGCGGCACCGGGTTCATCGGACCCCACATGGTGCGCCAGGCCATGTACCGCGGCCATTCGGTGACCCTGTTCAACCGCGGGAAGACCGCTCCCAGTCTCTTCCCGGGGGCCGAAACCCTGATCGGCGACCGCGACGGCAAGATCGACGCGCTCAAAGGCAAGGAGTGGGACGTCGTGGTCGACAACAGCGGGTACGTTCCCCGCCACGTCCGCGACACCGCCGCGCTGCTCAAGGGCAAGGTGGGCCGCTACATCTTCATCTCGACCGGGTCGGTGTATCAGTTCGACCAGCCGTTCCTCGATGAGGACGCCAAGCTGCTCGAGGTCAAGGACCCCAAGAGCGAGGACGTCGACAAGTACTACGGGGAACTCAAGGTGCTCTGCGAGCAGGCCGTGACCGAGCTGTACGGTCTCAAGGGAACCAACCTCCGACTCCACATCGTGGCTGGCCCCGGCGACCCGACCGATCGCTACACCTACTGGCCGATGCGGATCGCGGCCGGCGGTGAGGTGGTCGCCCCGGGCGACCCCACCCACCCGGTGCAGTACATCGACGCTCGGGACTTGGCCGAGTTCGTGGTCCGCTGCGCCGAGAACGATATCGGCGGCACCTTCAACACCGCGGGACCGTCCTACGATTCCGTCAGCATGGCCGAGTTCCTCTACGGGGTGCGAGCCGCCTTCTCGAACCGGGTGTCGTTCACCTGGGTCGACGAGAAGTTCCTCACCGACCAGAAGGCCCGCTATCAGCTGGCCGTCTCCCAGAACGGTCCGGCCCGCGGGATCATGCAGGTCCGGTCCCAACGGGCGATCGCCGCGGGACTCAACTTCCGACCCCTGGCCGTAACCGCGCGCGATACCTATGACTGGTTCAAGTCCGAGTCGGCGGAGCGGCAGGCCAAGCTCGCTCTGAATCTCGATCGCGACGCCAAGTTGCTTGCCGACTGGAAGGCCCGCGCCAAATAGCCGAGCCCCACGACCTCATCGGCCTCGGCAATGGCCGCCTGGACGGCGGTGATCGTCGCCCAGGCGGCTTGGTCGAACGAACGCGGCGTCGGGTGCCACTACCGGAAGCAGCTCGACCGGCCGACCTGGCGGCCGCCCGGTCGAGCGAGCCAAAGCGGTCCTCAGCCTAACGAATCCTCGAGGCGGTCCAGCCGCTCGCCCCACTCCGCCTTGACCCGGTCGGCGGTCGCTCGGTCCGGCAACGGTTCCACCTGCACCTGGACCTGTGCCTTGGCCGCTCCCTTGGCCGTGAACCAGAACGAGACCGGAACCCCGTCGGCGTCCCGAGCCCGAATCGAACGATCCTTGATCGCCGTCCGGATGGTCAGCGCCGCGTCGCGGAGCCAGCCGCTCCGGAGTCGGTCGTGACGGCAGGCTCGATACAGCGTGGCCACCGGTACCGGAAAGGTCCGGCTCCGGCTCGCCGAAAACCCGCCGTCCCGGCGTTGGCCCACGGCTCGAAGGCCTTTGATCCGCTCGTAACCCACCGTGACGGTCTGGGCCCACCATCCGCCGACCCGGTATTTCTCGGCGACGTAGCGGGCGATGTCCCGATGCGCCCATTCCTGGGCACCGGCTTTGTCGAGGACATAGACCCATTTGGTCCACCCGCATCCGGTCTTGGCCGCCACGGCGTCCTCCCGAATTCCGGCCAGGGCCGCGTAGTCTGGCGCCGCGTTGGCTGATGGCGATGTGGCTGGGGCGGGGGTTGCCGCGGGCGGGGCCGGCGAGCGGGTGGACGACCCGGGTCGGACGGTCAGCATCCGTGACCGAGCGGCGGTGTACGATTCACCGGTCTTCTGCATGCGCCGGCGAACCAGGCGCTTGAAATCGCGGTCGGAGGTCATGCGAGGTAGCTCCTTTGGTCGAGCCACGGCGAACCACCCCCCAGCAGCGGCGCCATGGCGACGCAAAGGCTCGTCCATCAATCCGAGGGTCTACCCCCCTTTGCCTCTCGAGGGCCCGCGCTGGGGGTGGGCCGAAGAGGTTGGGCGTGGATCGCCGCCGCCTGCCAATATTCTCCGAGTGAGCGCCCTTCGCAAGGAGGGCGCCCTTTCGGCCTGTCGGGGCGGGCTTCCGGGGTCGAGGCGACCCGCCTAGCTGGTCGCCACCTGCCCGAAGTACTCCGCCATCCGCCGGCGGGTGGCCTCGTCAGGCACCTTCCCAACCGCGGCCCCCATGTTGTCACGCATGTTCGTCGGCCGACTGGTGGCGGGAATCGCCACCGTCACCGCCGGGTGGCCGATCAGGAACTTGAGGAAGAACTGCGCCCAGCTCGCCACCCCGATCTCGCCGGCCCAGTCCGGCAGTGGCTTGCCAGCGACTCGCGGGAACAATGCCGCCCTCCCGAACGGCACCGCGACGATCACGCCGACCTTACGCTCGATCGCGAGCGGGAGAATCGCGTCCTCGACGTTTCGGTTCGCGATCGAGTAGTCGATCTCGATGAAATCGAGCGGCTCGTTGCGCATCAGCGCCTCGAGCTCGGCGTATTGACGATCCGAGGTGGTAGTAACCCCGAGGTAGCGGAGCCGCTTTTGCTGCTTGTATTCCCTGAGGAGCCCGAGCTGGGTCGGCAGGTCGCCGAGGTTGTGGACCTGAATCAGGTCCATGGTCGGGCGACCGAGCCGCCGAAACGAGGTCTCGATTTGCTCTCGGGCGGCCGCGGGGTCCGCCGAGCCGCCGCCCCGAGGCGCCACGTTGACCTTGGTGGCCCAGAACACTTTGTCGCGGATCCCGAGCTCGCCGACCAATCTGCCGGCGACCTCCTCCGACGCCCCGTAGCTCGGCGCGGTGTCGAACACCGTCCCGCCGAGATCGGACATGGTCTTGAGAACCTCGCGCAGGGACGAAACGTCCTCGCTGCGGGCCACCTGCGAGAAGGTGGCGGAGCTGCCGAGCCCGACCACGGGAATTCGTTCCCCGGTCGACGGGATTGGCCTGGTGATCAGATTGGACGTCTGACCGTGGAGCGATCGGGCCCCCGCCCCCCAGGCCACCGCCACGCCGGTCCCCGCCGCGAGTCGAACCCAATCCCGCCGATTCATCGCCATTGTAGTGCTCCCGTCGTTGGATTTCCCGGCGAGCTTCGGCCAATCGCGCCGCCCCGGGTACGCGTTATACGGCCTTGGCCCGCTCGATGTTGGGTATCCAGGCCAGGCACCGGCCATTTGGTCGAGCTTGGCGAGGGACCGGGCGACCCGCAAGGGCCGCCATACATCGGGTTGCCGTTCAAGCGCGAACAGCCGCTCGATCAGCCTCGCCGCGAGATGGTGGTAGGGTTGAGGCACCTGGTGTCTGGTGGTTTTTTGACGACGAACTCGGCCGACGGGGTTGCCCCCCAAGGTTGAGCGTGACGGCGGTCATCGAGATCCCGACACCCCTTCGCCCCGGTGTCGTTGGGCCGACGCTCCCGCTCCCCCCGGCCCTAAACGTCGAGGTTCGAGACGTACCGCGCGTTTTGCTCGATGAACTGGCGTCGCGGCTCGACTTCGTCTCCCATCAGCTCCTCGAACAGCCGTGAGGCCTCCACCGCGTCCTCCAACGTCACCCGATGGATCGTCCGCTTGTCCGGGTCCATCGTGGTGTGCCAGAGCTGGTCCGGGTTCATCTCGCCCAGTCCCTTGTACCGCTGGACGTTGACGTTGGCCCGGCCCTCGGGCCCCGCCAACCGCTTCCCGTAGTCGTCCCGCTCCTGGTCGTTGTAGGCGTAAAACTCTTCCTTGCCGCGGGCCACCCGGTACAACGGTGGCTGGGCGATGTAGACGAAGCCGGCGTCGATCAACTCCGGCATCTGCCGGAAGAAGAAGGTCAACAGCAGGGTCCGGATGTGAGCGCCGTCGATGTCGGCGTCCGTCATCAGGATGATCTTGTGATAGCGGGCGTCATCGAGCTTGAAGTCTTCTTTCACCCCGGTTCCGATGGCGGTGATCATCGCCCGGATCTCCTCGTTGCCGAGGATCTTGTCGATCCGAGCCCGCTCGACGTTCAAGATCTTGCCCCGAAGCGGGAGGATCGCCTGGAACGACCGGTTCCGGCCCTGCTTGGCGCTGCCTCCCGCCGAGTCGCCCTCGACGATGTAGATCTCGCACATCGCCGGATCGTCGAGCGAGCAGTCGGCCAGTTTGCCCGGCAACACCGCGTTCTCGAGACCCGACTTCTTCCGGACCAGGTCGCGGGCCTTGCGGGCCGCTTCGCGGGCCCGGGCCGCGCTCACCGCTTTTTCGATGATCTGGCGTGCCACCGAGGGGTGTTCCTCGAGGTAGTTCCCCAAGTGCTCGTTCACCACGGTCTTGACCACCCCCTCGACCTCGCTGTTGCCCAGCTTGGTCTTGGTCTGCCCCTCGAACTGGGGTTCCTTCACCTTCACATGCAGGATGCAGGTGAGCCCCTCGCGAATATCGTCGCCGGTGAGGCTGAAGTCCTCCTTCTTGAGGTGGCCCCCCTTCTTGGCGATCTCGTTGATCGTCCGAGTCAGCGCCGCCCGAAACCCGGTCAGGTGGGTCCCGCCCTCGTGGGTATTGATGTTGTTGACGAAGGTGAAGGTGTTCTCGTTGTAGCCGTCCTCGTACTGGAGGGCCAGATCGACGTCGACCTCGTTCATCGTGGCGGAGAACGCCACCGGTTTGGGGTGGATCGCCTTCTTGTTGCGGTTGAGCCATTCGACGAACTGGATCAAGCCGCCCTTCGCGAAAAACGCCTCCTCGTGGGCCGGCGTCTTGCGCTCGTCCCGGAGCTTGATCGTGACGCCCTTGTTCAGGAACGCGAGCTGACGAAGTCGGTCGGCCAAGATCTGGTAGTTGTACTCGAGGACCGTGAAGATCTCCGGATCCGGCTTGAAGGTGACCGTGGTCCCGGTGCCCGTGGCCTTCCCGACCACGGTCAGTTTCTGGGTGGTCTGCCCCCGGACGAACGCCATCTGATGACGCTTGCCGTCGCGGTCGACGTAGACTTCCAGCCGCTCCGAGAGCGCGTTGACGACCGAAACGCCGACGCCGTGGAGCCCGCCGGAGACCTTGTAGTTGGACTTGTCGAACTTCCCGCCGGCGTGGAGCACCGTGAGCGCCAGCTCGACGCCTGGGATCTTCTCGGTCGGGTGGATGTCGACCGGGATGCCGCGGCCGTTGTCGATGACGGTGATCGAGTCGTTGGCGTGGATGGTCACCGAAATGGCGTCACAGTAGCCAGCCAGGGCTTCGTCGATCGAGTTGTCGACGACCTCGTAGACCAAGTGGTGGAGCCCGTTCTCGCTGGTCGAGCCGATGTACATCCCCGGCCGCTTCCGAACCGCCTCGAGGCCCTTGAGGACCTGGATGCTGTCCGCCCCGTAATCGCCGTTGCCGTTCCCACCGTTCCCGTTGGGCTCTTTCGCCATCGTCGATCTCGTCGCTTTTCGTGGTGTGATTTGACCGGCGGCCGGCGGGAACCTCGGCGATCCCCCTCGCCCCGGTCACCCGACTCGCAACCTGCACCGCAACAACTACTTTGCCTGCCAGACTTCAGGTAGGAAGATAACCAGGGACGGTGGCTCTTTTGCAGTCTGTTCGGGGGTGAATCTCGCGGCCGCGGGGGCCCCGCTAGCCTGCCGCTGGCCGGGATGGAGGGACTGGCCCGACGGAACAGCGAATCGCCACGATCTTCCCGGCCCGATCCGCGTTGAGCCGGGCCAAGAGCTTGGGCGCCATCAGGTTGAGCTCCAGGGCCCAGGCCGAGGACCGGACCCGGACCCAGAGCACTGAGTCGGCCCCAACCGCCAGCGCCTGGGCATTGGCAGCCACCCGGGGGCCAACCACCTCGGCCCAACGCTCCACCGCGGTGGCGAGGTCGAGTCGCTTGGCCAGCCCCCGCTTGCTCAGGAAATCCCCGACCAGGTGGCCAAGAGGCTGCGGGTGGCGCCGCTTGGTCATCGCGAGATTGCTCCCAGTCCGGCCGGGGACACCGCGCCGTGTTCGACTCGGTACACCGGCAGATCGAGAAGCGGCGGCAACTCGTCCGCCCTTGGCGCAGTCACGAACACCTGGGGTCGAACCGGTTGCCCTGAATCCGGGCCGAGCCCCAACCGGTGCGCCAGGCGGTCCTGGCGGTCTCGATCCAGCTCCGCGAAGACGTCGTCGAGGAGCAGTGCGGGTGCCTGGCCGGCAGCCTGGGCCAGGGTGTCGCGCTCGCAGAGCTTGAGCGCGATCGCGGCGGTCCGCTGCTGGCCGGTCGAACCGATCACTCGAAGGGGGGCCCGGTCCAGGGTCAGCGAGAGGTCGTCGCGGTGGGGGCCCAGTCCGGTCACCCGGTGCTGCTGATCGCGGACCCGCGCCGCGCCCAAGGCATCGGGCCAGGCCGCCGGGTCCCCGAGCGATCCGTCGCCCGTGAGCTCGAAGAATACCGGCATGGGTTCGCCTAACGCCGAGCAGGTTTCCGCCCAGGGGCCGCGGGAGCGACTGACCCAATCCTGCCGCCGCGCGACCAACATCGCCCCGTATTTGGCCAGGAGCGGGTCGAACGCCCAAGCGGCGGCCGGTTGCCCCTGCCGGAGGGCCGCGTTTCGCTGGTCGAGCGCGGCCCGGTACCGCCGGAGGGCGCGGAGATATTCGCCGTCGGCCAGGCAGAGCATCCGGTCCAGGAACTGGCGCCGGATCGCCGCGCCACCGGAGACCAACTCCACGTCGGAGGGAAGGAACGCCACCGCGATCCAGGCACCGAGGGCGTCGGTCAACCGCTCCAATGGCGCGCCATCGACCGCCACCCGCTTCTGCCGTCCCACCCCCCCGCTCCCGTGGCCGAATCCCGCCTCGATCGTCGTGGCCCCGGTCGCCGACGCCACCACGAGACGGACGAAGAACCCCGCTTCGCCCCGTCGAACGAGATCGCCGTCGCGAGCCCCTCGAACGCTCCGCAGCAGTACCGGGTAGTACATCGCTTCGAGGAGGCTGGTCTTGCCGTGCCCGTTATCCCCAAAGAAGACCGCGCCCTCGGCCGGGAGGTCGAGGGCGAGTCGGCGGAGGTTCCGGAAATCGTGCGCGTCGAGGTGGACTGCCCGCAAACCTATCTGCCCGTGAATTTCGCCGGCCGCTTCTCGAGGAACGCCGCCGTTCCCTCTTTGGCGTCGGCGGTTTCGAATAACGTCCCGAACGCGGCGCTCTCGAGCGCCAGCGCGTCGTCCATGTGCATCCCTTCCTGCGCCTGGGCCAGTTCCAGGCACGCCGCCACCGCCAGTGGTGGGTTGGCCACCATGGCTCGGGCGAGCTTCTCGGCTTCGGCCAGGAGTTGGTCGGCCGGAAAGACCCGGTTGACCAGTCCGATTCGGTATGCCTCGGCCGCGTCGATCATGGCGCCGGTGGTCAGCATCTCGATGGCCCGGCCCTTGCCGACCAGGCGCGGGAGGCGGATCGTTCCTCCGTAGCCGGGCGGAATCCCGAGCTTCGCCTCGGGCTGGCCGAACTTCGCGTTCTCGGAGGCGAGCCTCAGGTGGCAAGCCATCGCCAGCTCGCAACCGCCGCCCAGGGCGAATCCGTTGACCGCGGCCAGATAGGGCTTCGGGCTCTTCTCGATGCTCCGGAAGATCCCTGAGCCCTTGGCCGAGAATCGCCGAGCCCCGACGCTCCCGAGCCCGCGGAACTCGCTGATGTCGGCGCCGGCGACGAACGCCTTGGGACCAGCCCCAGTGACGATCGCGGCCCGAATCTCGGGACTGTGGCGGACCTGGTCGACGGCGTGGCCCAAGTCGGTGATTACCTGCCCCGATAACGCGTTGAGTTTGTCGGGCCGGTTGACGATGATGAAGGCGATAGCGTCGCGGACGTCGAACAGCAGGGTGGCGTAGGACATGCCCAAGAATGTAGTCGAACCACCGCGGGACTGCCGGAGGTAATGCGATGGGAGTGTTGAGCATCGTCGGCCTGATCGTGGCCGCCCTGATTCTCCTGCTGGTCGCCCAGAGCGTGCACCTCTCCTCGGTGCTCAAGTGGGAAGATCACGCCTCCCGGGGCCTCGGCTACTACGGCCTGTCGCTCGCCGATCGTCGCCGCTTCAAGGCGAAGCTCCGGCGCCAAGCCCTGCTCCTGACCCCGATCCTTCGGCTCTCGGGCTGGACCTCGACGATGGACTTCCGAAAGGCGAGCCACCGGACCCGAGGGGTCGCCGGCCCCCTCGGCACCACCTCGCCGGCCAGCTTCGAGTCCGCCGCCGCCTATCAGCCCCGCGCCCAGGACGTCTTCGTCGTGACCCAGATGAAGTGCGGGACCACCTGGATGCAACACCTGGTCTACCAGATCGCCATGCGGGGGAATGGCGATCTGGTCGAGACCGGAACGGCGCTCTACGCCATCGCCCCGTGGCTCGAGGGGATTCGAAGCGTCCCGGTCGACCAAGCGCCGACCGTCGGAACACAGCGGCCGACCCGGATCATCAAAACCCACCTCCCCGCTGGCCTGTGCCCGTTTGGCGATCAGGCCCGCTATGTCTACGTCGCTCGGCACCCGGTGTCCTGCTTCGCGAGCTGCCTCGACTTCATCGAGACCAACGTCGGCGCCCTGGCCCCGCCGGTCGCGGCATCCGAGGCCTGGTACACCTCGCCCGAACTGATGTGGTGGGGGACCTGGCCCGATCACGTTCGTGGCTGGTGGGACCTGGCTCGGCAGCGGCCCAACGTGCTGTTCGTCTACTTCGAGGACATGAAGAAGGACCTCGGGGCGGTGGCGCGGCAGGTTGCCGACTTTCTCGGGGTCCGTTCCCTCAGCGAGCCGGAGCTGGCCCGAGTGATCGAGAAGTGCAGCTTCAAGTACATGCAAGAGCACCAGGACATGTTCGAGATGCACCCGCCCCATGTCCTCCAGACCAACGCGGCGCTGTTCGTCAAAGGCTCGGCCGATCGGCACCAGGATGTCCCGGTGGACGTGCGCCGCCGGATTGGGGCGTGGTGCGTCGACGCCATGCGGGACTCGGACTTTCCCCTCGCGGAGCGGTACCCGGACCTCACCCGAACCTGAACCGACCGTACCCCGAGGTCCCTCCCGGGCGCCGAAACCGTCCGCGGTTCTACAGGCTCGGGCTACCGATCGAGCCGATAGTCGAACCGGTAGTAGTGCTGCCGGTCCTTGATCTCGATGGTCATCCGGCCCGCGATCCCGACCAGCTCCCCGGTCCCGGAGTCGGGGACCACCGTGATCGATTGGGCCGGCACCCCCCGGTCCATGGTGCTCGAGTGCTGGAGTACGAAGCTCCCCGCGCGCCCCTCCAGGCTCCCGGTGACCTCCTCGATCGCGACGTATCCTGCCGATCCGGCGGTCGGCGTCCGCGCCGAGAGCATCTCGCCGCGACTGGTCCCGACCAGATCGCCCTCGAAGGTCTTGTCGATCGACATCCGGCCGAGGAGCGGGTTGTCCCCGTGGTAGGGCGGCATCGGGCCCAGCGAGACGGCGAAGCTGCCCGAGGCGGTGCGTTCGATGGCCATTCCGAAAGGTACCCGATTCCCTCCGGTCGCGATCCATCCGGGTAAAATTGACTCGTCGATTACATCCGGGTATAATACTTCATGGCGCCGTCCCTGATCGCCTTCGCCGGCTCCCGGCTCCTCGCCCACGGACCCGCCCCGACCGTGGCCCTGGCCGCCAAACGGGCCGACCGGGCTCGCCGGGGACCGCTGCTCGTGTTCGACGCGGTCACCAGCCTGCCGGTCGAGCTCGATCTTCGGGGATCCGACGCCGACGTCCTGGCCCGACTCGAACCCGCCCCCCCGAAACGGCTCCCCGGGCGGCCCCGACTCGGCGTGGTGGCTCGGGAGGTGACCCTGCTGCCGCGGCACTGGGACTGGCTCGGCGACCAACCCGGCGGCGCGTCTGTCACCCTCCGCAAGCTCGTCGAGCAGGCCCGGGCCCAAAGCATGGAATCCGACCGAGTGCGGCTCGCCCGCGAGGCGGCCCACCGATTCATGATGGCCATGGCCGGCGACCGACCCGGGCTCGAGGAGGCGCTCCGAGCACTCTACGCCGGAGACGTCGACCGGGTGAAGGCTCTCTCGGCCCGATGGCCGGTCGGGATCCACCGGCACCTGCTGACGTTGCTCGGTCGGATGGGGTGATGAGGGACCTCGTCAAGGGCTCGGTCGCCGGGCATCTCTGGCATCTCGCCGTCCCGCTCGCGGCCGGGATGGTATTCCAGACGCTCTATCATCTCATCGACCTCTATTTCGTCGCCCAGCTCGGCGATGCGGCCATTGCCGGGGTGGCCGCGGCGGGCAATATCCAGTTCATCGTCACCGGGCTGACCCAGGTTCTCGCGGTCGGGACCATGGCGCTGATCGCCCAGGCGGTCGGCCGTCGCGATCTCGCCGATGCCAACCTGGTCTTCAACCAGGGCCTCGGCATGGCGGCGGTCGCGGCCGCCGTCACCGTACTGGGAGGTCTTTCGCTCGGAGGCTGGTACCTCGAGCGCCTCGGGGCGAACCCCGACACCGTGGTCGCGGGGAAGCGCTATCTGGTGGCCTATCTCCCGGCCTTGGGCGGCCAGTTCGCCATGGTCACCATCGCCGCGGCGTTGCGGGGCACTGGCATCGTCCGGCCCGCGATGACCGTCCAGATCGCCACCGTCGTCCTCAACGCCGCGCTGGCGCCGATCCTGATCGCGGGGTGGGGAACCGGACGGCCGTTAGGCACCCTCGGAGCCGGACTCGCCACCTCGATCGCCGTGCTGGCCGGCGTTGCGATCTTGTGGGCGGTCTTCGCGAGGCTCGAGCATGCCGTCCGGATCGACCGGGCCCACTGGCGGCCTCGATGGGAGGTCTGGCGCCGGGTGCTCCAGATCGGTCTTCCGACCGGCGCGGAGTTCGGCTTGTTGTTCGTGACCGTGGCGATCTCGATGTACTTGATCCGCGATTTCGGCGCCGCCGCCCAGGCCGGCTACGGGCTCGGCTCTCGGATCCTCCAAGCGATCTTTCTCCCCGCCATGGCGGTGGCCTTTGCCGCGGCCCCTTTGGCCGGGCAAAATGTCGGCGCCGGCCGCTTCGATCGCGTTGCCGAGACGTTTCGGGTCGCCGCCCTCGGTGGCTCGGCGATCATGGTATGCCTCACCGCCTTGGCCCAGTGGCAGCCGGCCTGGTTCTTTCACTGGTTCACCAAGGAGGCGGCCGTCGTCGCGGTCGGAACGGAGTTCCTCCGCTACGTCTCCTACAACTTCGTCGCCCAGGGGCTGACGTTCACCTGCAGTGGGATGTTCCAGGCCTTCGGCAACACCATCCCGGCGCTCCAAAGCAGCGTGGGCCGAGTGGCGCTCTACGCGGGTGCGGCCGGCGCCCTCAGTCGGTGGCCCGGCTTCCAGCTCCGTCACCTCTGGTTGGTGTCGGTGGCGACCGTCGCCGCGCAAGCCGGCCTCAGTCTCCTCCTCCTGCGCCGGGAGTACCGCCGGCAGGTGTCAGGCTAGCCGGTTCGGCGCTATTCTTTCGGGATGCCGTCGATCCTCGCCCTCGATCAGGGGACCACCAGTTCCCGCGCCGTCTTGATCCATGAGGACGGGACCGTGCTCGGGCAGGTCCAGTACGAGTTCGCCCAGCACTTCCCGTCGCCCGGTCATGTCGAACACGACCCCCGCGATCTCTACCACACCACCATCGAGGCGGCCCGGGAGTTGCTCGCCAAGACCGGCGAGAAACCGGCGGCGATCGGGATCACCAATCAACGCGAGACGACCGTGGTATGGGACCGGCGGAGCCTCGAACCGATCGGGCCGGCCATCGTCTGGCAGGACCGACGCACCACCGAGCGGTGCGCCGCGCTCAAGGCGGCCGGAGTCGAACCGCTGGTTCGGTCCCGGACGGGCCTGGTGCTCGACCCGTATTTCTCGGCCACCAAGCTCGAGTGGATGCTCCGCGACCCGGCGATCCGGCGGCGGGCCGAGGCCGGCGAGCTCGCGTTCGGGACCGTGGACAGTTGGCTGGTGGCTCGGCTGACCGGCGGCCGCCTCCACGTCACCGACCCGACCAACGCCTCGCGCACCATGCTGTACTCGTTAGGCCGGTCCTGGGACGCCGAGTTGCTCCAGCTCTTCGGCATCCCCGCCGCAGTGCTACCGGAGATCCGGCCTTCGAGCGGCGTCGTGGGCGAGACCGAGCCCGGGCTGTTCGGTCGGCCGATTCCGATCGGGGGCATCGCCGGCGATCAGCAAGCGGCCTTGGTCGGGCAGGGCTGCGTTCGTCCCGGGATGGCCAAGAACACCTACGGGACCGGCGCCTTCCTGCTGTTGTATGCCGGTGCCGAGCCGCCGGCGCCGCCGCCGGGCCTGCTCGCGACGGCCGCCGTCGATGCCACCGGCGGCACCGGTTTTGCCCTCGAGGGGAGCGTGTTCATCGCCGGGGCGGTGATGCAGTGGCTTCGCGACGGCCTCGGGCTCCTCGCCACCGCCGCCGAATCGGAGGCCCTGGCTCGGTCGGTTCCCGACAACGCCGGCGTGTATTTCGTCCCCGCGTTCGTCGGCCTCGGTTCACCGCACTGGGAGCCGGACGCCCGAGGCACCCTCACCGGGCTCACCCGAGGTACCACCAGGGCCCATCTCGCCAGAGCCGGCCTCGAGTCGATGGCGTTCTCGAGCCGAGAGTTGATCGCCTCGATGGTGGCCGGGACGCCGCTGTCGCTTCCGGTGTTGCGGGTCGATGGCGGCGCCACCGCCAACGATTGGCTGATGCAGTTCCAGGCCGATGTTCTGGGGGTCCCTGTCGAGCGGCCGGAATACGTGGAGACGACGGTGCTGGGCGCCGCCGCCCTGGCCGGCCTCGCGGTGGGGGTCTGGTCGTCGATCGACGAGTTCGTTGGGACCCGCCGCTACCGGAGGTTCACCCCCCAGGCGGGCGCGGATCAACGTGCCAAGTGGGTTCGGGGATGGGATCGAGCCGTGGGGGCCGCGCTCCATTGGGCCCGGGGTAGTACGGGCTGACGGTGGGGGGCCGCTTAGCTATCTTAGAGGCATGAAAGCCGGTCACAAGTTCGCCATCGGCGCCCTCGTCATCGTCGCGGCCATTGCCGCCCTGATGTACACCGGCGTCAAACAGACTGGGGTGTATTTCCTCACCCCGACCGAGTTGCTCGCCCGAACCTCGGCCGACCCGTCGTTTCATGACGTCGGCCTCAAGGTCGGCGCGAAGGTGGTCCCCGGAACCATCAAACGCGACCGGGCGAGCCAGCGGATCGAGTTCGCCGTCAGTGATGGCCAGAATCAGTTTCCGGTCCGGTACGAGGGCATCGTTCCCGATACCTTCACCGACGAGAACGACATCGAAGTGATCATGTCCGGCAAGCTCGGGACGGATGGTGTGTTCCACGCCACCGAAGTGCTGGCCAAGTGCGGGTCGCGCTACGAGTCGGAGCTGGACAAGCTCAAACAATCGGCCTGATACCTCGGGTCGGCCGTGAACCTGCTGGGAGAGTTCGCCCTTTGGACTGCCCTGCTGGTCGCGGGGTGGTCCGCTATCCTGGCTTTCGCGACGCGCGGACCCGCCCGCGATCGCGCCGCCGCCTCGGTTCGCCAAGCTCCTCACGCCATCGCGCTCTGCCTTTGGGTCGCCGCCGTCAGCTTCTGGAAGGCGCTCTTCAGTCACGATTTCTCGGTCGAGTACGTCTACTCGTACAGTTCTCGCAACCTCCCCGACTATTTCCTGTTCGCGGCTTTCTGGGCCGGTCAGAAAGGCTCCCTGCTGTTCTGGGCCCTCGTCCTCGCGACGTTCGCCTCGATCGCCCAACTCGTCACCAGCCGCCGTTACCACGACCTCTTGCCCGCGGTGGCCGGCGTCACCAGCGTGGTAACCGGTTTCTTCGTCCTGGTGATGCTGGTCGGTGGGGCCAATCCGTTCGAGCGGCTCCCGTTCGTTCCGCCCGACGGCCGAGGGCTCAACCCGCAGCTCCAAAACCCCGGGATGGTCATTCACCCGCCGATGCTCTACCTCGGGTACATCGGGATGACCATTCCATTCGCCTTCGCGGTCGCGGCGCTGATGGCTCGCCGGCTCGACAGCGGTTGGATCCACGCCATCCGCCGGTGGTCGCTGGTCTCATGGCTCTTCCTCTCGGTGGGAATCACCATCGGGATGTGGTGGGCCTACGTCGAGCTGGGCTGGGGTGGCTATTGGGCCTGGGATCCAGTGGAAAACGCCAGCCTGTTGCCTTGGCTGACCCTGACCGCCTTTCTCCACTCGGTCATGGTCCAGGAAAAGCGGGGGATGCTCAAGCGCTGGAACCTGAGTCTCGTCATCGGGTCCTTCCTGCTGGCCATCTTCGGCACCTTCCTCACCCGTTCCGGGGTGATCGCGAGCGTGCACAGCTTCACCCAGTCCAACGTCGGCTACTTCTTCCTGGGCTTCCTGCTGGTGGCCGGGGTGCTTTGCTACACGCTGCTGTACACCCGCTGGCCCTCGCTCGAGCCGGAGGCGACTCTCGATTCGCTGGCGAGTCGCGAGGCCGCCTTCCTGTTCAACAACCTTGTCTTGCTCGGCATCGCGTTCTCGGTGCTGTGGGGTACCCTGTTCCCAATTCTCTCCGAGGCGGTGCGCGGCACCAAGATCTCCGTTGGTCCGCCGTTCTTCAATCGGGTGAACGTCCCGCTCGGACTGCTGTTGCTGCTGCTGACCGGGATCGGCCCGTTGATCGCCTGGCGCCGGGCCTCGGCGGCGAACCTGAGCCGTCAGTTCACCGGTCCAGTCGTGGCGGGCCTCGTCGTCGCGCTTGGCTTGCTCCTGGCCGGCCTCCGCGATGGCTATGCCCTCGCCGCCCTGGCGATCGCCGGGTTCGTGACCGGGACCGTCGCGCAGGAGTTCATCCGTGGCGTCCGGGCTCGGGGCAGGCTCTACCAGGAACCGGCATTGGTGGCCCTGGGGCGGTTGATCGCCCGGAACCGCCGGCGCTACGGCGGGTATCTCGTCCACCTGGCCATCGTGGTGTATTTCGTTGCCTTCGCCGGCGGCGCGTTCAAGGTGGCCAAAGAGGCGACGCTTCGGGTCGGTGAAGCGATCGAGATCGACAGCCCCTTCGGCCACCGCTACCGTCTCACCCATCTCGGCGTCTCGCAGTATCAGTCGCTCAATCGCCGGGTGTCAGCCGCGACGCTCGAGGTGCGCCAAGACGGGGTGCGGGTGGGGACCATCAAATCGGAGAAACGGCAGCACGTCGACAGCTTCGGCCAGCCGACCTTCCAGCCGTCGACCGAGGTGGGGATCCGATCGAACCTGCGGGAGGACCTCTACGTGGTGTTCGCCGGGACGGTGGATGGAACCGAGCGGGGTTCCTTTGCCGTTACCGTGCATCCGTTGGTTTGGTGGGTGTGGGCTGGTGGGGTACTGTTGGTCGTTGGCGGCCTGGTCACGATGTGGCCCGGCGGGCCGGAGATGGCGCCACGGGCGCGGCCGGCCCCGACCCGGGTCGAACCGGAAGGAGTGGCGGTATGATGATCGGACGTCGGGCATGGTTGGCGGCCATGGGTGTCGGCCAGCCGGAGGACACCTCTACCACGGGCGCGGCCGATCCACTTCAGCGTCCGGACTGGGTCGACGGACGCCGTCGAGTCGTCAGCGAGTATCAGAACGACCCCTTGGTCGTGGGGGTGGAGCGGCGGCTGCGGTGCACCTGCCCATGTGGCCTGGACATCTTCACCTGCCGGACCACTGACTTCACCTGCACTTACTCGCCCGCGCTGCACGACGAAGTCGTCGCGCTCGTCAGGGAAGGGAAGACCGCGGACGAGATCATCGCCGCCTTCGTGGCCAAACACGGCGAGAGCATTCTGCTCGCGCCGAAGGCGACCGGGTTCGGCGTCCTCGGATACGCCTTGCCCGGCGCGGCGATCCTCACGGTGGGCGGGCTGCTGGCGTGGGTCTTGGTCCGCCGGGCGAAACTCCGGGCCCAAGCACCGGTCCAAGTCGAGAATCCGGCCACCCCGCGAGCCGCTCCAGTCCTGAGCGACCGGGAACGCGACCAGGTGGAACGAGCGCTCCGAGATCTCGAGGCGTGATCGCCGAGTTGATCGCGGTCGTTGCCCTGGTCGTCTCGGTCGGAGCGCTTCTGTGGCGCACCGGGAGCACCAGACCAGGGGAGGTGGAGCCGCTCCCGCTCGACGAGACGAGCCAAGGTCAAGCGCTCATCGCCATCAAGGACCTCGAGTTCGATCACGCCACCGGCAAGGTGGCGGAGGCGGATTACCAGAGCCTCCGGGACCGGTTCGTTCGGGAGGCGGCCGGTGTGCTTGCAACCGAGCCCGACCCGGTCGAAGCCTTCCTCGCCAGCCGCAAAGCGCTGGCGGCGGGCCGCACCGTCGCTTGCGCTCGGTGCGGACCCCGCCCTGAACCCGACGCCCGCTACTGCTCCAGCTGCGGCGCCCTCATCGGCTGAGCCGCTGGCGGCGTCCGAGCCCCGCCGTCACTTCATCACCAGCTTGAACGCCCCATTCACCTGGGAGTTCTCTCCCCGGAGGGCCCAGGTCGCGCCGGAGAAGAAGCCGCTTGCGACCAGCGGGTCCTCGACCGCGTTGCCCACGGGATCGTCGTTGGTCACGAAGAACGACCGGGCGCTCTTGATGAACCGGATGATCGTCGATGCCCGGACCACCAGCTTCTGGGAGAAGGAGAGGGTGGAGTCCTTGGCGGCCGTGAAGGAGCCGTACACCAATTTGGCCGCGTCGAACAACGCGGTCGCCCGGGTCGAGTCGATCTTGATCTCGCAGGCGGTGTCGTCGTCCTCGATCGCGAAGATCCGGAAGCCTTCGTTGCCGTGAGTCGCCCGATAGGCCGCGAGCTGGTTGGCGCTGAACAGCATCACGCTTCCAGTCCAGGTCTTGCCGTTCTGGTCCCAGTAGTATGGGCCGCTCGTGGTCTGGCCGATGCATTGATACGACGTCATCCTCTGTGAACCGGGCGCGTCGGGGCCCATGATGTGGATCTCGAACTCCGGATCGCCCTTGAACCAGCCTTCGAAGGTGTCGCGGAAACTCGTCTGGGTGAGGTAGAGGCCCTGGGCCGTCGCGGTGCCCCCGCTGCCGCCGCCTCCTCCGTCATCGCAGCTCACCAAGCACCCGATGGTGGCTGGGCCGCCCCAGGCTCGTTCGGCTCGCCCCACCATCAGAACGGGCGTGGTGGGCGATGTCGTCGCCGACAGCACGGTACGACGGCCAAGCAGGTCGAAGGCCACTGGCCGATCTCGATCGGTTTCCGCGGTCCCGATCAGGATCCGCTCATCCCCGGTCCACCGACGACGATGCTCGGGGACTGGGAGGTAGAACTCGATCGCGCCGCCACCGTCGAGGTCGCGGGTCACCTCGTGCTCCGACTCCCGGACGAGCCGCGCCAGCTCCCGTCCCTGCTGCCCGCCGCCCCGGGTGAGGTAGTCCTGTAGGTACACCTTGCCCTCCCGCTCCGGCGATCTGGCGACGGCCTGGTACACGTCGCCCCTGAAGGTCGGGTCCCGCATTGCCGCGGCAAACCGGCGGGCAAATCGCTCGTGCCGGTCACGCTCGGGGTTGCGCGAGGGTGGTGGGATTGGTGCAGGAGCGTCTTCCTGCCCCGGCGGTGAGGGCTCGAACGGGGCGTTCGGTTCGGAATTGGTGCAGGCGGCGGCCAGCGCGAGCAGACCGAGGGTCCAAGAGCGGTACGACATGATTCCCCCTTGAGGTAGGTGGGCCGGCGAGCGATGGTGTCGCCGGCGCGCCGCTACAGTGGGGAATCAGTGAACGGACCTGACAACCGAAACGCCGCAAGCCGGCGCCGGAAAACGCGAACTACACCTCGAGGGCGTTCAACCTTCGGAGGCTCAATCGGATCGGAATCAGGGTGGCCGCGGCGGCAAGTCCGAAGACCTGGGCCATCGCCCACCACAACTCGCTGGTGAACGCGCTGGTCCGCTCGCCGAGCTGATAGGCCCGGAGGTGAGCGGAGACTGGGCCCGCCTCGATGGCGATGATGCCGGCCAAGAGGAGGATCGCGCTCATCATGAAGACGATCCCGCCGAAGCTGGTCGGGATCTGGGCCGCGTTCTCGGTGTCGAAGTGGGGGAACAACACGCCCAGCCCGAGGGCCAATGCCCCCGCCGCCATGGTGAAACAGGCGATCGTCACCACGCTCAGGAACATCGTGAACGGCGATGCCCGGAGGATTTCGTTGGTCACCACGGTGATCGTGAGCGCCACGATCAGAAGCGGCGCGGTCCCGACCCAGTACTTGCTCCAGAGCATCGCCCGCAGGTCGAGTGGGCTCGATTTGAGGAGCCACAGCTGCCGGCCTTCGAGCGAGACCGAGGGGAAGATGAACCGGGCGGCGATCGCGGCCAGGACGAAGCCGGCCAACCCCTGGTTGAGGAACACCACCAGCGAAACCAGCAGGTAGGGCACTTTCTCACCGGTGTACAGCGGCAGCGCCCGAATATTGAAGACGTAGACGATCAGCAGGACCGCGAGGAGGATCAGCTGGCTCCATTGGGTGGTATCGCGGAAGAAGATCCGGAGGTCTTTCAGGATGAACTCCCGCCGGGTGACCGGAAGCCATCGGAGGAGGCGAGCGGCGACCTTCTGCCAGCCGAGCCCGGCGACGTACTTGTCGGCGCCCTCCTGGGCTTTCGAGAACCCGGCCGGGTAGAGCCGGCTGTGGATCGCGGCCCCAAACACGATCAGCGCCCCGGCGGTGGACCACAACAACGCCAGCGGGAGCGGGTCGCCGATCCGGGAAAGCCAGTTCATGATCGCGCTGGCCGCCCACTCCGTCGGCATCAGCGGGTGGGTCGGCGCTTTGAGCTCGGCGACGAAGTCGACCAGGTTCCGGAATCCCTCGGGCCGCGAGAGCCGTTCGGGTCGCAGGAAGCGGAGCAAGAGCACCACGCCCCCCACCGCCCCGATCGCGATCAAGGTGAGCAGATCCCGAGTGCGCCGGGCCGGGAAGACGTTGACCAGGACCAAGGTGATCGCCGAGCCGATCACCGTCGGGAGCAGAAAGAACGGGAACAACGCGACCAGCGCCGCGAACGGGAACAGCCAGCCGCCGTGATACACGACCCCGAACGCCGTCAGGATGGGCACCAGCATCAGCGCGACCATCCAGGAGGAGTGGATCATCGTCTCGAACAACTTGGCGAGGTAGAGGCGCCCCCAGTCGACCGGCGCGGACACCAGCATGTCGAGGTCCTTCGCGAGAAAGAAGGTCGACAGCGCGGTCACCAGGTTCGAGAGCAAGAGAATCGACCCGAACGCGAGCAACAGCATGCTCAGGATCCGGCCCGCGAGCAACGCCCCGATCTCCGGGGTGGTACCGAGGTAGTTGAGGACCCGATACGAGACCGCGAAGGCGCCGAGCCAGAACCCCGCTCCGACCACCAGGAGGAGCAAGGCCCGCCCGCCGGCTCCCGAGCGCTCCGTCCGGAGGCGCGCCAGGATGCTGCGGTACTTGGGGAAGAGGATCTGCGCCGCTCCCGCCGGGCGTCGGGTCGGGGTCGTCACCGGAGTCGTCATCAATCGCCTAACGCAGCCGACAATTCTCGGTCGGCGACCCCGCCGGTGAGTTTGAGGAAGACCTCTTCGAGGCTCGCGTTGCCGGATGCCGTCTGGGTCCGGATCTCGCTCATCGTGCCGGCCGCCGCGATCCTCCCGCCGAACACGATCCCGATCCGATCGCACATCGCCTCGGCGATCTCCAGGGTGTGGGTGCTCATCAGCACCGTGCCGCCCCGATCCACGAAGTGCCGGAAGATGTTCTTGAGCAGCCGGGCGCTCTTGGGATCGAGTCCGACCATCGGCTCATCGACCACGATTACCTCGGGACGATGTACCAACGCGCTCGAAATGATCAGCTTCTGCCGCATCCCATGGCTGTACGACTCGGTCAGCTCGTGCTTCCAAGGCGACAGCTCGAACAACTCGAGCAGCTCGTCGAGCCGCCGCTCGATTTCCGGCCCGCTCTGACCGTACAACCCCGCCACGAACCGGAGGAACTCCGCCCCGGTCAACTTGTCGTACACGAAGGGCCGATCCGGAATGAACCCCAGCCGCCGCTTGGCCTCCATCGGCTCCGCCACCACGTCGAATCCCGCCACCGACACGGTGCCCGAGGTGGGACGGAGAATCCCGGCGATCATTCGCATGGTGGTCGTCTTGCCGGCCCCGTTCGGCCCCAGCAAGCCGTACAACGTCCCCCGCGGGATTTCGAGCGAGATGTCGTTGACCGCCGTGAACTTGCCGTATCGTTTGATCAGATTCGTCAACAGGATCATCGCTGTGCGCTCGCTCGGGCGGGGGCGGGCTCGAACCTCGCTGCCCCGATCAAGGGGACCATGTCGATGGGCCGCCCCGCGCCGCCCACCGTGACCCGAATCAACTGGGCCGATGCCGGGAACTGCCCGAAGGTCGGGTCCGCCCCGATCCACTCACCGTCGACTTCGACCTCCGTCCAACTATGGCTGTATCCCTTGCCTGCCTGGAGCAGAATCCCGCCGACCACCCGGGCATCGAGCCCCAGCGAGCGGGCCATGGCCGCGAGCGTCGCCGCCGCGCCTTCCGCCCCCGCTCGGCGTTCGGCCAGCACCTGCGAGGGAACCGCCGGCGCCCCAGGCGAAGGATCGATTCGAAGTCGCCGGCCGAGCCACTTGGTGAGCGACTTGATCCGCTCCCGCCCGACTTCGTCGCCCGCGATCTCGATGGCCATCCGAGCCACCAGGGAATCCGGTTGGCCCGGGTAGCCCGCCGGGCCGAGATACTCGGACCGATTCGAGTCCCGGACCGCCGCGGCGACTCGAGTCTGGACCCGGCCGTTCTCGGCGGCGTCCTGGCCATCGCCCGCAAGCCACGAGACCCGCGGCAGCAAGAACCGCTCGATCGGCTCTCGCACCACGCGGTAGTCGCCGGCCCCGCCCACCGCCGGGACCACGCCGGCCTCGAGCACGGACTCGATCCCAGTCACGGACCGGTGATTCGCGGGCCCTTCCCGCGCCACTGCCTGGCGATAGTTGACGCTGACCAGCTCGAACGCCGACCGCTCCAGCCGGATCCCCAAGGCGGCCTCGGACATCACCAGGCCCCCGTGCTCGTCGACCCAACTGACCACCGGGGCGCCGATCGCTTCGTGCTCGATCCGAAAGGCCCGAACGGTGTCGTATCTGACGGCCATCCACCTCTTCGTCAGCCGCTGTTCGATGGCACTGTCAGCCACCACGAACATCGAGTCCGTGGTAGCGGTGAACGCCACCTTGTTGACCGTCCCGGTCGCCAGCTCGAGGACGTTCGCTTCGACGATCCGGCCCACCTCCAACCGCTTGCCGAATGCCAGCCGATAGGGGAGCACTTGGGGGAGCACGACGTCGCCCGGCAACCGGACCCGCCACCGTTGGCTCGGCTGGTCCCGCCCCTCCCGTTTCGCCATCGCCAGGACCGAGTCGCCCTCGACTTGGCCGGTGAACTGTTCGAAAAGGCCGCCGCCCATGACCGTCCGGTCGAAGCCAATCAAGCGGAGGCTCCGACTCAAGGACACGTCGGTCCGCCGGGTGACTCGGCGGACCGAGTCGCCGGTGGGGACATCGAGCGCCAGGACCTCGCTCAACCGGAACCCGGTGAGGACGGTATCGACCGTGATGCTCGCGTAGCCGATCTGGTAGCGCCCCGCCTTCACGGCATAGAAGTGCGCCTCCGGATTGAGCCGAATGGTCGCCTCGTCGGTGGAGAACTCTCGCCGGGCCAGCCAGCCGAGCGAGGCCGCCCACCCAACCAAAACGAGCCGCGCGGCGGTTCGCCGATCGAAGGAACCCACTTTCACGCCGACTGTGCCTCGCGCGCTTTTCGGTGCATGGCGACCGCCTCATCGGTCCGGCCCTGTCGATCGAACAACCGCCCCAGCAACTGGTACGGCCGAGGATCGGCGGGCATCGTTTCCGCAACCTCGGACAGGATTACCTCGGCGTCCGCCTCATCCCCGCTGGCCGCCAGGGCTTCGCCGTAGGCGAGGCGCACCTCCACGTCTTGAGGTGCCATGCCCATCGCCTCCCGAAGCTGCCGGATCGCCCCCTGGGTCAGCCCTCGCCGGAGGAGGACCGTTCCCAGGTAACGATAGGCAGGGTAATGACTTGGGTCCTGCGCCACGGCCCGGCGAAAGTCCGCCTCGGCCTCCTGTGACCGACCGGCCCGTGCATAGAGTGCGCCACGGGCAACCCAGATCGAGGCCCCCGAGGGATCGATCGCGAGGCCCGCCGACAGCTCCTCGATGGCTTCCGCGAGGTCGCCCCCGCCGGCCAGCAGGTCCGCCAGTTGATGCCGGGTCGCCATCCGGTTCGGATCGAGTTCGAGCATCGTCCGGAGCGTCTGGATCGCCTCCAGCCGGCGCCCGTCCACGGCCAATCGGTGGGCTTGCCCGCTCAACAGGTCTCCGGCCGAATGGCTCGAGACGTCGTCGTTCGCGACGGTCGGATCGGGGATCACCTCGGAGAACGGGGTCGGCGATCCGGTTCGCGGACCCCATTCCGGCGCGGTGGCACCTTCGAGGCGAACACCCTCGTCGATCCCGTCGGGGCGGTGGTTGTCGCCCTGGCGCGAGTGCCAGACTCGGCCCGTCATTCCGCGGCCGTCATCCGGGGAGGGACGCTGGCAAAGAAATCCTGGTAGAACCGTTCGGTGTAGCTTGCCAGGAGTGTCTCCACTCGGGGCAATGATGGAGAGCGGACAACCAGGCCGGCGTGGTGCTTCTTGTCGAGACGCCAGACGACCTCGGGGTCGTCGTACCCCGAAAGGTCGGGCCGCTCCTGTCGGGCCAGCGAGACGAGCAGTCCGGCGTATTCGCGCCGCAGGGGGACCACCCGGTACGGATCGATCTCCTCGCGGCATTCGAGCCGTGCCCACTCCGCCCAGAGATTGAGCCCGGTGGCCGCCTCGATCAGGTCGACGATGTGCGCCCCGCCGACCCGGGCGGAGGTCTCGAGGAAGTAGTACGAGCCATCGGCCCGACTCTTGATGAACTCGGAGTGTGAGACCCCGGATCGGAGACCCAACGCTTTGAGCAGGGTCCGGTTGAACGAGAGCAATGCCCGCTCCTCCGGGCTGCGTCGCTTCACCGTCCGAGTGGTGAACACCCGACCATCGTGCGAGGTCTCGAGCGGCGGGGTCCCGTACTGACTGGCCACCGCGAAGCGAACCTGGTTGTCGGAGACCAGTGAGTCGACGTGGAAGACCTCGCCGGGCACGAACTGCTCGAGTACGAAGAACGACTGCTCGTCGCCGAGCCGCTCGAGCACCGACCAGACCTCATCCGGCGTGGCGACTTTTCGGATCCCGATCGCGGCGGCCATCATCCGGGGCTTCAGGACGTACGGGCCAGGTGTTTCGGCCAGGAATGCCGCGATCTCGCCGTGGTTGACCACCGGCACGAAGGCCGGGATCTTCAACCCCTCCTCCTTCGCCCGGGTTCGCATCGCCAGCTTGTCGCGAAAATACCGGGCCGTCGTGTCGCCCATGCCGGGCACCCGAAGGTGCTCCCGGAGCGCCGCCGCTTTCTCTACGTCGAAGTCGTCCAACGCCACGATCCGGTCGATCCGGACGGTCCGGGCGAGGTAGCTGACACCCTTGATGACGTCCGGCATGTGCCATCGCTTCTCCACATCGGCGATGTAATACACGTCGTCCAACGACTCACGGGGCCAGTCGTCGTGCTCGAGGCTCTTCGAGGTGAGCAAGAGCACCCGCCAGCCTTGGCGCTTGGCCGAAACGAGAAACGCATCGCCCTTTCGGTAGCTCGCGATGCAGAGAATCGTCGGTTGGCGCGGTGCCGGTTTGGTCATGGCGGCTGTCCCTGGGTTCGGGTGGCCGTCGAAGTTAGCGACCGGGCCGGCCCGGAGGGACCTGCGGATTGAAGCCAACCACGTTTCGGGATATGTTCAGGGGCTATGGCCCAAGAATATCTCCGGGTTCGGGGTGCCAGGGAGCACAACCTCAAGAACATCTCGGTCGCCATTCCGAGGAACCAACTCACCGTAATCACCGGCTTGTCAGGGTCGGGCAAATCCTCGCTCGCCTTTGATACGATCTATGCCGAGGGCCAGCGTCGGTACGTCGAATCCCTCTCGGCATACGCTCGCCAGTTCCTCGGGTTGATGGAGAAGCCTGACGTCGACGCCATCGAGGGCCTGTCGCCGGCGATTTCGATCGAGCAGAAGTCCACCGGCAACAACCCCCGATCCACCGTGGGGACCGTCACCGAGATCTACGACTACATGCGGCTGCTCTGGGCCCGCGCCGGGGTGCCTCATTGTCCCAACGACGGCTCACCGGTCAGCCGGCAGAGCTCGAGCCAGATCGCCGATGCCGTGCTGGCCTGGCCCGAGGGCACCCGGGTCGAGGTCCTCGGTCCAGTGGTTCGGGGTCGCAAGGGCGAGTTCCGCGACTTGTTCGACGACCTGGCCAAACGGGGTTTCGTCCGGGTCCGAGTCGACGGCGAGATCGTCGACCTCGCCGCCGTGCCGAAACTCAACCGGCGCCAGAATCACGACATCGCGGTGGTCGTCGACCGTCTCGTCGTTCGGGCCGCCGATCGGGCCCGCCTCGCCGATTCGATCGAGACAGCCCTCAAGACTGCCGACGGCACGGTCGAAGTGGTCCGACACGACGGTCCCCGGCCGGTGTCGGTCCTGTTCTCCGAACGGTTCGCCTGCCCCAAGTGCGGTCACTCGATGCCGGAACTCGAGCCCCGCCAGTTTTCCTTCAATTCGCCCTACGGGACCTGCGGCGAGTGCCACGGCCTCGGCACTCGCCGGGAGGCCGTCGAGGAGCTCATCCTCGGCGACCCCACCATCTCCATTCTCGAGGGTGTCGTCCTGCCTTGGGGCGAGCCGAGCGGGTACCTCCGGCGGGTCGTTCTCCCCACCCTCGCCAAGACCTACAAATTCGACCCTGCCGCGCCCTGGAAGTCGCTCTCCGCGACCGCCAAGGAAGTCCTCCTGCGAGGGGCTCCCGGCAAGACGTTCAAGTTCCAATTCGACTCGGCCAAGTTCAAGGGCGAATACGAGTCCCACTGGGAGGGTATTCTCAAGAACGTCGAGCGCCGGTTCTTCGAGACCACCTCGGACGCCACCAGGCAACAGCTGGCCGACTACATGGTCGAGGCGCCCTGCCGCGCCTGCGGCGGTCGCCGGCTCAAGCCCGAGAGCCTCGCGGTTACCGTCGCCGGGAAGAGCATCGGCGAAATCGTCGACCATTCGGTCGATCAAGCGGCGGAGTTCTTCGAGCGGATCCCGGTGGGGCGGGGCAAGGCCGGTGCCGTCGACCCCGAGGTGGCGGGGCCCGTCCTGAAAGAAATCCGAGAGCGGCTCCGGTTCTTGAGCGACGTGGGGCTCGAGTACCTTACGCTGGGACGGGCCGCCGGCTCGCTCTCCGGCGGCGAGGCCCAGCGCATTCGCCTGGCCACCCAAATCGGCTCCCGTCTCGTCGGGGTGCTCTACATTCTCGACGAGCCCAGCATCGGCCTCCATCAGCGCGACAACGATCGCCTGCTCGCGACGCTGAGGGAACTCCGCGACCTTGGCAACACCGTGCTCGTCGTCGAACACGACGAGGATACCATCCGGGCGGCCGACTACGTCATCGACCTCGGGCCCAAGGCGGGGCGCTTCGGAGGCGAGGTCGTCGTCCGAGGCACGGTCGCCGACGTCATCGACCACCCGGAATCCCTCACCGGCCGCTACTTGAAGGGCGAACTCAGGATTCCCCTCCCGGACCGTCGCCGGCCGATCGACCGGAAGCGAACGCTCCGAATCGTCGGGGCCAAGGCCAACAACCTCAAGAACCTCGCCCTCGACATTCCGTTAGGCGTCTTCGTGGCGGTGACCGGCGTTTCCGGGTCGGGGAAATCGACCCTCGTCACCGAGATTCTCTACCATGCCCTGGCGCGCCACTTCTATCGCGCCAAAGTCGTTCCCGGGGCGCACAAGACCATCGAGGGACTCGGCCACCTCGATAAGGTCATCGACATCGACCAGAGCCCGATCGGGCGGACCCCCCGTTCCAATCCCGCCACCTACACCGGTCTGTTCACGCCGATTCGCGAACTCTTCGCCCAGCTTCCCGAAGCCAAGATGCGCGGCTACGGCCCGGGGCGGTTCTCGTTCAACGTCAAGGGCGGTCGCTGCGAATCGTGCGAAGGCGACGGCCTCGTCAAGATCGAGATGCACTTCCTCCCGGATGTCTATGTCCCTTGCGAAGTCTGCAAGGGGAAGCGGTACAACCGGGAGACCCTCGAAGTCCGCTACAAGGGCCGGTCGATCGCCGACGTGCTCGAGCTCAACGTCGCCGACGCGATGGAGTTTTTCGCCGCCCAAGGGCGGATCAAAGAGAAGCTCGAGCTCCTCAACGACGTCGGCTTGGGATACCTCCACCTCGGGCAAGCGGCCACCACTCTCTCGGGCGGCGAGGCTCAACGGGTCAAACTCGCGACCGAGCTGTCCAAACGCGATACCGGCCGGACCCTCTACATCCTCGACGAGCCCACCACGGGCCTCCACTTCGAAGACGTTCGGCTCCTCCTGGAAGTCCTTCACCGGCTGGTCGACAAGGGCAACAGCGTCCTGGTGATCGAGCACAACTTGGACGTGATCAAGACCGCCGACTGGATTCTCGACCTCGGGCCGGACGGCGGCCTCAAGGGCGGGGCGCTGGTGGCGGCGGGAACGCCGGAGCACGTTGCCGGGGTCGAAAACAGCCATACTGGTCGCTTCTTGAAGCGGGTCCTCTCGGGCGTCAAACGCCCGGCTCGAGCCAGCCAGGCCCGGGCGGAAGCCGCGAGGTGACGTTGCAGCGGCTGAAACATCCTGCAACGTCGGGACGTATGCCCCACGTCGGCGAGCCTGAGCCGCCACGGTCAGGGGTCGACTTCGCAAGTTGCTGGAGCACGATATCTTAGAGAGTAGCCTGGGGCCGCGATGCCGGCCCCAGCTCTCGCACCGGAGGGTGCCGCCTTTGGGTCCTGACGTCATTGTCCCCGTCTTTGGAATGATCACTGGCATTCTGGTGATGGGCGCGTTGTCGTGGGGGCTCGTTAACATCTTTCGGGGTCCGGTGGGTCAGGCGCTCGCCAAACGGATTCATGGCGGCCATGGCGATCCCAATCCAGAACTGGCTACCGAGCTGTTCGACCTCAAGACCCAAGTCGAAGGGCTGCAGCAGCGCTTGGCCGAGACCGAGGAGCGGCTCGACTTCAGCGAACGTCTCCTCGCCAACCGACCCGAACCCTCTCCACCGGAAACGCCTCGATGAGCGACGACGTCGTTCAGTTCTTCGGGGTGATGATGACCCTGCTGGTCACCGGCGTGCTGGGCTATGCCGGCTTCACCGTGGTTGGCGCGCTCCAACGACGGCTCGGCAGCCGCTCGGACCCGGTTCTCGCCCCTGATGAAGTCGAGGCCGTTCGGGCCAATATCGAAGAGACGGATCAGCTTCGGCACCGAGTCGCCGAACTCGAGGAGCGGTTGGATTTCGCGGAACGACTCCTCGCCAAGTCCGAACCGGCCCGGCTCTCCCCGGGCAACGACTGCCCCCCGTAGGCTGCCTCATGGTCCAACCCCAGCCGCCGATCCCGCCGCCGCCGGATGTCTTCCCGGCTCCCCCGCCGGTGATCTTCCAGGACGGCCCTCCGGAAATCGTTCTCATCGCGGTAGTGTCGTTGGTCGGCATCATCGCCGCCGGGGTCCTCCTGCTGCCGCTGGTCCGAGCCCTCGCCCGCCGGCTGGAGGGCAAAACGGTCGACAACGCCTACCAAGCCGAGCTCGAACAGCTCCGGGCTCGGGTCGCCGAACTGGAGCCCCTTCAGCATCGTATCGCCGAACTCGAGGAAAGGGTCGACTTCTCGGAGCGGCTGCTCACCCAAGGCCGAGATGCCGCCCGCGCCCCTGGAGGCACCGATGGATCCCGGTGACGTCGCCCCGATGATCGTCGTCTCGATGCTGGCGTTGGTGACCGGGGCCGTGATGATCTTCCGGGGGCCGCTGGGGAGAGCGATCGCTCGCCGGATCGAGGGCGGCGCGGGGCTGCCGAGTCCCGAGGTCGAGGCCCGGTTGAGCGACCTCGAGCACCGCCTTTCCGATGGTGAGCAGGAGCGGGCCGAGCTGCTCGAACGCCTGGAATTCGCCGAGCGGGTGCTTCTCCAGGCCAAGGATCCCCAGCGGGAACTTCCGAGGTGAGCGTGGTCAAGAAGCACCTCGGGATCGATCTCGTCGACCTCGCGATCCATGTCTTCGTGACCGGGCTCGCCATGGCGTTCGTCAACGAAATCGTCCTCGGCCCGGACGCCGACGCCATCGCCTTGACCATTACCGCCGCGTCGGCGCTCCTGTTCGCCTGGCGCCGGCAACGGGGCCTCAAGCGCGCCGCCTCGTCACCGACTGGCCTGACGACCGGGCAGATGGAAGCGGCGAGAATCGAAGAACTCGAGCAGCGACTCGCCGATCTCGAAGCCGGTCAGCTTCGGGTGGCGGAGCTGGAGGAGCGGCTCGACTTTGCCGAACGCCTCTTGGCCCAGGGTACCGGCGAACGGCTCCTCCCCGGCCAGGAGCGGGCTCGGTGAGCGTCGTCCGACGGCATCTTGGTATCGATGGCATCGACCTGGCCAGGCCGAGTCGAAACGCCGTGATCGAAACGCGAGGCCGCCATGGGTGAAGTCGGGTTCTTCGCAATGTTCCTGATGGTTGGGGCCGTGGGCGTGTCGGTGCTACTGGGTCCCATCGGCAGTGCGGTCGCCCGGCGGCTGGCCGGCGGCAAGCAGGATCCCAAGACCGGCCTCTCGACCGGCGAAATGGCCGCCGAGCGGGTTGCCCAGCTGGAGCAGCGGGTTCACGAGCTCGAGGAGCGGCTCGACTTCGCCGAGCGGATGCTCGCCCAGAGCAGGGAGTCGGCGGTCATCGAGCCGAGGACCCCGTCATGAACCGGCGCGACGGCTCGTTCTCCGCCGCGGCGATTGCGGTCTCCGTCCTCGGGGCGCTTGCCGCCCACGTGGTGCTTGGCGTGGCCGTTGGGGAGGGGTACGCCATTCCGACCACCATCGTCGGGGCGATCGCGGCTGCCGTGGTGCTCCGTGGACCGGTCGGTCACGCCCTTGCTCGCCGAATCCAGGGTCCCGCCCCGTCCGAGCTTCCGCCCGATCAACTGCTCGGTGAGCTCGACGAGCTGCGAACCCGCTTGGCGGAACTCGAAGAACGGGCCGATTTCTCCGAACGCCTGCTCGCCCAGCAGCGCGAGCGGTCCTCGACTGAGTAGTCGTATCGGATGCTCACGACCCCTATATATTCCCCGATCCTTGCCCGGAGGATGCGATGGTAACCAAGGATGACCTGCAGTCCTTCCTCGATCGGCTCGAGGGCGGGGCCGCCGACGTTCGGGAGGTCGAGCCGGGCCTCTGGGTGGTCAAGGTGGCCGGTGGCGCGGAGATTGTAGTAACCTATGCCCCGCCGGTGGTCATTCTCCGGTTTCGGGTCATGGAATTGCCTGGATCGGTGGAAAAGCAGGGCGAGCTGTTCCGGCAGTTGCTCGAGTACAACGCCAGGGAGCTGGTCCACGGGTCATATGGCCTGGAAGGCAACCACGTGGTCCTGACCGATACCCTGGAGCTGGAAAACCTGGATTACTCCGAGTTCGAGGCAAGCTTCGACTCGCTGTCGTTGGCGCTGTCCTCGCACCTGGGCGCCCTGGCGCCGTTCCGAGAAAGGTAAAGCGATGGGAATCTTCGAACGCTTCTCGACGATGCTCAAGTCGAATATCAATGATCTCATCTCTCGGGCGGAAAACCCGGAGAAGATGCTCAATCAGTTGATTCTCGACATGAAGTCCCAGCTGGCGAAGGCCAAGCAAGAAGCCGCCGCCGCCATCGCCGATGAGAAGAAGCTCCAGGCCGACGCCGAAGGGTTGAAGAAGCAGGCCGAGGACTGGGAACGCCGCGCCATGCTCGCGGTCCAGGAGGGCCGAGACGACCTCGCGAAACAGGCCCTGGTCCGGTACAACGAGGCCCTTCAGGGTGCCCAGCAGCTCCACGAGACCTGGCTCAAGCACAAGGCCGATACCGAGAACCTCAAGGTCTCGCTCCGCCAACTCAACGACAAGATCGAAGAGGCGAAGCGAAAGAAGAACATCCTCGTCGCCCGTGCCAAACGCGCCGAGGCGCAGCAGCGCATCCAGGAGACCATGTCCGGGATGAGCGACAAGAGCGCCTTCGAGTCCTTCGATCGGATGGCCGAGAAGATCGAGGCGGTCGAACGCAAGGCCCTCGCTGCGGCCGAGTTGCAACAAGAATTCCAGTCGGATGACCTCGCAGCCCAGTTCAAGCAGCTCGAGTACAAGGGCTCGGCCGATCAGCAGCTGATCGAGCTCAAGGCCAAGATGGGTTTGCTCGGCAAGGGTGCCGGCGACACCAAACAGCTCGGAAAAGGGGCGGCCGAGTCCGAGGCCGAGGTCCTCGACGACGAGCCCAAGTAGCCGCGACCCCGCGACTCGGCCCGGCTTGACCGGACGGTAATTTCGGATACAATTTTGTATACCGACTTCCGCCCATCGACCCTCATGGCCGACCCTCGCTTCCTCATCATCGCCGACGGCAACTTCCACCCCCTCGAATCCAAGACGGCCAATTCCGTCATTCGATATCATCCCTCGAGGGTGGTCGGCGTTCTCGATCGGCAGAAGGCCGGTCAGACCGCTCAGGACGTCCTCGGATTCGGCGGCGCCATCCCGATTGTCGGCTCCATCGAAGCGGGGCTGGCGCTTCGCCCGAACGCCATCATGATCGGGATTGCACCGGCCGGCGGAAGGCTGCCCGACGAGTGGAACGGTTGGCTGGCCAAGGGGCTCGAGGCCGGCTGCGACCTGATCAGCGGGCTCCACACCTTCCTGTCCGATGATCCGTCCCTCGCGGCCCTAGCCGTCAAGCACGGTCGGACCATCACCGACGCCAGGAAGCCGCCCAACGACCTCCCGATCGCGGCGGGGTTGGCGCGGCTGGTCGATCCCTTCGTGGTACTGACGGTCGGAACCGACTGCAATTCCGGCAAGATGACCTCCCAGCTCCAGCTGACCGCCGCCCTCAAGGCCAAAGGACTGCGGACCAACTTCGTCGCCACCGGTCAGACTGGGATCTTCATCGAGGGCTGGGGCACCGCGGTCGACGCCGTGGTGGCCGATTTCATTGCCGGGGCCGCCGAGGAGCTGGTCTTGAGGGGTGCCCGCGATGCCGACATCGTGTTGGTCGAAGGGCAGGGAAGCATCAATCACCCGGGCTACAGCGGGGTAACCCTTGGGCTGCTTCATGGCGCCTGTCCAGACGCCTTGCTGCTCTGCCACCAGGCGACTCGCGAATTCATCGGCGAGTATCGGGTCGAGCCCTGGCTCAGGATTCCGCCGCTCTCGAAGTACGTCCAGCTCTATGAGCTGATCGGTTCGGCGGTGCACCCCACTCGCGTCATCGGCATCGCGCTCAACACCTACGATTTGGACGAGACCCAGGCCAAGGCCGCCTGCCTGGCCGCCGCCGCGGAAACCGGCTTGCCGTGCACCGACCCGGTCCGCTTCGCGCCCGACCCGCTGGTCAACGCGGTCGTTCGGGCTCGCGACGGCTATCTCGAACGGCGCCGGGGTTGATCCACCTCAGTCGATGAATCGCCGATAGACGTCGGCGGGTCGCAGGTTCCCTTGGTCTCGCGTCGTGCCGGGGCGGCTTGCTCGCTCACGGCGTCGGGGGCTCGGGGAAGGGCGGCGGCTCGGAGGCTCCGTCCTGAGTGAAGGTGACGTCGATATGGACCACGATGTCGGGATGCATCTTGAGAACGCCGAGCATCTTGCTCAAGCCGCCGATCTGATAATCCTTGAGATTGAGGGGCGTCATGCCCCGGAACCGCACCGCCTCAGCCGAGATCGAGACGAACCCGGGGATGGTCGCGGCCCGGGTCACGCCGTGAATGGTGAACTGGCCCGAGAGCTCGACCGCTAGCGAATCGGGACCTTGGCCAGCCACGCCATTGACTCCCTGCAGTTCGAACCGGATCAATGGGTAACGGGCCGACTCCATCGATTTGTTCAGGTCCCGGTCCCGCCGGCCATTGCCGGTTACCAGCGTAGTCACCGGAGCCTCCACGAAGCCCCGGACGTCGCCGATCGCGCCGGCGGTCAACGCCCCGCGGATGGTCGAGGTTCGCCCCACGAAGTCGCCCGCGGTGGCTCGGCCATCGAAGCTCAAGGTCCCCTCGCGCACGATCCCGGCCGCGACGTTGGTCTGGGCCGCTGCGTTCGACGCCAACACGGCGCCGGCGGCCACCCACGCGTGCCACTGCATCTTGCCTCCCGATCTAGGCCCTGCCCAGTCAAGCTAGCCCGGTCGGCTCGCCCCTGGCACCGGGCGAACTCCCTGGCGCATTATCGGACTCCGTCTCACAGCCGACCCGTCACCAGGCGAGCGGCCCGCTCCCCGATCGCGACGACGGCGGCGTTCGGGTGGCCGGTCGTAATGGTCGGCATCACCGAGGCGTCGGCGATCCACAGGTCGTCCACCCCGTGAACCGCGAGCCGGTCGGACACCACGGCGTCCGGGTCCGCTCCCATCCGACAGGTGCCGACCGGGTGGTAGAGGGTTTCCGAACGGGCCCGGACGAAGGCTTCGGGGTCGCGCCAACCGGGCGCCGGGTGGAGCCGCTCGCCGCGGAAGTCATCCAACGCGCGGGCGGCGCCGATTCGCTCCGCCAAGTCGAGGCCGGCCTGGAGCCGGCGCAGATCGGCGGGCTCCGACAGATAGTTGGGTTGGATGATCGGCGAACGGGCATCCGGACCCAACCGAACCGTCCCGCGAGATCGGGGGCGCTGGAGGATGGCGGCGATGGTGTAGCCGTGGCCGGGTGGGTTGCCGCGGCCGTGGTCGACGAAGAACGTCGGGGCGAAGATCAGCTCGAGGTCCGGCCGGTCGAGCCCTGGCTCGGAGCGAACGAACGCTCCCGCCTCGGCGACGTTGGAAGTCAGCGGGCCGCGGCCGAACAGGTACCCCAGCAGGTGGTGGGGCCGCTCGGCCTCGGCCAGCGAGCCTCGGCGCCGGCAGTGGTGCATGATGCCGATCGACAGATGATCCTGGAGATTTCGTCCCACTCCCGGCAGATCGATGATCGGCTCGATGCCAGCCCGGGCCAGCTCGTCCGCTGGTCCGAGTCCCGACCGCAGTAACAGCCCGGGCGAACCGATGGCACCGGCGCAGAGCACGACCCGTCCGGACGCTTCGCGGGCGGCGCCGCTCGAGTCGCGGTATCGGACCCCGACGGCGCGTCTTCCTTCGAACCGGATCGCGTTCGCCTCGGCTCCGGTCACCACGGCGAGATTGCCGCGCCGGCGACTCGGGTCGAGAAAGCCGACCGCGGTGGAACAGCGGCGGCCCCGGTGCTGGCTCACCCGGAAGAGGCCCGCCCCGTCGAGTACCCCGTCGCCGAAGCCATCGTTAGGTGTCAGTCCGATTTCGAGGGCCCCGGCCAGCATGGCCGTCGTCACCGGCCGAACCGATCGGAGGCGGTTCACGGCGATTCCGGGCCGCTCGGAACTCGGCCCGGTCCCTTCGGGCAACTCCACGGCGTCGAAGGCGGCGGCCATCGACCGGTAGTCCCAGCCCGAGTTGCCGAGTCGGGCCCACTCGTCGAAATCCCCCCGCGCCCCCCGGGTCCAGATCATCGCGTTCATGGCACTCGAGCCACCGAGCAGTTTCCCGCGGGGCCAGTACAAGGACCGGTTCCCCAGGGCAGGTTCGGGAGCCGTTCGAAAGCCCCAGTCGGCCGGGCCATCGAAGAGTTTCGCGAAGGCCGCGGGGATCACCGCCGCCGCTGGGCGAGCCGCCGACCCCGCCTCGAGCAGGGTGACCCGGATGGCCGGGTCGGCGCTCAGCCGGTTCGCGACCACCGCTCCGGCCGAGCCGGCGCCAACTACGATGAAATCGTTCATCGGGCAAGGTTACCTCGGCCTACGGGGCCGGGCCAGGCGAGGCCCTGTACCACCGCATGCCTTCGGTTACGTTCAGAGAGGAAGACTCGGAGACTCGATGACGACCCTGACACGACCAGTGACCGTGCGGTGCCCGTTCTGTGGCCAGAAGAATCGGGTCGACCTGGCCCGGATCGATGCCGGTCCCAAGTGCGGTCAGTGCCAGCGGCCACTCCTCCTCGATCGGCCGATCAAGGCCACCTCCGACGACTTCGACACCACGATCGCCACCGCCTCGGTGCCGGTCGTCGTCGACTTCTACGCCGACTGGTGTGGACCCTGCCGAGCCATGGCGCCTGTCCTCGACGATTTCGCCGCCCGCCGGCAGGGCGAAGTGTTGGTGCTCAAAGTCGACACCGATCGGGATCCCGGCATCAGCGAACGGTTCGGGATTCGCGGTATCTCCACCCTCATCGCCTTCCGCGTCCGCGGCGGCCGGGAGATCGGTCGGCACGTCGGCCTGGCGGATGCGGCTCAGCTCGGGGCGCTGGTGGCGTGAATCGGGTCAGGGGTGCCGTCCTGCTGGCGCTGGCGGCCGCCCCTCCACTCGCGGGACAGCCGTCGGGAGAAGCTTGGCTCACCCTGGCCCGTGGATACCACACCTCCCCGGCCGGTGGGGCGGGCGTCGCGGGGGTCACCGCCGGGTTTGGGGTCGGGTCGCCGACGTTGAGTTTCGGTCCTGAGATCGTCCTTCGGACCGCCGATTCGATTCGGGTCCGGGGCTTTGGAATCGGGGGCCGGATTCGCCAGCGCTCCCAGTACCTCCAGCCCCACTTGGTCGCCTCGGTCGGCATCTATGCTTGGCAGCGGGCCCGGGCGGGCCAGGGCCGCCGCTGGGACGAAGTCGAATACCTGACCGCGAGTCTCGGGGCGGGGGCCTCCATCGGAACGTGGCGCGGTCGGCTCAGTGGGCTCGTCGAAGCGCGTTGGCACCGCAACGTGGCATCATCGGCGACCGACGGATCTCGATCGCTGGTGGGGGTCGACGCCGGGTTGCGGGTCGCCTGGTGATCGCCGTGAAAGTAGCTTCATCAACGTCTCATTCTCGCCTCTTCGCCGGCCCGCTAAGCTGTGCCCCCGGGGACCGGTGAACGATCGGGGGGACAATGGCCAAGAACATGGGAGTGCTCGACCGAGCCGTTCGGCTGATCGTGGGCGTCATGATTCTGGGACTCTACGGGGCCCTCGATCCGCCGCTCAAGTACCTCACCCTCATCGGCCTGGTGCCGGTGGGGACGGCTTTGACCGGCAATTGCCCCCTGTATTCGCTGCTCGGCTGGTCGACCTGCAAACCCCAATCCGGTGGGGCACCACGTTAGGCACGCCTGACCGGGAGCTCGGCCGGCTCGAGTTGCCGGTCGGCGGGGCCCGCCCCTCCCGATGACCGAGCTCGAGTTCGCCGTCAGGCTGGCCGTCGCCCTGTTGGCGGGGCTGGCGGTCGGATTGGAGCGGGAGTGGTCCGGCCACGCCTCCGGGCCGGAGGCTCGCTTCGCGGGTGTCCGGACCTTCTTTCTCCTCGGCGGAATTGGTGGGGCGGCCGGCGCGCTCGGCACCGACGCGATCGGGCAGCCGGTGCTGGGCGCGGTGCTGGCGTTAGGCGTCGTCGGTCTCACCCTGGCGGCCTACTCGGTCGCCGCCCGGCGCTCTCCCGCCGCGGTGGACGGCACCACCGAAGCGGCCGCGTTGTTCGTCGTCGCGCTCGGCATCCTGGCCGGGCTCGGGTGGATTCGGATCGCCGGGGCGGGGACCGCGCTGGCCATCCTCGCCCTCGGCGAAAAGGACGCCGTCCATCGCTTCGTCGCCCGGATCGCCCCCGCCGAAATGCGCGGGGCGCTGCTGTTCGCCGTTCTCGCCTTGGTCGTGCTGCCCCTGATCCCGGAAGGTCCCTACGACCCGCTCCAGGCGATTCGCCCTCGCTTGATCTGGACCGTGGTTCTGGTCTTCTCCGCCCTGAGCTACATCGGCTACGTCGCCAGGCGGATGGTGGGGAACGCCCGCGGGCTGCTGGTGACGGGGGCGCTCGGTGGCCTGTTCTCCTCGACGGCGGTCACCTTGGGGTTCGCCCGGCAGAGCCGGACCGAGCCGCTCCACACGCTGGCGCTCTCGCTCGGCGTCGTGGCGGTCTGCACGGTGCTGGTCCCTCGGGTCGTCGCCGTGAGCCTGGTGCTCGACCCGAGGTTCGCCGGGACGGCCGTCGTGTTGCTCCTGCCGATGGCGGTCACCGGAGTCCTCCTTTTGGCCCACCGCCGCAAAGCGGTCGACGACGACCGCACCGCCGCGGTCGCCGGTGATCGCAACCCCCTCGAGCTCGGCCAGGCCATCCGGCTCGCGGTCGCCTTTCAGGTGGTTCTGCTCGGGATCGAATTCGCCCAGACCCGGTTCGGGACATCGGGGGTGTTCGTTGGAGCCGCCCTCGCGGGACTGACCGACGTCGATGCGCTCACGCTCTCGATGGCGCGCCTTGCCACCGAATCGGGCGACCCGTCGATCCCGGCCCAGGCTCTCGTGGTCGGGGTCGTCGCCAACACCGTGCTCAAGACCGCGCTGGCCGGACTCGTTGGGGCCCCGGCCTTTCGTCGCCACGCCGTCCCTCGCCTGTTGGCCGTGGCGGTCGTCGGCGCCGCGACCGTGATCGTCGCCGCGCAACGCTAAGTCTCGTTCCGGACCCGTTCATGGAGCCTTCATGAGCACCCCGTCATCTTCTTCTTCCAGGCGGACTCACCTGGCACCACTAGTGGACTGTACCAGATAAGTGTTTAGTGCTATATTGGCTGGTATGGACACCCAGCCGATCGCCTTGACGCCCGCCGAGCGGACCGAATTGGAGCGACGCACCCGAAGCCGGACGGGCCGAGCCC